>PDWJ01005013.1_pt1 | contig 11534 bp, 9 predicted proteins | sample 1430881 | NCBI WGS metagenome assembly PDWJ01 (sample SAMN01162460, study PRJNA174530) | Oral metagenome, whole genome shotgun sequencing project. | biome: Marine environment; feature: Marine mammal; material: Swab sample of the gingival sulcus; isolation source: swab sample of gingival sulcus... | reverse complement strand
CTACGACACCTACAGCTGGCCCGAAACCAAACTCGAGGAAGCCGGTGATCCGCGCGTGGGAACAGGTGGGCTCTCGTGGTCACCGAACGCTTCGCCCCCTGCCGACACGATTGGGCCCTACATCGCAGCCCGTCGCAAAGATGTGTCCGAGAGCACCACAGCCGTGTTGATCACTGCCCGGTTCACCGGAGGGGCCGACATCCGAAACACGGACTATTTGCTTCGCTACCACTACGATCTCACTGCTCAGATCGGGCAGTCATCAGCACTCGAGGACGCCTTCTTCGCACCATGGCCGGAGGTCGCAGCGCCAGTCAAGGTCACCGACCGAATGCCGCGGGGTCTTGCCGCTGACACGGGGTACGACTCTGCGGCACCCGCCCAGGCACCAAACGGGACCCTTCCCACCCGTGCATCCACCCGTGGCGACGGCTTATTCCGATCCTGATCGATCAGGAACAAACCACTCCCCCCGGGTCACTGGTCGTTCGGGCTCATCCGGCCCAACCGTGCCTCGGAATCCTGCAGCTGCGCGCCAGAGGAGGCCGGATCAACGCTGCGGCAGAAGCCCACCATCGGGCCAATTGTGACTGTTCCTGACACGAAACCCTACTCGACGAACCGATCAGATCAGATGTAGGTTAGCGAGCGAGCCCACGCGAGGAGGCGAATAGTGGTCGTCAATCCCTACACATTCATCGCCCTTCCCCAGAGTGTCAGGCGTGGCCCCCCAGGAGGTCACGAGGGACTCAAGGAAGGCCGGATCAGTGGATCGTTCAACGTCTCCTTCAAGGCGCAGAGCCCGCTACTGATCGGGCCACTCAATGACCGCGGGGAGCAGCCGCCCCGTGCGGTGACAGACGACGGAAAGCCGGGACCCATCATTGTTCCCGGCAGTTCCCTCGCCGGGGCGATCCGTGCGGTGCATGAGGCCATGAACGACTCTTGTCTGCGGATCGTCGACCTGGACTATCGCGCAGTGCACCGGCATGCCGTGACAACCTCGCTAGCCAGAGACTTGCAAAGCGGCAATCTGACCCTCGCCATCGTTGACGCCGACAAGGACGGCGTGCCGACTCGCGTTCACGTATGTGACGACGTCGTCTGGGTGCCGGCAGAGAACTTCGACGAGGCCCCGTCCACAGGTGACCGGTTCCACCTGGACACGTCCACGCGACACAACCCTCGTCAACGAGCCACCCGTCTGGACAAGGCGCCGGGTTCAGTCGTCATGGACCCGCAAGGGACCTGGGTAGTGATCGTCAGCGACACCAAAGCCAGGAACCCGAACCACTCGGTCTACTTCGCGTGTGGTCACCTACCCGAGAGACCCAACAAAGTCGACGTCGCCCCTCAGGCGAGAGTCAACTTCGCCAAAGCTGTCGAGGCCACGGCTGATCGTCAGGGCAAGCTCGCCGCCAAGATTGCCGAATACGCGCCGGTCTATTGGCCCCCCGCCCAGGAAGTAGCGCCCGGACAACCCGACAATGGCAACACCACATCCAAGGTCATCGGTCACCGACGCACGAGCCAGGACGGCGCCCCCAGCGGCACACCGGTCTGGGTGCACTTGGACTCTGACAACGAGGAACGAGTTGTCACCGAGATCCGCCTAGCCGTGGCATGGCGTCGAGTCAGCAAACTGACAATGCGTGACCGTATCCTGGACGACGTACAGCCCTGCACGGATCCAGACAAGCTCTGCCCCTCATGTCAGATCTTCGGCTCTGCTGCCGCTGACGAAGAGGACGATGGAGGCAAGGCCCACCAACGCTCCTATCGTGGCCATGTTCGTTTCGTTGACGCAGTAGCTGAAGGAGATCCGCCCACAAGAGAAGGAGATCCGCCCACAAGGGAAATCGATCGGGCCCCCCTGGCAGCCCCGAAGCCCACCGCCGGTCAGTTCTACCTCAACCACGTCGAGCAGTCCCTGCCCAGAGATGTTCCCCTAGCCCAGTGGAATTCAAAAGCCGACACACCAACGCGAGGTGTCCGAGGCCGCAAGTTCTATTGGCGGACCCAGCCAGGAACGGATTCGTTCCCACCAGACGGCCACCGGGGTCGAAAGCGAGCACACCACTCGCAGAATCAGGTCGAGAGGATCACGCTAATCGGAGTGGGCGCGACGTTCTGCACGCAGATCACGTTCGAGAATCTCACTCCGGCGCAGGTCGGTTCCTTGCTCGCCGCCGTCGACCCGGCTGCCGTCCTGGGAGCAGAGCAAGTCATCTCACTGGGCGGAGGACGCCCCTTCGGTTGGGGAGCGGTCCGGGCCACGATCGACGGCTTTACGGCATACGACGCTCGAGCACGATATCTCTGTGTCGACACGGCGGCCCCGACTGCCCCAACCGTCCGGGACTGCTTGGACGCCTACCTGGGCGAGATCGGCGCTCGCACAACGGGAGCCACCTGGCGAGCACTGGAGAAAGTGTTGACGGTGAACCCCCACGGCGTGAGCGATGCCAAAGTCTGGTATCCGCCCAACGTCAACGCCACGCGAGGCTCCGCGGAATACGATCAAGGATTCGACTTCTGGCAACACACCGCTGGTATCACAGGCGGACAAATGGGCGACCGACGGCTGCGGTCTCTGCCAGACGTTTTGAGCTCGTCACAAGACCTGACCTACCCCAAATAGGAGCATCCACGTGGCGCAGACAACCCATGGCTACTGGTATGTCGACACGGCCGCCGTCCGGATTCAGACCTGGTTGGCACGCAGCGCTGCTCTGCGCTACCGACGCGGCGCGTCTTTCGGCCTTGCCGACCGATCAGGGCCCGAGCACATCACCAGGCTCTTGACCGAAACGAAACGCACCCTGCCAGCCGGGACCGAGTGGAACCCTGAAGCCGGCGCTATTTCCGGAGTCGTCCCCATCCGTTTCCCGGCAGACGGTCTCGACGAGCAGGCAGCTCGTGAAGGAGCCCGTGCCATCGCCACTCTGGTGGCCGGCCACCTACGCAAAGCCTTCCCGTCCTTACCCATCAAGGCCACCTGGGGGCGAGGACAGTTCTATGTGAATGCCTATGCCGGCGACATGCACAAGAGGGAAATATCAGAAGGCCCGCTGCTGGACCTCCCGACCCAACCGGATGAGGGGATCGTGTCCCGACCCTGCGGCATGTGCCGATCGGCGCGAGCGGTCAAGACCGTCACCATCATCGCGGACGAGGGTCCGCTCGACCTCTGTGTTGACTGTTCCTCGCGTGTCGCAGGCGCCGGCTATAGCTCGGCGCACGGGAGGAAACGCTTGCCCGAAGCCCAGCAGAGACTGGACGACTCGTTGACTGAGCACGCCAAGGCGATGACTGAGCACACCGATACGATTCGCAGGTATCCGGAGGATTTCGCGGCGCTAGCGCGGGCGATCGGACGCGACGATGGTGACTCCGAGACGCAACTGGCGACGATTTTCGCCGACGGCAACCAGATCGGTGCGCTGCTCAAGCGTTTGGCTCAGCAAGCCCGTGAAGACGAAACCCCCTTCGACAAGAGCGAAGTAGCCGCCAAGATCACCAAAGCGACCCGTGAGGCCCTCGCCGATTCGGCGTTGGCCTGCCAGGAGGCTGCCCGTCGTATCCGTGATGAGACCCGCGCCGACCTCTCAAAGGCCGAGACAGAAGACAAAACCTACGTGCCGATGCTCGTACATGTGGCGGACGGCGACGACATCCTGTTCAGTGTTCCCGCCCCTCTGGGATGGGTCGCTGCCCGGACGCTGGCGGCTTCGTTCGAAAAGGTCTTCGGCGCAATGGAGACTTCCCGTGACGACCAGCAAAAGGTGTCGGTGTCCATGGGCATGGTCTTCCATCACAGCAGTCATCCGATCGCCGACGTCGTGGAGAAGGCCGACGAACTCCTCGGAGATGCGAAGAAGGAGACCCGAGGGAGCGAAGCAGCGGTCGCTTTCCTTGACCTCACCTCTGACGGGGAGAACTCAGCCGGCCAGCGAGAGCACTCACCGACAGCTCAACGCAAACCGTGGCGTATCGCCGACCTCGAAGCCAACGAAGCACCCGCCGGATTCGACAAGCTGGCCATGGTCGACTCCTCCCATCGCGTCACGCTGCTACACCTCCTGCGCGACTCGGCGCTCGCGGCATACCGCGCTCAGGACGACCCTGGCACGAAAGCCGAAACCGAAGCCAAGCGTGCTCGAGACGAGGTGCAACGCCGAGTGGAGAAACTCAGCGACCCCGGCATCCTTGCTTTCGTGTCAGATCGAACCGCGCTCGGGGCGGCGCCCCCGGGTGCCCGCGAGGACCTGCGTCGTGCGCTTGACGTCGCTCGCTGGTGGACGCCCACCCCACCAAAACCCACGCCAGCAGGGAAGGAGTGACGATGGATCTCCAATTCGCGATCAGGTTCTATTCAACGTTCCGGGTCGGGGCGGCATACCCCCGGGACGGCCTGGACCTCGTCTACGACGAAGCCGAACCCTTGCCTGCCGATCACATCAAAGGCCTCATGCGCGCCGAAGCTCGCCGTCTCGCGGCCGCATTAAAGCTGCCCGTCGATCTCGTCGACACGGTTTTCGGCACGCCGGGCATCCCCAGTGCCTGGGCCTGGGAGTCGGCGACGCCGGACCCGGCCTGGAAGCCGGCGATCCTGCGCCACCGCGTGGCCATCGACCCACAAAGCGGCACGGCTAAACAGGACCACCTCGTCGCCAGCACAGCGACATACGCCGATCGAGCGACCTTCCGGATCACGTATATCGGCGCGGCCCACGCGACAACAGCGTCCGCAGCATCCCCACTGGAACACCAAGCAGCCCTGCTGCGCCTATCCGCTCGATCCGTGCACCACGTCGGAGGTTGGCGCCGCCGGGGTTTGGGATGGGTTGGCGTGACCGTGGTCGGCGCAGCGGACCAGGCCGAAGCGAATAAACAAGTGTGTCAAGACCTGGCACTTCTCACCGAGCATTCTGCGGCCCCGGGAGGTGCGAACTGATGGGGACTCTGACCATCACCCTTCGGCAGCCCACGCAGGTGTCGACGCGCATTCGCAGCGACCAACTCAACGCCACGGAGACCCACATCCCGGGGTGGGTCGTGCGCGGAGCGTTAGCCAACGCCTGGATCAGGCGCCACGGCACTCCAGACGGAGCATCGTGTGCAGAATTCGTGCGGCTCTTCGAAGGAGGAGTCCGGTTCGGCCCGCTCTTCGCGTCCGACAAGATTCCTCCGCCATTGTCGCGACACGACCACAAGTATGTGGCCGAACCGAATTGCAATCCCGCCTCGTTCGACGCGGCAATCACCCCTATGACCAGCGACGATCCTTGTGACACTTGTGGTCAACCTTGGAAACAATGGTCCCCCAAGCCGGCCCCGGAAGTGCCGCGATCGGTTCGCATGTCGGTGGCCATCGACCCCGTCCGGGATGTCGCAGCAAAAGGTCAATTGTTCAGCAGGGACCGACTCGCTCCGGAGACTCGCTTCTGCGGACCGATCACCTCCGACGACGTTGACCTGTTGCAGCAGCTTGCCGGTCTCGACCACGTGCGAATCGGGGCGCGCCGAACGACTCACGGAGCTGTCGATCTCACGGTAGATCCGACTGCTGTTGCAGACCTTCCACCGGTGCGCGAAGACGGGGTGCTGCTGCTCAGACTGTTGTCACCAGCTGTCTTCGTCGATGACGAAGGCCGCCCCACACTCACTCCGAACGAAACAGAACTGCACCAAGTTCTCGGAGTCGGCGCAAGAGTGGAACGCTCCTGGGCTCGCTGGGGAACTGTCGGAGGCTGGCACATGGCCAGCGGATTGCCGAAACCCACTGAAACCGTGGCCGTGGAAGGGTCCACCTACGCCGTGCGTTTAGCCGAACCGGTCAGTGAAGATGTGCTTCGTGCACTCGTATGCCGCGGGCTCGGGTTGCGTCGTCACGAAGGCTTCGGCCACCTCTTCGGCAACGCTGATGGCGTGGCCCCACCAGTGGAGGAATCGGCCGACGACGTGGATATTGCGGAGGTTGCGGCGGCTCTCACCGATTCGGATCTTGTCACGTTCCTTGCGCTCAAATGTGCTGGCGGGATGATCCCGGAAGACATGGGGCGGGCTATCCGGGATGCGCTCTCCGATCCGACCAAGATCGAGGCTGCGATCGAAGCCACGAAAGCTGCTGACCAGAGCCCGCTACAAGCACGGACGGTGCAGAAGGTCCGTGAGCTCTTGACTCGCCCGAAGAGCACAGCGTTAGCCATCCTCATGCGACTGGAGGGAAAGTCGTGAGCACGATCACCCTGATCCGACTAGACCTCGTCATGGACGAACCCGGCGGTGTCGGTCGCCCAGGCCCACTGCGCGAGGGAGAGCCGGATATCCTTGTCGACACAGACATCCACGACCGTCCCCACATCCCCGGGTCGTCACTTGCCGGCAGTCTGCGGGCTCGCGTCGCCGAGTACGATCACACCCTCGCAGACAAATGGTTCGGCCTCGTGCAGGGTGATGAATCGACGGCCAGTGCGATCTGGGTGCTCGGCTCCCGACGTGTCGCCGAGGATGGTTCGCCCCTCGACACGGCAGATTCTACGGCGAATACGCGACCCCGAACGACCACAGCGATCTCTCGACACCGCGGGGCAGCAGAAACGTCAATGCTCCGCACGACCGAGGAACTCGCCCCTGGAACTCGGCTGGCGGCATACCTGCAATGGCCTGGCGCAAGCCCAGAAGAGGTCCAACAATTCCTTTCGCTCGTGGATGGCTGGGCGCCATTGATCGGGCGTGCGACCTCGACCGGGCATGGACGATGCCATCTGGAGCGCGTGGCCTACGGGCAACTCGACCTGTCTTCCCCGGCCGACCTGCAGACCTGGCTGACCTTGTCGGGGCCAGAGTTAATCGACGCGGTCACAGTTGACAACAAAATTAACAACGAAACACCCCGGACACCTGGTGACCGCGCGAGGTATGCCGTGGCGTTCAGCACCGAGGGACCGTTGGCGTTCGGGCTGGACGAGAAAGGGTGCCTCCCTGACGGCGGGCTTCCGGGCGCGTCGGTCAAAGGCGTGATCCGCTCTCGTGTCGAGTTCATCCTGCGGAGCGTCGGCTTGGTGGACATGAACGAATGCGGGCCCATCGGGTGCGGCACGTGCTGGGCGTGCCGCCTATTCGGCCACTCGGCCAAGAATGCTGCACGGTCGGGGTCAGTCGGTCAACGTGCGCTCGTCCGGATCACCGAAGCTTCAATTTCCGGGACAAAGCGCGAGCGGATCCACGTAGCATTGGACCGCATCACCGGAGGAGCGGCGCGACAGTCACGTGACGACGGCGTCATCCATGACGCCGGTGAACACGGCGGAATGCTGCACACAATGGAAGGCTATGAGCAAGCGACGGTGACCATGGCTTTCGACGTCGATCGCCTCAAGGGAGAAGACCTTGAGGCATTCCAGCACCTTTTGACTTTAGTCTTGGCAGACATCAACGACGGGCACGTCGGATTCGGGAGGGCCACTACCCGGGGATACGGAACGTTGCAGCTGAGTAGCGTGACGGCACCCGAGGGCCGCGCGCTCCCGGATATCGAGCAGGCCCGCACATGGCTCAATCAGCAGGTCGAAGCACGGAAGGCAGCGGGCTGATGGTGACAACATGGCAAGAGCTACGAGCTGAATTGACCCGACCTGACAAGCCTTTCGAATGCCTGTGGCAAGACCTTGACGGGGTGCACCTCGCTCCCCCTCCGGAAGAGCCACCGCTCACCTCCATCCTGTGGGCCTGGCCACAGGTCGAACCCGGTCAAACCGTGAATCACGAAGACCTGCGACGGGTCCGTTTGGACGGAGAGACAGCCTACGTGGCCCACCCCGGCCCCGGTCGTGCCCAATCAACCCTCGCTTGGGGAGACCTACACCAGATCGACCAAGTGCGCGGGGCTGATGGCCTTGCCGCTGCCGACATCCGCAATTTGGCCCTCGCGGAATACGTCGAGGACGTACCGAGTGACGGACGAACACCCCTCACATTCGTCTATCGCCCCTGACCTGAAGTTACCCTGATAACCGGGTGACTAACGTCGATAACCGAACGAGTACATGGCACAGAAGGGTTGGCCACCGAGACCCTGCGTGTAGAGCTGGCGTGTCGTCGTCCAAGTCACCGCCAGCCTCGGCCATCGTTTTGGCTGTCCACAGGCCTTCGAGGCGGTCGAATGTTGTCCACAGGCGAGCGGTGTGGGGTTTGGTGTGTCGGTACCGGGTCGTAGTCTGTGTACATGTGTTCGACGGATGTGGCGGCGTTTCGGGTGGGCCTGATGGCGGGGCTGGAGGCTACCCACACAGCTGTTGATGCCCTCGTCGGGGCTCCGGAGCTGACCGGCCATGTGATGACGGTCGCCGAGTGTGCGGCGGCGGTGCGGTCGGTCGAGCGGCTGGCGCGTCGGGTAGAGGCGCTCCGGTTACGGCTGGTCGCGACGGCGGCCCGGTCGAACGTCGCGGCACAGGCTGGACATGCGAGTACGGGAGCGTGGTTGGCGTCAACAACGAGGGCAACCGGTCGCGACGCTGCCGCGCAGGTCCGGCTCGCAGAAGCCCTCGACACCGACCTCACCCAGACGGGAGCAGCGTTGGCGGCCGGGAAGGTGTCGGTGGAGCACGCTCAGGTGATCGCCACCACCACGAGCCAGCTCCCCGAGAACGTGACCCCTGCCGAACGAGACCAGGTGGAAGCCAGCCTCGTCACAACCGCCACCCGAGTTGATCCGGGCCGGTTGCGGAAAGCGTCCCGGACCGCGCTGGCGTTCGCTGAACGAGACGCGGCGCAGGTCGCTGAGCATGAAGCCCAGTTGGTGCGGGATGAGGAGCAGCGGGCCCGGGGACTGGCTCGGTTGACGATCCGGGACAACCAGGACGGGACCAGCAGTGGCTGGTTCATCGTCCCTACCCTGGCCGCGAGCATCCTGGCCAAGACCGTCCAACAGCTCGCGTCACCCCGACGCACCAGCTCAGCGAAGCCCTCTGAGGCGTTCGCGGCTGGAAGTGGGCCGCAGGCCCTCGCCGGGCAGGACTCTGCCGACGGGCGGGGAGCTGGCGTTGATGGTGAAGCGGTGGTCACGGATTGGGCTCACGCGTACGGGCTGGCGTTCACCGACCTGCTCGAACACCTACCCACGGATCGGCTCACCCGCAAAGCCGCGGCCACGATCGTGGTCACCACAGACCTCAACACCCTGCGTGCTGAGCTTGGTGTCGCCCACGTTGATACCGGGCAGGCGATCACCGCCGGCGACGTCCGGCGCCTGGCGTGTGCTGCGGGGATCGTCCCCGCCGTTTTGGACGGAGAATCGTTGCCGTTGGATCTGGGCCGGGCTCGGCGGTTCTTCGCCGAAGCCCAACACACTGCCCTCGCGACCCGGTACACCGAATGCGCCGCCACTGGCTGTGACCGGCCCTATGCCTGGTGCGAACTGCACCACGAACACCCTTGGTCCGCCGGCGGGCACACCAATATCGACAAGGCGGTGCCGTTATGCGGGTTCCATCACCATCGAATCCACGACCCCACCTACACCCACCAGATCGACACCAACAGTCAGGGAATCAAGACCGTTCACTTCCACCAGAAACACTCCCCACGCCCCGATTCGCGACGGCCAGACCCGCGACGGTCAGACCCGCGACGGTCAGATGAACGACGGTCAGCACCCCCTTCATCGGGAGGTGCGCCACCCAACCCGAGAAGACAACGACCTACTCCCCAACGATGCTGACCAGCACCCTCAGTCTGCCCCAAACCCGGCACCGCTGTGAGCCCCGACAACTGTCACCGACTGCCCGAACTGCCCCATGCGCGACGCCCGGTGCCCCGAATCGGGGCACCTCCTAAGTGCCTATTCGTTGCTTGGCAGAACGCGCGTTGCACAACACGCCTGTTCCGAACAGCGCCAGTAACGAACTCAGCTTCTATTCGCTGCCTGGCGGGAGGTGCAGCGTAACGGATGGCACTACGTGTATATCCAGACAGCCAAGCGCTTTTCTATTCGCTGCTTGGCGGGACGTACAACGTAACGTCCCCCCAGCGGGTAGCTGGAGGAGGGTGGCGAGTTTCTATTCGCTGCTTGGCGGGACGTGCAGCGTAACGGGCAGCTTTTGGAATGCACGAGTCGTGCTTGTCTTCGTTTCTATTCGCTGCTTGGCGGGACGTGCAGCGTAACTTCCGGATTCTTCGATACGATGGTAATAGTGCCGAGTTTCTATTCGCTGTTTGGCGGGACGTGCAGCGCAACCCGACCCGTGGGACGGCCTGAACCCCTACGGCTGCTGGTTTCTATTCGCTGCTTGGCGGAACGTGCAGTGTAACCAGCTGTACTGGCGGCAACCATTTTTGGGTGTAGTTTCTATTCGCTGCTTAGCGGGACGTGCAGCGTAACAGGATTCGTCTTGAACGACGAAGACACCAGAAAGATCCAGTTTCTATTCGCTGCTTAGCGGGACGTGCAGCGTAACCAGACTACGACCTCGAAGCCGTCACCCGCGAGTAGTTTCTATTCGCTGCTTGGCGGGACGTGCAGCGTAACTAGGGGAGTGGACCCTGGACCTCACCAAGTCCGAGGGTTTCTATTCGCTGCTTGGCGGGACGCGCAGCGTAACTGCAAGAAGATTGCGTCATGCGTACGTCTATGACGGTTTCTATTCGCTGTTTGGCGGGACGTGCAGCGTAACCAGTGCCCGAGACCGTGGTGTCAAGAGGCAAGGGTTTCTATTCGCTGCTTGGCGGGACGTGCTGCATAACCTGACCGGCGAACCCACGACGTGGACCGAAACGTTTCTATTCGCTGCTTGGCGGGACGTGCGGCGTAACTACAAAATACGTCACCCACACGGGCGCGATCCACCTGTTTCTATTCGCTGCCTGGCGAGACGTGCAGCGTAACTGCAAAACGATTGCGTCATGCGTACGTCTATGACGGTTTCTATTCGCTGTTTGGCGGGACATGCAGCGTAACTGGAAGCCGAGCACGGGTTGCAGCGGTTGGAGAGCGCGTTTCTATTCGCTGCTTGGCGGGACGTGCAGCGTAACGTCATGAGCGTAAGATACGCATGGACGGCAAGTCGTTTCTATTCGCTGCTTGGCGGGACGTGCAGCGTAACGAGCCAACTGTTTACAACCAAGAAGCTTACCTTGGTTTCTATTCGCTGCTTAGCGGGACGTCCAGCGTAACAGCACACTGAGCCGCACCTGGTCGCGGGTGATGTGGTTTCTATTCGCTGCTTAGCGGGACGTGCAGCGCAACCCCAAGACGCGCCACGATGCCATGCAGCGCACGATGGTTTCTATTCGCTGCTGAGCGGGACGTGCAGCGCAACTTCCACAACGGCATGGACATGACGCTGCCCGTAATGGCGTTTCTATTCGCTGCTTGGCGGGACGTGCAGCGTAACGGGTTGGGCCACGACCCTCCTGGCGGCGGAGTCCGACGAGTTTCTATTCGCTGCTTGGCGGGACGTGCAGCGTAACGCCTCGGCAAATATAGCGGAGGTTCCGACGGTGTCGAGTTTCTATTCGCTGCTTGGCGGGAC
>PDWJ01004836.1_pt1 | contig 11534 bp, 11 predicted proteins | sample 1430881 | NCBI WGS metagenome assembly PDWJ01 (sample SAMN01162460, study PRJNA174530) | Oral metagenome, whole genome shotgun sequencing project. | biome: Marine environment; feature: Marine mammal; material: Swab sample of the gingival sulcus; isolation source: swab sample of gingival sulcus... | reverse complement strand
AGTGGTGCAGGTGATGCGAATGATTGCCGGAACAGCAGGCATCTTCCTCTACCGTTGCCATTGGCAGTACAGTGTCATAGACTGGAATTTGCTGCTCATTCTTTTGTTCTGTTTCGCGGTCAAATATGTTGATCGCAAAGCCTGTAAGAGACGCTGTAAAAAAGGCGGCCACTGGTCTGATAATTGTCATAACAGGATCCAGCAGTGCCCAGGTGACTGCAATCGAGTCGACTCCGGTTTCAGGGGTGGCAATCATGAATGAAGCAACTGCTCCCTTGTTTGCTTTTTGCTGCCGCAGTCCTGCGGCTGCGGGGATGACCCCGCAGCTTCACAAGGGGATCGGAACACCCAGAAGAGCCGCCTTTATAATCCCTGTCTTGCTCTTTGTCCCGAGATGTTTCTGGATAAAGCCGGTGGGAATGAAGCCTTTCAATAATCCAGCCACAAAAAATCCAAAGAGAATGAATACCGAGGAGTCCAACATGATTTCCCAGTATGTCAACGCTATTTCTGTAAGTGTTTCAATTATTTTCATCGCATTCCTGTTTGTTACAATGATCTGTATACTTTTGCGATTATGAAGCAGAAAGGCCGAGGGGGTATCCCTGATTTTTCAAATAATACAAAAGTAATCAATCTGTCACTGCACATATGGTTCATCTCGAATATGTATTTCAACGGTCGTACATGTTAACATATGAGCAATTGTTAATATGTTTCTTTTAAAAGAGTTTTGCAACCCTTTTTTTTAGGTATGCCTGTACTATTTAAAAAAAATTATTCGGCTGTTTATTAGAAGTGCAAATATATCTGACGGAGATCAGGTGGTTGGCATTTCTTATTCTGCTGGCAGCAGCGGGGGGAAATTCAACGTTGAGACAATACGCAGATCCGGTAGTACCCACATTGCGGCGGCATCAGGATAGTACTGTCGCAGAAAGTCACGTCCGTCATCAGGGCCCATGATCATCAGTGTGGTTGCCAGCGCATCCGCCAGTTCAGTGGTTTCCGCCACAGTGGTAACCCCGATACTTTTTTGGGCAGATTTGCCGGAAGAAATATCTATGATATGGTGTTTGCGCATACTGTCTGCATCTGTTATGACAAACTGGTAATAATCACCCGAGCCGCATACCGCCTTATTCTGAACCTCAATAATGCCAAGGAGTTCATTTTTCCTGGGATGCTGGATGCCGCAGCGCCAGGTTTTATCACCAAAGCAGAAAAAATCACCGCCAGCTTCGACAATACCGCTTCCTATTCCCTGATCGCGCAGTACGGTGACCGCAGCATCGATAATAGTTCCTTTTGCCAGACCGCCAAGGTCAAGTGCCATTCCCTCACGTGGCAGATATACCTGCCGGGAAACGGCATCAAATGCTATTTGCTGGTAATCCACAAGCTCTTTCTGCCTGCTGTCTGCTTCCTCATGAAAATACCCCGGAATTCGGGTGATTGCACCGATGGAAATGTCAAACACCCCCTGACTCTGCCTACAGAAATTGAGTGCTCTTTCAAGTAATGCACCTGCCTTTTGGGAAACGATAACCGGATGACGTCCGGCAGCCTCATTGACACGACCAATGGAACCTTGCTGAGAACGGTGATCGAAGTCCTGCTGCAGGGTATGTATCGTTGAAATTGCCTGTTTGGCGGCAGTATCGGCACTCTGTTCGCTAGTATGCTCAAGGGTCAGTCGGACAATAGTTCCCATGGCCAGATCGGCATAGGTAAAACGGTTGCCGGTGGAACCTGTCTGTTGTTTTGTTACTGGTGCCGCCTGCAGCGATATGGCCAGAAAACAAACCAATATTGTTATTCCGCCAGCTATTACGCCAAAACGTTTTTGCAGTTGTCTGCCGAAATATACAAGAATCAGGGGAGGATTATAGATCACCCTGGCTGCTCCCGATGTTGACAGAAAAAGACCTCGGACCGGACTATGGGCTGGATTGTTTTTCATGGAAACGTGGCTTCTCCTGCAAGAATGCTGAAAAAAAGATATGGGCTAACGCGCCTGTGCCAGAGCTCTGGCAACTGCCAGTTTAAGACCGTTTGACGCCAGGGTCGCTCTGGCAACGCTGTCTACGTTAAAAGACTGCCTGGCAAGAATTTCAGCTGGTATGTTGTTTTTGGCATTTGTTACAAATTTGCTGTATCTCCTGTCATCAACGCTCTGTTCATATTCGAGTACCTTGATATCTTCAATCTTATTCTCTGAAACTGTCACCTCAACGGTAATGGTACCGGTGTGCGTTTTGTCACTTCGTCCCGTTGCTGTTCCCTTGTATGTGCCTGGCTTGTAGGAAACAGTGGCCTGATGCAGAGCATCGGCAACGGCAAGCATCAGAGCACCGGATGATATGGTTGCCCTGGCGACCACATCAACATCCACAGATTGTTTGGCGAGTATTGCTGCCGGAATGGCTTTTTCAGCCTGACTTACAAAAGCACCGTATTTCCTGTGCCCGATACTTTGTCCATAGGTGATAATTTTAATATTTTCTATCTTGTCGGTTGACACAGTCACTTCCACCTCGATAAGGCCGCTCTGGTTCTTGCTTTTCTTTCCGATGGCCTTTCCTGTGTATGTGCCCGGCTTGTAATCAGCAAAAGCACCACCACAGAGAAACAGGGTTGCGAGAACTACAACCAGCATGCTTATATTTCTTTTCATACTTTCTCCTTTTTCAAATTACCTGGGGTTCAAGGCTTGTATTTTTATGGTCAATGTGCGATTTTCCTTCGCTATCAATAATCAGAACCCTGCCTGTCTATTACGTAGCAACTACATCAACAAACGTACAAGAGCCACTAACCCCATGCCAACTGCCACAGTTCCGAAAAAACTCTTCCAGCGCCAGGCTATGAAAAATGTGGGAAAGGCGACCAGCAGGTAGATGTTGTCCATACTGAGATTGAGTCCTTTATCATTTAAGACAAGACCTGGGGCCAAAAGTGCTGCAAGCACGGTAGCCGGGATAAAACTCAGCCATTTGCAGATCCAGGGAGACAGCTTTCGCTCAGAGAGCAGCAGCATGGGAAAGGCCCGCGGGATAAAGGTGACCAGTCCCATTGCCAGCAAGGTCAGGAAGACGATCGATTCATCCATTGTTCAACTCCAAGTCCAACTGTGGAAGCAATTATTGTTGCTGCAATAACATGTGATTGACTGAATCCGATAAGAGACAGCGCAACAGAAAGGACAGCCGCCAGAGCTGCCATCATCAGATAAACAGGTTTGACCACCTGGGGAACTAGCAGGGCGATAAACATGGCCGGAAGTGCATAGTCAAGGCCCACGGGTTTTACGTCAGCTATCTGTCCTCCCGCAAGATATCCAATCAGGCTGCCCATGACCCAGGAGAGATGAGCGGTCATATTGAGAGCGAATGTTTCAACACGCGGCGGCTTTTCTTTTGCCATGCGCATGGTGTGCATGGCAAAGGTTTCATCGGTGAGCTGGAAGCCCAAAAAGGCAATTTGCCATTTCTTCCATCCTGTAAGTTTTGGTGCGAGAGTGGCGGACATAAGCAGGTGGCGGAGGTTTACAATAAAGGTTGTGAGTACAATGGATAAAGGTGCTGCCCCAGCCCCGAAAAGCCCTGCCGCGATAAGCTGGGCACTTCCTGCAAATACAATAACGGACATTCCCACCCCGGCAGCCAGACTCAGTCCGACTTTCTGGGCGAGAACACCGTAGGCGAATCCGACAGGGATATATCCCAGTACAATGGGCACGGCCTGCCGCATACCTGAAAAAATTTTTGCATACATTCTCTGTTTCGTTCCTCTTCGTTGCTCAGAAAACAGTATCATTGCTTGCGATTGATGACAGTCATATACGCAATTATATAAGAATAGCACGTAAAGTACGGTTGGCAATCAGGAAAAAGATACAAGGGGGAAATTTTTTTCTATGATTCCTGTGTTCGACCTTTCATCAATCGCTAAAGATTGTTCTTTGGTCGTTAGCCTTTGCCAGCATTGTTTGGGTAAGTAATAAAAAGACTTCTTGATCGTGTGTAGGAGCTGGGTTGTGTAACCAATGTGATCCAGGTTGCCTTTTGAAAAAGCAAAAGCTGTAAAAATAACCGCAGAACTTGATGATTTGCCAGTTGATCCTGCTACCCGGAAAATGCTATGTAAAGATGGAGTCAACAGGATGATTTCTCTCTCCTCATCCTGACCTGTGCCATACATGAAAAAAAATCAGGATGAAAGAGGGGAGAATGCGGAGATTTTAATGGGAAAAAGTCTTCCAGTTTCTTACTGTACAGCAGAGTTGACATAAATAAATTTTAGGATATAGTAACCGGGTTAGGTGGGGCTAGATTTTGTTGAAAGGGCTAATTTTGCCCCTTATATGATCATGATATAATTGTAGGGAACGCATATTAGATGGAAACTCTGCCAGAAAGCTTGTTTTGCAGATGCGCTGCTCCTGAATCAGGGGAGAAGTCTGGATGCGATCGATACATTTTATGTATTTCTGCCTGATATTCAGGTGCTGACAGAATAAAGTAACGCTATTTAAATGGTTTGAATGTATAGTGAATTAGTCGTTTTTGGGATACATTATTCATAGAAATTCAGGTTAAATGCTCTAACGGGAAAAGAGGTGAGAGAGTGATAAGAGAAAATGGAGGATTCTCCAGCTGCAACCGACACGGCGTTTTTTACGTTGCCTTGTGTCTGGCAATTTTGTTTTTGCCTTGTATGGCATGGGCGAATACCGGTTCGGATGTAAAAGAAAAGTCAGAGAAAGCGGTTGAGGTCAATATCCAGACACAAGATGTCTATGAGTCCTGGGTGGAAGAGGAAAACAAGCTGCTCACAGAGATTGAAGATCTGGAACGGATCCTTGAACATACCCAATGGCAGCGTAAGAAATTTCTTGTCTACAAAAAGGATCTTGAGGAGAAGATTGCCGGTTTGCAGAAAAAAGCCGAGGCCATGGAAGCTGTTAATATGAAGCTTCTGCCTATCCTTGAGAAAAATCTGGAACAGCTGCAAACAGTAATGGATGCTGATATTCCCAGTAACCTGACCGAGAGGCGAAAATCAATGCATCACGCAAAAATGGTACTTGGTGATTATGACATGGGACTACTGGATAAAACCAGAGCTGTACTGGATGCAACTGCCAAGGAGGTGGATCTGGGACATCAGGTGAATGTGCTTGAAGACGAGATTGAAGTGGATGGTGTGGGGCGAAGGGTGAAAATGCTGCAGGTCGGTCGTGTAGGCCTGTATGCAATGACCCTTGATGGTGAAAAGGCCTATCAATGGGATAACAGCTTGAGCCAGTGGGTTGCGATAGCAGATGATGTTACACCTATCCATGATGCGATAGAAATCGCAGAGGGAATTCGACTGGTTGGTTTAAGCAGACTGCCGCTTGCGCAGCCTGAAACCGGTGGCTTGCAGGAGGGAACAGTACAATGAAATATTCAATATGGCACATTCTCCTGATAGGAGCTTTTCTGTCCCTGACAGCAATGACTGTGGAAGCTCAAAATGTAACCACTGCAGCAGATGATGTGAATAAAAGGCATAGTCTGGCTGTTTCCGAGCAGAAGCGAGAAGAGATTAAAATAGCAAAAAAACGTAGGCAGTTACAGCAGAAACTGGCAAAGATTAAAAATGAAGTTGCAGCCGCGCAGAAAAGTCTGGCTGTTGACAAGGCGGAAGTGAAGGAGCTTGCCGCCAGAAGGGATGATCTGCAGCATGAGATTGCTACCCGCCTGGCCAGCAAGGAAGAGCTGGATAATATATTTCTTGATCATGTCAGAAATTTCCTGAGCCTCACTGAAGAGTCTCCTTCCTCAAGCCAGGACAGTGAGCGGTTGGAGCAACTAAATGAATACATTGCCGGGAACCGTATCTTTGATCTGGAGGATATGACCCGTTTGCTCGGTATGTATTTTGATGATATCGAATCAGGAAAGCATACTGTCAAATATCAGGGAAAAATCCTTGATCGCAGCGGTGAAGACAGGACTGCAGATATTATCAGGTTCGGTCATATGGGAGCTCTGTTCTCAACAGAAGAAAACAATGGCTTTCTTACCTTCAGTCCAGGGTCCAGGAGACTGCTGATGAGTGGTGATCCCGGATTTTTTATTGGAAGAGATATCGCCTCCTTTTTTGCTGGCGAAGCAAATATTGCCCCAATAGATATTTCAGGAGGAGCTGCCATCAGCCAATTAGCCAGAAAGGAAAGTCTCAAGGACAGGTTGAAAAGTGGTGGTGTGCTTGTCATCCCCATTTTGCTGGTTGGTCTTGCTGCGATAATTATTACTCTTGAACGGCTGTTTTTTCTCTCCCGTGTCCGTTCCAACACAGATGCGTTGATGACCCGTGTAACAGAACTTGTTTTCCATGGTGAATTTGAAAAGGCACTGCAAATAACCATTCCCCATAAAAACAGACCGACCGGAAAGGTGCTTATGGCAGGTCTTGTCCATAAAAATGAGAGGCACGAGGTCATTGAAAGTGTTATGTCCGAGGCCATTTTAACGCAGATTCCCCGGCTTGAACGCTTTATCGGTGCGCTCAAGGTGCTTGCTGCCGTGGCCCCACTTCTTGGACTGCTTGGTACAGTTACCGGTATGATAAACACCTTCCAGGTTATCACCACGCATGGTACGGGGGACCCCCGTCTTATGGCAGGGGGGATTTCCGAGGCCATGGTTACAACCCAGGTTGGTCTTGCTGTGGCTATTCCTATTATGATGGCAGCTTCTTTCCTGGGCGGCAGAGTAAAAAATATCGCTCATGATATGGAAGAAAAAGGGCTGGCTCTGATGGGAGCCCTGATGAAGCATAATGGCAAATAGCCGGGATTAAGGCAGAGGCATAACATATGGAATTACATAAAAACCTGTGGATGCTGATAGAGATGGGAGGGCCGGTTATGGTCCCTATCTTCCTTGTATCCGGTTGGCTGTGGGCACTTATTGTGCTCAAGGTTGACTGGTTCTGGCGCACCGGCAGAGCCCAGATAACACTGGGAGAGGCCCTGACCTGTGTGAAAACCGGAACACCCTCACCGATGTCCGGCCCCAGAGCTCTGGCGCTCAACCAGTTTATTCGCACTCAGAGAGGCTATGAGTGCGCTAATATTCAGGCTGATAAAATACTTCTTGACGCCGCAATCAAAAAACAGACAGGTGCAATTCAACGATACCTGCCCACAATTATCATTTTGGCTGCTGTAGCACCTTTGTTGGGGCTGTTTGGTACGGTTTCCGGCATGGTCGAGACCTTCAAGGTTATCGGAATGTACGGGATGGGTAACGCCCAGGCTATGGCTTCAGGGATCAGAGAGGCAATGATTACCACCCAGGCAGGGTTGCTTGTGGCGATACCAGGTGTCCTGGTCGGACAGGTGTTAAAAAAGAAGGCCAACAATATCCAGCGTGATCTCCTTGTTTTTCAACGAGGTCTTGTGCAATGGCTGGAAAAGGAATGTGAGATATGAACAAAATTGGATCGTTCAAAAATTCCAGCGGGATGGATGACAGAGCTGATATTGAAATAGACATGATGCCCTTGATTGACATGATCTTTATTTTGTTAATCTTCTTTCTTGTCACTGCAAGTTTTGTCAAAGAGTCTGGAGTTGAGGTGAATCGTCCCGAAGCTGCCTCTGCGGAGTTGAAAGAGGCTACCGGGATTATCATAGGTGTTACCGCTGAAGGTCAGGTGTTTATAAACAGGGAACAGGTGGAATTGCGAAGAGTTCGCGGTCTGGTTGAAATCTTTCTGGCAGAAAACCACGATGGCGGTGTGATTATTGATGCTGACGGCGACTGTCCTACAGCCAGACTGATAGCTGTACTCGATCAATGCCGATTGGCGGGTGCAGAAAATATTGCGGTTTCAGCGACTAAATCAAAGGGATAACATGAAGGCAAGTCTGTTTATAAGAAACAACCTGCTTGTTGTTGCGGGGTTTATCCTTGGACTTCTCATCCTGGCTCTGGCACCGAGTCTGCTTCGGCAAACCTCGTTTTATGACCAGCGGCTGGATCTTGACAAAATCCGGCTCATTGCCATGCAGGAAGAGGAGCTTCTGGAATCAGATGAGGTGGAAGAAGAGCCTGAACCTCCTCCTGAACCGGAGCCTCCCGAACCTCCCGAGATGGAAATACCCGAGATGGAGATGCCGGAAATTGAGACACCTCAGACCAGTTACAGCTCGACACCGGCAGGATATGGCAATACTCTCCAGCTGCCGAGCCTGACCGGTCTTGGTGTGAAAGGAGTGAAAGTTTCCGCAGCGAACTTCTCACGAGGTCTTACGAGAGGGGCCTTGCCGGGATTGCCAAAGCATGGCCCGCCCAGGAGCAGATTTAACCCTGATGAGGTCGATAAAATGCCTGAACCCATTGCCACAGGTCAGCCAATGTATCCCTACAGGGCCAGGCGGCTTGGGATTGAAGGTGCTGTTAAAATACGTTTTCTTGTTACTAAATCGGGCCGGACAGACCTGTTTAAAATACTTGAGGCAGTTCCCCCCGAAGAATTTAATAATGCAGTGGAAAAGACGGTTAAAAACTGGAAGTTTAAGCCGGCCATTAAGGATGGTCGGGCAGTGGAAACCTGGGTGGAGACTACTGTTAGATTTGAATTGAAATAAGAATATTTTGAATACGTGATCGTTCTGCCAATCATTTTGTAATACGAAAAAACTTTATCGTTTGATAATTATAATATCCTTATGATATCAAATAGATACTTGTGGTAAGATTTTTCGTATGCCTTGATTGAGACAGCATGATATTCAAAGTACTCATAAGGCGGTTCCAGGATATAATGATGGTGCTTTTAGAAAAACAGTGCTGTATGCTACGGCTTTTTAAATTTTCCAGTGTAGTCTTTTGTCTGTTTGTTACACTGGTCCTCTCAGTCAATGCCGATGAAGGTACAAAGGCATTTAAAGATCCCCATCCTGAGCTGCATTCCATACTCGGGAAGGCAGAGGGACTCGCTGATAAAAAGCAGTATAAAGAAGCGATGTCCATACTTGCCGGTTATGCTTCTGCTCACCCGAATGAAAGGCATCCTCTTTTATACTATGAGCTGGGCTATTTTGCCTTTGAAGCCGGCGAGCTGCAAACAGCAATTTCCAATGTAAGGAAAAGTGTTGATATTGCGCCGACGTTCAAGGACGGATGGCAGCTCCTCTCACTTGTCTGGCAGGAGAAAGGCAGTCGTTTGTCAAAAGAAAAAAAAGAGGAAAAGCCCAAAAGAGTCCAGGCTATGCAGAACAGTGCCATGGCTATGGACAGGGTCCTTCAGCTGGAAAAAAATGATGATCTTCTCTATCAGAGTGCAATGCTTTGGCTGGAGGCTGAAAAGCCCAAAAAAGCTCTTGCTATACTGGAGGTTTTGACCAAAAAGGATTCACCAAAGGAAGAATGGCTGGTGGGGCTGTCTGAGGCTCTCAAATCTCTGAAAAAGAGTGAAGAGATGGCCGAGACCATGGAAAAAGCTGCCAGAGTAAACAATAACCCGGAGTTGCTTTTTCATGCGGCCTGGCTCTGGGCTGATCTGGAGCGGCCAAAGCGTGCGCTTCCGCTTCTGGAAATATTGGCAAACAAGAAAAAAGTAGAGAAAAACTGGCTACTTCTGCTGGCATCAGTCTATAATACACTTGACCAGTATGTAAATGCCGCAATGACCTTTGAGCGGGTCATTGAAATTGATCCGGCACCTGATTATCTCTACAACTGTGGTGTGCTGTGGCTGCAGGCTGAGAAGCCTGATAAGGCGTTACATTCACTCCTCCGCCTGAAAGAAGTAGTTCCTCCGAAGGCTGACTGGTTTGTAGCCACAGCGCAGGCATGGCTGATAAAAGAGCAGATAGAGAATGCTGCCGATGCCATGGAAAAAGCGGCTTCGATAAGCGGGGAACCCCAGCATATCTATCAGGCTGGTACGTTGCGACTGCAACTTAAGCAGGCGGACAGGGCAATTTCCCTGCTTACGCCACTTGCTGATCATAAGAAACCTGAAAGCAAATGGCTGGTGGCACTTGCTAATGCCTGGCTGCTCAAGGAAAATTATGCCAAGGGCGCCACCTATATGGAGCGGGCTGCATATATTTCAGGTGAGGGTAAACTCTTTCATCGTGCAGGTATGCTGTGGCGGATAGAAGAACGGATTGAAAAAGCCATCAAACTGCTGCGTAAGAGTGTTGCCGGGAAAAAGGTCGAGCAGCTCTGGCTCGTTGATCTCGCTTCAGTATTGCTTGATGCCAACCGGGAAAAAGAGGTTGGCCCTGTGATGCAACGCACCCGGCTTGCCGACAACACAGTTTCCAACCAGCTGCGATATCGTGGTGTGGTTATCTGGCTTAATCTGCAACGGCCGGAAAAAGCCTATCCCCTTCTGAAGATTCTCAGTAAGGCTGAAAAGCCCCAATATTCCTGGCTGAGCTCCCTGGTGAAAACCTGTGTTGAACTGGATAAGATAAAAGAGGCAAGGGCGGCGCTGAATACCACCCTGTCAAAATATCCGTCCCGGGTAAAATCCTGGAAGCTTGCTGTCTGGTTTGCCCTGCAGCAGGGAGAATATGTGGAGGCGGTCGCTGCCAAGGAGATTGTTCTCCATTTTGAGCCAAATGAAAAGAAACATCTCAAGGATCTTAGCAGGTTGTATCTGCTGGCAGGGGTGCCGCAACAGTCTGCCAGCTATTACAAGCGTTTCATGAAAAATAAGGGGACGGCTGAAGAGCTGAAACACCTGGTTGATATCTATTACAGCGGCCTCCGTTATGAGCAGGCTCTTTCCATGGCATTGAAGTTGGTAGAGCTTGAAAAAACTGCTGCAAATTTTGAATCACTCGGAGATATTTACTATGCCATGCATCTTTATGATGAAAGCTGTACAGCCTATGAACAGGCAGCAGAGCTCAGTGATGATAAAATGGTTTCTGATGTCTTGATGAAGGCTGCCTATGCTGCAATGAAAAAGAGGCAGTATGAACGCGCCGAGGCAATTTTCACCAAAGTTGTAGATTCAGGACTGAGTGAAAATGACCAGATCCAGTTTGCAATGCAGCATATTGCCTATATAGAGAGGATAAAGGAACAGCACATTGCACAGTGATTTATCAACAGGCAATCTATGCAATTGTATTCCTGTACCGTTTTGCTATTCTGCCAGTATTTGGTGAGAAGAGTGCGTATTTACACCTCTATTACCTTCATAATCTTCACTGTTATTTTCTCAGGCTATATTCTTCTTTGAAAAAGAGGAGAAAAGGTTGTGTGGCAGGCAAAGACCTTGCATGTTCTTTCGTTCTTGACTTCAAGTTTCTGTTATTACATCCCTGATTGATTTGCGAACTTTTGAGTTTAGTCTAATTCTTTAGGTAATGATTTGATTTTACATGAAAAAAGCTATATATTGAAGAAAATATGGGCTCTTTTGAAAAATGAGTGGGTAAAATGTTCATTTCCATTGTAAATTACCCACTGGTCTTGATGCTTTTTCTTCATTCCAATTATCCAATAGTTTTG
>PDWJ01004833.1_pt1 | contig 11540 bp, 9 predicted proteins | sample 1430881 | NCBI WGS metagenome assembly PDWJ01 (sample SAMN01162460, study PRJNA174530) | Oral metagenome, whole genome shotgun sequencing project. | biome: Marine environment; feature: Marine mammal; material: Swab sample of the gingival sulcus; isolation source: swab sample of gingival sulcus... | reverse complement strand
TTGGTGGCCATTCCCTTTATCACCTATTCTTTATTTATGGAATTTTTCTTTAAAGGTCAAACGGTAGGTAAAATGGCAATGGGTATTAGAACGGTAAAATTGAATGGTGAAAATGTAGATTTGAATGATTGTGCCATGCGTTGGTCGTTCAAAATTGTAGATTTTTGGTTTTCTTCTGGTGGAATAGGAGCTTTATTTATTTCCACTACCGAACACAGCCAAAGAATTGGTGATTTATTAGCACAAACCACGGTTGTAAAAAACAAGCCTACTCAAAAATATGACATTAAGGATATTTTAAAAATTAAAAGTAAATCAGAGCATGAGCCCACTTATTTGTCCGTTACCCAGTTTACGGATGAGGATATGATTTTAATTAAAAATGCAATTTCACGTGTGAAGCAATTTCCTAATGATGCGCACAAAAAATTAGTGGTGGAGTTAGCTACCATTTTAGCAGATCGATTGAGCTTGCCGGAAGTGCCTCAGAAAAAAATCACGTTTTTAACCACTGTTTTACAAGACTATATTGTTTTAACGCGGTAATCCTTTGTTTGTTTTTGTGATTTTTTACACAATATATATTTTTCTTTAATGGTTACTTTTGTAAAAAAATTAAAATGAATTCAAAAATTAACCAACTGATTGAATTTTTAAAATTAAATCAAAGCCACATTAAACCTAATCAGTTAAAGCAGTTTTTAGTAGGACTAAAGTTAGAAACGGAAGATTTAATGCCGTGGGCTGATTTTAACCACCCTGAACATGAGGGGTATGGACGAAAGTTGGTGTTTGCAAATTCAAATTTTGAAGTGATGGTGATGAGTTGGATGCCCAAAGATTTTTCTGCGGTGCACAATCATGGGTATACCCAATGGGGAGCCGTTCAAGTATTTGGTCCAGCAACACATTATGTCTACAAATTTGAAAAATCAAAGATAAAACTCGTTGAAAAAGCGCAGTTTGAATCAAAGGATGTGGTTTTAGTTACCAATGATTTTATACATCAAATGGGTAATAAGTCTAATGCACCATATTTAACGTTGCACATATATGGCGCAGAAAATGTGTCTTCAGAAATCACGGCAGATTCTTTTATTTACGAAATAGAAAAAAATAGGGTCGTCAAAACCACAGGAGGTGCCTTTTTTCAATTAGAGGAGTCGAATGTAACGGTTGTGGAACCTTTGTATTGTGATGATGAATGGACCTTAAATGAATTTATTGAAACCATTTTGCCTAAGTCACAAGCATTTAAATCGGCAAAAAAAACAAATATTGATAATTGGATTAAAACAATTTAAATTGCTGCTGTAACAATAATTACAATCTAATTTTTCAATTGAAATTAACTTTGATTAAAATTCTTTTTTATGGTAGAAATTTTAAACGAAATAAAAGGTGGGTTCAGCTGGGTATGGCAGCAAATGACCTTTCAAGTTGATTGGTATAATAACTATTTTTGGTTTTTATCGGCTTTATCATTAATTGTTTGGGCCTTAGAAATTGCTTTCCCATGGCGAAAAAATCAAAAAACAATTAGACGAAACTTTTGGTTAGATGGGTTTTATATGTACTTCAATTTCTTTATTTTTTCATCTGTAATCTCCGTTTTTTACCATTTAATTCAAGTATATTGGCCATGGAGTATGGAGAGTCTTGCCATAATTAACATTGGAGAAATGCCAAAATGGTTGGGTCTATTCATCTTTTTTATCTTAAATGATTTTGTACAATGGTTTACCCATGTATTATTACACCGGTATGAATTTTTGTGGAACTTTCATAAAGTACACCATTCGGTTAAAGAAATGGGATTTGCAGCTCATTTAAGATACCATTGGATGGAAAATATTTTGTACAAACCATTAAAAACGTTGGTGGTGTTGTTGATGGTTGGCGGGGAGCCTCAAGATGCTTTTATAATCCATTTTATTTCTATAGCCATTGGTCATTTAAACCATGCCAATATCAAAATTACTTGGGGACCATTCAAGTACATTTTTAACAATTCGGTGATGCATTTATGGCATCATGTTAAAGTATTGCCTGAAGATAGACGATACGGTGTGAATTTTGGCATCAGCTTAAGTTTATGGGATTATATTTTTAGAACCAATTACATCCCAAATGAAGATGGCGAAATTGAACTTGGTTTTGAGAATGATGATAAATTCCCAATTGATAATTTTGGTGAACAGTTAATTTATCCGATAGGAAAAAAAGATTAAGCTTCCTCTGTATTTTTTACATTAACCTTTAGAGCTAATTCCTCTAATTGTTCCATATCAATAGGTGATGGTGAATCAATCATAACATCTCTTCCGCTATTGTTTTTTGGAAAAGCAATATAATCTCTAATCGAGTCTGAACCACCCATAGTAGCCACTAAACGGTCAAAGCCAAAAGCTAATCCACCATGTGGTGGCGCACCATATTCAAAGGCATTCATTAAAAAGCCAAATTGCGCTTGGGCTTCTTCATCCGAAAATCCTAACAATTCGAACATTCTTGCTTGAAGTTCTTTGTTGTGAATACGAATAGAGCCACCTCCTAACTCAACTCCATTCATGGCTAGGTCGTATGCATTTGCTCTTACTTTTCCTGGCTCTGATTCAATCAGGTGCATATCTTCCTTTTTCGGAGATGTAAATGGGTGATGCATGGCATGGTAACGATTTGAATCTTCATCCCATTCTAACAAAGGAAAGTCCAATACCCATAACGGGGCAAATTCATTTGGATTTCTTAATCCTAGTTCATCTCCCATGTGCAATCGTAACTCATTCATTTGAGAACGCACTTTATGATCTTCACCTGACAGCACTAAAACTAAATCACCAGGTTTAGCATTGGTAGCCGTAGCCCATTTTGCTAATTCGTCTTGGTCGTAAAATTTGTCAACACTTGATTTGTAGGTACCGTCATCATTGACGCGCATATAAATCATACCCATTGCACCTATCTGAGGTCTTTTTACCCATTTAATCAGATTGTCTAATTGTTTCCGCGTATAAACCCCAGCCTGTTCTGCATTTAAAGCAAGTACAGTTTCGGCATCATCAAAAACTTTAAATCCTTTTCCTTTAACAACATCCGTAAGGTTACAAAATTCCATCCCAAATCGGATGTCTGGCTTATCTGACCCATAGCGTTCCATGGCTTCAGCATAAGACATTCTTGGAAAATCTTCTAGTTCAACACCTCTACAAGTTTTAAACAAATGCTTTACTAATCCTTCAAAAGTGTTTAAAATATCTTCCTGGTCAACATAGGCCATTTCACAATCAATCTGTGTAAATTCTGGTTGACGATCTGCTCGTAAATCTTCATCTCTAAAACACTTCACAATTTGATAATACCGGTCGTAACCACTAACCATCAAGAGTTGTTTAAAAGTTTGAGGTGATTGAGGTAAGGCATAAAATTCACCCGGATTCATGCGACTTGGCACCACAAAATCTCTTGCCCCTTCAGGTGTTGATTTAATGAGGTAAGGGGTCTCAACTTCCATAAAAGAAACCGAATCTAAGTATTTTCTGGTTTCCAAAGAAACTTTGTGCCTTAGTTTTAATTTCTCCATTACAGGATTTCGTCTTAAATCCAAATAACGGTATTTCATTCTTAATTCTTCTCCACCATCCGTCTCATTTTCTATGGTAAAAGGCGGTGTTTTGGAAGCGTTCAGAACGGTAATTTTAGAAGCTTTAATTTCTATGTCTCCCGTTGGTATTTCAGGATTTTTTGAATGCCGTTCAATGACTTCACCTTCAATTTGTACTACGTACTCACGACCCAAATTTTTAATTTGTGCCATCACTTCATCACTTACTACACCACTTTCACAAACGATTTGAGTAATCCCATAACGGTCTCTTAAATCAATCCAAGCAATATTTCCTTTGTCTCTAATTGTTTGAATCCAAGCAGACAAGGTTACAGTTTGCCCAATATTTTCTTTTCTAAGTTCTCCGCAAGTATGAGTTCTGTACATAGTATTTTAATTTGAAAGCGTAAAGATAAAACAGTTTTTTGAATTTAAATAAAATGCGTAAATCATAAATGCTATATTTTACAAGTTTTATAACTTTATGCCCGCATGAAGTTTGTCCATTTTATAGTTTTTGTTGTGGTAAGTGGCATATCTTGTATTGCCTCAACCGATTCAACCGATTTTAAAACGTTTTATTATAGTAATGACGACCTTGGCAGTTTTGATTATATAAAGTATTACACCACTAATTTCGAAACTAAAAAAATCGACACTTTAATGGCTTATAACGCTTTGTTTTTAAAAGAAGAAGATCCAAAAGATTTTATTACTCATGAGTTTGCCAGAGTGTTTTATTATAAACAAACTTTTAGACTAGATACGGCACTTATTTTAATTGATGGCCTAAGTGGCAACAAAACCATTCAGGACGACCCAAAACTTAAAGGTAATTTTGAAACCATTTACGGCATTATTTGTTACGACCTTGAACGACCTTTGGATGCAAGATCACATTACCTAAATGGATTAAATATTTATTCATCCATAGATGATTCAGTGGGGGTTAAGGGAAACTTAATTAATGTTGGTTCCACTTATTTTCTTGAAGAACGGTATGATTCAGCCGAGTTTTACTTTGAAAGCGCCAAAATTTTTGAAGATCAAGGCATCATGGCATTTCATCAAAATTTATATAATAATTTGGCTACTGTGTACCAAAATACCAATAGATTTGATCAATCTATAAAATACTACTTGGCTTTAATACAGGAAGGGAATGGTCAAAATTCCACTCATTATTATAACCTAGGATTGGTTTATTTTAAAAACGGAAATTTTGAAGAATCTGTTGACTATTTAGAAAAAGCAACTACCATCAAATTTGATGAATCCAATATTTTTCGTTCTTCCGTTTATAATGCCTTAAGTCAGTCTCAGAAAAAAATTGGTTTGGTGAATGAAGCTTATCAATCTTTATTAATAGCGGATAGTTTAAAGTTGGAGGAGGATAAAGAATCTGCAAATAGATTATTGGATGAACTCAAGCTAAACCATCAAGCAAAATTATTTGAAAAAGAAAAAAAACTATCAGAAGAAAAGTTGAGAACTAAGAAAATTCAAAACTGGTTTTTAATTATGTTGATTGTATTTATTTCCATTATCTTTTTCGTAATTGTTGTGGTTATTGCTCTTAAAAATAAAAAGAATAAACAACTGTTAAAACAGAATATCGAATTAACCAAAACCCATCAAAAGAAATCATCAAAAGAAGTTGGTGCTGTGAACAATGAATTAATAACGGCCCTAGAAAAAATGCTAGAGGAAAAACAAGCTTTTACGAACCCAAAACTAACCTTAGATAAACTAGCGAAACAGCTCAACACCAATCGCACCTATTTATCGGAAAGTATTAACGCGTTTTATAACCTATCTTTTAGTGCTTTAATAAATAAGTATAGAATTAATAAAGCAAGAGAAATGCTGATTGACCATAAATTTGAACATTACAGTATTGAAGGAATTGCCACCTCAGTTGGCTATAACAGTATCTCAACTTTTAACGCCTCATTCAAAAAGGAAACTGGAATTACACCATCTTATTTCAGAAAAAATGCTACTGAAAAAGCATAAAAAAGATTTACGACCAATAATGCGTTAATGTTCTGAAAAATAAGTGGTTATACTTTGTTTTTTAGATCTCAAATTTATCAATTTGGCAATCAAGTTCTTGTTTTATAGGGTTTTCTGACCCTAAATTTGCCCCAAATCTTAAAAAACATTTTTTTATGAAAAAGGTAAATTTTTTAAAGTCAATATTCACAATTTTAGTGGCTTTAATTTTTATTAAAAATGGATATGGCCAAAATACTTGTAAAGAAGTAATAGGGTATTATCCAAGTTGGCAATGGTATGACAGAAGTAAACTGGTCAACCCTCAAACCATTCAATATTCAAAATACACCATCATCAATTATGCATTTCTTTACCCTATGCCTGATGGTAATCTGACTATAACAGATCCGTGGGCGGATAAAAATTTGTTGTTGGGAAATATCAATTGGTCGGTTGCCCCAGCAGGTTATGATACAGGATATGATTTAGGAAATCCGAGTTATCATCATCCCAATACATCACTTATATATTACGCCCATCAAGCGGGAACAAAAGTTATGATTTCATTAGGGGGATGGACTTTATCTGATAATTTTCCTAGTGTTGCAGCTGATCCCCAAAAAAGAACCAATTTTGCCCATTCTTGTAACCAACTCGTTCGTTTATATGATGTAGATGGAATTGATATTGACTGGGAGTATCCTGGATTTGCAGATCACAGTGGGACTCCAAATGATATTACAAACTTTTCATTGCTTTTGCAAGAAGTCCGAGATTCCTTGGATGCAATGGAAGTTGTAACAGGAAAATCATTGATGTTAACAGCCGCTTTTAGTGCTGACCCAAGTAAAATGGACGATATCGATTGGAATACAGTGGTGCCCATTTTAGATTACATCAACTTAATGAGCTATGATTTCTTTGGCGCATTTAGTTCTGAAACTAATCATAATTCACCATTATATGCCCCGGCCTCAGGCGACACTAATTTTAATTGTCATAATGCCATTCAACGTTTAAAAAATCAGTACAATGTACCGGCAAACAAATTAAATTTAGGGGTTGCTTTTTATGGTAGAAGTGCCAAAACAGTTGGGTCTGCAGGATTACATGTCCCAACAACAGGCGCAACAGATCAAGTTACATTTTCAATTGATGATGGGTCTCCACAATACTACAATATTTTGGCACAAATGAATTTATTTACATCACATTGGGATGCGAATGCACAAGTACCCTATTTAACGGGAAATGGAAGTTTAAACACATTTGTATCTTATGATGACGAAAAATCTATTGGATTAAAAGGTCAATATATCGTGGATGAAGAACTGGCAGGGGCAATTATTTGGGAAATTACAGGAGATTATTTGGAAACATCTCCAGGTTCCGGCATAATAGGAAGTACGCCTTTAATTGATACCCTAAATTTATCGTTATGTCATGCCCCAACAGTGATTGACACCACAGGTAATGGTGGAGGAACCGATACAACTGGTACTGGTGGGTCTGGTGGAACAGGCGTGGATAGCACGGGAACAGATTCAACACAAGTTGGACTAATTGAAAAAGACTTTAAACCAGTTCTATTTTATCCAAACCCAACAAATGGGGTAGTTAATTTATTCTATAATGACCAAATGGTTTTTGATAAAGTGAGTGTTTTAAACTTGTCGGGTCAGGTGATATTTTGGTCAGTCCAACCAGAAACTAAAATTGATTTAAGCGAGTTTGACCCCGGAATTTATTTTTTGAAAATAGAATCTGAATCCAATGTATATACCTATAAAATCATTAAAAGATAATAGTAATGAAAACAAAACATTATTTTACACTTTGGTTAATGGTTATCAACTTTTTAGCTATAAGTCAGCCTGCTGTAACCGTAACTATTGGTTATCCAGATCATGAAGATTATTTCATCTATTCTATACCACCAACAGACGAACATGCAAGGTTTGGAGGGGAGTATTACTTTAAAGTTGAAAATACTGGTACCGTAGATTTATTAGATTGGGAAATTAACACGATTTGGAAAACTTTAAACTCCACCTGGGGCGTAGTTGACAAAACGGTAATTAATGCTTCAACAGGAGAAATAAAACTAACGGGTCCAAGCTGGGATACAGATTTAATGGTAGGGGAATCATTTGTGCTTAGTGGTGAATGGATTAGCTCTGGCACGGTTGAAGATTGGATTGATTTTTTACCCAGAGCCATTGAAATGAATGCCAATATTGGAGTAGTACAAGTCAATTATGATACCAATGGGGAAGTGAATGCTGGAAGCTTTATGGTTCAAAAAACTCAACCCATTACGGACGATTTAAAGTCGTATGAAGATTTAAAGATTGTGGCTTATTTTCCAATTTTTGATGCAGTAAATGCATGGTGTTCTTTAAAAAGATATGGTGAAAATATTGATCAATTAAGGGTTCAATTGTATTCCATTTCGCCCACTGGTCAGTTAAGAGCTGGTCAAGATTTACCTTCAGGGGTTGACCCAATTAATGATTTACATTATTGGTATGATTATATTGATGAAATGGGCGTAATTGATTTTTGTGTTGCTAACGACATTGAGTTGATTCCGGTAATCTATAACTACAATAATGACATCAATGATTTTGACCAAAGTGCAGTGCACAACATGATGATCAATGCAACCTTAAAAGCTAATCATATTAATGATATAGTAGCCTTACTAAGTGACAAACCCGTTTTTGCTGGAATTGATGTTGATTATGAAAGTTTAATGGCGAGCGATAAAGATAATTATTCGTTGTTCATAGAGGATTTAGCAGATGAGGTACACAACCAGGGGAAAATAATTACCACCGCGGTGCATACCAAAGTTGGACCTGGTACTTGGTATGGGCCACAAGCTCAAGATTATGAACGAATTGGAAATGCGGTAGATGAAATATTGTTTATGACCTATGATTTGCATTGGGCCACTTCACCTACTTTTAATAATCCACCACCAACTGCAGGCTGTCAATCTACACCAGATTGGATAAATGATGTGGCCATGTTTGCCATATCGGAGATTGATAATCCTTCAAAAATTCAATTGGGCTTGCCTTTTTATGGGTACAGGTGGAAGTATTTATTTGAAAATCATGATTTAAATGATCCAGGTGTAGGATTAACCCATCAAGACGCCCTTAATTTGATTCAAGAACATGGTGTAAGTCCGAGTGCAATTCAAAGAGAATCTAACGGAGAAGAGCAATATTTTGTTGTTGAAATTGATGGTGTAGATTGGATTTGCTATTATCAAGATGAACAATCTTTGACTTATAAATTATCCGCTTTAGATGAGTATAATTTAAGAGATTACATTGGAGGTGTTGGCGTTTGGCGCCTTGGCGGTGAAAGTGATGAAATGTGGAATGCCTTGATGATGGCTACCAAAAACACAAACGCAATAATTAATACAAACCAAAATTGTCATTTAAAAATGGAAGACGTAGAAGCGGAAAAATTAACCATTTTCCCAAATCCTGTAAATAACCAAATTAACTTTGGCCAGAACACATTGAAAAACATTAGCATTTATGCCGTAAATGGTGATTTGATGTATCAAGGTCGCATTCATTCAAATAGCATTGATGTGGCCTATCTCAAACCAGGGGTATATTTTATTCGAATTCAAGAAAAGGAGAATACAACCATACACAAATTTATTAAAAACTAATTTAACTTTTACTTGTGGGTAGTGCCTTTATGGTGTGCTACAGGGCTAGTCTTTATTTAACGAAATAGAGGCTAGCCTTTTAAAAAGAATGGAATTCTATTTATGCCTTGAGAATTTTTCATAATCCATATTTAATGATTCATCAACCAATCAACTTTAGCATAAATGAGTTGATTGGTTATTCTAAAAAAAAATTATGTCGACCAAAATTGAACCAAAAAATACGTGTAAATCAAATGCAAAGGAGTTAACCACTGAAGAACTATATTTAAAAATTAAAGCCTATCTCGAAAATAAAAAAGAGTTAACTTACATTGATGAAGTGGAAGAAATATCGGAAGAAAATAAGGCGTCTATTTTTCAAAAAGTAAAGGCTTATTTGGTGAATCACAAAACTAAAAAAAGAAGGCTACAAGAAATTATAGAGGGTAAATAAAGATTACGAAAGGTTAAAAATCCCGGTTTTAATAGCAAACAAAACCAATCCAACTCTACTTTTAATATTTAATTTCGAATATACGGTATCTCTATACCCTTCAACTGTTTTTGGGCTAACACATAAATCGGCTGCAATTTCATTATAGGACTTTTCTGAACAAGCCGCTCTTAAAAATGCCAGTTCCTTTTTGGTTAATGAATCTACCATTAAAATTTGCTCGTTTGGTTGCATGGTATTGATAAGGTGCTCGGTAAGTTGATCCGAATAGTAAATACCACCATGCAAAATTTTGCTAATCGCTAAAATCAGTTCATTCGGTTCAATATCCTTGCTTACAAATCCCTTAACCCCAAAATTTAACATTCGGATTAACGACTGTTCATCCTCATTCATGGATAGCACCAAAATTTTTAAATCAGGATATTGTTTCTGTAAATATTTTGCGGTTTCAAAGCCATCCATTTTGGGCATTGAAATATCCAAAATAACAATGTCAGGGATATTATGGTCATTTAAAGTGTCAATAAAGTCCTGACCGTTTTCGGCTTCAATGGTCACTAAAAAATCTTCTTTTAGAGATGAAATTAAATTAACCATTCCTTTTCTAAAAAGCTGGTGATCGTCAACAACCGCAATGTTTATTTTATTCATGGGTATCTAGGGTAATCGTAATTTTGGTTCCTTTGTTTTGTTGACTAATAATTTCCAGTTTAGCATTGATAATCTTGCATCTTTCTCTCATATTTATCAACCCATTTCCTTCTTTGTTGGTTTGGGTGTCAAAACCAGAACCATTGTCCGCAAATATAAACAAAAATTTTCCATTTTTTCTTTCAATAGTGAGATCAACTTCAGTAGCATTGGCATGTTGAATCACATTGTTAAATATTTCTTGAGATATGCGATATAAAAAGATTTGTTGTTCAGATGTTAATTCAGGTATTTCGGTATCCACATTCAAGCTAAACTTTAAACCACTCGATTTATTTAAGCGTTCAATGTCTTTTTTGATCATATTTATTAACCCAAATCGTTGAAGATTTTCCCCTTTTAAGGTGGTAGACAATGATTTGATGTCAAGGATCAATTGTTTTATTAGTTCTTTTGAATCATTAATTTGTCCTTTACTGTTTTGGATGTTTTCAACATCTATCATGTTTAAGTTGATTTTAATTAATGAGGCCACTTGACCAAAGTTGTCATGTAATTCTCTGGAGATATCAGAAAGGGTTTGTTCTTTAATTTCAATTTGTGTTTTTAACAAAAGTTGCTTGGCTTGTTCTTTTTCAAATTCGTATTTGACCTGTTTTTTTCTATATAATAGAATAAAGTATATAATGAATATAAACAGCATACTAAAAATTAGAACACCACCTGCAAAAGGTACAATAATATCTATGAGTTTAACTTCTGAGGACATATTGTTTTTTGTTTTGTAAAATAGCTATAAAAAGTCCGATATAGTATAAAAATGCTACACTGAATAAAAGATAATTAATGGAATAATAGTGCATGGCTATTTCAGCGTAAAAGAAAAAGAAAGCTAATGTGGTGTAGTTAATTGTGTAAAAAAATAATACTGAAATACTTAGCCAGAATTCAGGTAAATTATATAAATTTTTTATTGCTTTTTGGTTAATTATTTGAATAAAACTTAATATGGATAAGAAAACACCTTGAATACTTAAAAACACTAAGTTATTTGTAGGGAATTTAGTGATTTTTTGAAAAAAAATAGTGCTAATTACAGCTAGGCTAAGTAAAATTATACTTATCCAAAAGCTTATTTTTTGAAA
>PDWJ01004832.1_pt1 | contig 11540 bp, 1 predicted proteins | sample 1430881 | NCBI WGS metagenome assembly PDWJ01 (sample SAMN01162460, study PRJNA174530) | Oral metagenome, whole genome shotgun sequencing project. | biome: Marine environment; feature: Marine mammal; material: Swab sample of the gingival sulcus; isolation source: swab sample of gingival sulcus... | reverse complement strand
TACCTTGATAATGACGAATATCCGTATGAGGAGTTAATCAATGAGTTGCGCATTGAGCGTGACCCGAGTAGAAATCCTTTATTTGATTGTGTGTTTTTATTGCATAACAACAAGCAAGAATCGTTCAAAATCAACACAGGAGAAATTCAAGAATACCAATTTGAATCGACAACGGCAAAATTTGACCTTACGTTAGGCGCGAAAGAAGAAGCGTCAGGGTTAAGCTTTGAATTGGAATATGCAACGAATCTTTTTACAGAAAGTACGATCAAAAGATTCATCAATTATTACAAAGAAATATTAAAGCAAGTTGCTCAAAATCCAGAGGTAAGTTTGGCAGAAGTATCCTTACTTTCAGAAACAGAACAAGAAACTACCTTAGCTATCAACAATCTCTTAGACGTTTCCTATCCTAAATCTGCAACGATCATCGACTTATTTGAAGCACAAGTAGAAAAAACTCCAGATGCAGTTGCCATTGTATATGAAGGAGAAACTTTGACGTACGCAGCATTGAATAATCTTGCAAACATTCTAGCATACGATTTACGTTCAAAAGGTATTAGACGTAATGATATTGTTGGATTGTTGACAGACAAAAATCTGTACACAGTCGCAGGAATGTTGGGAATCTTAAAATCTGGCGGTTGTTACATGCCTTTAGATCCGAGTTATCCAGAAAGAAGAATTCGCTATATGTTAGAAGATAGCAAAATGGAATTGGTGATTACTACGAATGAACTCTCGTCACTTTTAGAAGAAGCTTCTGTAAAAACGATGTCGCTAGAAACAGCGATTGAAAAAGATCGTGAAATAGAAAATATTGTTCAAATGAGCAATCCAGAAGATATGTGTTACATCATTTACACTTCAGGGACTACAGGAAATCCAAAAGGTATCATGGTAGAACATCAAAATGTAGTGCGTTTATTCTACAATGATGCTTTCCAATTCAACTTTAGTGAAAAAGATGTATGGACCATGTTTCACAGTCACTGTTTTGACTTTAGTGTTTGGGAAATGTACGGCGCCTTATTATTTGGTGGAAAAGTAGTCATCATTCCATCATCAGTGGCAAGAGATCCATCGCAATATGTACAAGTATTGAAAGAATACAATGTGACGGTTTTAAATCAGACGCCAACAGCATTCAACAATGTAATAGAAGAATGTGAGCGTCAAGACATTACTTTAAATGAATTGCGTTATGTGATTTTTGGAGGAGAAACACTCGTTCCATATAAGTTAAAATCATGGAAAGCACAGCATCCACATGTGAAGTTGGTGAATATGTACGGAATTACAGAAGTTACGGTACATGCTGCGTATAAAGAAATTGGAAGCAAAGAAATTGAAGAAAACGTAAGCAACTTAGGAAAAGCGATTCCAACTACATCTTTGTACATTTTAGATGAAAATCAACAATTAGTACCACAAGGAGTTGTGGGAGAAATCTATGTTGGTGGCGCCGGAATCACAAGAGGATATTTATACAAAGAAGAACTCACCAAAGCTAAATTCTTAGAAAATCCATTCCGATCAGGTAAACGTTTCTATCGTTCAGGAGATTTGGGAAGATGGTTAGAAAACGGCGAAATCGAATATTTAGGACGAATCGACAGCCAGGTTCAGTTGAAAGGCTTTAGAATCGAATTAAAAGAAATCGAACATCACTTATTAAAACAAGAAAGCATTCAAGATGTTGTCGTAATCAAGAGAGATTCAGAAGAAGGACTTCCATACTTGTGTGCGTACTATATCGGAGAACAAGAACTAGAAGTATCTGCACTCAGAACACAATTAGGAACACAACTTCCAACGCACATGATTCCATCATACTTTGTGAAGATGGAGGAATTTCCAATGACATCTAACAATAAAATTGCAGTTGCAAAATTACCTTCGCCAAGCAAAGAATCATTAGGCGAAAGCTATACAGCGCCAAGAACAAATACTGAAACGCAAATGGTTGCGGTTTGGGAAGACATATTACAAGTCTCAAGCATCGGAATCAAAGACAATTACTTTAGTTTAGGAGGCGATTCCCTAAAAGCAATCGGATTGATCTCGAATATTAACAAAGCTTTAAATGCATCGTTGACAATTGCAGATTTATATTCGTATCAAACCGTAGAAGAATTAGCAGCGAAAATTGCAAGTTCACAGAGCAACGACAAAAGCAATCGTATCTATGAAGAAACGTTAGAAGAATTACGTCAATTTGAAGAAACTTATAAAGAAGAGGGAAAGTTTCTAGATACCTACGAAGCTGTCTATCCAATGAATGGCGTAGAAAAAGGAATGGTGTTCCATACCTTAAAAAGCAAGCCGACAAATGTGCATGAAATTGTATATCACGAGCAGAATATCTATGATTATCCAGCGAAAAACTTTGACTTTGAGCTGTTCAAATATGCAGTGAATTTAATGGTTGAAAAACACACTACACTTCGTAAAATATACGATTTGGAGCGTTTTGCACACATCATTTTAAAAACAGCAACACCAGAAGTGAATCTTGTAGACATTCGTCATTTAGACAGTGCCGCACAAGACGAATTCATCAAAAATAAATTACTCGAAGAAAAGCAACGACAAACAGAATTATCCTTTTCACTCTTATGGCGAATCCATATGATCAAAGTGAGCGATGATTATCAATACATGTTGCTAGATTTCCATCACTCGTTCTTTGATGGTTGGAGTCTCTCTTCGTTTGTAACAGAATTGTCTACGACCTATGCCACTTTGGTGGAAGACAAAGACTATTTGCCAGCTCCTTTGCAAAGCACGTACAAAGATCAAATTATTGGCGAATTAGCTGCAGCTAAAAGTCAAGCTTCTGTACAATATTGGCAAGAAGAACTAGAGGGGTATACACGACTTGAAGTACCTGCTACGGGAACAGAACACGAATTCAAAAGTGAATGGTTTGACTATGGAAGAGACTACAGAAGTCAATTAGAAGACTTAGCATCAAAATACAACACAAGTTTCAAACACTTGTGCTTTGCAGCATATATTTATGCAATGAACATGCTAAGTTTTAAAGATGATATTACATTAGGAATTGTAACCAACAACAGACCTTTAACTTCTGACGGAGACAGATTATTAGGCTGTTTCTTAAATACCATTCCTTTCAGAGCAAAACTTCCAAAGGAATTAACTTGGGGAAGCTATATCAATTACATAGAAGACAAACTCAGAACGCTGAAATATCATGAAAGAGTTCCATTCTACAAAATATTAGAAATTATAAAAGAACCAGCCAATGAGCACAATCCAATTTTTGATGTCTCCTTCAATTATATAGATTTTAGACGCTATACGGAGATTCAAGAGACGAGTAAAATAGTACTTCCAAACGAATTCAAAGAATCGAATTTCTTTATGAACAACAATACAAGTATTGATTTTCATATTTATGCGCGAGACAATGATTTCAGATTGGCGTTAACGCACTCAACGGCAGCATTTAGTACAGAAGAAGTTGAAAAACTATCAAGCTACTTTAAAGCAACCTTAGATCAATTCCTAAATGATGCAGAAGCACCTTTATTGAAGGAAACGATTTTGGTAGAAGCAGATACGGATAAGATGCAAAGTTTAAATACGCTTTTAGAAGTTTCCTATCCTGAATCGGCAACGATCATCGATCTATTTGAAGAGCAAGTAGCGATGTATCCTGATAGTGTCGCAATTGTGTATGAAGGCGAAAGTTTGACCTATGCAGAATTAAACAATCTCTCGAATATCTTGGCGTATAATTTACGTGCAAAAGGTATTGGAAGAAATGATATCGTAGGATTTTTGATCGACAAAAATCTTTACACTGTTGTGGGAATGTTGGGAATCTTAAAATCTGGAGGTTGTTACATGCCTTTAGATCCAAGTTATCCTGAAGGAAGAATTCGTTATATGTTGGAAGACAGCCAAACGGAATTCGTAATCACGACTGGAGAACACGAAGCACTTTTAGCGGAAACTTCTGTGAACAAAATTCTATTAGAAGAAGCGATTGATACAGACAAAAAAGTAGAAAATATCATTCAGATAAATCGTCCAGAAGATATGTGTTACATCATTTACACTTCGGGAACGACAGGAAATCCGAAAGGCGTCATGGTAGAGCATGGTAATGTAGTGCGTTTATTCTACAACGGTGCTTTTCAGTTTAGATTTGACGAAAATGATGTTTGGACGATGTTCCATAGTCACTGCTTTGACTTTAGTGTTTGGGAAATGTACGGTGCTTTATTATTTGGAGGTAAAGTGGTCATCATTCCATCTTTCGTAGCACGTGATCCATCACTTTACATTCAAGTACTGCGAAGCCACAAGGTAACGGTATTAAATCATACGCCAACAGCATTCAATAATCTAATAGAAGAATGTGATCGTAAGGACATTGATTTAAATCATTTACGCTATGTGATTTTTGGTGGAGAAGCTTTAGTGCCATTTAAATTGAAACCTTGGAAAGCGCAATATCCATATGTGAAATTAGTGAACATGTACGGAATCACGGAAGTGACGGTGCATGCGACGTACAAAGAAATCACAACCAAAGAAATCGAAGAAAACATAAGTAACTTAGGAAAGCCAATTCCAACAACATCAATCTATATCTTAGACGGAAACCAACAATTGGTTCCGCAAGGTGTAGCAGGGGAAATCTATGTTGGTGGAGCAGGAATTGCAAGAGGTTACTTGAACAAAGAGGAATTGACCAATGCCAAATTCATGGAAAATCCTTTCCGAAAAGGAGAACGTTACTATCGCTCTGGCGATTTAGGAAGATTGTTAAAAAATGGTGAATTAGAATACTTAGGTCGAATTGACAGTCAAGTACAATTGAAAGGCTTTAGAATTGAATTAAAAGAAATTGAACACAATTTATTGCAACATGAAACCATTCAAGATGCAGTCGTGGTTAAGCGAGATTCTGAGGAAGGTCATCCATATTTATGTGCATACTATATTGGGGAAGAAGTATTAGAAGTCTCTGAATTGAGATCACACTTAGAGGAACACTTACCAAAGTATATGATTCCATCATACTTTGTAAAAATGGAAGAATTCCCAGTGACGTCCAACAATAAAATTGCAACAACCAAATTGCCTTCTCCAAACAAAGAATCTTTAGGAGAATCTTACACAGCGCCAAGAACAGAAGCAGAAATGCAAATGGTTGCAGTTTGGGAAGAAGCATTAAAAGTATCGCGTGTAGGTATTGAAGATAATTACTTTAGCTTGGGAGGAGATTCTCTAAAAGCAATCGGATTGATCTCGAAAATCAACAATGCTTTGGATGTTTCTTTAACGATTGCAGATCTATATTCGTATCAAACTGTAGCAGCTTTAGTAGAAAAAGTAGCAAGTTCACAAAACGATAACGAGCACAATAGAATTTATGAAGAAACGGTAGAAGAATTGCGTCAATTTGAAGCTAACTATAAAGCAGAAGGAAATTTTTTAGATACCTACGAAGCAGTTTTCCCAATGAATGGAGTAGAAAAAGGGATGGTATTTGAATACTTGAAAAACAAATCAGACGACATTCACGAAATCATCTACCATGAGCAAAACATGTATGACTATCCAGTGAAGAATTTCGATTTTGAACTGTTTACACATGCAGTAAACTTAATGATCGATAAACACACAGCATTGCGTAAAGTGTACGACTTGGAAAGTTTTGCACATATCGTCATGAAGAAAGTTGATCCAGAGGTAAACTTTATAGACATTCAGCATTTAGACAAAGAAGGTCAGCGAACTTTCGTAAAAAATAAATTACTAGAAGAAAAACGAAGACGAACAGACTTAACATTTTCGCTCTTATGGCGCATCAATATCATCAAAGTAAGAAATGATTATCAATACTTACTATTTGATTTCCACCATTCTTTATTTGACGGATGGAGTCTCTCATCTTTCTTGACAGAAATGCTAAACATGTATTCTATTTTGGTAAAAGATAGAAGTTATGTGCCTGAACTATTGCAAACTACTTACAAAGATCAAATCATTGGAGAGTTGGCAGCAGCGAAGAATGAAGCTTCTTTAGAATACTGGAAAGAAGAACTTGATGGCTATACACGATTTGAATTGCCATCAAATGATGAAAAGCATGTCTTTATCAGTGATGTATTTGAATTGCCTATCTCGTTCAGAGAAGAATTAGAAGAACTGGCAGTGCGTTACAATACAAGTTTCAAACATTTATGTTTTGCTGCATGTCTCTACACGATGAATATGCTCAACTATGAAGATGATATTACGTTAGGAATTGTAACGAACAACCGACCGTTGACCGCAGATGGAGACAAACTTTTAGGTTGTTTCTTAAACACAATTCCGTTCAGAGCGAAAATGTCAGCAGGATTGACTTGGGGCGATTATATCAATTATATAGAAGATAAATTAAGAACGCTGAAATATCACGAAAGAGTGCCTTTCCATAAAATTTTGGAAGTGACCAAAGAACCAGCAGGCGAACACAATCCAGTGTTTGATGTAGTGTTCAACTATCTGGATTTCCAAATTTTCAAAGAATGGGAAGCGTACGATTCTTCAATTGAATTGGAAGAAGATTCGTTATCAGAATTCTATCTGAACGAGCATTTTCCTTTCGGATTCCACATTGAAGCGCACGATTTGCGTCAGGAACACGGAGGCGTATACAACAAGAGTTTTAGAGTATTATTAAGATATTCTACAGCAGTGTTTAGCAAAGCACATGTAAAACGACTTGCGACGTACTTTAAGTTGATTTTAGATCAATTCTTATACAGTGAAACAGCTGAGATGGGGAAAGAAATCATTCTTTCAGAAGCCGCAAAAGGAGATCGTGAGCAAATCAATGAATTCAACGCGACTGCTGAAACGTATGAAACAGATCAAACGATCTTGGAGTTATTTAGCGAGCAAGTAGCAGCGAATCCAGAAAGCATTGCGGTTCAATTTGATGGAAAACAATTAACCTATAGTGAATTAGATAAAGTTTCAAGTCAATTGGCGCATGTGCTTATCAAGAAAGGTGTGACTTGTGATACATTGGTGCCAATCTGTGTAGATCGTTCGTTAGAAATGATTATTGGAATCGTAGGAATCTTAAAAGCTGGCGGTGCGTATGTACCAATTGATCCAGCCTATCCAGAAAGTAGAATCAACTACATTTTGGAAGATACAAAACCAGCATTGGTTTTAACAGCAACGAAACATGCACATTTATTAGGTGAAACAGTATCACTAAATCTTGATGATGTAACTATTTATAATGAAGCACCAGGAAGTTGCCCAAATATTCACATTCCTGAAACCTCGTTGGCATATGTCATCTATACTTCGGGAACTACGGGCAATCCAAAAGGTGTGATGAACCAACATGATGGAATTTACAACCGATTGTTGTGGATGCGCGACTATTTAGCGGTAACACCAGAAGATAACATCTTACAAAAAACAACTTTCTGTTTTGATGTATCTGTTTGGGAATTATTACTTCCGTTAATCACAGGAGCGAAGTTGGTATTTGCACTGCCAGAAGGACATAAAGATACAAACTATATACAAGAAGTTATTAATGAAGAAAAGATTACAATCATGCACTTTGTGCCATCTGCGTTATCTGTTTTCTTATTGGCTTCTGAGAATTACAAACCTTCGAATCTACGTGCGGTTGTATGTAGTGGAGAGGAATTGAAACTTGCTTCTGTAAATGATTTCAATGCGAAGTTTGATGGCGTACGACTTCACAATCTGTACGGACCAACGGAAGCAGCCATTGACGTGACAGCGATTGATCTTACAACACACAGTGAAGGCGTTGTAACCATCGGAAAACCAATCGCGAATACGCAAATTCATATTGTTGATAAATACGATACGATTCAGCCGATAGGTGTTTTGGGAGAACTATTAATTGGAGGAATTCAAGTAGCACGCGGATACTTAAACAAACCTGAGCTGACGGCACAAAAATTCATTACGAGTCCTTTTGATGCTTCTGAAAAACTATACCGTACAGGCGATTTTGCACGCTGGTTGCCAGATGGAACGGTAGAATACTTAGGTAGAAATGACCATCAAGTGAAAATACGAGGCTACCGAATTGAATTGGGCGAAATAGAAAGCGCTTTATTGAATCATCCACAAGTAGAAAATGTGGTGGTTGCAAATTGTAAGTATCATGGAGAAAATCAATTGGTTGCTTATTATGTAACTAACGCTTCCGCGGAATTGGAAGTTCAGGAATTGAAAAACTATTTAAGAATTCGTGTTCCTGAATATATGGTTCCAGCATATTTCATGGAAATGAACGAGTTACCAGTAACACACAACGGAAAAATTGATAGAAAATCATTACCAGATCCATCTAATAATAGTTTGGATAGAGTAATGGAAGCACCTCAAAACGTACTAGAAACTGCAATGGTAGTTGTATGGGCTGAAATTTTAGGAGTAGAAGCGTCTACCATTAGTGTCGCTGATAACTTCTTTGATATTGGAGGACATTCTTTAAATGCGATGAAGCTCAATCTTAAAGTTCGAAAAACTTTTGGAAAAGATTTCAACTTAAAAGATGTTTTCAACTATCCAACCGTACGTATGATGGCGGAGCGCGTTTCTGAAAAAGAGGCTATTACAGAAGATAGTGTTGACTTATTCAAATTTGATTACAGTCAATTAGAAACGGTAAATGAAAACGAACCTTACATCGCAACATTCGAGCAACGCAAAGAATTCATGCGATTCAGAATCAAAGGAAGTCAATCCTTTAATGTCTCTTCAATCTTACCAGTAAACAATCTGGATAAAGAACTAATGACCAAAGCGATTGCAGCCTTGATTGACAGACATGAAGTATTGCGAACGACACTTTATTTTGAAGATAGAGAAGTAAAACAGAAAATTCATCCAAAAGTTGGTTTAGAAAAAATTATTGAAGTAGTAAATCTGCTTGAAGATGAATCGAAAGATGAGGTGCAATTCAGAGAAATGATAAAAGCGTCTAACAGACCATTCAATCTAGAAACGGGACCTTGGTTAGCAATCAAAATGTTTAATTTCCCTGGCGAGACACAAGGACTTTTAATAACCATGCATCACGCGATGTCTGATAACAGTTCTATGGAGATTGTAAAAAAGGAGTTGATGCAATTGTACAACAACTTTAAAACAAACAATCCACAAGAATTAAAACCATTAAAACTTCAATTTAAAGACTATGGAGTTTTAGTGAATAAACTAAGGAAAGATACCGAAAAAATTGCTGAAAAGTTCTTTGAGGAAAAAATTAAAGAAAGCTTGGCAATTAACGGAAATCCGTATGAGGAACTGATCAAAGATCCAAAAAATAGTTATAGCAAGACGCTACGAAAGGATATCAAAAAATATTTAGAATTAGAAAATAGAGAACAGCAAGAATTTCCAGAAGCGTTTGGATATTTATACGATCTCTTTGAGGAAAAAGATGGCGCTCAATATCGCTTTATTATTGATAAAACAGGCATTGAAAAGATAGAAAGAATAAGAGCTAACTACGGAACTAGTAACTTCTTATTGTTGCTATCAATATTCTCAATAATTTTAGGAAAATTGAAATCTTATAAGTCAACTAGAATTCTTATTCCAATGTCAACCAGAGTTACAGAAGAATTGGAAGATATCATAGGTTGGTTGGCTTCCCCAGTTTTAGCGATAGTTAATATTGAAGATGATTTGAATATGGAAACATTAATAAATAATGTTTCTAATATGATTAGTGAAGTTTCTAAATACAGATTTTATAATTCTGAGAATATGCTATTTCACCTTGATTTGAATCAGGATATTGTTTCACCAATACTGTTAAATTATTTAGCAATTAATGAAAAGTTTCCTAGTAAGTTAGAGTCGCAACATTTGATAAGAAAAAATATAGAGTCTTATTTTAATTTTACATGCAATATTGAACATTATGAAAATTATATTTTGTTTCAATCAACTTATAAACTTGATTATTTGAGTAATAATGGAATGGAAGAATTCTGGGCGAAGTTCTCATCAACAATTGATCTCCTAGAAGTAAACCCAACAATGAGCATTCGCAAATTAATGGATCACTAAATTTTCCTCCTTGTTTGTTACGTAATCACAAAAACGTATGTGTTTTCAACAAATGTTACCATATTCTGATTACTTAGCAAACTTATAGATGGCATTTAAGTAATCAATAACAAAAAGACACTACTAATATTATTTCTATGATACAGAAAATTAAGCTATTTTGTTTGCCGTATGCTGGAGGTGCAGCAAGTATGTACGATCAATGGAGTACAAAATTATCTAGAAAAATAGAATTATGTCCAATTAATTTGGCAGGAAGAGGAAATCGTTTTACAGACAAACCGTATGCAAATCTAGAAGAAGCCGTTAATGACATTTATAACATGATAAAGCATGATATATCTGCTTCAAAATATGCAATTTTTGGGCATAGCATGGGCGCTTTATTAGCCTATGAATTGATTCAAAAAATACAAAATAACAATGAAGATGGTCCAGTACACGTATTTTTCTCGGGAAGAAAACCTGTTCATATTCCAAAAACAGAAAAATTTTACAGAGACATGGATGACCAAGAATTCCAAGATGCAGTATTATCACTAGGCATTACGCCTCCTCAAATTTTCAAAAATTTAGAGTTGAAGGAAATTTTTATTCCTTTATTACGAAGTGATTTCATCATTGCAGAAACCTTCGTTGATAGACCTGAAATTATACCATTACAATGTAATATTACAGCACTCATTGGGCAAGAAGAAGCCATTACTATGGAAGAAGCAGAACAATGGGAATACCATACTGAAGAAAAGTGCACAGTTCATTATATTGAAGGTGGACATTTCTTTTTACTAGATCAACAACAAGAAGTTATAAACATCATCAATACCTACTTGTGCGAAGTACAGTATTCCTTAAGATAATTATTTTACACGGCAGGATTTAAAAAATAATTTAAGAGTCAAACTCCTATATTCAAAAGAATTCAAATTACAAAAAGGAAGCAAAGGTCTTTGAAAATTAAAAAAAAACGATTATTTGTAACCTAGATTACAAATACATTGTCTACTAGATATGATCTAAATGGAAGAAAAAGAGATTTTAGCGTTATTAGTAAAAGGAGATACTAAAGCTTTTTCCTTTCTTGTAGACAAATATCAAAATTTGATATTCAATGTAGTCAGAAGAATACTTCCGGAACAAATGGATGCAGAAGATGTATGTCAAGAGGTGTTTGTGAAGGTTTACAAAGGCATAGGTAGTTTTAAACAACAATCAAAATTGTCTACATGGATTGCGAAAATAGCGTATTTTACAGCGCTTAATTATCTAAAAAAGAATAGAAAAAACGATGCTAATGATGACTTAGAAAGAACAAAGGTTATCATGGAAGCGGATACAGATAGACCTGATGAATTACTAATTAAAAAAAACACTGCGGAATACTTGAACAAACTCATAGCACGTTTGCCAGAACAGTATCGATT
>PDWJ01004831.1_pt1 | contig 11544 bp, 10 predicted proteins | sample 1430881 | NCBI WGS metagenome assembly PDWJ01 (sample SAMN01162460, study PRJNA174530) | Oral metagenome, whole genome shotgun sequencing project. | biome: Marine environment; feature: Marine mammal; material: Swab sample of the gingival sulcus; isolation source: swab sample of gingival sulcus... | reverse complement strand
TCGACGGTTTCGCTGTATTCGGTACCGATTTCACCGTAAATCAAATTGTTTTCCACTAATATCTGTAGTGCCTCGTCCTTGCTTTTACCTTTTAGGTCGGGCATTTCTACCTTTTCTATTTCTTCACCGGAACTAATCACAATATTGACAATTGCGCCCTTTTGAATTGCAGTGCCAGCCACTGGGTCTTGCGAAATGATCAAGTCGACTTCAAACGCACTGGGCTCTCCATCAGTTTTGCCAAGTTTTGCACCAATATTGCTGAGAATGACGCGCGCCTCTTCGATTGTCTTGCCCTTTAAGTCGGGCAATTCTTCAAGCCTTAAGCCGTTACTGACGACGACGGCTATTTTTTGACCCGGTTTGACCATGGTGCCGGCCTTGGGGTGCTGCGAAATGATTTGTTCCTTTGCCAATTCATCGGAATAACGTCGCTCGGTCACTTCCAATGTCAAATTTTTATCGGCGAGTGCTTCGACGGCATCGGCGTAATCCATGTTTTCAATGCTTATCAATTCAAAAAACTTTTCCTGCGGCTGAATCGGCTGCAACGGTATGTCAAAAGTCGCCACCAGCATGGCGAGTGCAACTACGACGCCAAGTAGCGCAGCTGCTATAAAGAGCGGCTTTACCACCACTTTGGCCACTGGTTCGTCGTCTTCGCCATTGATTTCAAAAGCCGGTTCATCATAACTTTCCGGCGGCAACACCGGCAAAACTCTAGTAGAAAATTTCTTGCCCTCTTTGGGCGATTCGGTAGCAGTTGTCTTCTCTTGCGGATTGCGCTGCAGCTGCTCTAATTCTTCGATAATCTCATAGACGTTTTGATAGCGGTTAATCGGCTCTTTACTGATGCATTTTAAAATTAAGTGCTCTAATTCCGAATTGAGGTGAACGTTGACCAAATGAGGTGGAATTGGATTTTCTTTTAAGTGCTTTAGCGCTACAGCAATTGGCGTTTCGCCCTCAAATGGAACGCGACCGGTCGCCAACTCATAAAGCAGTATGCCGAGCGAATAAATGTCAGTGCGCTTGTCAACCACGCTGCCGCGAGACTGCTCCGGCGAAGAATAATGCACCGAACCAATCGCCTCTCTCGTATTGATCATGGTCGACCGCGTCGCCGCTCGAGCGATGCCAAAGTCCGCAACTTTGAGGTGTCCGTCTTCCGACATCAATATGTTTTGCGGCTTGATGTCGCGGTGCACGATGCCCTTGTCATGCGCGACTTGTAATGCCTCGGCAATCTGTAAACCAATGCGCGCAATCTCCTGTGTACTCAAATAGACAGTTTGCTCTTGTATAAAGTCTTTCAACGTGCGCGCGCTGAGCAATTCCATGACAATGTAATGAATGTCGTCTTCGACGCCGACGTCGAACACGTTGACGATGTTGGCGTGTTGTATACTAGCTGCCGACTTGGCCTCTTGGTCGAATCGGTCGACAAAGACCTTATCGTCGACAAATTCAGCTTTTAATATTTTTATGGCCACCGGACGATTTAAAACGTGACACTGCCCGCGGTATACTGTGCTCATACCACCGTCGCCGATGCGCTCAATAATTTCATAACGATCCGCTAATTTTCTTCCTATCATTTGTTCACCTTACTATTTTTAGACGGCAGATTGCCAATGATCACTGCCGTCGAATCATCGCGACTCCCCTTACTAAATGCCATTTCGACTAACTGATGCGCAGCCGCTTGATTGTCCTGAGCGGCAATTACTGTACTGTAAATATCGTCTTCCGTCAAGACATCGCTAACGCCGTCTGAACACAAGACGACGACCCGATTGCTTGTATAGTCCTTTACCATCAATTCCGGTTCCAGCTTTTGATTGCTGCCAATCGCCTGTAAAATAATATTGCGCTTGGGATGAACGCGCGCCTCCTCGGCGCTTATTTGCTTTTCTTCAACGAGTTTTTGAACATAGCTCTGGTCGCGCGTCAACAACTTGGCACATCTGTCGTCCAGTAGGTAGGCACGCGAATCGCCGACGTGACAAATAAACAGTCGCTCACCCCTTAAAAAAGCAATCACCGCCGTCGTCCCCATTTCGTTATAGGCGCTGTCTTCTTGCGAAAGCGCATAAATGTGCTGATTGACGCGATCAATCGCCGTGCTCAAAACGCCCAGAACCTCGCGCTCAGTCAATTCCGGAGTCAGTTTTTCGCTCAATAATTGCAATAAAAAATTGCCGGCTTGCAACGAAGCGTACTCACCTGCAGCGTGACCACCCATGCCATCGCAGACGATAAACAGTCCCAATTTATGGTCGGCAATTGCAAAATCTTCATTTATAGTCCGTCTATCCCCTTCGGCTGAATAAATACCGTACTTCATAAATCACCTATTTCATCCTTTTTAAAATCGCAATAAAAAATCCATCAGACCACTCTGCCCCCGGTACGATTTCGACCATGCCGTTTACAACCGGCAATTCGAGGTCAATTCGCTCCCTCGGTTCAACTAGCCGAAAATTTGGTCGTTCTGCCAGAAAGTGCGCAATTTGGTCGCCGTTCTCCATTCGATTTAACGTACATGTAGAGTATACCAAATTTCCACCAATTTTGACATACTTTGCAGCGCGTTCCAACATTTTTTGTTGTATATTTGCCAAATTTTCTATATCTCGTGCTGTTTTACGGTATTTAATCTCCGGTTTTTTGCCAATCGTCCCCAAGCCGGAGCAAGGTGCATCGAGCAATACGACGTCAAAGCGATTCAAATAATCGGTTCGCAACGCGCGCGCGTCGGATTTTTCTATGGCTAGGTTACAGAGTTTTAATCTATCGGCCGATTGCTCAATTAGTTTTAATTTGTGATCGTGAATATCACAGGCGATTAAGTGTCCATCGTCGCCAATGCGCTCCGCCAAATCAAGTGCTTTGCCACCCGGCGCACTGCATAAATCGAGCACTTGATCGCCCGGCTTTGCAGCACATAAATGACCAACTAACATAGCGCTTAAATCCTGAACGCTAAAACGGCCGGCTTTAAACGCCTCTAAATCGGTCATGCGACACTCGCCAAAGGACTTCACTGCAATTGCGTTGGGCAGCTTTGCCTCAGCTGCCGCAACGCCATTTGACATCAGCTCGTCGAGTAGTGCTCGGCGCGACGTTTGTCTACAGTTGACGCGTAGAAATACGCCGCGCTGCGCCAGACTATTGGCCATAATTTGTTCTGTCAGCGCCTTGCCGTACTGTTCAGTCCACATTTTAATCAGCCATTCTGGAAATGAATACTTTAAAGACATGGCGCGCAGCGGCTTTAATATAGATAAGTCGGGCACTTCGCGCTGCGAACGACGCAATATGGCGTTGACAAACTTTTCGTTTTTGGGGTAGTCAACTTTAGCGGTATCGACATAGCGATTGACGACGGCGTGACTATCTCTGCCGTCTGTAAAATGCAGTTCGTATAGCCCGGCCATCAGAAAACACTTTAACTCGCCGCGTACTTTTTTGTCGACGTACAGCGACAACAGGTATTCGAGATATAGCCAGTTTTCGACGACGCCCATTACGGTGTTACGATGTGTATTCTCTTCGCGCTGCGTCAAGCCGGCGGATTTTAAAACGCGGTTTATTACAATAGTCGAATAACCGCCGCGCATCATAATCTGCACAATGCTCTTAACGATCCACTTTATATCTGAATTATACATTTTTAATCCCGGTAACTGTTTCTAATTAAAATCATGCGAATCAACTGCGTGACGGTAACGGCCAACGCCGCCACATACGTCATTGCCGCCGCCGACAACACTTTTTTAACGCCCACTTTCTCGTCGTCGTAAATTAATCCCAGCTGATCGAGCTGTATTTTTGCACGGCGACTGGCGTCGAACTCGATTGGTAAAGTAATCGTCTGAAATACGACGACCGCCAAGTATAATAAAATGGCGACGTCCATTAACAGCGCGCCCATCGTGCCGCGCGCCAATAAAATGCCGGCGATAAATATAAAGCCCACAAAGCGCGAACTCGCGACAACCGCCGGCAACAATATATTGCGCATGCCAATAAAGGCGTAATCGTTGGCGTATTGAATGGCGTGGCCGACTTCGTGCGCGGCAATCGAGGCCGCCGCAATACTATTGCCGTTGTAGACGCCATTTGACAACCTGACAATATTCGACCTGGGATCGTAGTGGTCTGATAAAACCCCCTGCGCCATTTCTATTCTAACGTCCGCTAAATTGTTTCTATCCAAAATATAACGCGCCACGTCGTGACCGGTTAAGCCGCGCATATTTCTGATTTGCGAATACTTGTGATAGGCCGACTTAACGCGCGCCTGCGCAATCAACGACCAAACAAACGTCCCAAACACCAATACTAAAATTATCGGATTTGACAATCCGAAAAAGTATAAACCGTTCATACTCCCCTCCTCAGTTAGCTCGCCAATTGTCCTACTGTAACTGCGTGACCGCGCAAGTAAGCCGAAACTTCCATTCGCTTGCTGTTGGCAGGCTGTATTTCCAATAGGCGCAGCGCGCCCTTTGCACAGGCGATATCAATGTAATCGGGCGTTACGGCGACGACTTCGCCGGGCTTGCCGGCAGACTCTAAATCGACGTTCGCGGCGCGATGAATTTTCATTTTCACGCCGCCCAATTCACAGTGTGCCGACGGCCACGGGTTATAGCCGCGTATTAAATTGACGATGGCCTGCGCCTCAGCCGTCCAATCAATCGCCGCCATTTTGCGATCGATCAGCGGCGCGTAAGTCGCCTCGCCCTCGTTCTGCTTTACCGCTTTGGCAACGCCCGACTGAAGCTGTTCCAACGTCGTCAGTAGCGCTGTGGCGCCAAGCGTCATCAATTCGTCGTGCAGCTGCCCAGCGGTCATTTGACTGTCGATTGAAAGCGGCACGCTGTACAGCATATCGCCGGTGTCGAGCCCTTTATCCATTTGCATTATCGTCACGCCACTCCGTTTGTCACCGGCCACAATCGCCGTTTGTATCGGCGACGCGCCGCGCCAACGCGGCAACAGCGACGCGTGCACGTTTAAGCATCCGAAGTGCGGCAGATTTAATATTTCGCGCTTCAGTATTTGACCATAGGCGACGACGACGATGACCTCGGGTTGAAGTTTCCTCAACTGTTCAATCACTGCCGAATCGTTAATTTTTTCGGGCTGAAAAACTGCTATTTTAGATTGTAAAGCAACTTGTTTAACCGGTGGCGAATTTAGTTTTTTGCCGCGCCCCGCCGGCCTGTCGGGCTGCGTAAAGACGCCGACGACGTCGTGTTTTTCGATTAACGCCTGAAGTGTCGGCACGGCAAACTGCGGCGTTCCCATAAAGACGACGCGCATCTTAGGCCTCTAATTCGGCGAGTTCTTCATCGCTCAACAGTTCGGCTTTATCGGTAAACAAGACGCCCTCTAAGTGATCGATTTCGTGACAGAAGGCGCGCGCCAATAAATCGTCGGCCTCTATTGTCCTTTTCTCGCCGTCTAAATCTTGATAATTGACTTTAACGCGACTTGGGCGCGTCACTCTACCGCGCAAGCCGACGACGCTCAAACAACCTTCAATTTCGTACTGCTCGCCGCTCTGCTCGACAATTTGCGGATTGACGTATATGCCGGGGCCGTTGTCGTCGTATAAATCGATAACGATTAAGCGCTTTAAAATGCCGACTTGCGGTGCCGCCAGACCAATGCCGTCGGCGTCGTACATCGTTTCCAACATATCATCTGTCAATTGCTTTAGACGATCGTCGAATTTACTGACTTCGCGCGATTTTTTGCGCAGTATTGGATCTTCATCTTTCCTTATTGTTCTCAATGCCATGTTCTCTCCTCACTATCCGTCAAAGTCTACGTCGACCCAACAGGCCGGTTCGATTAAATTATATTTATTCTTAACGATGCCATAGTAAAGCGTTTTTAAAACCGCGGCGCGACTGCGCTTAGCTACTTTAAAGACAATTTGCAGGTGGTATTGTTGCCTGATTTTACCGTAATAGGGCTCCAGCGGCGGATACACTTTGGCATCTATTTGGTTCTTTATAAAATTTTTATCGTAAAATTCGTAAATGCGCTGACCTTGTTGAAACGCCTTTAATTTGTTCTCAGACTGCACTTTAATCGTAAAGATCGTCACATAAGGTGGATAGCCGACCAAGTCGCGCAGGCGTTTTTCTTCTCTTACAAAGCCGCTAAAATCGCGCTTGATTACATAGTCAAACAACGGATGCTCGGGCTGATAGGTCTGAATCAACGCCGTGCCATGCAATGTGCTGCGCCCGGCTCGGCCGGCCACTTGCGTGAGTAACTGATAGGCGCGCTCCGTACTATTGTAATCCGGCATGTGTATCAGCTGATCGGCCAGCAATACGCCGACCAGTGTTACATTTGCAAAGTCGAGCCCCTTGGCCAACACCTGGGTGCCGATTAATCCGTCTATTTTGCCGTCTTCAAATTCGCGCAACAGCGCTCTATAAGCAGTCTGATTGCGCGTCGTATCGGCGTCGATTACAGCAAACTTGCGGCCTGGGAAAAGGCGCCGTAGTTCGGACTCAATCTGTTCAATGCCAATGCCTATATCGGCCATTCGTTCACCGCAGATAGGGCAATCGGGCACTTCTGGCTCGCGATAACCGCAGTAGTGACAGGCGAATTGACGACCGCCCTCGTACACTGTCATCGGCACGGCACAATTGCGACACATGTGAACGTAGCCGCAACTATGACATTGCCGCATGCGCGCATAGCCCTTTCTATTGTGAAATAATATCACTTGCTGCGAGTTTTCAAAACAGGCTTTCATAGCATTATATAACGGCGCCGAAATCATCGTACCAGAAGGCAACGCCGTCATGTCGACAATTTGAATATCGCTCAGCTTGGAACCGCTGAAGGCGCGCTTTAAATAAAGCGCTTGCAGTGCGCCGACGTCGACGAGATGATGGGTCTTGATAGAAGGGGTCGCCGACCCCAACAAAATATCTATCTTCATTTCCTTGGCCAAGGCCAGAGCTAATTCAACTGTATGATAGCGCGGAATCGTTTCTGATTTATAGGAGTATTCGTGTTCCTCGTCTATCGCGATCAGCCCCAAGTCGTTAAAAGGCGCAAATATCGCCGAACGCGCACCGATGACTATTTTAATGTCGCCCGACTTTATGCGCTGATAAATGGCAATTTTGTCGGCCGGTTTAATATAAGTATGTATGACGCCGATATCCGATGTGAGCTGCGACGAAAAGCGCGCTACCAGTTGCGGTGTCAGCGAAATCTCCGGCACGAGCATCAGCACTTGCTTACCACTTTGCAAAGCGCGCTTGGCGAGCTCGATGTAGACGCGCGTCTTGCCGCTACCGGTGACGCCATTTAAAAGCGCGCCGCGCGGTTCGGCCTGCGCCAAGTAAGCTTGCACAACGCGTTCCTGTTCGGCGCTCAACGGCGGCCTTTCCAGCGGCTGACTTTGCACTTGCCAACTGGCAGATTGATATTGCCAATCGCGCTTTTCAAGCTCAAAAAATCCGGCTTCGACGAGCGCCACTAGATCGCGCCGGGTCGCCCGCGTCGCCTTGCATAAATCGCCTAATGGCAATGCGTCTATATAGGCCATGTGTTTTAAAATGCGCTGTTTTTTAACGGCGCGCTTGGCGACCTTTTGGAGCGCCATAGACAAATCGGAATACCGCTTCACCACCCACTCAACTGTTTTCTTACGGTGTTTAAAATCAAAAGTTAAATGCTTTTCAAGTTGACCGCTCTTCACTTTTTCGACCAGTTGTCGGGTGCCATAGTCAGCTAACTGCTGAGCGTCCAGTCTTTGTCCAACCGAATAATCGTCAAATGCTTTTAACACATTATACACGACAATTTTGTCCAATTTTTGAACAGATGGCAAAACTGATAAATAAGCCTCTTGATAAGTCGCCATATAGTACTTGCGCAAGGCCGTCATGATAACTTGTTGCGTCTTTGACAATGCGTAGCAATCGGGTAATATTTGAGCAATCGGTCTAACTTTAAAATCGGGGGCCCGATCAGTCGTCGACCAAACTACGCCCTCGACGTACTGACCGCGCCCAAATGGCACGACAACTCTGTGCCCACTCGAAATATTCCCCCTGAATTGAGGGGGAATAGCATAGGTAAACAACTTGTCCAGTTGGCGCGTTTTTAAATTTATTATTATATTTGCATATCTCATGGGCTGCCTTAAAACAAGTCGCCCAAGGCATTCTAAAAACCGCTTGGCGACATCTCTTTTCAACTGTAAGTCGAGCCTTTTAAACTATCCGGCACGATCGATAGTAGATTCTTTATTTGCGTCGCAAGTAAAACCGACCAGCCGCTGCGTCGCGATGACGTCGATTTCTGTGCCCAGTTTTCTCAGTCGACTACCTTATTCACAAGTCTTGTAGACTGCGATCCCCACTAAGCCGCTATGCGATATGTTTACTCTTCAACATCCTCACTCGCGTAATCGACGACGGCTGTGTATTTGTTTTCATACATTTCGCGCACCGCAATCGAAACCGGTTTACTGTACTCCGTCTCAATTAACGGCGCATCGCCTTTGATAATTTTACGCGCGCGCTTCGACGTCATAATGACCAGCGAATAACGACTACCCGCCATATTGACCAACTCATCAATGCTTGGCTTTAACATATTATATCTCCTTTATCTTCGTTATCATTTGTATCGTTTCTGAATTTACGCGCTGTCTTTCTGCCATAACAATGCTCTCCATAATCGCCACGCCCTTCTCTACGTCATCGTTGACGATAAAATAGTCGTAGGCGTCAATCTGATCGATTTCAGAATAAGCGCTGTTAAAACGCGTGTTGAGACTTTCTTCTGTTTCAGAGCCGCGTTTGATTATACGATTCTTCAGCTCTGTCATACTGGGCGGCAATATGAAGATGTAAATGGCGTCCGGGCGATACTTGCGCACTTGCATGGCACCTTGAATATCGATTTCCAATATGACATCTTCACCACTTTTTAACTTATCTTCGACAAATTGCTTGGGCGTTCCATAGTAATTTCCATAATTGACTGCATATTCGTAAAATTCATCGATGGCGATGCGGTGTTCAAATTGCGCCTTGGTTAAAAAGAAATAATTGACGCCGTCCAATTCGCCAATGCGCGGCGGCCGCGTCGTCGCCGAAACAGACACGTTTACTTTCGGATTGGCTTCTATAAATGCTCGACAAATCGTTCCCTTGCCAGCGCCAGATGGTCCTGAAACGACCAGCAATAAGCCCTCTTTATTCATACTTAGCCCCTATTCAATATTTTGTACTTGTTCTCTAATTTTTTCCGCTTGACTCTTCAATACGACGACGTATTGCGATATATCGACGTCGGGCGACTTGGAACCAATCGTGTTGATTTCGCGGTTCATTTCCTGTACTAAGAAATCCATTCTCCTGCCCTTTGGCTCGTCTTCTGACAACATGGCGCGCAACTGTCCAATATGCGTCTTTAATCGCACTAGCTCTTCCGATATATCAGTGCGATCGGCAAAGATCGCGGCCTCTGTCAGTATGCGCGATTCGTCGATGCTGGTGTTTGCCAACAATTCATTTAAACGACGCTTTAAACCGGCGTGATAATCTTGACTAATCTGCGGTGCGCGTTCGCCAACGCTTGTGACGGTATCTTCCATGATGCCAATCTGTTCGACGATGTCCGCCATCAATTTTTCGCCCTCCAAGCGGCGCATTTCGACGAGCCCCGCCAAGGCGATTTGGAGCGCTTTTTGGAGGGCGTCGTGTAGTAGTTCAGAGTTGATTTCAGCCGTCTCAATCGTCAAACTGTCCTTTAAATTTAATAAAGACATGGCACGCGGTCGTTCATTTAACTCATAGCGCACACATATTTCGTCAAACACTTTAACGTACTGATCGAGAACGCCAAAGTTGGGCGAAATTGCATATTCGCTCTCGGCGAGCATCGTCAGTTGAATATATACGTCAAATCGACCGCGTTTACAATGGCTTTTAATTGAATTTTTAATGACATCTTCGTAAGGATTGAGTTGATGTGGCATTTTAATATTAAAGTCACAGTAGCGATGATTTAAACTCTTTATTTCCAGACTAACTCTAACGCCTTCGTTTTCGGCAATCCCTCTGCCAAAGCCGGTCATACTATACATATATCCCATTCCCTTCACTCTTTAGCTACTCTATTACATTATCTATCGTACCATTATACTATATTTTGCCCTACCATTTAAAGGCCTGATTTAAATATTTAAATAGAATACGGAATTTTATGTGCCCCCAGAATTTAAATGTCAGCAAAATTATTTAATCGCAACTTTGACTACATCGTATTAAAAATGAAGAGCACTGCCCTTCAGCGCGTGCGGGTTGCCTTTTGGAGATGCCTTTCTCGGTGCCGGGTTGCTCTTTGGAGATGCCTTTCTCGGTGTCGGGTTGCCTATTCTATTGTGTGCAGCTTGCATTTTAGCACCCCCTAAACGCTTGTCAGATTGCTACAATATTGATACAATATTTACAGTGAATTCTATAACTTTGCATTGGGGAGAAACGCATGAAAAAACTATTCATCATCATTGTCATCATTCTACTGAGCAGTATGGGCAGCTTTGCCCTCAGCGATATTGATGGCCACTGGGCTAAACCGTATATCGATTATTTAATCGACAAACAGGCCATTGCCGGCTATCCGGACAATACGTTTAAACCGGAAGACACGATTTCGGTCGGCGAATTTTGCAAAATTCTAATCGCCGGCCTAGGACATGACGAAGGCAATTCAAGCGGCGTACACTGGGCTGAAAACTATATGCAAAAGGCGCGCGATTTAAAGCTCATCAAAATGCTCGAATACAAAGAGTTTAACAACTATAACAAGCCGATAGATCGCGGCATGATGGCGCGCCTGATCAGCCGCGCGACGACGGCGAGTTTTGACGACGAGAAGGACTACATTGCGCAGATTAAAGACTACCAGACGATTAATCCGGTCAACTGGCTGGCCGTCTTGCACGTCTATCGCGCCGGCATCGTGACCGGCTATCCGGATGGCCAATTTAAGGATGGCAATACCGCCAGTCGCGCCGAGGCGGCGACCATATTGGTGCGCTTTTTCGACGCCAGTAAACGCATTGAGCCAAAGCTAATTGGCGGCGAAATTGATTATACAAGCGACATAAATTTACCTAGTGGTGTGAATTTACACGAAAAAGCGCCAGGTGAAACATGCTACGACTTTTACGTCTCTCTTAATATTCTTGAACCACTGGAACCGCAATATCGCGATGCCGAGCAGTTTTTAAAGCGCTGGCTGGACGATAAGACCATTAATGAAATTATGATGCTAGTTAAAACTAAAAAAGTGCGCGAAGATGGTTTTGAAAGAGTTTTTACCTATGATAATAAAAAAATCGCTGCAGGATCTCATAAATACGGCTATATTATAGATATTAAGGGCTTTTTAAAGGATTAGACTATGAAAAGACAAAATCTAAAAACACTCATCCTATTATTGTTTATGGTCACGGTATTTAGTTGCACATTTGCC
>PDWJ01004830.1_pt1 | contig 11546 bp, 9 predicted proteins | sample 1430881 | NCBI WGS metagenome assembly PDWJ01 (sample SAMN01162460, study PRJNA174530) | Oral metagenome, whole genome shotgun sequencing project. | biome: Marine environment; feature: Marine mammal; material: Swab sample of the gingival sulcus; isolation source: swab sample of gingival sulcus... | reverse complement strand
GTTACGCTATCCGTAAGTGCGGTGGTGAGCCGCCAGCTGTCATGGCTGTGTGCAACTTAACTCCTGTTAAGTGGCGTCCTGCCTGTCCTTTCCATGGAGTGTATTATGCGCAGCTTGCGGGCAGGGCTATAGGGCGGATAGCGGAAAGGCGTGTAGGATTTTTCTGATACTACTGCCAGTCCAGGGATTTCAGGGTCATGGTGAGCTGGCTTTTGCCCTTTCTGAACTGTTCTATGCGCACGGGGATATAGTTGAGCGCCGGACAGAGCCAGTAGTGCACCTGACGTTTGCCGCTGCCACTTTGGATAATGCGAATGGTGGCTTGCTCACCCAGTGGAGTGGTGATGGTTTCTTCACCGTCCCTTTTGTAGGTGCGGGTTTTCATGCTTTTGTCGATAACGGGGTAGGTCATGGCCTGTTGCCCTTGGGCGCTGGCCTGCATCAGGCTGAGCACCAGCGAGTAGCGGTCTTGATGCTGCTTGCTGATGGCAATGGTTTTGCTTTTGCCATTGCGGGTAAAGGTGGCGCGGTGCTTGTCCCAGTCGTAGTCAACGCGGGCGGTTTCGGCCTTGCTGCCGGTGCGTTGGTACTGATAGCCAGCGGGGACAATGTTGCCCTCAGAGATAAGCACGGTACTGGCTTCACTAAAGCTGTCCTGGGTAAACAGGCGCGCCACGCCACTGGGTTGGATACTGGAGCGGTAGCGCCAAAGATTGTCGGCCATCGCCTTGAGTTCAAACTGCGCGATGCCCAGTGCCAATCCGGCCTTTTTGAGCTGGTACTGCGCCTGAAAGGGCTTGAACTGAAAATCGCTGCCAACCTCATCGGCGTGGAGCGGCAGGCAGGCCAAGAGCAGGGCGAACAGGGTGATGCGGAGCTTGTTTATCATGGCGCAGATCCTTGTTATTTGTTGAACTGTGACGCTAAGGCAGGGGATTAGTTCCGTTCCTCAGTCAAGCGTCCTTGAGCTCGGCCTCCCGCAGGCGGACGGGCTGCTGCAGGCGCTGCCCGTCGAGCAGGCATTGCTGGCCCTCCATGCGCAGCCGGCCACGGCCAAACCAGTCGGCGGCCATGCAGTATAGCGGGTGCTCGGTGCGCAATACCCGCGCTGCCAGACTATCCGCATCGTCCTCCTCCAGCACCGGCACGACTGATTGCAGCGCCACGGGGCCGCCATCGAGCTCGGCGGTGACAAAGTGTATGGATGCGCCGTGCTCGCTGTCGCCAGCATCCAGGGCGCGCTGGTGGGTGTTCAGCCCCGGATACTTGGGCAGCAGTGAGGGGTGAATGTTGAGCATGCGCCCCTCAAACTGGCGGGTAAAGTCCTCGCCCAGAATGCGCATAAAGCCCGCCAGTATGACCAAATCGGGCTGGTACTCGTCAATGCAGGCGGCCAGCTGTGCGTCAAAGGCGGCGCGGCTGGCGAATGTGCTGTGGTCGATGCAGCGGGTGGTGATGCCGGCCTGCTCGGCGAGCGCCAGCCCCGCTGCCTGTGGGCGGTTGGAGATAACCGCAACAATATCAATATGACAGCGCCCGCTCTGCGCGGCAGCCACCAGGCTGAGCATATTGCTGCCGCGCCCGGAAATTAAAATAACGGTGCGCGCCTTGGCCGGGGTCGTCTGCATCGTTCAGGCGACCACGACATCGGGTGTGGCTTGCTCGGACTGGCGCAGCGTGCCCAGCTTGATGGCGGGCTCGCCCAGCTCGGCGGCACTTGCCAGCACGGCATCGGCCTCATCCGCAGGCACGACCAGCACCATGCCGATACCGCAGTTAAAGGTGCGGTACATCTCCTGCGCATCGATATTGCCCGCCGCTTGCAGCCACTGGAACACCGGCGGCATCTGCCAGGCGCTGGCGCTGATATCGGCGCGGGTATACGCGGGCATGACGCGCGGCAGGTTTTCCAGCAGGCCGCCGCCAGTGATATGGGACAGGGCATGAATGGTGTGGCGCTCAAGCAGTGCCAGTACGGATTTCACATAGATGCGGGTGGGGGCAAAGACCGCCTCGCCGAGGCTGGTGTCGCCGCAGGGCTGGTTCAAATCGGCACCGACGGTATCAATCACCTTGCGAATCAGCGAGTAGCCGTTGGAGTGCGGCCCGGAGGCGGGCAGGCCAATCAGCACATCCCCCGCACCGGCCTGTTGGCCATCAATAATCCGGTCTTTCTCTACCACGCCAACACAGAACCCGGCCAGGTCGTAATCACCCGCCTGATACATGCCCGGCATCTCGGCGGTTTCGCCGCCAATCAGCGCCGCGCCCGCTTGAATGCAGCCATCGGCAATGCCCTTGACCACGGCGGCGGCAACCTCCACTTCCAGCTTGCCGGTGGCGTAGTAGTCGAGAAAATACAGCGGCTCAGCGCCCAGCACGAGGATATCGTTAACGCACATGGCAACCAGGTCGATGCCAATGGTGTCGTGCCGATTGAGCTGGTGAGCCAGCTTCAGCTTGGTGCCAACCCCGTCAGTGCCGGAGACCAGCACGGGCTGGCGGTAGCCCTCGGGGATTTCAAACAGGCCGCCAAAGCCGCCGATGCCGCCCATCACCCCGGGGCGGTGCGTGCGCTTGACATCGGCCTTGATGCGCTCAACCAGGGCATTGCCTGCATCAATATCTACACCGGCATCGCGGTAGCTCAAAGAAGTTGTGTCACTCATGGGGTATCCAGTGGCGTTGGCAAGGTGGGGGATTTTAGCATGCCTTGCAGCCTATCCGCATCAAGCGAGTTGACGGCAGCGTCAAAATCAGTAGGCTGCGCGTTTGCCTGCCATTGCGTGAGTCAGTAACCATGTTATCCCTGTTGTTTGACGGCCAGATTGGCGTGTTTGTGATTATTATCATCACCATCGTCTTCTCCCTGACCCTGCACGAATTTGGCCACGCGCTGTCGGCCAAACTGCTCGGCGACGATACCGCCGAGCGCCTGGGGCGCTTAACCCTCCACCCGCTGCCGCATATCGACCCGCTGGGTTTGCTGATGGTGGTTTGTGTCGGCTTTGGCTTTGCCCGCCCGGTGCCGTTTGATGCGCGCAATATCAAACAGCCCTGGGGCACGGCGGCAGTGGCGGCAGCGGGGCCGTTGATGAATCTGCTGATTGCCGTGGTGTGCGCCAACCTGTGGCAGTACGGCCTGCGAAACGGTCTGTTTGCCGGGCAGGGCGCTGCCGCAACGGCGCTGGCCTATCTGGTGTTTATCAATATCCTGCTGATGCTGTTTAACCTGATTCCGCTGGGTGCACTGGACGGGCACTATATTGCCGAGTGGCTGCTGCCGCCGCGCCTGGCGTATCGCTACCGCCAGTTCAATCAGCAATACGGCAACCTGCTGTTTATGGCGCTGATTGTTCTGAGCATTATCGGCGTGCCGATTTTCTATTACCTGCAAGTGCTGGCCTTTGCCCTGCTGCCGTATATCACCTTTATATAGACGCTCACGACTTATTCGGAGCTTACTGGCGAGAACGCCGGAAAACTAATGCGTCTGGCTGGCCTTGTGCCCAGCTGGGGGAAACTATTTGCCAGCTAATTAAGCTAAGCCCTTTACAGCTTATATTGAGTGGCGCATTATTCGCATACACGACAAGCGGAATGCCCGACCAGCGGACGGCCAAAAGCCAGATAACGACGACACGATGACACAACATACCAATGGCGTAAACGCCACCATGCAGACCCTTTGGGACTCCTCACAGTTTGACGGAGCCAATGGCGCTTATCTCGAAGCCATGTACGAAGCCTGGCTACAGGATCCCAATAGTGTCACCGCCAACTGGCAGGCCTTGTTTGCCCGCCTGCCCAGTGCCGACAGCCACCACACGCGCGACATTCTGCACTCCGAAGTGCGCGATGAGTTCCGCGAAATTGCCCGCATCAAGGATAGCTATATCCCCTCCACCGCCGGTGATGCCGGCCAGCTGGAGCACGAGCGCAAACAGGTGCGCATACCGCATGTGATTCAGGCTTACCGCACCATGGGGCATTTGCACGCTGCCCTGGATCCCCTGCATCGCCAGGAACTGGATGACATCCCCGACCTGACCCTGAAATTTCACGGTCTCAGCCTTGGCGATCTGGATACCGAGTTTGACACCGGCACCCTGTTTGGCCCGAGCAAGGCCAGCCTGGCCGAGATTCTAGAAATTCTCAACGAGACCTACTGCGGCAGTATCGGTGCCGAGCTGATGCACATTCAGGACATGGACGAGCGCCGCTGGCTGCAACAACGCCTGGAGACCACCCGTGGCAAGCCCCGCTACGACAGCGCCTTTAAACAACACCTGCTCGAGCGCCTGACTGCCGCCGAAGGCCTGGAGCGCTACCTGCACACCAAATACGTCGGCCAGAAGCGCTTCTCTCTGGAGGGCGGCGAGTCCATGATTCCCATGCTCGATGTGCTGATCCGGGATGCGGGCGCAGCGGGCATGAAGGAAATTGTTATCGGCATGGCGCACCGCGGGCGCTTGAATGTGCTGGTCAACATTATGGGCAAAAGCCCGGCGGATTTGTTCTCCGAGTTCGAGGGCAAGCTCAGCACCGGCGAGCACCGCTCGGGCGATGTGAAGTACCATATGGGCTTCTCCTCGGATATCCGCTCGCCCAGCGGTACCACCCACCTGACCCTGGCCTTCAACCCCTCGCATCTGGAAATTGTCGCCCCGGTGGTTGAAGGCTCGGTGCGCGCCCGTCAGGATCGGCGCGGCGACAAAGCCGGCGATGAGGTGCTGGCCATCAATATCCACGGCGATGCCGCCTTTGCCGGTCAGGGCGTGGTGATGGAAACCTTCAATATGTCGCAGTCGCGTGGTTTCTCGACCAAGGGCACGATACATATAGTGGTCAACAACCAGATTGGCTTTACCACCTCCAACCAGAAAGATGCCCGCTCCACCTATTACTGTACCGATGTCGCCAAGATGGTCGGCGCGCCGATTTTCCACGTCAATGGCGATGACCCCGAGGCGGTGATGCAGGTCACGCAGCTGGCGCTGCAATACCGCAACCAGTTCAAGAAGGATGTGGTCATTGACCTGATTTGCTACCGCCGCCACGGCCACAACGAGGCCGACGAGCCATCGGCCACGCAGCCGATGATGTACCAAAAAATCAAGGCGCTGCAAACCACCCGCAACCTGTATGCGCAGCAGCTGATTGACGCAGGCACCATTAGCGCCGACGACGACCGCGCTCTGATTGACAGCTATCGCGACAAGCTCGACAACGGCATCTGCGCTCAGCCCATGATTGCCGGTGCCTCTGCCGAGAAGGATTTATACGCGGTTGACTGGGAGCAGTTTGCCGGCAAGGAGTGGGACGAGCCCTGCGATACCCGCGTCACTCTGGATACGGTCAAACAGCTCAATGAAAAGCTGCTGGATATTCCCGAGGGGCATATCGTCCACCCCCGGGTGAAAAAGATTCTCGACGACCGCCGCAAAATGGGCGCGGGCGCAATGCTGATGGACTGGGGCTTTGCCGAAACCATGGCCTACGCCACTCTGGTTACGCAGTGGTATCCAATTCGCCTGAATGGCCAGGATGCCGGGCGCGGTACTTTCTTCCACCGCCACGCCGTGCTGCACGGCCAACAGGATGGCAGCACCTATGTGCCGCTGCGCAATCTCTCCGACAAGCAGGCCAATTTTCTGGTTATCGACTCGCTGCTCTCGGAAGAGGCGGTGTTGGCCTTTGAATATGGCTACTCCACCTCTGATCCGCACTCGCTGGTTATCTGGGAAGCCCAGTTTGGTGACTTTGCCAACGGTGCCCAGGTGGTGATTGACCAATTTATCAGCTCCGGCGAGCAGAAATGGGCGCGTTTGTGCGGTCTGACAATGCTGCTGCCGCACGGCTACGAAGGCCAGGGGCCGGAGCACTCCTCGGCGCGCCTGGAACGCTATATGCAGCTCTGCGCCGAGCACAATATCCAGGTCTGCTACCCCACTACGCCATCTCAGATTTTCCACTTGCTGCGCCGTCAGGCGATACGCTCCTGTCGCAAGCCGCTGGTGGTGATGACGCCCAAGAGCCTGCTGCGCCACAAGCGCGCCGTCAGCCCGCTGGATGATTTGGCCGAGGGCGCATTTATGCCCATCCTCGGCGATGAGCTGCTGCGCAGCGAGGACGAGGCAGTTACGCGGATTATCTTCTGCTCGGGCAAGGTCTACTACGATTTGCTCGAATACCGCGAAGCCAATCAGATAGATAGCGCCGCGCTGATTCGCATCGAACAGCTCTACCCCTTCCCCGAGGCGTTGCTCGGCGCAGAGCTGGACAAATACCCGAATGTGGATACGTTTATCTGGTGTCAGGAAGAACCGATGAATCAGGGTGCTTGGTACAGTATCCAGCACCATATCCGCAACATGCTCCACGGCGAATACTTGCACTACGCGGGGCGCCCCGCCTCTGCCTCACCCGCCGTAGGCTCTGCCAAAATCCATGTGATTCAACAGAAACAACTGGTTGAAGACGCATTTAAACTCATTCACGAACACTAAACACGCCGCAGAAGAGAAAACCTGTATGTCTATTGAAGTCAAAGTGCCCCAACTTCCCGAATCCGTTGCCGATGCCGCCGTTGCCGCCTGGCACAAACAGCCGGGGGACGCGGTTAAACGCGATGAAAACCTGGTGGATATTGAAACCGACAAGGTGATTCTGGAAGTCCCCGCCCCCGCTGACGGGATTCTCGAAGCCATTGTTGAAGAGGTTGGGGCGACTGTGATTGCCGACCAGATATTGGCAAAAATCAAGGCAGGTGATGCGGCTCCCGATGCGGCCAAGGGCGGTGCCGAGACTGATGCAGGGGCGAGCGAGCGCACCGCAGCGAGTGCGGCCAGCGCCCCGGCGCACAGCCCCGCCGTGCGCAAGCTGATTGAGGAGCACGGCATCGACCCGCAGCAGCTGAGCGGCAGCGGCAAGGCCGGGCGGGTTCTCAAGGAGGACGTGCTGAAATATCTGGATAGCCAGTCGGCGGCCAAGGCCACGAGTGCCGCACCGCAGCAGCCCACTACAGAAAAGGCTCCGGCGCACAGCCCCGAGCGCCTGACCAGCTCGGGTGATCGCCCCGAGAAGCGCGTGCCGATGAGCCGCCTGCGCCAGCGCATTGCCGAGCGCCTGGTGGATGCCCAGCAAACCGCAGCCATTCTGACCACCTTTAATGAAGTCAATATGCAGCCGATTATCGAGCTGCGCAAAAAGTACAAGGACGAGTTTGAAAAGACCCACGGCGTGCGCCTGGGCTTTATGTCATTCTTTGTCCGCGCGGCGGTAGAGGCGCTCAAGCGCTTCCCCGAAGTCAACGCCTCGATTGACGGCAAGGACGTTGTCTACCACGGCTATCAGGATATTGGCGTTGCTGTCTCCTCGCCGCGTGGCCTTGTGGTGCCGGTGCTGCGCAATGCCGAGCATATGAGCATGGCGGACGTGGAGCAGGGCATTACCCACTACGGCCAGCAGGCGATGGATGGCAGCCTGTCCGTCGATGACTTGCAGGGTGGCACGTTTACCGTCTCCAACGGCGGCGTGTTCGGCTCGATGATGTCCACGCCGATTATCAATCCGCCGCAGAGCGCGATACTCGGCATGCACAAAACCCAGGAGCGCGCCGTGGTGGAAAATGGCGAGATTGTTGTCAGACCGATGATGTATCTGGCGCTGTCCTATGACCACCGGATTATCGACGGCAAGGAAGCGGTACAGTTCCTGGTCACTATCAAGGAACTGCTGGAAGAGCCGGCGCGGATTATGTTGAACATCTAGTAGTGGTGACTAACGCTATGCGGATAGTCTGGCAGAGCCGGGTACAGGCTCTGCCAGGCTATCCGCATTGCACGCCACCAAGCACTGAACGCAAACTACCCTTGCGCTAAACGAGGTAAACGTACATGACAGATAAATACGATGTAGTCGTTATCGGCGGCGGTCCCGCTGGCTATGAGTCCGCCATCCGCTGCGCCCAGCTGGGTTTGAACACCGCTGTGGTGGAAAAGTGGATTGGCAAAACCGGCAAGCCCGCACTTGGCGGCACCTGCCTGAACGTGGGCTGCATCCCCTCCAAGGCGCTGCTGGAGTCCTCGCACCTCTACGAGGAGGCAATACACGATTTCGCCCAGCACGGCATTCAGGCCAAGGGCGTGGATGTCGACGTGCCGGCCATGATTGCGCGCAAGGACAACATCGTCAACGAGCTGACCGGCGGCATTGAGCAGTTGTTCAAGGCCAACGGCATCACCTGGTTGCAAGGCCGCGGCAAGGTGCTGGCCGACAAGCAGGTGGAAGTCAGTACAGACGATAAAACCTATGTGGTCGATGCCGACAATGTCGTGATCGCCACCGGCTCCAGCCCACTGGAAATCCCCCCCGCGCCGTTTGATGGCGAGTATATTGTCGATTCCACCGGCGCGCTCAACTTTACCGAAGTGCCCGCCAAGCTCGGCGTGATTGGCGCGGGCGTGATTGGCCTGGAGCTGGGCAGCGTATGGCGGCGACTGGGTGCGGAAGTCACCGTTATCGAGGCGATGGATACATTCTTGCCGATGGCCGATGCCGCGATTGCCAAGGATGCCCAGCGCCAGTTCAAGAAGCAGGGTCTGGATATTCGCCTCGGCGCCCGCTTGACCGCGACCAGCATCAAGGGGCGCGGCAAGAACAAGCAGGTCGAAATCACCTATACCGATGCCAAGGGTGAGCACAAGGCGAGCTTTGACAAGCTGATTGTCGCGGTTGGCCGCCGCCCCTTTACCGATGGCCTGTTTACCAGCAATGCCGAGCTGGAGCGCGATGAGCGCGGCTTTGTTCTGGTCGATGAGCAGTGCCGCACCAGCGTCCCCGGCATTTACGCGATTGGCGATGTGGTGCGCGGGCCGATGCTGGCGCACAAGGGCATGGAAGAGGGCGTGATGGTCGCAGAAATCATTGCCGGCGAGCACGCCCAGGTCAACTACGACACCGTGCCCAATGTGATCTACACCTCCCCGGAAATTGCCTGGGTCGGTAAAACTGAAGAAGAGCTGAAAGCTGCTGGGGTCGATTACAAATCCGGCGCCTTCCCGATGCTCGCCTCGGGGCGCGCCAAGGCCGCCAATGCCACTGCCGGGCAGGTAAAAATCCTCTCCGACGCGCAGAGTGACCGCATTTTGGGTATGCACATCATCTGCGCCAACGCCTCGGAAATGATTGCCCAGGGCGTGATCGCGATGGAGTTTGCCGCCAGCACCGAAGACTTGCAGCTGACCATGTTCGCCCATCCCACACTGTCTGAGGCCGTGCATGAAGCGGCACTGGCCGTGGATGGTCGCCCCATTCACATTGTCGCCAAGCGACCCCGGAAATAAACACGCCTCCCGCTGGCAGGCGGGGGCTAAAACTAAACTCAACGAGGAGTTTGCCAATGAACTTACATGAATATCAGGCCAAAGCGCTGTTTGCGGAATTTGGCATACCTGTGCCGAATAACCGCGTGGTCAAAAACGCCAGTGAGGTGGCCGCCGCCTGCGCCGCGCTCGATACCCAGACCTGGGTGGTCAAGGCACAGGTACACGCCGGCGGGCGCGGCAAGGCCGGGGGCGTCAAGCTGACCGACAGCGTTGACGAGGCCACCGAGATTGCAGAAAGCTTGCTCGGCACCAACCTGGTGACCATTCAGACTGATGCCGACGGCCAGCCGATCAATCAGGTTTTGATTGAAGAGACCTGCAATATCGCCAACGAGCTGTATTTGGGCGCTGTGCTGGATCGCGCCACGCAGCGCGTGGTGATTATGGCCTCCACTGAGGGCGGTGTGGAAATTGAACAAGTTGCCGAGGAGACCCCGGAGAAAATCCTCAAAACCGCGATTGACCCACTGACCGGGCTGATGCCCTACCAGTGCCGCGAGCTGGCCTTTGGCCTGGGCTTGCAGGGCGCGCAAATCAAGCAGTTCAGCACGATTTTGCAAGGGCTTGCCGCGCTGTTTGTGGCCAAGGATTTGGCGCTGGTGGAAGTCAATCCGCTGGTGATTACCGCAGAAGAGCAACTGCTGTGCCTGGATGGCAAAATCAACATTGATGAAAACGCCCTCTACCGCCACCCCGAGCTGGAAGCCCTGCGCGACACCAGCCAGGAGGACGCACGCGAGAACAAGGCCAAGGAGTGGGAGCTGAACTATGTCGCCCTGGACGGTGATATTGGCTGCATGGTCAACGGTGCGGGGCTGGCCATGGCGACCATGGACCTGGTCAAGCTGCACGGCGGCAGCCCGGCCAACTTCCTCGATGTCGGCGGTGGCGCAACCAAAGAACGCGTCGCTGAGGCGTTTAAAATTATCCTCTCCGACAGCAATGTCAAAGTGGTGTTGGTCAATATCTTCGGTGGCATTGTGCGCTGTGATTTGATTGCCGAGGGGATTATTGCCGCGATTGCCGAAGTCGATGTCGATGTGCCCGTGGTGGTGCGTCTGGAAGGCAACAATGCCGACAAGGGCAGCGAGCTGCTCAACAATTGCAATATGAATATTATCGCCGCCCAGTCATTAACCGACGCCGGGCAACAAGCCGTTGCGGCTGCGAAGTAACAGGAGTCCAACATGAGCGTATTGATTAACAAAGACACCAAGGTCATCTGCCAGGGCTTTACCGGCAAGCAGGGCACGTTTCACTCCGAGCAGGCGATCGCCTACGGCACACAGATGGTCGGCGGCGTGACTCCCGGCAAGGGCGGCACACAGCATCTGGGCTTGCCAGTGTTCAACACCGTCAAGGAGGCGGTTGCCGCCACTGGCGCGACTGCCAGCGTGATTTACGTCCCCGCGCCCTTCTGCAAGGACTCGATTCTCGAAGCACTGGCCGGCGGTATTGAGCTGATTGTCTGCATTACCGAGGGCATTCCCACCCTGGACATGCTCGAAGCCAAGATTGCTGTCGATCAGGCCGGCGCGCGCCTGATTGGCCCCAACTGCCCCGGTATTATCACCCCGGGCGAGTGCAAAATCGGCATTATGCCGGGGCATATCCACCTGCCCGGCAAGGTCGGTATTGTCTCCCGCTCCGGTACGCTGACCTATGAGGCGGTCAAGCAGACCACCGACCACGGTTTCGGCCAGAGCACCTGCATCGGCATTGGCGGTGACCCGATTCCCGGCACCGGCTTTATCGACGCGCTGGCGCTGTTCGAGAACGATCCGCAGACCGAGGCGATTATCATGGTCGGGGAAATCGGCGGCAGCGCCGAGGAAGAGGCGGCAGAGTACATTAAAGAACACGTCAGCAAGCCGGTGGTCTCCTATATCGCCGGGGTAACTGCGCCCAAGGGCAAGCGCATGGGTCACGCCGGGGCGATTATCGCTGGCGGCAAGGGCACGGCAGCGGAGAAGTTTGCCGCGCTGGAAGCCGCCGGAGTCGCCACCGTGCGCTCCCCCGCTGAACTTGGCGACAAGCTCAAGGAAATCACCGGCTGGTAGGAGGCTGTGTAAAAACGTAGCGAGCGAAGGTTAATCAAGGCAAAAATTAGCGAAAAAGCGCAGTTTATGAATGATAAATGAGCATTTTGAGCTAATT
>PDWJ01018356.1_pt1 | contig 11553 bp, 11 predicted proteins | sample 1430881 | NCBI WGS metagenome assembly PDWJ01 (sample SAMN01162460, study PRJNA174530) | Oral metagenome, whole genome shotgun sequencing project. | biome: Marine environment; feature: Marine mammal; material: Swab sample of the gingival sulcus; isolation source: swab sample of gingival sulcus... | reverse complement strand
GGCCAGGTGCAGCCCCAACTCGGTGGCCACCACGCCGCTGCCGCCCTGGTCCGGATAACAGGTGATGCCGATGTTGGGCATCCTCAAGAGCGCCACCTCTGGGCGGGCAGATCATCCAGAACCGGACGGGGGGCCCCGCCCAGAGCTTCGGCGAAGGCGCAGCCCGCCAGGCGTCCCCAGGTCCGGGCTCGGCGCTCGATCTTCTCCAGGAAGGCCGTGTCGTTGATCATGGTGGCCCGGCGCCCCGGCGCGCGGGAGAACTGGCTGGCGTAGGCCATCAGGCTGCGCCGCTTGGTTTCCCAGTGGTCGCTGATATCGAACAGCAGGGCGGGGTCTTCCCCGTCGGCGCACACATGAAAGCAGGATTCGGGCGCGAAGGCCTCCACCGCCTGGGGTAGTTCCGCGCCGCCGGTCCAGAGGTGGTGGGCCGGCGGCGTCACCCGCAGCCGGACCAGCCGGGCAAGGAAGCAGGCCTTGCGCGCCAGTTCGGCCCCGGCCCGATGGTCGGGGTGGCGCACCGGATCCGGCGCGCTGACCACCCAGCGCGGGCACAGGGCGCGCAGCACCCAGACCAAAGGCAATAGGTGTTCCCGGTTGGCGGCATCCAGGAAGCCGTCCGGCAGGTCCAGTTGCAGCCGGCCCGTCAAACCCAGAATGCGCGAGGCCTCCGCCGCCTCCCGCCAGCGCTCCTGTACCGTGGCGTTGCTGCCCAGTTCCCCGCGCGTCAGGTCCACGGCCCAGACCTTACGGCCTCGGGCGGCCAGGGCGGCGGCCATGCCCCCCAGGCCGATCTCCAGATCATCCGTATGGGGCGATACCACCAACAGATCACAGCGGTTGTTCGGGTTCATCACGGGCTGCCTTTCGAGCCGGTCAGAAGATGTTCCGGGACGCGCACCAGATATTCCCGCCACGCTCCCCGACGGCCGTCTTGCCAGTGTCGGCGGGCGGCCTCCAGCAGGGCTTGCAGAAAGGGTTCGCCCCATACGGCCGCCAGAGGGGCCCAGGCCAGCTTGCGCTCCTGGCGGAGGCCTTCCGGGAAAATCCAGGGCGGGTAGGCGGCCCGGCGCTCCACCGCCAGGCGGCGGGACTCATCGCGGAGCATGCTCCCCACCCCCTTGGCCCAGCGCCGGGAACGGCCCGCGGCCAGGGAAGCGGCCCGTTCCTCGGGCAGACCCATCTGGGTCAGGATGTGCTCCAGGACGGCGCGCGAGGTCTCGGCGGCCGCCGTGGCCAGATCAGTCGCCTGGGTCGCGTCCAGAGGGCCCGCGCCGGCGGCGTCCATCAGCCCGGCCATGGGCAGATCTCGCGGGATCACCCAGCCGAACAGCCGGGGCAGCAGCGGGCTGCGCGGCAGGCCCAGTTCCCGGTACAGGGGAAGCAACTGCGTCAGATAGCCCAGTTCTCCCGGCCCGACGACCACCGCCGCGGGGCCCAGCAACCAGTCCTGCAGCAGAGCGCGCAGCATCACGCCGCAACGCAACCTGGACGTGTCCGCGGCGGACGCTTCCGCCATCAGATCAGCGTCCGGAACAGGAATCCGGTGCTCTCCCCGCATCCCATAAAGGGGTCGCAGGAGGCTGTTTTCGGCCAGGGGGGCGCATCCGAACCGCTTCACGGCCAGATCGCGGCCCTCTCGGGCCCTGGCCCGTAACGTCTCCAGCCGAGGGATCACCAGGCGGTAGAACTCCGCCGCGGAGGCATGCAGCCGCGGGTCATGGCCCCGCACGATGACCAGGCCGTCTTTCCCGAAAAGGCGCCACAGGGTCTGGACCGTCCAGCGGGACAGGTCCGGGTCCGTGGCCAGCAGGGAATCCAGGGCCTCTTCCCAGACCTGATCCACGGGCACGCCGTCCTGCCGCAGGGCCCGGATCCAGGGGCTTTCCAGCCGGCGCCCGCCCAGCGTCCCGATGACGGCCTGCCGCCCGGAATCGGAGGCCGCGCCCGTGGCCGGGGCCAGCAGGCCGTCACGCCCGGGCCACCAGGCCCTGGCGGCCAGGGCTTCCCGCAGGTCATCGTCATCATCGCCCAGCCAGAAGACGGGCACGGCCGGCCGGCCCTGCTCGCGCAGCATGCGCGCCAACGCCACCACCGAGGTGATTTTCAGCAGGGTATATAGGGGGCCTCCGGCAAATCCGGGTTGCTGGCCCGTGACCAGGGGCAACGCCCGCCCTTCCTCCAGGGCGGTGATGTTGTTCCGGATGGCGAAGCGGTGTTCGCGCGCGGCCACGCCCGCGTCCACCTCTTGCCGCAGATGCCGGCCGTAGTCCGCGGGCAACGCTCCGGCGGTGCCGGGGCGGGCCTGACCAAGATCCTCCAGGCCGTCGGCGGCCGCCGGCATGATGTCCAGCCCTCCGGCCAACCACGGCTGCCACAAGGCGTCCTGGGGGCGCATGTCGACCAGGGCATGACCCTCGGCGGCCGGATCCCAGGGCAGGGCGTGGCTCATGGGGTCTCCCGCCGGTAGACCAGGATCCAGCGGTCCCCCGCTCCCAGTTCGGCCCCGCCATAGGAGCCCGCCGCGGCCACCCGGCGCAGGCCGCAGGTCGCGGCCAGATCATCCATCTGCTCCAGAGAGAAAAGGGCCACTTCCTCGGTATAGCGCAGGGGTTCGGCCCCGGGGTCGTGGTGCAGGACCACCTCCTTGCACACCTGTGTCCCGTCGGCGCTCAGACGCCGGGTTTCCAGCACGCGGGCCTCACCCAGCAAACGTTCGCGGCGGACCGGCGGACGACCGGCCAGCTCCGCCCGCACACGCTCCGGATCCAGATAGTCCAGGAACCAGTGTCCGCCTGTGGTCAGGACCCGGGCCACCTCCCGGACCACCGGGGCGTTGCCGGCCAGCGGACCGAAATACCCGAAGGCTGTGAACAGACTCAGCACGCTGTCCAGACTACCCGCCCGCAGGGGCAGACGACGCATGTCCCCCCGCACCAGATTGCCCGTTCCGGGCCGGCCCGCGGCCAGTCGCAGCAGATCCCGGGACAGATCCAGCCCCAGCACCAAGCTGGTCATCTCGGCTATCCGGGCCAGATGGCGGCCGTCCCCGCACCCCAGATCCAGGACCGGTCGGCCCGTCGGCTGCAAGGGGGCCATACGCGGCAAAAGGTCCAGACAGAGCCGGGCCTCGGCTTCGTCGCGGTGGGCATAGAGGCGGGGATAGTGGGCTCCGAAGGCCGTCTCGAACCAGGGGCGGGTCATGCCCGCTCCCCGGGCTCATGGCAGATTTCCCCGGCCAGGCGCGCGCCCCGCGTCAACACCGTATCAACGGCTTCCGGCAGACGGTTGGGATGATCCAGCGTGTAATGCAGACCCCGGCTTTCGCGGCGGTCCCGGGCGCACAGGATGATCAGTTCCCCCAGCAGGGCGATGTTGCGCAGCTCCACTCCAGGGCGATATCCAGCCGCTCCCGATCCCGCACGATGCCCACATAGTCCCACATCACGCGGCGCACGGAATCCCAGTCGTGCTCCAGGACCATGACCTCCGGGCCCGGTTCCTTGTCTTGGGGCGAAAGCAAGGCCGCGTCCAGGCTCAACTTCCCGGCCGGCAGCACCGCCGGCATGTCTTCGAGGGCGCGGGCGGCCTGTTCCGCGAAGTAGACCGCCTCGAGAAGGCTGTTGCTGGCCAGACGGTTGGCGCCGTGCACCCCGGTGCAGGCCACCTCGCCCACGGCATACAGCCCCGGCAGGCTGGTGCGGGCCATGGCATCCACCCACACTCCGCCGCACATGTAGTGGGCCGCCGGGACCACGGGCACGGGCTGGCCCGCCATGTCGATGCCGAAGCGGGCGCACTCCTGGACCAAATGCGGGAAGCGTTTCTCTACCTTGTCCCGCTCCAGATGGCGCAGATCCAGGAAGACGCAGGGGTCACCGCTGGTCTTCAGCTCCCGGTCGATACTGCGGGCCACCACATCGCGCGGCGCCAGATCCGCCAGGGGATGGTAGCGGGGCATGAAGTGTTCCTCGCGGTGGTTGATCAGCACCGCGCCCTCGCCCCGCACCGCCTCGCTGATCAGGAAACTCTTGGCCAGGGGATGGAACAGGCAGGTGGGATGGAACTGCACGAACTCCAGGTTGCGCAGCTGGGCCCCCGCCCGGAAGGCCATGGCCAGCCCGTCACCCGTGGCGATGTCCGGATTGCTGGTGTAGCTGTAGACCTTGCCGCATCCGCCGGTGGCCAGGACGACGGCATCGGCCAGATAGGCGCGGCGGCTGTGGGTCTGGCGGTCCACCACCACGCAGCCCACCACCCGGGCGGCCAGGTCCCCGTCCAGGCCGGCTTGCCGGCCCGTGAGCAGATCCAGCCCCATGTGGTTCTCATCCACCTGGATGTTGGGATGCTTCAGGCAGGCCTCCAGAAGGCGCTTCTCGATCTTGCGTCCTGTCTGGTCCTTGCAGTGCAGGACCCGGCGGCGGCTGTGGCCTCCTTCGCGCCCCAGGGCGAAACGTTCCCCATCTTCCGCGCGCGAGGCGCTGAACTCCACCCCCACCGCCAGCAAGCGTTCGATAAGACGCGGCCCGGCCTCCACCATGCGGGTGACGGTTTCCTCGTTGCACAGGCCGTCGCCGGCGGTCAGGGTGTCCTGGATATGGTGCTGGAAATCATCCAGCGGTGAGACGGCGGCGGCAATACCGCCTTGGGCGTAGTTGGAATTGCTTTCGCGGCTCTCTTTTTTGGTCACGACCCGCACCGTGCCCTGCTCGGCCGCCAGCAGAGCGAACTGCAATCCCGCGATCCCTGAGCCCACCACCAGGCAGCGGCTCCGCACCGTATCTCCGATGTATTGGGCAGACATGCTCTCTCCCACGTGTTTGGAGGCGTGAACGCGCCGCCGGCAGGGAAAGCCCCTTTTTCGGAAAACGGCGCTAAAGTCCCTATCCCTTCCGGCGAAAACAATAGTGACAGTGGAAAATAACCACCATTCAGGACCAATGTCCACTCGGAGGATTGACCGTGATGCGCCGTACCCTGACTCTCATGCTGGCCGTGGCCCTGTTCAGCGCCCTGGCCACCGGTTGTGCCAACTATGACGAGAATGAATGGCAACGCCTGGTTTGCGAGGTCCATTCCGTCAATGAAGGCAGTCCCCTGCTTTCGGCCTACCTGTATGTGGGCCCCGACCTGGAAGCCGGCAGACGGACCGCGTCATGAAGGAAGAGCCCTGGTTCCGAGCCCTCTACTACACCAACCCGGGCAGCAGCTTCACGGCCGCCGCCCAGCTGACCTTCTACGGTCACGAGACGGGCAATTCCGAAACGGTGTCCCTCTCAGGCGGTCTCATGGTGACCTTCTACGGCGCCGTCAATCCCAACTGATCGGCTTCGAAAACGGCAATCCCGCGCGCTCGGCCAGCCAGTGGTCGAGCGCGTTCTCCTGTCTCCAGACCAGACGTAGATCCAGGATGGCCAGCGGGCGGTCATCACGCCACAGGGGGGCCAGCTTGACCCAATCCTTGGCCGTGGTGGCGATGGCCGTCACTCCCTGCTCATTCAGCCCAGCCAGAATCCGGGCCACCAAACGGGCGTCATAGGGCGCATGGTCCCGGCAACGCGCGGCCATCACCACCCGCCCCGGACAGATCTCCAGCGCGGCCTGCTCGAAACCCTCCGGACGGGCGATCCCCGAGATCAATCCCCAGCGCCGGGGCTGTGCGGGATCGGCCGGACCGGGCTTTCGCCAGCGCAACTCGGTGCGCCGGGAGAAGGCAAAAACCGGCTGCCCGTGGATGCTGATCGCCGGTACGGGAACGGATGTCTCGACCAGCAGGGCGGCCGCTCGGCGAGCGCCGGTGGCGTTCTCGCGCCACGGCCCCAAGGGAAAGACGGGGCCCGTCCGGGGCACCAGCCGCGGCTGCCCGTCCCTTTCGCGAGAGCCCCACGCGTCCAGGATCAACAGATCCAGATGGCGGGCCAGCCGCGCCGACTGGTGCGCGTCCTCCAGCAACGCCACCTGGGTGTCCGGATATTCCGCCCGCAAAAACTCCAGCCCCAGGGAGCGGTCGCTGGACTGGATCACGGGCCACCGCCAGGGAGCCGCCTCGGTGGCCAGCACCCCCGCCGCGCCGAACCGGCGCGTCAGGTCCATGACCACGGGCGTCTTTCCCGTCCCGCCCAGCGCCAAATTCCCCACGGAGATCAGGAACGGGGTCCGCGGCGGCACGGGGCGCTGCCGCGCCCGGCGCCGGATGATGGCGCCCAGCAGCCGCCCCCACCCTCCCAGAGGGAAAGGCTCCCGCGCGGGTGGGCGGCCGGCAAAGAGGCGCACCCAGGCGGGTCTCAGTTCCAGAATTTTCACGACCCTCTCCTCATCGGAAAAACTCCGCCAGCTCTTCTTGCCGCCGGGCCAACTCCGCATCCCCGGCATTTGCCGCCACCTTCTGGATGGGGCCCACCTCCATCGCGCAACGGGCCAGCGGCCAGGGCACAATCGTCCGATCCCAGGTGTTCAGCACCAGGTGAGGCCGGAACACCGGTCGCAACGGGACCAGGGGCGCCCCCGTCAGACGCGCCAGCTGCAGCCCCCCGGGTTGGACGACACCGAAAGGTCCTTTGGGCCCATCCACCGCCAGCCCGATGCTGTCGCCGGCCTCCAGAACACGCCGCAGGGCGACCAGCGCCCGACTCCCGTTCTCTCCCGTGGCACCCCGGATATAGCGGTAGTCCCGGGGCCCCAGGGTCTCCACGAGGATGCGTCCGTCATCGCTGCCGGAGACCAGCAGATAAGGACGGGCAGGCCGCACGTACATGATGCAGCCCAGGATATCCCGATGCAGGCAGGCGAAGATGAGGGGTTGTCCGGGTTGGCGGAATTCGGGGGGCAGGTCGGGCACCCGGAGGCTCGCGCGCAGAGCGCGCCAGAAGACGGGTGCCAGCTTGAGCTTCAGTCGCAGGTTGAATTTGGATCGCGAGGAGCCCATCTCAGGCCCCGACCCGGTTCTCCCCGGCCAGTTCCCGGATGGCCGCCGCCGTGCGTTTCCAGACGCCCACATCTCCGCACCGCTGCCGCAATCGGCGAGCCCCGGCGTAGAACTCCTGCCGTTCCGCGGGTCTGGCCAGCCAACGCAACAGATCCCGCGACAAAGACAGCGGGGACGCCTGTCCCTGGATGTGCTCCCGGACCAAGGGTGGATCCATGATCAGGTTGCTCAGACCGATGTGGGGTGTGCGCACCAGCAGCCGGGCCAGAAAATGATTCACCGCTCCGGTCCGGTACACCAATTCATGGGGCACCCCGGCCAGGGCCGTCTCCAGGCTGGCGGTGCCGCTGCACACCAAGGCCAGATCCATGCGGGGCAGCACCTCCGGCAAAGGCGCCTGGGAAATATCGGCCGGGATGGTGAAGATCTCCGTCAGGTCGATGGGGTCCACGCCGGAAGCGCAACTCACCAGGAACTGGGCTTCCCTGCCCGCCAGATACCCCAGCAGGGCCTGCCCCGTCACCTTCAGGACCGGCAGCAGGGATTTCAGCTCCTGTTTCCGGCTTCCGGGCAGAATGCCGATGGTCAGGGGTTCATTCCGGCTGGACAGGCGTCTCTCCCGGTCGCTGATGCTTTCTTCCAGGGGAAAATCGCCGCCGTAATCTTCCATCAGGGGATGCCCCATGGGAAAGACATCGAAGCCCCGGGCCCGGAAGAACTCTTCCTCGAAGGGCAGGAGGGTTCCCAGCCGGGTGATCTTCCGACGGAAGCCGCCGCTACGCCAGCCGCCCCAGGCCCAATGCTGCGGGGCCACCAGCCAGAACACCGGCAGTCCGGCCGCCCGCGCCTTGGCGGCGATCTCGCCGTTGAAGCCGGGAAAATCGATGGGCACGACCATGGTCACACCCTGGCTGCGGATGTGCTCCAGCAGGTGCCGCCGGATGGCCAATCCCTTGCGCAGAGCCTTGGCCGCCTCGGTGAAACCCATGATGGCCATCTCGGCGGGATCTTGCACCAGCTCCACCCCCATCGCCCGCATCAATGGTCCGCCCATGCCGGACAGGCGCGCCTCGGGCCAAGAAGACCGAAGAGCGGCTGCCAGAGCCGCTCCGTACCGGTCCCCGCTGGCTTCGCCGCAGGAGATGAAGATGTGAGGCTGGCGTGAACTCACCGTGCCGAATCCTTTCAGACCTCGACCGCGCTACCGGACGATACCACGATCCGAGCGCCGGATAAACGCCATCAGTTCCTCCAGGCGCGGTGTCAGTTCGCACTCCACCGCCATGCGCTCGAGGGCCTGGGTCACGTTCAGACGACTGCGGTACAGCAGGCGGTAGGCCAGCTTCAGATTCTGGATCTCATGGTCGTCAAAACCCTGCCGCTTCAGGCCGATGCTGTTGATGCCCGCCACATCGATGGGGTTGCCCGCCACCTTGATGAACGGAGGCACGTCCTGAGGCAGGCGGCTGCCGCCACCCACGAAGCTGAAGGCGCCGATGCGCACGAACTGGTGCACCGGCGTCATGCCGCCGATGATGGCGTTGCTCTCCACCTCCACGTGACCGGCCAGATTCACGGCGTTGGCCAGGATGATGTTGTCGTGGATGTGGCAGTTGTGGGCCACATGCACGTAGGCCATCAGAAGGTTGTTGCTGCCGATGCGGGTCTGGTCGCCCTCGCCGGTGGCCAAGTGCACGGTGGCGTATTCCCGGAAATCGTTGTTGTCCCCGATCTCCACGAAGGTCTTCTCACCTTGGAATTTCTTATCCTGGGGCTCGCCCCCGATGGCCGCGCCATGGAAGAATCGGTTGCCCCGTCCGATGATGGTGTACCCATCGATGAGCACGCTGCTGCCGATCACGCAGTCCGGGCCGATGACCACATCCGCTCCGATCACCGCGTGGGGCCCCACCTTGACGTTGTGGCCCAGACGGGCCGAAGGGTGCACCACCGCCGTGGGGTGGATATCGGGTTCCCGCAACGGACGGGGCCCGACGGCCTTGTTCATTTCGATCGGTTCCAATTTTTTCCTCCTTGGAGGAACAGACTAGCTGTCCACCACATTCGACATGAGATCGGCTTCGGCAACGAGCTTGCCGTCCACCCATGCCGTACCCCGCATCTTGCAGATGGGGCCACGAAGTTTCACCAGCTCCAATTCGAAACGGAGCTGATCACCGGGAGTCACGGGCGCCCGGAAGCGCGCGTTGTCGATCCCGCTGAAATACACGAGCTTGCCACGAGGGTCGTCCACGCTGCTGAGCAACAGGACACCTCCGGTCTGGGCCATGGCCTCGGTGATGAGCACGGCCGGCATGATGGGGTGACCGGGAAAGTGGCCCGCGAAGAAGGGCTCGTTGATGGTGACGTTCTTTATACCTACAACCTTCTTGCCGGGTTCCAGATCAATGATGCGGTCCACGAGCAGGAAGGGGTAACGGTGGGGCATGATCTCCATGATGGAGTGGATGTCCCAGAAATCGGCGTTCCGCGGCGGGTAGATGCGCGGCATGCGGCGTTCGGATTTGGCCAGCAGGCGCGTGAACGCCACGTTGGCGGCATGCCCGCTGAAACGGGCCCGGATATGGCCCTGGATGGGCATGCCCAGCAGGCTCAGGTCGCCGATGAGGTCCAGGATCTTGTGCCGCACGACCTCGTTGGCGAAACGCAGATCCTGCCCCCCGACCAGCGTCCCGTTATCGAACACCAGGGCATTCTCCACCGAGCCCCCCTGCCCCAGCCCCATGGCCTGCAGCTTCTCCACATCCGCCAGCATGGCGAAGGTCCGCGCTCCGGCGATCTCTTCGCGGAAGACCTTGGGGCGCAGGTCGAGGCTCAGCTGTTGGTGTCCGATGAGAGGATCGTCATAATCCACCTCGAAGCTCAGCAGGAAACTTTCCGCGGGCTCGGCCAGGATCTCCACGCCGCCGCTGCGGTAGCGCACCGGCTGGTTGACCTTGTAGTAAAGCGCGGGCAGGCCCTGGTCCCGGATCCCGGCCTCGTCGATCATCTCCACGTAGCTCAGGGCGCTGCCGCAGCCGGGAACCGGGGGCTCACCCCCTTCCAGATGGATCTCGCAGTTGGTGATGCCGCAGCCGTGCAAAGCCGCCAGGACATGCTCCACGGTCTGGATCTGCACATCCCCCCGGCTCAGGGTGGTGGCGCGCACCAGGTCCATATCCTGGGCCACGTTCTCCACACGGGCATCGATCCGAATATCCTGGCCGTCCTCACCGGGCACGGTAAAGAACAGCCCGCTGTGGACGGGAGCGCGAACAACCGGAAGGATTCCTTGATATCGATGGCCGGCGTCCCGAAGACGGTGGCCCCGGCGGGCACATCCCGGGTGATGCCGGCTTTGCCGCCGATCCTGGCCCCATCGCCCACCTTCAGGTGGTCGCCGATGCCCACGAAGCCACCGATGGCCACGCCGTTGCCGATGGTGCAGCTACCCGCAATGCCCGTGTGGCCGCTGATGACGCAGTGGGCGCCGATACGCACGTTGTGCCCCACCTGCACCATGTTGTCCAGCTTGGTGCCTCGTCCCACGACGGTCCGCCCGGTGGTGGCCCGGTCCACGCAACTGTTGCTGCCGATTTCCACATCGTCCTCGAGGACGGCGATCCCCACCTGGGGGATCTTGCTGAAACCCGCGGGCCCGGGTAGAAAACCGAAGCCGTCGGTTCCTATGCGCACCCCGGCATGCAACATGACGCGATCGCCGAGACGGCACCCTTCCCGCACGCTGACCTGGCTGTGCAGGCGGCAGTCCCGCCCCACGCTCACATCGGCGCCGAGCACCACGTGCGCCCCCAGATAAGAGCCCTCGCCTACCCGGACATCCGGGCCCAGCACGCAGAAGGGGCCCACCCGGACATCCCGGCCCAGCCGAGCACCGGGATCGATGACCGCGGAGGGATGCACGCCCGGCGGGAAGATCCGGTCCTCCGGCGCCTCGAAACGCTGCAGGAAAAGAGCGAACCCGGCGTAGGGATCTTCGCGCACGATGGCCGGTCTATCGGTGCTCATGCCCGGGGCCACGATCACCGCGCCCGCCGCGCTGGCCGCCAGCCGCGGCAGATAATCCTGGCGGATGACGAAAGTCAGGTCCGAGGCCGTGGCCTCCTCCAAGCCGGCCGCGCCGGTTATCAGAGGATCGGCATCGCCCACCAGGCGCCCGCCCACGAGAGCCGCGATTTCGCTCAGTTTCATGGCATCCATGCGTCCATCCACCCGTTTTCCTGATTATGCAAAGCCCCTCACCACCAGGCGAGGGGCAGTTGTTATGAGTGGCAGGTTTAAAAATCACCGTATTTGCGGAGCCTGTCAACAAAAAATCAGCCACAGATGGCCTGAGTCAATCATCCCCCCGGGCCAGGGCGCTCAGCACGTCGTTGGTGATGTCCTGACCGGGATCCAGATACAGCACATTGAGGGTCCCGATGTCGATGATGAGCCCGAAGCCCTTCTCCTTGCCCAGGCGCTCGACAATGGTCTGGACCTGGTCGGTGATGGGCGTGATACGCGTGCGATACTCGGCTTCGGCCCGCTGCTCCAGGGTCTCCTGGAACTGCAGGTACTCGGCCTTCTTCTGCTCCAGGGCCTGGCCCTTGGCCTTCAGGGCCTCGCCG
>PDWJ01007660.1_pt1 | contig 11558 bp, 6 predicted proteins | sample 1430881 | NCBI WGS metagenome assembly PDWJ01 (sample SAMN01162460, study PRJNA174530) | Oral metagenome, whole genome shotgun sequencing project. | biome: Marine environment; feature: Marine mammal; material: Swab sample of the gingival sulcus; isolation source: swab sample of gingival sulcus... | reverse complement strand
GGAAGGTCAAATAACCAAGGCGATGTTTGCACAGATGCTCTATGCGCTAGCAGGAACGAATGAAACGAACCTTGTGGAGGACGGGGTGATGTTCGATGTCTCTGCCGGTGAATGGTACACGGATGCTTGTAAGTGGGCGCTTTTTTACAGTATTGCCGATATCGATGGATTGGGAAATTTCGAACCCAATAAGGTGCTTCGACGGGATGAATTTGTGGCGATGCTTTTTGCTTATGCACACTACCGAGGCTACAATGTAGAGGGTAGAGCAGATGTCAGCGGATACACGGATTTTGAAACGGTGGGGTATCCGTATCAGGAGCAGATGAAATGGGCGATTTACGAGGGCATGATTTCCGGAACAAGTGCGACTACAATTTCTCCGGAACTTTCGGTTACAAGGGCACAGGCTGCTGTCATTATGATGAATTTTACAAAGAAATTTAACTGAATGTCAATGTCGTACTAGTCTTAGGATAAGACGGAAATACTAAAAAATGCAACCACTGTTTGTTATTGGATGGTTGCATTTTTTTACTATATTTCTAAAAGCATAACTCTTCTGAGGTTTCCTTACGGTGCAGATTAACATTCCAAGCGAGGTAGCGATTGCCGTACGCAGTACGGGACACGCAAAGCGCGTCGTCGTTTTCACGAGGGAGCAAGCGAAGCGGCGAACGAGGGGGTCGAAATTCTTTTGGAAATTCGTTTGTAATTTAGGGTTCGGCTCTCCTCGCCCTAAAATTAAAGATGTATAAATTTTTGCTTATGCGAATGACAATAGGTATAATGTAGAAGGTAGAACAAGTAGGAGCTCGTTGATTCGGACGAGATTATGAAAATAGTAAGGGAGAATATGAAGATCAATTTGCTGTCGCCGGCTGGGGGAATGAAGGAGCTACAAGCTGCTGTCATAGCCGGCGCCGATGAGGTGTATGTAGGGGGAAGTCGCTACAGTGCGAGAAGTTCGGCGAAAAATTTTACGGACGAGGAGCTGGTGGAGGCGGTTCGTTTTTGCCATCTGCATGATGTGAAATTATTTGTCGCGGTCAATACCTTAATTACCGATGAGGAATTGGAAGGCGCGGTTCGCTATTGTGCGATGCTGGCTCGCATCGGGGTGGATGCCATTATTCTGCAGGATCTTGGGTTATTTTATCTCTTGAAAAAACTTGGGATAAAGATTCCTTTTCACGCGAGTACGCAGATGACCTTTCACAATTTGGAAGGGGTTCAGTTTGCCGAACGGATAGGGTTTGAACGCGTCGTCCTTCCTCGTGAGATGAGCATTGAGGAAATCAAGTATATCCGGAAGCACACGACGGTGGAACTCGAAGTCTTTTGTCATGGAGCGCTCTGTGTGTCCTATTCAGGGCAGTGTTTATTCAGTTCCTATATTGGCGGTCGCTCGGCGAATAGAGGGGAATGTGCACAACCTTGCCGAAAATCGTACCGACTAGTTGGTGAAAAAGAGGGACGTCGTATCGCGCTTCAGCGTGGAGAACGTGGTAGCGAGTTAGGAGATGGAGTCGGTGATAGTTTTCAGCATAACTCGATCGATAGCGTTTCCATTGATACAGAGGGCGATTTTAAAAAATTAATCAGTCCCTATGATTTGAATGTCTCTGAGCGTTTGGAAGCATTTCGCGAAATTGACGATGTCAGTTTGAAAATTGAAGGTCGTATGAAAAATTACGACTATGTCTTTACAACGGTTAGCGCTTATCGAGGGGCGATTGATGAGATCGCCTTCGATGATGTTACGACTTTCGATAATAATGCTATGAAATCTTCTTATCAGGCTGGGGCGGTATCTCGTGATCATTCGTCTTTTTATCAATCCACGTTTTTGTCAACATTTAATGAAGATAGTTTACTCGAGTACAGTTATAATAGAGGATATACGAAGGGATATCTTTTTGATACCGAACTCGCGGATTATCGAGGAACCGAGTTGACAGGACATCGTGGTCGCTACTTGGGCAGAGCCGTTCGCTGGCGGAACGGACGGCTGACAATACGACTGGAAGACAGTCTTAGCAGTGGCGATGAAGTGCAGTACAAACTTCAGAAACGCACTGTCGGTGCGAGGGCGGATACTATCTATTTAGAAAATAATGATCATGTGTTCGAATCGAATCGTAGTGGACGGCTGAGACAGAAACAGGGAAATACACGACAGAAGAGCGGGCGGTTTGACAAGAAAGGTAGACATCCTGCGACTAATTTGAAGGAAAACAAGGAGCGGTTTTCAACGGATGTTCAAAGAGTAAGCAGGGCGGAAAAGGGGCAAGTCGTGACCATTGCCTTTAAACATAAAGTACCGCATAATGCTCCTTTATACAAGACATATGACACTCGTTTTGTACAGGCGATTGACGACTACCTTCACGAGCACGAACATCCCAAGCGCTGGTCATTAGAGTTAGACATCAGGATTGTCGCGGAGAACCCCGTTTCTCTTCGCGGAGTGTTTACCGATTGTAAGACGGGTGTGAAACAGTTTAATACCACGGTGACGGGTGCTGTTCCGGAGGTTTCCCAAAACAGACCGCTAACGGAAGAAACGGTTCGAAAACAGCTTTCTAAATTTGGCAATACTTCTCTTTTGCTGAAACATTTGGATATTTCGCTTTCCGAAGGACTGTATCTTAGTGTAAAAACATTAAATGAACTGCGTAGAGAGCTCGTAAATGAATTTGAAAAGCAGATTCTGGATAGGGTACGCCTCGAAACGATTCGTTCTGCCAGTGAGAAATGTTTGGATGATCAAGCAATGATACAACAGGGAAAGAAGGAAGCGCATTCTATGACTAATGAAGATGCAGTATGTTCTATTCACGAAAATTTTGCGAACGGATTGGATGCTTGTAGTAGTAAGACTCTCTCTAAGATAGTTGAAGGGGTACGAAAAGAGGCGATTGCCGAAGTAGAACGTCTGGGCAAGAGGGATGTGGACTATGATTTTTTTACAAAAAATATCAACCCGCTGAAACAGATAGTCAATTCTTACCAATGGTCGGACTATGTGGCGAAATATCGACAGGACGACTATGTCTGGGTATCTCATGTCTCTCAGATTGGCGCTTTTCGGGATATTGACTTGTCTCATAGGGTGGAAAAACGCGATGGGAACGAAGATGATATAACCACTGCTTATGACCACCATACGTGCATGCGTAAGAAACCGCTTCTTATTGCGGATTATACTTTAAATTGCACGAACGCGTTTAGCTTTTTATTTTTACTACAGCAAGGGGCGGACTATGTCGTGCTGTCGTCGGAAGTGAATCCGATGCCCTTGCTCGATAGACTAGGCGGATTAAAGGCGAGGGCGGGGATTTTTGTTCAGGGCGAGCTGACCTTAATGAATATGAAGTTTTGCCCTGTGGGAGCAGAACTGTATGGACGTACTAAGTGCGGTGCGTGTTCGATGTATGATGCCATTTACATGCAGGATACCTATGGCGAAATGTACCGTCTCGACTTGGACGATTCGGATTGCACTTGTCGGATTATGGGCGGCATTCGCAATTCATCCTATCGAGGTATCGACGGCGTCTTTTACCGCGAAACACCGGTGTCGGGAAAGACAAAGCAGTCTCCCGTTGTAGGAGAGTAAGTGTCTATGACCTTTGATTGAGTCAAAGGGAGTTTTTCCGTTTTGTAAAAAGTCTGATGTCGGCTATACCGGATTGCTTTTGATTTTAATGAATCAGGAGGGTCGGACTACTTGTTAATATGCTGAATTTATATTATTATAAAAGGTAAATAGATAGTAGAATACATATCGAGAGGACATTTATGGAAAGAAAGTACAATCCTATTGAAGTAGAAAAGAAATGGCAGAAAATTTGGGATGATACGGAGGCGTTTAAAGCAGAAGATAGCAGTGACAAGCCGAAGTTTTATCCTTTGATTGAATTTCCGTATCCTTCGGGAGCGGGACTCCACGTCGGTCATCCCAGACCGTATACGGCACTGGATATTGTGGCTCGAAAGCGACGATTGGAGGGCTACAATGTGCTTTACACCATGGGTTGGGATGCCTTTGGTCTACCAACGGAAAATTATGCGATTAAGAATAAAATACATCCGCGAGCGGTGACGGAAAAAAATATCGCCGTCTTTAAAGAGCAACTTCGATCGCTCGGACTTAGTTTCGACTGGAGCAGGGAAATCGACACGACCTCACCGGAGTACTACCGGTGGACGCAGTGGATTTTTATTCAATTATTCAACCATGGTCTGGCGTATAAAAAAGAGATGACGATTAACTGGTGTCTTGGTTGTAAGGTGGGACTGGCGAATGAAGAAGTGGTACAGGGTTGTTGTGAACGCTGCGGTGCGGAAGTTGTTCAACGACCAAAACTTCAGTGGATGTTAAAGATTACAGAGTATGCCGAAAAGCTTCTCAATGGTCTTGATGAGGTTGATTTTATCGACCGCGTAAAGACCCAGCAGCGCAATTGGATTGGTCGAAGCGAAGGGGCGGAGATTGATTTCGAGGTCTATGGCGAAGACGGAGCCGCTCTTGTGGATAGCACTGTGCAGGCTGACGGATCGGCAAACGGGCAGAACTACAAGCTTCGAATTTTTACCTCTCGTCCGGATACCATTTACGGAACGACCTACATGGTCGTGAGTCCGGAGCATCCGATGATTCAAGTCTTTAAAGATAAGGTAAAGAACTACGATGAGGTGATGCAGTATGCTGAGGAAGCGGCGAAAAAATCCGATTTCGAGCGTTCGGAACTGGTGAAAGAGAAGACGGGTGTAAAAATCGAGGGAATCTATGCGAAGAACCCGATTTCCGGTGCGGAAATGCCGATTTTTGTATCGGACTATGTCCTTATGACTTATGGAACGGGAGCGATTATGTCGGTTCCCGCCCATGATGAGCGAGACTTTGAGTTTGCCAAGAAGTTTGGCATTGATATTGTACGAGTGATTAAAAATAGTACACCGGATGGTGAGTTTGACGACGGCAGTGAAGGGGTCTTGATTAATTCTCCGCTTATCGACGGTTTGTCTCCAGAGGAGGCAAAGACTAAAGTAATAGACATTTTGGAAGAACAGTCCATTGGACGAAGAAAAATCAACTACAAACTAAGAGATTGGGTCTTCTCCCGACAGCGATACTGGGGCGAACCGATGCCTGTCGTCTACTGTGAAAAAGACGGTTGGTGTGCGATTTCGGAAAGTGAACTGCCGCTGCTTCTTCCGGATGTGGAAAATTATGAGCCGACGGATAATGGGGAGTCGCCGCTTGCTAAAATGGAGGATTGGATTCAGACGACTTGTCCGACATGTGGCGGTCCGGCACGTAGAGAAACGGATACCATGCCGCAGTGGGCAGGGTCGAGCTGGTACTACCTGCGATATGCGGATCCGAAGAATCCGAACGAACTTGCGAGCAGAGAAAAACTGGACTACTGGCTTCCGGTAGACTGGTACAATGGGGGCATGGAACATACGACACTACATCTTCTCTATTCGAGATTCTGGCATCGTTTTTTATACGATATTGGTGTTGTGGGAACGCCGGAACCGTACCTGCGAAGGACATCGCATGGACTGATTTTAGGACCGGACGGAGGAAAAATGTCGAAGTCGAGAGGCAATGTGATCAATCCGGATCAGTACACCGGTACGATTGGTGCGGACGCTCTTCGGGTGTTTGAAATGTTTATCGGGGATTTTGAAAAGCCCAATCCTTGGAGTGAAGACGGCGTAAAGGGATCAAAGCGCTTCCTCGATAAAGTGTGGCAGTTAATGGACATGGTGGTAGAAGGAGAAGGCTACGGCGAACTCGAAACCATCGTGCATCAGACGATCAAGAAGGTCTCGTACGACTACGAGAATCTCAAATTTAATACTGCCATTGCTCAAATGATGACCTTACTAAACGAAATCAGGGCAAAGGGAAAACTTACGAATGATTTATTGAAGGACTACTTGATTTTGTTAAATCCTGTCGCGCCTCATATTACCGAGGAAATGTTTGAACTCATGGGATATGGGTCGCTTCGTGAACACGCCTGGCCTCGGTACGAGGAAGAAAAGACGATTGAGAGCAGCTTTATGTTAGCGCTTTCCATTAATGGAAAATTTAAACTTGCCGTTGAAATGCAGGATGGTGTCAGCAAGGAGGACTGTATCGCACGGGCGAAAGAAGAAAAACGAATTGCCGACGCCCTTGAAGGCAAGGATATTGTGAAGATTATCTATGTTGAAAAGAAAATGCTAAACTTTGTAGTGAAATAGGAGGGTATATGAAAGTAAAAATTGGTGGCATGACATGTGAAAAATGCGTGGCAAGAGTGGATAAGGCGATTAAAGAGCTGGGATACAGCGACTTTGATATCAATTTGGAAGAAGGATTTGCAGACCTTCGCGATGCGAGTGAGGACGATCGGAAAAAGATTGTCTTTGCCGTCGAGGATATTGGCTACGAGGCGGAGTAGTACCTTTCGTTTTTCAAGACGGATGTCATTTTAATTGCTGGGTAGAATGATGGGGAGGATGTATGATAGATATTAAACTTCTTAGAGCCAATCCGGAATTGGTGAAAGAGAATATAAAAAAGAAGTTTCAGGAACATAAATTGCCGCTTGTCGATGAGATTCTGGCGCTCGATACCGCGTATCGAGCGGCGAAGACAAGAGGTGATGAGCTGAGAAGTCAGCGAAATTCACTGTCGAAGCAAATCGGTTTTCATATGTCGAAAGGTGAAAAAGAGGAAGCGGAAAAAGTGAAGGCGGAAGTTGCCAAGATTACCGCGGAACGAGAAGAACTGGAGGAAAAGGAAAAGACATTGGAGCCGAAAATTCGCGAGCTGATGATGAAAATTCCGAATATTATTCTTCCGGAAGTTCCTGTCGGAAAAGACGACAGTGAAAATGTGGAACTGAAAAAGATTGGTGATCCCTTTGTGCCGGACTACGAAGTGCCGTACCATGCGGATATACTGGAAGCATTGGGTGGTTTGGATTTGGAATCGGCTCGTAAGACATCGGGGAATGGATTTTACTACCTTCGCGGCGATGTGGCAAGGCTGCATTCGGCGGTTCTCGCTTACGCTCGCGATTTTATGATTGATAAGGGATTCGAGTACTTTATTCCGCCGTACATGATTCGTGCAGGGGTTGTCGATGGCGTGATGAGCTTTGAAGAACGGGACAATATGATGTATAAAATCGAAGGGGAGGATCTCTACTTAATTGGAACGAGTGAACACTCGATGATTGGAAAATTCCAAGATACCATTATCTTGGAAGAAGAGCTGCCGATCTGTGCAACCAGTTCGTCTCCTTGTTTTCGAAAAGAAGTCGGAGCGCACGGCATTGAGGAGCGCGGAGTCTATCGCGTACACCAATTTGAAAAGCAGGAGATGATTGTCCTCTGTAAGCCGGAGGAATCCGTCGAGTGGTTTGATAAGATGCACAGTTATACCGTAGAGTTGTTCCGTACCTTGGATATTCCGGTTCGCTTGTTGGAGTGTTGTTCGGGGGATCTCGCCGATTTGAAAATTCGAAGTCTGGATGTCGAGGCGTGGTCGCCAAGACAGAAGAAGTACTTCGAGGTGGCGAGCTGTTCCAATCTCGGCGAGGCACAGTCAAGACGGCTTAAAATCAGAGTTCGTGGTGAGGAGGGTTTGTACTTTCCGCATACGCTAAACAATACGGTGATTGCACCGCCGCGCATGCTGATTTCGTTTATTGAAAATAACTACAATGAGGATGGCAGTATTTCGATTCCGGAAGCCCTTCGTCCGTATATTGGCGGAAAAGAGAAGCTACTGCCGAAGAAAAACGAGAGTAAGTAGTTTTTAGTATTCTATCGATTTGGTGTTTGGCTTTAAGCGATATAGCGATATAGTTTATAGCGATATAGTTTATTAAACGATACCACTGATACGGTAAAACATTTCTAAAAGAATGCCCCTCGTTCGCCGCTTCGCTTACTCCCTCGTGAAAAACCCGACCCGCTTCGCGTGTCCCGTACTGCGCACGACAATCGCTAACGCGCTTGGTTTTCTAATCTGCAGGGACGAACGTAGTGAGGAGCGAAGCCTCAGGCTATAAATTGCTTTTAGAAATTCGTAAATAGGTATCGCGGTTTTATTCTTAGGATAGCATTTCGTTTAACGCATCGAGGTATCGCAGTGTACCGTCATCGCCGAGATTGATTTCAATGCAATCTTTCATTTCGCTGTGCGGAATGGATTTTCGCGTATTGTCGTAGTATAGTTTTGAGAGGATTTCGTAGGGAACGAGGTAGTATCTATCTATGGATTTAAAGTGGACGATTAAAAAGGCGAGGCCGCCTTGTGCATTGACATCCTTCATGTAGTTGACTTGATGGGGATGGATATTTTGAAGTGGCAAGGATTTATTTTCTGTTTCTTTGGCATCGAAAGCGACAAAGACGCCTTGAATAATGCCGACAAAATCGACGGTCGATTTTTTTTCGTAGTACCCCTTGGTAATCATTCCGTCTTGAAACGCCAAGGCTTTTACCGGGGTTGCTACCTTGTCGATTCGTAGCAATCCCATATTGTGGTACTTCATATTCGTGTATTCAATGAGTGATTCCAGTGCAGTTCCGCGCACACCACGTCTAAAATTCATAGTCTTATTATAGTCGGGATTTCTTTTTTTGTAAATTGACAGATTTCTTTTATTGAAAATCAAAAAAAAGAAAAAAAGCGTTAGATCTATAAAAACCGGCTTCCTCATAATATATCTGTTATTTTTTCACAAAATAAGTCAAATTTTAATAATAAACTGTAGTATTTCAAACAATATAAGTGTATAATGATATTATTATAAATACAAATGGAGGTAGACATGAAAAACGTATTGATTTATTCAAGTGACACGTGAGCTTATTGTAAAGTAGCGAAGGATTTCCTACATGAAAATGGCGTTGTATTTACTGAGAAAAACGTGTCAACGGATATGCAAGCCAGACAAGAGCTTATGCAAAAAGGATTTATGGGTGTTCCGGTAATTTATGTCGGGGAAGAAGTGGTTCATGGTTTTGACAAACCGAAGCTAGTATCTCTACTTGGTCTTTAATTGACAACATTATAAGGTAGATGGCGAATCAAGTTCGCGGAGACGTATCAGTCTTTCTCGAGCTTGATTTTTTGGTGTTTTTTGCCAATTTTTTATAAATGTATTATAATCAATGTGTTTTTAGGGAGGTGATGACCTTGTTTGTTCATACGAAACATAGGATACGATTTGTTCTGTTGCTCATGCTTTCTAGTGTTCTTTTTTTCTTAACCGGTTGCGGTGAAACCACAACAACTACTACGACATCATCAGAACCTGAGATAAAGACGACCGAAGCGAATGAACTCGGAGAGTACGGCGTGAAAGGGGCGATTAATGAAGAAGTCAGTTTTGGGGTATCCGATTTTAAAATTCACGGGACGCTTAGTATTCCAATAGAGAAACGAGGGGATGGGAAATCATATCCTGCCGTTGTTTTGGTTGGGGGCTCCGGACCTACGGATCGCGATGAAACGATTGGGTCGAATAAAATATTTAAGGATTTGGCAGAGGGGCTTGTTGCTGAGGGAATTGCAGTTCTTCGATATGATAAGAGGACGCTTACCTATGTCAATAAATTGGCGGAAGAGCCGGATTACTACAAGGAGTTGACGGTCGATGAAGAGATTGTCGATGACGCTGTCTATGCGATTAACTACCTTGCCGGTCATGATCGGATTGATTCGAAGAAAATATTTGTCGTTGGTCATTCCATGGGCGGGAAATTTGCTCCCGAAATTGCCAGAAGAGCCGGTTCGGAGTATGTTGCCGGAATTGTGCTGATGGCGGCGAATGTAAGACCTCTGTGGGAATTGATGGTAGAACAGAGTATGTATATCGCGCATTTGGATGGTACGGTTTCGCCGGAGGAAAGTGCCATGATTGAGCAACTAATGGCTGCGGAATCCTATATTTCGTCGAAGGATTTTGATGAGCATGCGGATTACCGACAATCACTTCAAATTTATCCGCCGTACTGGTTGAGTTTAAAAGACTATGATCCTTTGGAAACAGCAGAAAATCTCGATCGTTCCATTAAGATTTTGGTGCTTCAAGGGGCGCGCGATTACCAAGTGGGTTTGGATGAGTTTCGACAATGGAAAGATTCTCTTGGGCAAGATGCGAGTTATATTCAGTATGATGACTTAAATCATTTGTTTATGACCGGTGAGGGAATGTCTACACCCGATGAGTACATGGTGCCGGGAAAGGTCGCTTGGAATGTCGTGTATGATATTTCTATTTTTATTAACGAAGACTAGTTTGATGACATAATGTCATTTCTGCTTTTTCTTCTACAAGGAGGAATAAGCGGCTGATTTTAGATTAATGAATGGGAAAGGAGGTAGAATGAACGGAAGAAAACAGAGGGTGGCAGGTCTTTTTGTACTAGTAGTGCTAATGTTGAGTGTTTTTCAGCTTGCGTCCTATGGGGATTACGATTTTTTGAGTTATCCGGATCGTAAGTATGTGAATGAAAAATATGGATTTGAATTTCTAATGGACGGTTTTTGTGTTGATGATTCTTACGAAGACGTCAAGACCGTTTTTTATAATGGGACGACCTTTGTCGACGTCTACTACAATGATTTTACGGGGACCATTCACAATAGTTCCGGCTATGTGGGATATTCCAATTCGCAGTTTGAAAACAATGAGTATGTGACTGTTGACAGTGATCGATATACTACTTTTGGCGGATATCCTGCACGTGTCATTCAGTGGCATCGCAAGCCGCTCAAATATGCAAAGTATCGAGGGCAGGACTACACCTACTACGCGCTTGTGGATATTGTGAGAAATAATAAGGAAGTGTACACGATTCAGATAAATTCCGCCGAAGCGATTGATTGTGAAGAGTATATGAGGCGCTTTCATATTATTCCCAAAGACGATGCTGCCGGTGTAGTATTCGGACTTATCCATCGTTTTCCGAACCACTATTGGAATGAGGAAACGAAGCGTTTCTATGAGGAGGAATTTCACAGTATTTCCAAGACAAAGTTTGGTTTTTTTGAGCATAGTACACGGGATAGTTTAGCGTATCTTCAATCGATTGAAGGGCGTTCGAATAATCGATTCGACTACCTGCTGGAATACTACTCTATGGCGAGTGAGTATCGTCCGGAGCATTTGCAAGAGCTTTATAATGACGGGCGTATTCTTCAAATGACACTTCAGACCAGTACCAAAGACTTTACGCCCATGATGCTTTACGAGATTTTAGACGGTAAGTACGACGAGAAGATTGTCGAGATTGCGAAGTATGTCAATTCAGTTGATGGTCCTGTGTTTTTTCGGTTAAACAATGAAATGAACGGCGATTGGTGTTGCTACAATGCGCTTCACTACAATCGAGACACTCGCCTCTACAAGGCGCTCTGGCGCTATATTCACGATACAATTTGTGAATATGGCGGAGGGAATGTGATTTTTGTATTTAACCCGAATGGAAAGTCCTTTCCGGATTTTAAGTGGAATCACTATGTCAATTAT
>PDWJ01004823.1_pt1 | contig 11558 bp, 10 predicted proteins | sample 1430881 | NCBI WGS metagenome assembly PDWJ01 (sample SAMN01162460, study PRJNA174530) | Oral metagenome, whole genome shotgun sequencing project. | biome: Marine environment; feature: Marine mammal; material: Swab sample of the gingival sulcus; isolation source: swab sample of gingival sulcus... | reverse complement strand
TCTCACCGCTGATGTAATGAGAAACGGCTCAATGCCAATATCCACCAGCCGGGTAATAGCCCCGGCAGAATCGTTTGTATGGAGCGTCGAGAATACCAGGTGCCCTGTGAGTGCAGACTGGACAGCAATGGCCGCCGTTTCATTATCCCGGACCTCTCCGATGAGGATGACATCTGGATCCTGACGGACGATGGACCTCAAACTTTTTGCAAACGTCAGTCCGATCCTTGGATTGATCTGAATCTGGCTGATACCCGGCAGCTTATATTCAACCGGATCTTCCACGGTGATAATATTAATATCCGGGGTATTGATCTCTGAAAGCATGGCATACAGGCTGGTGGTCTTGCCGCTACCGGTGGGACCGGTCATCAGGACAATACCGTTGGGCAGGGTAGCCAGTTTCCGGATCTGTGCCAGACTGTCCTGGGCAATGCCGAATTCACCTAAGGTTAGCAGGGCACCGGATTTGTCCAGCAACCGCAACACCACCCGTTCTCCAAGGGCTGTGGGGATGGTGGAGATCCGAATATCAATATCTCGGTTCCCGATCCGCACCTCTATGCGGCTGTCCTGGGGCAGGCGTTTCTCGGCAATATCCATGTTGGCCATGACCTTTATACGGGTAATCAGGGAAGATTGTATCCATTTGGGCGGTTCGATCAGGTCATAAAGGATGCCGTCAATCCGGTACCTCACCCTCAGGGTGTCCGGCCCCGGTTCAATATGAATATCGCTGGCCTTTGCCTTAACCGACTGAGAAATAATATGGTTGACGAGCTTGATAATAGGCGCATCACTGGTATCATCCAGAATGTCAGAAATTTGTTCAATTTCTTTGATAATACTTTCATTGGCCGCCATATCATCAACGATTTTCTGGGCATTGCTGCTTTTCCTGTCGTAAAAATTATTGATGGTGGACAGGATCTCCCCCTTTGGGGCCAGCACCAGGCGGCAAGTCTTGAGATCAAGCAACGATATGAGGTCATCAACAGCCGGTAGGCTTTCGGGATCATGAATCGCAATCACCGGGGCCTCGGCTGGTGTCTGGCCGCTTCCGGCCGCCTTAATGATCGGGACCATGAGATTCTGTTTTAAAAAGCCGATGGCAACGAAACGGGTAAAGTCCGGGGTGGCAAAACTCGCGTCAAGCCGATTCTGGACCGAAATCCCATACTGATACGAAAAGGCCTGCAATAGCGTGTTCTCGTTGACGATTTTTTTGTTAACCAGGGACACGGTCAAGCGCTCGCCATTCGCTTCCGCTGATTTGACAGCCTCGTCAATCATATCCTGGGGGATGCCAAACCGGTCTTGGAGAACACTGGATAAACGCCGGGGGGTCATGGTTTCTCTGTCCCCTCAGTGTGGGGCTGTTGCTTCGAAGGCGCTGTTTTATAGAGATGAATGGTTTTTTCTTCTATTTCGTCCATATCGTTTCTTTTTTCCTGGTAAACCGCATTGGCTTCATCCGGATTCTCTATGATCCGGGGGGTCAGAAATATATAAAGGTTGGTTTGAATGCCTGACCGGCTGGTCGATTTGAACAAATTTCCAACCAGGGGCATGCCCCCCAGACAAGGCACCTGAAAATCTGTTGTACTTAGATCCTCGCCAATAAGCCCCCCGATAACCACCGTGGCGGCATCTTTCACCACCACGGTGGTGGATGCGGTTCTTTTTAGAGTGGTCGGGGTATTATCCTGGGTGGCAAAGGCAAGTTTTTCAACTTTCTGATAGATATTGAGACGAACAAACCGGCCCTGGTTGATCTGCGGGGTGATTTTAAGTTCAACCCCCACATCTTTATATTCATAGGTATTGTAATTTTGGTCGCCACTACCGCTTTTGGTAAGATACGGAATGTTTTCCCCCACGCTGATCTGGGCTTCCTCATTATCCATTGTCATGATTTGCGGTGTGGAGAGAATATGCACTTTTTCATTTTTTTTGGCCGCTCTGATGGCCGCCCCAAGACTGGGGAATTTTATACCGCCAATCTCAATGCTTTCTCCCATTATTCCAACGGAAAATCCGCCGGGAGGTGTCAACACATTGCCAGCGGCCAATGCTGGCAGCGCGCCAATCCCTCGGGTCAAGGACTCCTTGGTAAATCCCCCGTAGATACCCGTCTCGTTGCCGTCCACCTTTCCCACACTGGTGCCGCCAAGCCATTCCACCCCGAGGCTAAAGTCATCTGTGTCCCGGACCTCCATGATCAGGGCTTCAATGTAAACCATGGGTCGGGGGATATCCAGCTGCTTGATGATATTTTCCAGTACCAGATACTCTGCTTTATCTGCTTTAATGATCAGGCTGTTGGTTGCCTTATCAAAAGAAATTTTTACCTGATCCGAAACCAGGGGGGTGACCTTCTTCTTTTTTTCATCGGCCGTTGCTTTGCCGGAAAGGGATGTCAATACACCTGCCAAGTCTTCCGCCCGTGCATTTTCAAGGTAATATACCCTGATTTTGGCATCACTTTTAGGCGCCTGTCGGTCCATTGCAGTCACCAGCTCCTTGACCTTCAGGGTTTCAAACTCTCCGGCGAGCACAAAAATAGTATTGGTCCGCTCATCAGCAACAAATACCGGTTTATCATCCATTCCAGGCCGCTTTCCCTTATGACTGGTTTTTGCAAAAATTCGGTCCAGACTTTTCACAAGTTTACCTGCATCGGCGTGAGAAATCGGTATTATAGTAATCCGGCGGCCAACATCCTTTATATCAAATGCCTTTGCGATCTTTAGCAACCGTTTGATATTGGAATAAACATCAGTAACAATGACGGTATTTGTGGGCCGGTAAGCAATGATGACACTTCCCTTGGATGCCAGAGGCGTAAACACCTTTTTAATTTCATCTGCCCGGGCATAGGTGAGCCGGATCAGCTGGGTGACGATTTTGTCTTCCGGCGCCATTGATTTTTTTTCCAAAAAGGTGTCGATATTTTTTGAATTGGCTTGGATCCTAGGGATAATCTTTGTAATTTCACCGGCTTTTACCGCAGCAAACCCGTTAATTTCCAGTACAGATTCAAACACCTTATACGCTTCTGAGAGGGTGATTTTTCCAGGAGAAAGAATACTAACCTTCCCCTTTACCCGGCTGTCAATGACAAAGTTTTGATGGGTCAGTTCACTAATAAATTTAATAAAATCTCTGATATCAACCCCATCAAAATCAATAGATACAAATTCTTCCTGGCTACCTGATCCCAGGTCCGTATTTGCCGCACTAACCGATAGGGGGGTGAACTGAACGATCAGCAATCCCAATATGAAGAGGGCCAGCAGGGGATACCGGATTATTTTTGTATCGTGGACGGCCTGGATGTTGATGCCAGGCGTCGGTCTCAACCCATTTCGAATCGTTTGCCGTAGCTTATCTGGAAATTTCATATTAAATAATAAATACCTTATTGAATCGAATACCGCAGTGATCTCAATTTCCCACGGCGTTTTATTTGTAAATCAATGGTCGTACCGATATCAACGTTGTTAAACTCATCATAATATTGGGCCATATCTTTAAAAGATGTGATCTCCTGTCCGTTGATACCAGAAATGATATCGCCGTTCCTGAGGCCGAGCTTTTTAAAAAATACGGAATCGCTCGTAATCCTGGAGATACGAAATCCCTGCATTTTATTTTTAAGGAAATAGGGCCGGACCCGGACCTGCTTTTTTAACTCCCGTATATTATCTTTCAAAGAGATCACCTCATCTTGTGTCAACACCACTGTCTTTAATGTCCTTGGGTGATCAGGTAGCATGTCTGCCGTAGGCGCCATAGTTGATAGATGGCTCGGCTTAAGGCGTTCTGGAGACTTGTTTTTTTTCATCCTTAGCACTTCTTTTTTGCCGTTTACCATCAGTACCACACGCATTCTCATGACCGCTTCAATCCGGGCGCCATCCATTTTGTCTCCGACTGCATATATGCCGACCCGGGATTTCCCAGATTTGCGTATCAGTGCCTTGGGCGAGGTTCCGGTGCCGGTAACGGTGCCAAGTAGATCCAGCTTCAGTTTTGTTTCCTTCAATTTTTCCACGGGTTTTTCCACAGGCGGCTTGGATGGGTTTGCAACGGGCGTCATTTCAGGACCAAACAGCGCCCGCTGGGCCACCCCGTCATAAAAGGATTTGGCGTGATGCTGTCTGGACGCTTTTTTTTGAGGAGGGGCATCAGTCCGGGGCGCAACCGGCGCTGCCGGTCCGCCTCCCCCCCCGGATGTGAACATGGTATACACCGCTTCAACGCCGTAATCTGCAATCCAAAAAATGAGGACGGCATGAATGAGTATAAATAGGTATTTCATCCTGCCTGCGCCCCCGCTTGAAAGATTGGGTTTTGAATTGTACCGGTAATGTTAAATCGAATGGGACGTGCGCCACCGCCGGGCACCATGTCTATAGGAATCTCTGTATCGACAAGAAATCCAGGGTGAAAAATGATTTCAGCCGTCAATTGAAGTTTGGATTTCTCGACAGGGACCATCGGAAGGATGGTTCCCGAAAACTGGAGATTCACCTGATTGCCTTTAAGTTCAAAGGTTGTGATCTGAATGGTATCTGGGGTCGGCATGTCAAAACGCAACACACTATCGGAAAAAGACACTGATGAAATTGAAAACAAGGGGTTCTCCCATTCAACCGTCAGACCTGAGGATGTCATCTCTCCCTGTCCCTTTATACGGCCCCTGGATACATCGGCGGTTAAGGAACCGGAGAGCTGGCCCGTCATTGTAACGCCTGATGAAACAAAGGCATTCAATGCCACCCCATTGAGCGAGATGCCGTCAAAACGGGATTCAGTCAGCACCCCTTGTGCACCGTTTTCAGATCCGGAACGATCTTTACCGGACAGGGTGGCGATACCCGTTACGTCACCACCGAAAATACGCCCGGAATAGGCGATCTGCCGCCGGTCTGAAAATAATGTCTTCAGACGAAACTGAGCACTGGCCTCATCCACTCGTACAAACGGGTGATTCTCCAAGGTGGTTTGAATGGATGACGATTTGACGCCTAGGGGGAACCCCAGGGTCAGCGGTGCCACCGTTGCCGTAAGCCCCGGAACTGATGATGCTAAAAATTGTTCGACCTGGTCTGCTGCCGCTTGCCCAGGGAAATGACGGTAAGCAGAAAACAGAACACAAGCAATAAAAAAAAGGATATAAAATGAGACGCTATATTTCATATTAAATTTTCACCGTCTCAACATGGAGCAGCGCCGTGATACCCCTATTGTTTTTGCCGTCTTTTAAAATTTCCATGCGCTTGATAAACACAACGTTTTTAGATGTCTCAACCAGATAAAGATAGGACATTAATTGTGACAATTTTATCTGTTTGAGCTTCATTTCAACCTTTTCAATCTCTTTTTTGGACACCTTATCCACTGAGGATGTGGGCCTCATATATACAATTTGCTTGGCCACGCCCGCTTTCACCGCAAGGGATTCAAGGCATGCAAACAGCGTGAACCCTTTCTCCCGATTGGCATACATTGCCCTGAGAGGCCCATCCGTATTTGCCAGGGCGTCATACGCCTGTTTCAGCTGCTTTACCTGACTCAAGGCTGTTTTTTTATAGTCTGCCTGGCGCTCAAGCACGCGTTTTTTTTCGGCCACAGGCAGTATGCCGAACTGAACAACCCCTACCACAAGGATCAAAATGCCCGCTGCACCTATCCAGTATTTTTCCCGCCGGTTCATTGGAACCTCGCTTTGTTTCCCAATGAAATTGTCACGCTGAATTTCACACGATTCACTTTTTTATCCATGGATGCCGAGTTAATATCTACATCTGCAAACCGGCTCTCAAACGCATGCTTCATCTTGTCTATGGTATTAAATTGGTCTGCATTTCCCGTAATACGCAGATTATTTTTGTTTCTGACAAATCGGTTAAGCTGAATATCAAGGGACGCTGGTAGTGTGCGGCTGATCTCATTGAGGATATCAATATTAAGCAAATGCTGGCCCATGTCCCCGGCATTTCGTTCTTGTTGCAGCGCATCAAGTTTCACCTGCATCTGTGCCACTGGATCAACGATGGTTTTAACACCAGGGAAAACCGATGAAAACACCTGGTTGATATCCGTATTCAGCCTGTTGATCTCCTTTTCCATGACACTGATCGTAGCGACAGAATACAGAGAGAAGGATAGGATTAACACAACAAAAAGCGCCAATGAAACAACCAGCCGGGTGCCGTGTGCTTGGAAAAAACGGGTCAGACCCGAATCCCGACGGCTGAAATTATATCCCGTTGCACCTTGCATCTCGTTGATCCCCATGGCAAGGGCATTCTGACACTGACCGTTGCAATCTCGAACAGAAAACGCTCCCAAGCCAACCCCGGTCGTCCATTTTTTGTTAACACATGCAAACAAATCAAACGGCTGAACCGGCACCCCCAACGAACGAGACAGTTGCTCACACAACGATGCCTCAGTGCTGCCATTTCCCGACAATACAATCAAAGACAGGGGGTCTTCACAGTCAAATTGATCATTGATCCAATAGTAGGTCTGCGTCAGATGGTGTGCCATATCTGGCACAGAATCGTCAGGATTGATCAAAACAGTCCTGGAGTGAATAATTTCCTTGTTTCGCATCACATGGATCGATGCCAATTCCGTTTCCATATAAAGGAAGCACATGAGCCCAGGCGTCTCTGAACATCGGGCAAAAATCTGTGCGGAGGAATACCCGCTGCCCGGTGTCAAGACATCCGGCAAGAGATCAAGCGCATCTGCCATTGAGGTAATCGCCTCGAATTTGAGGTGATCCAGACCGGCTGCGGCAATTCGGGTGCCTTTGACTTTTTTCGGGGTATTTTTAGCCAACAGGGAAAACGTCGCATCAAAGCTTCCGGCCTCCACGGGTAGGTATTTTTCCAGTTCATGGCCAAGAATTTGATTAATTTTCTGGGCCCCTTTGAAAGGCAGTTCAAGGCATCTAAATGAGAATTGGTTGGCCGGTATGCTGATAAAACACTTGTCAAACCGGTCTCCAATATGGGTCTTTACGCTGGACAAAACACTGCGGCAATCGGAAAATTCCCCCTCTTTCAAGTCGTCTTCCCGAGGATCGCTTGATAGGTACTCGACCTTAATCTCTTTGATCCCGTATGTCATAAGGATACAAGCCACTTGATCCCGGCCGATATCCACAATTAACATGCCGCTACTCATTTGTTTCCCGATATTAGAATTATAAATTTAACAGTCCTATATAACTTTTTTCATTGAATTTTGCAAGATCATACCTGATTTTAAAAGTACCGTTTTCCTTAATCCTGTATACATACAACGTTAATTTCCCTCCTTTACCTAAAGCTTGTTTTCTATGTTATTCGGTGTTAGAAAAAAATAGGCAGATACGTAAAAAAGAAAGGGCATGGCTTTTGCAACGCTTAAAACGCAACCGCATTCATCGCACCCATTGAAATTATAACTGTAAGAAATGATGTACGAAAAGACTCAAAGACAAGCCGTCGCCAATGAAGGGTTTACCCTGCTGGAGTTGATTGTGGTCATATTCCTTATGGGGTTTGTGTTGGCCTTTGCCTTTCCGCGGTTCACCAATACATTCATCAGGGATAAAAAAGATATCACGATCAACCAATTGCGTTTGAATGCGGTTCACCTGAAAAAAGAGGCGCTGATCCAAGGAAAAATCCTGATGATGTGCGTCCAGGAAGGGACTGGGTCTATTTTGATAAAGGACGCCGCGCCCCGTCCCATTTCCGATGAGACACCAGAACCTGAGGCATTTTTATTGCCCGACGGCATAATTGTTGACGGGATTGAATTTCGCCCAGGCACGGACCCCCATGGGAACTGTATTCGGTTCCATAAAAAAGGATATAGTGATCAGGCGATCATTCACCTGTCGGACAATGACGGTCGTCCTTTTTCCCTTGTCACCCACATGTTTCTAAATCAGGTAGACTACCGTGAAGGACATATTCAGTTTGATGAATTATAAATCAAATCCTCAGGGCTTTACCCTGCTTGAAATCCTGGTTGCAGTATTCATCATTGCCATTGCATTCACAGGTGTGCTCAAACTATATTCCCGGTTAATTTCAGCCCATACGGCCTTGAATTTTTATGACAGAGCACCGCTGCTTGCCGACAAACTGATGGATGAGTGGGAAGCCGGTATGATCAATCAAGGCATGGCCCCTACGCCTGACACCCCAATAGAGGGCTTTGACGGATTTGAATTTGAACTAACGGATGCCGCATTGGATGTCATTGCGCCGCGTTCAGGAGATTCAAAGCAAACAGGCCCGATTCTGGTGGAGCTCATCTGTAAAATTTCTTATGATAGCGGCCGCTACCAATACACCTCAAAATCCATCAGATTGATTCCCCAATGATCCGGTCTAAGAAAAATACAGCCCCCAGAACGGTGTCTCTCATGCATTCCTTCCATACGCGCCTTACTCGACTGGCCCCAGGAAAGGTATGGGAGACCCGCCTTAAACGGACGGACAATGGGAAAGAGGACCGTTGCCGTATAACAAAAAGCGTTAACAGATCCGGGGGATTTACCTTGATTGAAATGCTCTTGGCACTGTCCATATTCGCCCTTGTCATTTCGACGCTTTATACCGGTTTTAATACGGTGATGAGTCCCGTCAACTCCTTTCGATTCGGTCGGGTCAACCATGAGGCCGCCAGAAATGCCATGTCTCAGATTAAAAGGGATCTGCTTTCAGTGTGTCTGACCCGACAGGCTGCCTATCTTTCTTCAGACCGCCAGCCTTCCCAGGAGGCTGACCGGTTCAGATTCCTCTGCGAGACCCAGAGCGTTGGTCAAAGCCAGAATTCATTTTCCCGCCTCAGATTTGCCTCATTTGAACATCTGACATTCAACCGGGAATATGCCGACGCCATTGGCATCATCACGTACGAAGTCCGGCCTGGGGCGGGCGGCACCCTGGTGCTCCAACGCCGGGATCTGGCATCTGTTTTATCTCCTTCCCTTGATAACGACACCGCCAGCCAGACGCACCCGATACTCTGTGACCGGGTAAAGGCCTTTGAACTGAAATTTATGGACCGGGAAGGCAACTTCCATGAGGAATGGGATTCAGATTCATCAGATTATAACTATGAATCCCCTGTTGCGGTATCCATCAAGCTGGAGACTGGCGATGCAAATCAGTCTTATCTTTTTGAAACCACCGTTCGGCTGCCGGTGGAAAGGAAAAATAATGAACCTGCTCCGCGATAACCGCATTTTGGGCCGTCAGGACGGTATTGCCCTGTTTATTACACTGGCACTCATTACCGTTCTTTTGACTGTCACCCTGGAAATGAATCGGCAACTCAGGCTGAGCATCCGAATGACTGAAGCGGTTCGGGAACACCAGCATCTTTTAAACGCGGCCCAGTCCGGACTGAACATCGCCCGGGCGGTCCTTATTGAAGACGCCATTGACACACAGATCGATTCGCTTCAGGAAAAATGGGCAGACCCGGCTTACTTAAAACAGCTCGCCGCTGATCTGGGATATGACGGGCTTGACATTCAAATCAACGACGAAATGGGAAAGATTCAGGTCAATGCATTGATCCGGGAATATCCGGGCCATGAATTCAATCACGACCAAAAACAAATCTGGGACAACCTATTATCTTTTTTTATCAGTGGGAACAAAGCAACAGATGAACGCAGTCCTGGTGAAATCATCAACTGCCTCAAAGACTGGCTGGACTCTGGTGACGATGATGCGATCACCGGGATAACAGGTGCCGAATCTGGGTATTATGAAACCCTGACGCCTCCCTATGCGTGTGCAAACCAGGATATCCCTGCACTTGAAGAGCTTTTTAGAATTAAGGGCATTTCCCCAGATATGCTGCGATCAAAGGACAGCCCCTTCATGTCCGGGCCAGATGACGCGCAATGGGACGTTCGTTTGGAGGACCTGTTTACGGTGTATGGGGTCCGGACAGATCCGAAACAAGAAAACACAGGCAAACGCAGATATGCCTACGAGGGGAAAATTAATATCAATACAGCACCGTTTCCCGTGATCGCAGCATTGCTGCCCTCAGGCAAAGAAGATCTGGCGCCTGAGATTGATGAATACCGGATTGCAAAGGATCAAGATTCCGATCACTTTATTCACGACTTGAGCCAGAAAGGCTGGTATGCTGATATTGTCGGTCTGACGAAAAAAGAAAAAAAACAGATGGAAAAGAAGCTGACCTACACCAGCCGCATCTTTTCCATTGCATCCCGTGCGGCGGTCAACTCAAAAGAGGTTCTTGTGAAAGCGGTGGTTACACGGGTTAAAAATAAAGATGGAAAATGGACCTGTGATATTCTTGAACAACGCATAGAGTGATCCGGTACGGTTCAATTCCATTGATTGGCATGAGTAAAGCAACCGAATGTGTTTGATGATAATACCAGTCTGAACATTCTAAGAAGGATATGGGAAAGGCAGGGAATTTAGCTACCCTGCCTTTTTTTGTTATTTTTTTCTCCTTCTGATTCGTGATGCTGCAAGACCAACTATGCCGGTACCAAAGAGTAAGATGGTAGCGGGTTCAGGGACAATAGGATTGTATTCGTCTCGGTATTCCCAGTTCAAAATGTCATGATTCCCCCACGAGCTCCATGTGCCAGATGTGAAACCGACATAAGCCGTATCTTGGCCCAAGATGGTTGCGATATCTAAACTTTGAGATATCGTCGCTTCCGTTGGTCGAAGTCCATCGGTGCTCACTCGTACTTCTAAATCGGTTCCGTCATAATCGATCCATGAATACCAGATCTCTCCATTGTCGAAATGTGTATCTATGTTTACTGTGGGGCCATCATTGTAATCTACACTGCCATTTTGATCAATTCCGATATGATTTGAGCTTGGATCAATACCCGCATTGAACCATGTATCAAATTCCACACCTACACTTGAAGAAATCCCAGAATATCCAAGCCCGATACCTCCTCCGCCAATGGATGAGCTAACATTTTGAACGACAAATACCAAACCATCCGCCCCTGTTTCGTCCTGCCCGTCTGTTGCACCACCTGGATCAGTAATTCTGAATTCAAAATATGTGCTGAATTTTGAAGCATTAATGCTTACAGAACTAAATGCGCTACCACTTACACTATGAGAATAAGTTTGTTCCCGAGTAAGTCGTAACACTGTTCCGTCAGAGGTAGTTACTGTTTGAGCATCACCGTTAAGAGTTAACAGGCTTGTGTCTGAAAAATCATTGAAAGTCAGCACTGTTGCATTTGCGATAGAAAATGATCCCAGAAGAAGTATTAGACTACAGATAGATAAATATTGTTTCCTCATTTGTCCCTCCATTGTTCTTATCCTTTTTATGTTACTCCGACGGTCTGTATTGTCCGTCGAATGGGCCGCTGAGGGGATGGGGGCCGGGCGTTTGAACCCGATACCTCAGATAAAAGTTTTCAGTTTCTTAAACCACAGACTTTCGAAAAAGTACACAGTACGCCCGGTTCCTCCCAAACGTTTTGTGGTGTGCCGGGCACGGCACATGAT
>PDWJ01004822.1_pt1 | contig 11559 bp, 9 predicted proteins | sample 1430881 | NCBI WGS metagenome assembly PDWJ01 (sample SAMN01162460, study PRJNA174530) | Oral metagenome, whole genome shotgun sequencing project. | biome: Marine environment; feature: Marine mammal; material: Swab sample of the gingival sulcus; isolation source: swab sample of gingival sulcus... | reverse complement strand
TATGTCTCCTGCCACGCAGCAACGCTGGCCAGAGATATGAATGCGTTGGTCAATCAGTACGGCTATCGGCTAGTGAAATGCGGCGTGATGGATATGTTTCCGCACACCGCGCATGTGGAGTCTATGGTGTTGTTACGGCGTTAAATTGAGGAAATTTGGGCTGATTAAGGCTTGGCACAGTTGTGTGTTACAAACCCGCCATGTGTTTGGCCATGTCGATGGCGCATTGTAGGCTGTGGGCATCGCTGTTCGCCGTGCCCGCCAAGTCTAGTGCCGTGCCGTGATCTACAGAGGTTCTGATGATGGGCAAGCCAAACGTCATATTTACACAAGCGCCAAAACCCTGTGCCTTAATTACGGGCAGTCCCTGGTCGTGATACATGGCGACAAGGATATCGTAAGCCGCGGCGTGCCGTGGTACAAATAGAGTGTCAGCAGGCAGAGCGCGGGAAACGCGCAAGCCTTGGGCGCGTAATTTATCCAGTGTGGGGTCAATCAGCGTTTGTTCTTCGTGCCCCAAATGCCCATCCTCGCCCGCGTGGGGGTTGAGTCCACACACGCCAATAGCGGGGGGCTTGCCCGCGGTAAAATAGCGGCGCATATCCGTGTCAATAATGGTTAAAATATCGGTTAAGCGTTGCGCGGTAATGGCGGCAGGCACGGCGCTTAACGGCAAGTGCGTGGTGATTAAGCCGACTTTCAAAGCTTTTGTGCCCAATACCATAACGGGCAATTTAGCCTGCGTTTTTTCGGCAAAAAACTCCGTATGCCCGCTAAAGTGCGTACCGCGCTGGCACAGAATGCCTTTGTGGACGGGGGCGGTGACAATGCCCGCATAACGCCCTGCCAGCGTTTCTTCGGCCGCAATTGTCAGTGTGTCGATAACATAGGGGGCATTGTCGGCATCTAGTGTACCTGCTTTGACGCCAGCAAAACAAGGCGTGTGATGCACAGGAATGCAGGGCGCTTGGCTCTGAGGGCGCGGCTGTTGCACGGGGTAGAAAGTCACCGCTTTGCCATGTAGCTTGGCGCGCTGCCTGAGCATATCAATATCGCCACACAGCACCACGGGCTGCTTGCTGAGCTCGTCTGCCAATTGTAGGCAAATATCAGGGCCAATACCCGCGGGCTCACCCGTTGTTAAGATTAACTGACGCATGTCATATCGCGCATTTATTGAACGATGCGAACGTGAGATTCATCGCGTAGCTGTGTCAGCCACAATTCCCACTCTTCTTCGGCTTTTTGCGCAAAAATTTTCTGCCGCGCCTGCTGGATAAGGGCATCTTTACTGCTATTTTCGCGCTGACGGCGCTGGTCGACCTTAAGGATATGATAGCCAAACTGTGACTTAAACGGACGGCTAATTTTGCCAACGGGCGTTTGATCCATTACTGCTTCAAAATCGGCCACCATTTTCCCTGGCAAAACCCACGCCAAGTCGCCACCGTTGACGGCGGAACCGCGGTCTTGAGAATGCAGTTTGGCCAGTTCGGCAAAGTCCGCGCCGCGCTGTAGTTGTTGGTAAAGTTCGTCAATGCGCGCTTTGGCATTGGGGGTGTCCCCCTTAATGAGAATATGCGAAACGCGGGTTTCAGGGATTTTAACGGCCTGCACTTTGCCAATTTTGCGTGCCAACACTTTAATCAGGTGTACGCCATCGCGGTCAACCAGTGGTTTGAGATAGGTATTGGCGGGCGCATCAATCAAAGCTTGGGAAAAACTACTGGGAATTTGTGCCAAATCCACCCAACCGAGGTCGCTATAGCGCGCACCATTGGCGCTGGCAACCGCTTGCGGGTTGTCCTTGGCTTTTAATGCTTTTAACATGCGCTGCGTTTTTTCTTTGGCAGTGTTTAGGGTGTCGCTATCAGCCGATTGAGGCACAGGCACGAGAATATCAATTAAGCGCACGCGTCCGCCCACTTGCTTAAGTTCGCGTTCAACCGCGGTATTGACTTCTTGGTCAGAGATTTTCACCAAGCTGTTGACGACCTGCTGCTGTAACTTTTGAATGAGTAGCTCTTCGCGTAGAGTCTCCCGTGCAACGCGCTTTCCTTTGGCTTTGAGCTTATCAATGGCAATGTTGAGGGCGGTGTCGCCAACGGATAGGTTGTGTGATTTCGCCGTTTGCACCAAGAGTTTGCGCATGATCAGGCGCTCTAATTTGGCCTTGTCTTTGCCGATAGCCTCGAATTCTTTGAGAGTAATCACATCGTTGCCAACAAAGGCTACAATGCCATCCAAACGCTGGCCGCGCTGTTCTTCCTGCGGGCCAAAGGTCAATTGGTTGAGCGCCTGTGCTTGAGCGACATTGATACTGACTAGCGCAGTGCTAAATAGGCTGGCAGTGAGGGCTAGGCGCAATGCGTACTGGTGGTTGTATTTTTTCATTCTGTTATTTCTTTTAATATTTTTCATAAGGTTTTTCATAAATTTTCCGTAGTCTAATATTTTCAACTGAAAGTGTCAGCCACAAAACAGGGAACGTTACGCCTGTGATTCAAGGTTACTCGTAACTAATCGGACGATAATTGGGCACCAGTGATTGTAAAACATTGCTGGTATCACTGCCGATGTTACCCAAGCCTTTTAAGGAGAACTCTAAGTAAACGGTATTCTCTGGTTCACTGTCATCAGTAACACTGTCGCGCTGTTGCCGCCCCAATAAACGCACTCCCCAACAGCAGTCGGCATACTCCACCCCTGCCATGGCATCCATGGTTTTGTCGTACTCCAGCGAATAATGCCAACGCCAAAAGGTGCGCCAATTGTCGTTGACTCGCCAAACGCCTGCCACGTCAAGCTGTTTGTAGTTATCGCGGTCATATAAGTGCGAGATGCGTACTGACTTATCCACGTCAGGCGCGTAAGTCAGCCCGACCATGGACTTTTCCGTTAGCGACTCGTCCGTGTCGTAGTGGGCAAAGCCGCGCAACTGAACGTCATCGCCAAGCTGTATTTGCCCGTCGGCAATGACGTTGGAGCGCGTGTCCGTTTGCACGGCATTGCGTAGTGAGACTTTGCGATCTTCAAAATATTGTACTTGCCCCACAGAGAGCTTGGCTAACTCTTTGCCAGAGTCATTGTCGCTAATGGTTGAGCTAATGGCGGTCGTTAGCTGGTTGGCATCACCAATGCGATCCTTACCCGTAAAGCGATTGGGTAAAAACATCGCATTGTAAGAAGTAATACTACTTTCTGACGAATCGAAGCGCGGAAAGTCTGATTGATCGCGGTTGGGAGTATATAAATAATACAAACGCGGAGCGAGTGTTTGGGTGGCTCTATCGCCAAACCACGTCATTTGACGGTCAAAAAAGACACTGCTATCCAGACTAAACGACGGTACAGCGCGGGAAAAGCGGTTATCTTTGCCGTCAGCTTGATTGCGTAGACGATAGTGCGTCAGGTGTAGACGTGCCTCGGGCTCAAGGTAGGCATAGCTATTTTCAAAGCGATAATTGCCTGTTAATTGTTGGTTGAAACGCCAGCCAGATAACTGGTCTTCTTTGTAAAAATGCGTGATTTCCGATTCGCTACTCAAGTTAATGCCGTTTTCCAATTCATGATTGCCTTGAACGGTCAGGCGCGGCAACAGTCTATAGGGACGACTGGCCTTTTTGTAGCGACTGTCAGCAACTTGATAATGCGTCACTTCGCCAGCAACACGCCAATTAGGAGAGTGCCGGTAAGTGGCTTTTAAGTGACTTTCCAAAAAATTATCATTGCTTAAGTCTAATGAATTCTCGAAGTTACTGATGTAATCCTTATCGGAAACGCGCTGATACTGGGCTTGCAGGCGGAATTTATCGTTGGGTTCGTAGGTATGGCTGGTGCTAAACGACCAACGTTTGTCCTTAGCTTTACGGTCGTGGGGCATAAAAGTGCCCGAAACTGTCCCCGAGAAGTCGGGCAATAGATAGCGGTACTGCGCCCCTAACATGACCCCGCGTTTTTGCATCAGACGTGGGTGTAAAGTGGCATCTTGGTTGGGTGCTAGGTTTAAATAGACAGGCACGGTGACATCGAGGCCACGTCCCTCAGATAAATTCACGCGCGGGAACAACACGCCCGTTTTACGGCGGTCATCAATGGGAAAAGAAAAGTAAGGGAAGTAAAACACAGAGGCCTTGCCTAAGCGGAAAGTGGTATGCCAGGCTTCGCCCACCCCTGAATTGTGGTCAAGCTCAACCTTGTCAGCTTTGATAGACCAAGCGCGGCGCGCGCGTGGACAAGTCGAATACGTTGCTTGATGTAGGGTTTCTTGATTGGTTTTGCGGTTGACATGGAGTTGCTCGGCCTCGCCGATGACCTCGCCTTTGTGGATATAGTAATCTAGTGCGCGGAAAGTGCCTGATTCGTTTGTCAACGAATAATCGCCTTTCTCAGCGCTTACAGCCAAGTCTGGCGTGCCGTAAATCATGCTGGCTGGCGCACGGATATCGCCTTTATTGCGGTCATAGCTAATATGCTCGCCATAAAAGACTTCTTGCCCGCGCTTGGCAACAACTTCTCCGCGAAAGGTAATTTCGTCATTGGATGCCTCAGCGTCATTGGCTTCAACGACAACTTGTTCTCCGATGACGGCATCGTTCCATGTATATACAGCCAAGTCATCAACGGGACATTGCATGGCCGCGAAACTCATCGGTAAGTGGAAAAGGGGAAGTGCAATTATTTTTTTCATCAAAGCTTCTTAAAAGACAGTTAATGGCGGTTATTCTATCAAAAAAAGTACCATTGGACAGATTTTTATCTGTCGCTCTAGCAATGGAAAACAAAGCATTACTTTCCATTTAAGTTGAGAGAAAATTAATGAAAAACTCGAAATTTTATATTTTTGCTGTAGAATATTTCGATTCTCACGAGATTAGGTTTTCTCAGATATTTTTATAGGGTTGTTTTGTCGCGTACTTGACTGAACTCTAAAAATTATTACTAACAATATATAAATTGAGGTGTTTTCAATGAAAAAAATGTTACTAACTTCGGCCGTTGCTGCCATGGTTTTAGGCGGCTGCGCCTCTACGCAACCAGTCGAAACCGAAGTCGCCGTTACAGGTGAAGCAACCGCTAAGGTCGGCAAGCCCGTGGTCAGCGCACCAGACAGTCCAGCTGGACAACCCGCGATGGCTGATGCAACATCTAGTTTGTATCCACCCAACGCTCGTCCTGGTGAATGTTATGCTCGCGTATTGACGCCTGCCACGTACAAAACCATCCAACAGCGCGTTATGGCCAAGTCGGAAGGTGAAAATATCGAGGTGATTCCAGCCACGTATCGCACTGTCACTAAAAAAGTTTTAGTGAGTGAAGCGACCACAAAACTCAAAATTATCCCCGAGACTTACAAAACTATCACTGAAAAAGTATTGGTTGAGCCCGCGCGCGAAGTACTCAAAGAAGTACCCGCAAAATACACGACAGTAAAAGAAAAAGTACTGGTTAAGCCCAGCTATACCACTTGGAAGCGCGGACAAAACCCAGTCGGTCGTTCTTCACAAGTGAAGTATGACCAATCAACGGGTGAAATCATGTGTTTAGTCACTGTGCCCGCCGAGTACAAAACGGTCACCAAGCAAGTTTTGGCGTCACCTGCTACCACGGAAAAACGCATACTTCCTGCGAAATATAAAACCGTTACTAAGCGCGTAGTAGCAACGCCAGCAAGCACACAAAAAGTGATGGTGCCAGCACGCTACAAAACCGTTCAGGTGCGTGAGTTGGTGACTCCTGCTAAAACCGTGAAGAGCAAAACGCCTGCTACTTACAAAGTGGTCACTAAGCGCGTGATTGCTAGCCAACCCAGATTGGAGTGGCGCTCTATCTTGTGTGAAACCAACACAACGCCTGATGTGATTCGTCGTCTACAACAAGCATTGAAGAAGAATGGTTACAACCCAGGTCGTTTTGACGGCGTTTTGGGGCGTGAAACACTGACTGCAGTGGTTCGCTACCAAAAAGCCAACAACTTGCCTAGCGGTCAATTGACTTTGGCTACATTGAAAAGTTTAGGTGTTGTTCGCTAACTAGCCAATAGATAGCCAATAAACACTGCGCTAACGGCCAACGCATAGTAATTCCGCGGTCTTTAGCCTAAACAAGCAAAAGGTAACTCTCCAGTCGGTGGGTTGCCTTTTTTGCATTCTGCGGTGAAGTTGTAAAACAGCCATTCTCAAATGCCGAGAAAATCGCTATAATAAGTGATTGGATTTTTTATTTTAATGATTGAAGAGCGTGTTAGCCGTGTTGTTTCGTTTTATCATGACCTTGATTTATGCCTGCATGGGCGTGCTGATAGCTTTTCCCGCCAGCTATTGGTTTCAGGATGGCATTTACCACGAAATGACTTGGGGTGAGTATATCGACGGTGGCATGCCGCTGATTCAATACGGCGCGCAGTTTGGGGCAATTGATGTCTATCGCAAAACCTTGCTTGCTTCAATGATTATCATGATAACCCTTTGCCGTTTGCTCGAATGGTGGCTTACCCAACGCTATCGCGCTAAAGGCAAGCAACTAGGGCGTGTGAAACGTTCATCTGTAACCCTAGCTAACAAATAAACTACTTTTTAGGAAAGAAAACATGTTAAGAACGCATTATTGTGCAAAAGTCAACAAAGAACACATTGGACAAACCATTTCAGCTTGCGGCTGGGTCAATTCCTACCGCGACCACAGCAATGTTTGGTTTGTGGATCTACGCGACACCACGGGCTTGTTACAGGTCGTCATTGATAAGAAACAATTTCCCGACTCCAATAAGTTGCGCAATGAGTTTTGTATTCGCGTCACGGGAACAGTGGTCTTCCGCGGTGAGGAGGCTATCAATCCTCGCTTGGAATCAGGCGAGGTGGAAGTCCACGTTGACGATTTCGAAATTCTATCAGAATCGCTAACCCCCCCCTTCCAGTTAACCGATGAAGTGGGCGAAGACCATCGCTTGAAATATCGCTATATTGACTTGCGCCGTCCGAAAATGCAGGCTAACTTGCGTTTGCGTTCTAAAGTCGCAGTGGAAATGCGCAATTTCTTAGACAAAGAAAATTTCCTTGAAATTGAAACCCCTATGCTCACTAAGGCCACGCCAGAAGGCGCCCGCGACTACATTGTACCATCGCGCACTCATGCGGGTAAATTCTTCGCCTTGCCACAATCGCCACAACTGTTTAAGCAGTTACTAATGATGTCGGGCTTAGACCGCTATTATCAAATTGTCCGCTGTTTCCGCGACGAAGATTTGCGTGCTGACCGTCAGCCAGAGTTCACTCAGCTGGATGTCGAGACCTCTTTTATGGACGAAGACGATATTCAGAATATGATGGAAGCGCTTATTCGTCATATCTTTAAATCACAGTTAGACGTTGACTTACCTAACCCCTTCCCGCGCATGTCCTACGCCGATGCCATGTACCGCTACGGTTCTGACAAGCCCGATATGCGCATTGATTTACAGTTTGTGGAAATTGCCGACTTGGTTAAAGACTGTGGCTTCAAGGTATTTTCTGCCCCCGCGCAAAGCGCGGACGGTCGCGTTGTCGCCCTGCGCGTCCCTGGTGCTGCCAACAAACTAACTCGCAAAGAAATTGACGACTACACCAAATACGTGGGACGTTACGGCGCTAAAGGCTTAGCCTATATCAAAGTCAACGCCCTGAGCGAAGGCGCCGAAGGCTTGCAATCACCCATCGTCAAATTCTTGGGCGAAGAAGTTGCCATGCGCATTATGCAAGCCGTAGGCGCGGAGGATGGTGACTTAATCTTCTTCGGCGCGGATAAAGCCAAAGTCGTCAACGACGCTATGGGCGCTTTCCGCGTCAAAGTGGCAGAAGACACTGGCATGGTGCGCGAGGGCTGGGAACCTTTATGGGTGGTCGATTTCCCTATGTTTGAATACGATGAAGAGGAAAAGCGCTACGTTTCCCTACATCACCCCTTTACTGCACCACAAGTGAGCTCGGTTGAGGAATTGAATAATGCCAGGCCAGAGGATTTATTGTCTCGCGCCTACGATATGGTGCTAAACGGTATGGAAATCGGTGGCGGCTCTGTCCGTATCCACAATGCTGACATGCAATCTGCCGTGTTTGAGCTCTTAGGCATTGATGAGGAAGAAGCCGAAAGCAAATTTGGTTTCCTGTTGACCGCGCTACAATACGGCTGTCCACCACACGGCGGTATCGCTTTTGGTTTAGACCGTTTGGTCATGGCGATGGCGGGCGAGCAGTCTATCCGCGATGTCATTCCCTTCCCGAAAACGCAATCCGCTGCCTGTTTGTTGACCGACGCGCCTGCCAATGTCAGCGAAGCACAGTTAAAAGAGTTGAATATCCGTTTGAGAAAGTTGGACTAACAAGCGATTGCTGCCTTACGTGAATTTGGCACGGGCAATAATAGTGATTAGGAGGCAGCCAATACCGCGGCTTGCCTCCTTTTTTGTGCGTCTTTATGAGAGACAACAAAAAATGCTTGCTTTTTGAGGACAAAATAAGAATAATTAGCGCTCGTACTTTAACTATTTATGAGAGAAATTTCTATGAAGAAACACTTATTCGCTTTGTCCGTTGGACTGCTTTCACTCAGCGCGGTTAGCGCGGAAGAACAAACCGTCAATATTTATTCTTACCGTCAACCCTTCCTTATCAAGCCCTTCTTAGCTAAGTTTACCGAAGAAACAGGTATTAAAACCAATGTGGTTTTCTCTAAGAAAGGCATTTTTGAGCGTGTCAAATCTGAAGGTAAAGATTCCCCCGCCGATTTGATCTTCACGGTGGATATTTCTAAGCTCAAGGCAGGTGCTTACAAGCACGATATTGCTCAGCCTATTGAAAGTGAAACGGTTGAGAAAAACATCCCCGCGCAATATATCGCCAAAGATAAAAAGTGGGTTGGCTTAACCAGACGCGTCCGCGTTTTCGCCGTTTCCAAAGAAATGCCTCTCTCACAAGCACCTAAAACTTATGAAAGCTTGGCCGACCCCAAATATAAGGGACAAATTTGTATCCGTAGCGGTAAAAACAAATACAATGTCTCTTTGATTGCTTCAATGATTGCCGCCCACGGCGAAGCGGAAGCCAAAAAGTGGCTAGAAGGTTTAAAAGCTAACCTAGCGAGAAAGCCACAAGGCAACGACCGCGCACAAGTTAAAGCCGTCGCTGAAGGCGTGTGTAGCATCGCCGTATTGAACAACTACTACTTGGGTAAAATGTTGTTCAAATACGACAAAGAGCAGAAGAAAAACGTGCCTAACTTAGAGCAAAGAGAGTGGGTGCAAAAAGTTAACATCATTTTCCCCAACCAAGAAGACCGCGGTGCGCACGCCAACATCTCTGGTGTGTTGTTAGCTAAGAATGCTCCTAACAAGGAAAATGCTTTGAAACTAATCAATTTCCTCACAGGTGAGCGAGCACAAGAAATGTATGCCGAGCTTAACTATGAGTATCCCTTGAAAGAAGGCGTACAGCCATCCGCGCTATTGGCCTCTTGGGGAGCCCCCAAAGTGGATAGTGTCAGCATGAACAAAATCGCTGACCTAGGCGATACCGCGTTAAAATTGGTTGATGAAGTGCAATTTGACGGTAAGTAACCTCAGGTTGTAATAGAAAACCATCCACTGTTACAAAATACCGATGCGCCAATGGCGTATCGGTATTTTTTGTCTTAGCTATTTGCGCTATAATGACCACTTGTTTTACGATAACTAAAGGGATTATTTATGCTTTCTGAACTCTTTTCTATTGACCATTTCATTTCACTGTTATTGCTAATACTGCTTCAAGCAGTATTGGGCTTTGACAACTTGCTCTACATTTCTCTGGAGTCCAAACAAGCGCCCGCGCACCAGCAGCGCGGAGTACGTCAGTGGGGCATTGGCATTGCTGTTTTTTTGCGTATTGGTTTGCTCTTCCTCATTATGAATTTGATTGACGCTTTTCAAAACGACCTCTTTACCCTGCCGTGGGCGGGCATTTTAGAGGGGCATTTTAACTTACACGCCGTCGTGGTTTTGTTTGGTGGTGGGTTTATTCTCTATACCGCCGTTAAGGAAATCTGGCATATGATGCTGGGTGAAATTGACCACGGCGAACGCAAGCCAAAATCGGCATTTGCCGTTGTTTTCTGGATTGTGCTGATGAATGTAGTATTTTCTTTTGATTCGATTTTGTCGGCAATGGCGCTAACCTCAGACATTAGCAAAAATGCAGCGTTGGAGCATAGTAAAAGCGTGGCCTTTATCATCATGGCAGCAGCTATTCTAGTAGGGGGCATCTTGATGATAGTCTTGGCCGATGGCGTTTCTGCCTTTTTGGCTAAAAACCGCATGTATGAAATTCTCGGCCTATTTGTGTTGTTTATTGTTGGAGTGATGTTGGTGACTGAAGGCGGGCACTTGGCACATTTGACGATTTTTGGCAAGGAAGTCCATGCCATGACAAAAACCACTTTTTATTTTGTTATCGGTGTGTTGCTAGTGATGGTCATTGCCCAATCGCGCTATCAGAAACGCTTGTTAGCACAGCGCGATGCCCAGCAAATCAAATTGCAGTCAACCTAGCTGCTACATGATGCTTATGGAACAGTCGTCTATGCTCATTTTAACATCTAAGAGCAGGTTATTGGTGGTTGTTCCACAGGCCTGGACCACGTAGGTGCGATTAGCGTAGCGTAATCGCACGAATGCCCTATTACAAAAGGCCTTAAGCTGTTCAGGGAGATGGTCTCAATAACATCGGCCGAAGATTTGTCAAAAATTTAGGGTGGGGGCTTTCTTATTTCAGAGACTTATGCTATCTTACGCCTAAAATTTAATTTTTTTAATGATTCTCCTATTCATGTTTTTACTTGCGTAGGGGCGGATCCCAAATTTAAATCTGGAGTGACTAAGGATGAAAAAATATTTACTCGTAGCAATGTCAGCATTGGCACTAGGTGCTTGTTCTACCCCTGACGTGTTTAATGAAAATGGAAGCAACGGCTACAATAATAATCCATTGAGCGTCAGCGACAAAAACATGTTGCATGCCACTCACAAGGCCGCGGATCGTTTGGTTGAGCAGGCCATTTATTTAAGAAATGAGCACCGCCCAATTCTTATCACTAGCATTGCTGACATCACCAATGTTGAAACAACTTCCGCTTTTGGTTTAATGGTTTCTGAACAGATAGGTGATCGCCTAGTTCAATTGGACTTCCCCATCATCGACCTACGCACACGCCGTGATGTTGCTGTCCGCCGTAAAAGTGGTGAGTTCATGTTGTCGCGTGATATTCAGAAAATCTCCGAAAAACACGCAGCAGTTGCCGTCTTGCTCGGTACTTATACTGCCGCAGTCAACCATGTTTACGTGAGCACACGTTTGGTTCGCACCAGCGATAGCCGTATTTTGGCGGGTTATGACTTTGATTTCCCCATGGGGCCCGATATCAGAAAAATGGCGCGCAAAAGAGTGCGTTAATTGTTCTAATAGCTTCTGTCCTCAATGTGGCAGGCTAGCTGTGAAAACCAAAAACTGCACGGCGGTTTTTGGTTTTTTTATGGATAATTTAGCTTTTTTT
>PDWJ01004819.1_pt1 | contig 11567 bp, 5 predicted proteins | sample 1430881 | NCBI WGS metagenome assembly PDWJ01 (sample SAMN01162460, study PRJNA174530) | Oral metagenome, whole genome shotgun sequencing project. | biome: Marine environment; feature: Marine mammal; material: Swab sample of the gingival sulcus; isolation source: swab sample of gingival sulcus... | reverse complement strand
GCGCAGCTATCACTGGCTGATCCTCGGCTTTGGCCTCTGTCAGAGCGGCTTTATTCCCTGCCTGATTATCGTCGCCTGGTTTATCGCTCTGAGAATCAGGAAGGACAAGGCGGCGCTGTTACCGGGAATCTGGTTTAACGCCGCCCAGATCGCCCTGCTGCTGCTCTCTGTTGTTGCCATTGGTGCCCTGCTGTATGCCCTGCAAAACGGCCTGCTTGGCCGTCCGGAGATGTTAATTGCAGGTAATAGCTCCAGCAGTTTTCTGCTGCGCTGGTATCAGGCAAGGATAACTGAGACCATCCTGCCGCAGCCACAGGTTCTCTCAATTCCTCTTATGGCATACCGGATAACCATGCTTGCCTGGGCGCTATGGATGGCCTTTTATCTGCTGCGCTGGGTTAAATGGGGCTGGGGATGTTTTACCAGTGGACAGATATGGCTGAAATCAGAAAGAAATAAAGGTAAGTCTTCATAGGAAAAAAGCATAAGTTACCGCTCTTTTCCTATGAAGAGCGCGCACTGCCTGTTACAGTGACACGCTTTTCTTTTTTACCATTGCTGCTATAAAACGGGCTGCCTTGTTATACTCGGGTAAATCAAGAACCCGTTCTACAGAGTTGCGGGAGGTTAACGCAAGGGTCTGTTCCTTATCCTGACAAAACAGATAGTCACCGATATAAAAATTTTCCTCAAGCCCCAGGCGGTCACTATTATCTGGTGTTACAAGTTGCAGAAGGAGAAAATAGTCCTCCATATATTTCTGGTCATCATGATAGATCACCTTCTGGACATCCAGACGGGTAAGATCAAGGAGAAAACTGTGTACAGGAGAGTGGTTATTGGTAACAAAATCCTGATATGTTGTACCATATTCAAAAGCCCTGACCCGCCGATAGATAACTTTATCTGAAAGACTTGACAATGCGCGGTAAACCCTGGCAAAGGCAATCGCTTTCCCTGATCGCTGCAGGCGTTCTGTCAACCAGCTCCAAGCATGAGGAAAAAGACGGTCATCTGCATCAAGAAATGCCGCATAACGTGTTGTCACCTCTTGCAATGCCTCATTCATCATTTTGGAGCGCAGATCACCTGTGCCATTAAGAGAGTGATAAAATTTCACTTTTACCGGCAACTCCCAGCAGTATTCATCAATCAGTTTCTGTAGTGTTACCTTCTGCTTATCATCAAGATCCTGAGCAACGATATACGGCTGTACCCGACATCTGTTCATTGCCTGCAGACAGAGAAGGACATTATCCAGATCAGTAAAGAGCCCGGAACGATGAAATCTGACGATACAAGTTACTTCCGGATCATCAGGTTGCGGTAGATTCCCAGCAATTACAGCAAAGGCATCAGCACGGATAAAAGCTCTTTTTCGATCCCAGTTTACAGGTTTGAGAGCCATCGGAGCAGTAACAACAACAGCCGCATCAACAGCTCCTCCTGGAGCCATATTAACGACTGGAATGTCTGCACCATAGCCATCTGGCACGACTGCGGCACCCTGATTACGTAATGCGGTCATTACCATATTTTCCAGGGCATACTTATTGAATATACTGATTCGTTGTATTTCAAGGATATAGTCCGCAGAACAATCGCTAATTGATATATTGCAGCCCGGCAGAGGAGTTCTGGTTGTCACGCTGCATCTGCTGATAAGTGTGGATGTTAACAACTGCTGAAAAAAACGCTCCGCAAGACGGGTATCATCTTGCAGTATATTTTTAATGTCATCGGTAAACCGAATTTCTATGGTCAGATCTGACGGTATCTGTTCCGTTGGCAAAAGGGCCCGTTCTTCCTCAAATTTTATACCGGCAAGGCTTCTCCCCACACAATTCAGCCATGCATAGCCAAATTTACTGTCGGCTTCAAGGTGATTTCCTTCCGCCCACTCATTCCACGCATTAATAACAAGAAACCGTCTGTCTTCAGGTAAATTTTTCCGTGTCCAGCTTACTGTTTTATCAAGCCAATGTTGAAATTTCTGCGGAGCAGGATTATGCAGAATATATGCGCTGCGACCATATCTTGCAGTGTTATCCCAGCAGGGGACGATGGAGCGGAAGTAGGTAAACTCTTTTGTCTCATCTTTTTGTATATAAAAATCGGCAACATCCGGGTAATTGAGAATACTACCATTAATTTTACAATACGGTTGAACACAAGTCTTCATCTCAGGAACACCGCCGCCAGTCCAGTCATGCAAAACTCTTTCCACTGCTGCGTCCATGCCAAAATCACGGGGATCTTCCGCCCCTCTTGTCAAGGTGGCAACTACCCATGGAGCGGGTACCCCTTCCTCTTCACAGACCCGTTGCCAGACCGCCAGATAGAGCTCCGGCTGCGGAATCGAAGTCGGTCTGTAGATATGCAGCATTGGCCGCCCGTCCACCTTAATATAACGCCGATCCCGGAAAAAAGGGAGCAGATAACGGATAAATGCTTCTGCATCTTCTGCGGAATATTCCTGGGCAAGAAGGACCTCATCATCATTACCATCCCAGCGTTTCGTCCAGTTTTCATTTGCCCAGCAGAAGCAGAAAGGCATTTCAATATCCTGTTCTGCCAGTAACATCTGGGCAGGAGACTCCAGAATCAGCTTCCCGGTAAACCAGTAATGATAAAAAATCATTCCAGTAATTCCAGCACACCTCATAAGCTCCGCCTGCTTTTTCAATATCTCAGGTGAATCAAGAAGATAATAGCCCATATCTGTATGCGGAATATGCTGCTGCCAATGCCCCCGAAACAGTGGTGTCGCGGCCCGGACTTTTGTCCACTCGGTAAATCCTTTACCATGCCATTCATCATTCTCCGGGGTTGGATGAAACTGCGGCAGATAATAACTCAGCACCTGAACATCTTTCTCCTCAATTTTATCTGAATAATCCTGTAGTTCTTCAAACCCCCTGTAGTCCTGAACCGAATCGGTGGAGAGATGCAAGCGATACAGTCTACCGGTACAAGCAGTTGCCAGTGCATAAAATATTTTTGGCAAGGTATCAGTTAAAGATTTTTTTTCAGTAATGGTATCAGCAGGAAAACAGTTATAACTAAAAGGCAAATCCCAAAATTTCTGAAGAACTTCCAGCTTCGTCCAAAACATAAATTTTTCTGGTTTATCCACTACTGGAAAATCTTCAATACGCAAGTCAGTATAATCTGTTAAAATATCCCTGGCAGCAGCATAACTCTCTCCCCAGGAAGAATCTTCACCGGGAGCTTTACGCCCGGCATATACCAGAGAGGCGTCTTGCTCAAACAGGCTGCTCATTTCAGACAGCCTCTCTCCTCTTTTCCCGATAAGCAGATCAAGAGCCTCCTCTATATCATCTCCCATCTCTTCATCCAGAGTAAAATGACCTATATATTCAACCCGGGAAAAAATCTCACGATATTCAAGAAGCAGAGCAGAAACCCCTTTTCCTTTTGCAGGTACGGGCCGAATCTCAATTTTCCTTACAAAAGAGTGTTTATCAAGGATATCTGCTAATTTTCCTTCTTCGATACTCTCCCATATATCCTCACTTATCGTGATATAAAGCGGAATATCTGAACGACCAAGACGCTCAAGAAAATCCGACAGATGGACAACAGACAAAAGGTGCAGATGAATTACCGCATTTTCCCATTCTGCAGAACCGCTCTCTTCACCATAATAAAGAGGGATAACCGGTACAACAGAACGCTGGAGCATTGATACAGGGGCACATTCCAGCTCTTTATACTGGCCAATAGTCAGATAATGGCGGTATGGGGTAAGCTCGTCAGCACCAGGATCAATATACTCCTGATAGTACCATTCCGCGTTAAAAAACGGGCCGGGATTATATCTCTGCTCATCACCATATGTAAGGAAGTGGAATAATGCGCACTCATCCGCATTCACATCCGAATCCTCAAGCATATAACGCTGCCGATACCATTGCGGAAAAAAATGGGGCGCGGGAATCCTGCCTTCCTTTTCACCATACTGCATATAGTGAAACAGCAGACAGATTCCCGTTGCAACAAGATCCGGATTATGCTCACCATACCAGTGTGGATCAAAGAACGGATTGGGACTAAGCCCTTCCTTCTCACCCTGATCAATATAATGAGGTAATAACTCTTTCTGGATTCCATGTTGCTGTCGATACCATTGCGGGGAAAAAAGAGGTGAAGGGAAGCGTCCCTCACTTTCACCCCATTCAATATAATGAAACAGAAGCCAACCCTGCCAGTCTCTGAGATCAATATTCTGCTGACAATACCATTGCGGAAAAAATATCGGGTTAGGAAGACGCCCTTCCGCCTCGCCAACATCAATATAATGCTGAAGCAAATTAATATTTTCTTCTTCAATCTGAGGATTTACATCCATATACCATTTTGGGAAAAAGTAAGGATTAGGCCTATAGCCCTGCCTTTCACCCAGGTTTAAATAGTGTCCTAAAAGACATGCCCCATCAATAGAGGCATCAGGATAGGTTTTACGATACCACTCAGTGTGGAAAAGCGGTGACGGATTATTTCCCTCTCTCTCTCCCTGATAAAGATAATGTATCAGAATTTCGCCATTATCTTTTGTCATATCAAGCATATATCTTTCACGATACCAATGAGGATCAAAACATGGGCAGGGTTTTTTCCCCTCTTTTTCCCCATATAAGACATAGTGTATGAGAGGAGAGCCATCACCTATAGCTGAATACCTTTCAAGATACCATCCAGGATGGAAACAGGGATTTGGCTGAAGACCAGCTTTTTCACCATAACGAAGATAGTGTAACAGTGGAGGAATCTGTCTTATATTCTTTTCTCCAAGCTGTGAAAGATACCACTTCGATTGAAACAGTGGATGCGGATCTTTATGATCAACCCCTCCATGAGCAAGATAATATTCAACGGGATTAACACCTGAAGCAAATGCCGCTGGATTTTCCTGAAAATACCATACGACATCAAAAAGGCCGCTACGCTGTAATATCTGCAGGTTAAAGTGCTTTTTATATGTCAGGATTCTTTTGAACAAAGAAATGGGAAAGATGAAATATTGTCCCCGTTTCCGGGCAAGTGAGAAAATATTTGAAACAACTTCAGCTGTATGTTCAATGTTATAGCGTCGAGTCTTCTCCTTTTCGGCTTGAAGAATTTTTGTAAAATATTGCTGGTACTCCTCTTTTTCTTTTTGTAAGTGTGCCTCAAGCTGCAGATATCTCTCCTCTGCTTTCAACCGTTTTACTGCTTCTTCTTTCAGTTCAACATCACGTTTATAAACCAGATTTTGCGAATATTCCAAATCATTATTGCTGCAACGCAGCTGATCTTCAAGAGCTTCAATACGTATAGACTGATTCCTCTGCGTCTCTTCCATAGAATTGATATCTGCAGACCATTTTATCAACTCTCCCTGCATAAAATCGATGCCTTCCGATACGCTGACAAACTGTTGAAATCGCTGTTCCCAACGCTCAAGTTTCTGCAAGAACAGCTCTCCGTCCAGTGTTTCTCCTCCATCCATAAACTGCAATAATGTCTGATATATTTCATTTGCCAGACAAAACATCTCATCAGTTTCATCAGGATTATCGCTGACAATCAGCTCATGTCGCAGAGATAAATCGACAAATGTATCCATGAAAACAGATAATTCATCCTCTTTAATTTCACAGCTCAATTCATCGGCAACACGTCGCAGCTCTTGTTCAGGGTTTCCCAGCAATCTGTCATAATCAACAATTACCCGGGTAAAACCAACACTTTCACTCAATAATTCAAGAGTATGACCAAGCCATAGCAACACTCCCTGAACAGATGGCATTTCGTTCCTTCTCATCAGGGACTGCACTACACTATGGGGATTTCGTATTGCCAGAACAAAATCAGTCCGGTAATCTCCACAAGCAAAGACACGTTGCCAGAATTTGAGAAGACCTGCCATTCTTGGGTCTTTTACCACAAAGAAAGGAAATGTTTCCAAACGGGAATTAATAAGTTCTTGCGCCCTTGCCAAAAAGCCAGCTTTACCAAGACAGACAATATCAGATTCATCCAGCCGACGGATATGCCGCCAATCCATTTCTAAAAAATCAAGTATCTCGTTATTGAAGTCAACAATACTCTTGTCTTCCCAATATCCTTTAGGATTATCAATCCAGGGTTCCATAAGGTTATTACCCGTATCACCACCAAGCACATGCAGACTGCGAGTAACAACGCTGGTTCCGCTTCTGTGCATACCAAGAACAACTGTTAATAGTTTTTCGTTCATACAGGATACTCGTTTCACGATTGTTAAATTTTATATAAATCGAAAACATCTGCATTACGCATAGTTCTCATTTTCTTACTCAAGAAACCTTTTATCAAGTCCTGGAACAAAAGGTAAAACTCGCTCGCCCCATTCTTCAATAACAATATCTGGTTTTTTTATATCAATTTCTTTATGCAAAGACCGATAGCTCAATTTCTCCCATATATATGTTGAGTGATTAAATTTTCTCGAAAAATAAGGTGCTAATGCGGTAAAAAAAGAGTCACGATAAATTAAAACAGAAAGTTGACTTCCTTCACATTTGTATTCATGCCGTTCGCCAAATTTTATAATTGATGGATGCCTTTCAGGGGTACAAGTGTTTTTGAATACAGGTTGTGGCGCCAGCTCGCCGACATTTTTTACACCGACAAATTGTATCAGATCTCCTCCTTTCCACATATCTCCTTTTGTCATCGGAAAAAGCTCTGGCTCAACTAAACCAGGAAAAAAAGTCTCTATCTTTGATATTATTTTATACTGAGCAAGATTAGCTGCATAATGATTCCAGTGCGTATCTGTTCTATAATATAACTGATGTTTTTTCTTACTTTTTATTAAATCATCTCGCAAATCGATAATTGTTATATCTGTATGCTCTTGAAGATAAGCAACCAGTTGATCCGTTGATGAAAAATTCCCGGACTTATTAATATACTTTGGCAAATTTTCAAAATAAACAGTATGTTTATTTGGCGCTATAATAAATATATACTTTATTCCTTTTTTCTCCAGCCATTTATTTAACGTCTTCATACGGAAAGCAAATTTATCCAGAGCCTCTTCTGAAAAAAGATCTACATTTCTCACATCTCCCATTGGATTATCATAACGATTATATCCTTTTTTGATCGAACCAAGAAAAAGCCAACCATCTTTACCTATTGTAACATCTTGAGAGGGAGAGTCTCCAAGAGAGAACTTAATAATTTTATAAAACATTACGAGACTATCTCTCAAACCAAAATGGTCTGTATAATATTTCGCAAATAAATCTGGAAATTTTCCTATTGAATCTGCCTTCATTCTCACTTCCGGAAAAGGAGCAAGCCTCCTTTTTTCAACAATAGAGACATCTTTATCATCTTCCAGAAGTCCCAATATTAACGGAATAAATACAACACCGCAAAATAAAAGGACAATGATAATATTGTTCAGTTTTTTTAAGAGATCAAAATACATACACTAAAATCGAAAATAGATAAAAGGATTAAAAGTGGACGCTGCAATTTTTATAATACTTAAAAACATAACAAACGATAATAGCACAATACGAGATAAGCCTGCAAAGGCAACAAGACTACAGCTTTGCCCCACCTTCTCCACAATAATTTTTTCAATAAACGGATATACAGGAGCGATCAGGACAACACCAATAACGAATGCATACAGTGCTTCATAGGAAAGAACCTGCGCAAATTGGAACAGCGTTGTATGGACGTTATTGATATTAAACATCGATACCAAATAGCTAACCGAACTGGAAAGATTCTCTGCGCGAAAAAAAACCCAGCCAACAACAACAACAACAAGTAAATACAGGTGCTGCAATGGTCGCCATAATTTATTCAGTACTATAGAAAGCCCTGCGTGTTCACTTGCCAGAAACAGACCATGAAAAAGCCCCCAGAAAAGAAAATTCCAACTGGCACCATGCCATAGACCTGTTAACACAAAAACGAGGAAAAGGTTAGTATAGATTCTTGCTGTTGAAACTCTGCTCCCACCAAGAGGGATATATACATAATCCCTGAACCAGGTTGAAAGAGAAATATGCCAACGCCGCCAGAACTCTCTTACAGATGTTGAAATATATGGATAATTAAAATTTTCAAGAAAATGAAACCCATACATTCTGCCAAGCCCTATGGCCATATCCGAATAACCAGAAAAATCAAAATATATCTGCAAAGTATAACTTAGAATTCCAATCCATGCCAACGGCATGGTTAATTCATTTCCGGAAAGAATAAATACAGAATCAGCGACCTCCCCAAGTGGATTTGCAATAAGTGTTTTTTTGGCCAAGCCATAAACAAATCGTTGCACACCATCTGCAAACATTTCAAAGGAATGTTGTCTCTTGACAATTTGCCGGGAGATATCATTATAGCGTACAATTGGTCCAGCTATAAGCTGCGGAAAAAGAGCTATGTAAAGCGCTAAGCCAAAAATATCTTTCTGGCAACTTTCTTTTGTTTTATATACATCAACTATATAGGAGATACCCTGAAAAGTAAAAAAAGAAATACCCAAAGGCAGATGTATCGGTGCCAATATAATTGAATGGATACCAATTTGAGAGAAAATAATATTTATATTATCTACAATAAAGTTACCGTATTTAAAAGACAATAGAAGACTAATATTTATGACAACACCAATAAAGAGCAACCATTTTCGATAACGAATTGACTCATGGCATTTAAACAAAAACATTCCCACGCCATAATTAACAGCAATAGATATAAGTAAAACCAACAAATAATAAGTCTCTCCCCATGCATAAAAAAGCAAGCTAAATAGTAAGAGAACAATATTTTTAATAGATATTGGAAAAATATAATATACAAACAGAGCTAAAGGTAAAAAACCAAATAAAAAAACAGGAGAACTAAAAACCATAATTTTCCAGCCTTTAAAATAACATCAATCAACTAAAAATTTATCAATAATCCCTGTAAAAGCTTAGTATAGTTTAGATAGCCATGCTTTCAACAGAGGTTTTCTTTACACCATTTTTATAAAAAATAACAATCAATACCATATACTTTCTCAAAGTAACAGAGAAATTTAATCAACACAGGGAAAAACATTTACCTGCTGGATTCTATCCATATTAATCGTTCTCAGAGCTCCCGGACTGGATTTATCTTCAGAAAGGAGACATTTATAAAAAGTAAGGTTATTGCAAAATCTCATTTTTCGCTTACAGTAACAAAAACGGTTGGAAGAAGACACCGACCAAGCAATGTTGAGACTAATTGTTACATATTAAACCGACAAGCTGGATCAGATAGCATCCAATCATAACGAAAAAAATGAAACACGGAACTTCGGGATACTACCTGCCCAAGAACCGGGTTTCGAATAAGGAGGAGAATATTTTGAATCTGCAAGACTATTTTAGCGAAAAAGAAGGCGTGGGCGTTTTTTCCACCGCAAACAGCAATGGAGAAGTTAACAGTGCCATATATTCCCGTCCCCATGTCGATGGGAAAAATTCAATTATTTTTATTATGAGAAACAAAAAATCAAGAGCAAACCTGCTGGAAAATGGCAAGGCCAGCTATCTGTTTCTGGAAAAAGGAGACGGCTATAAGGGCATCCGCCTGTCCCTGACCAAGACCAGCGAAGAGCAGGATGATGAAGCCATTGCTGCGCTATCACGCAGAACAGCCTGTAAAGGAGCCGGCAGTGGAGAGCGGTTTCTTGTCCACTTTACGGTTGATAAGGCCATTGCACTTATAGGAGATAAGGAACAGGAACTTACCTGAAAAAGTGGTTGTATAAACACTCTTTTTTCCATTATCCAAAATTGGAATATACAATATCTATAACCAAAACGGCCATCAGATTCCTCTGTCGGCCGTTTTGCTCTATCTTACCGGATTCACTACCCTTATCCCTGTTTCTTTAAGGTCTCCTCGATATAGGCAACAACCTCCTGGTTCAGCTCAAGCCCTGCCGCCAGATTGTGCATATATTCCTGCTCCTCGACACTGTCAACCTCAATGGCCAGCAAGGAGGCGGCATAAATCTGCGCCGCCATCTCCGGCCGCCCTGCGGCGGAGGCGATAACCCCTTCCAGATCAAGAGGAGCTGCGGCCTCATCCTGAAAGAAGTTTTTTTCTTCCTCACTTAAACCATCATCAAGTTTACCAATGATACGCTGCTGCTCCTCCTGATCAATCTCTCCATCTGCCTTGGCGGCATTAATCATCGCCTTGACCAGAATCTTTGCCTCCTTGTCCATCTCGGCCGAATTATCACTGAGCACTGCAGGGGGCTGTACCGACTGCTGGCCGGATTTTTTTAATGCCGCCATGCCAAGAGAAGCGAGAAGCGCCAAAGCGCCGCCGCCAATGGCTCCTTTTGCCGCCTTGCCGCCACCGCCAAGCAGAACCCCGCCCAGAGCAGCACTGTTGCCGGAGAGATTACTTGTAACCTCACTCAGCAATCCGCCAAGCCCTCCTGAACCGGAGGCCTCACCGTCACCGCTGCCCCCCAGCATTGAGCCAAGCATACTGCCAAGCCCTCCCTGTGAAGACGAGTCCGCTCCTGCTGTCATCTGACTTAAGTTACCCAGCAAATCATTTAATCCACCACCATTACCACCAAGAGCGTTAGCTATCTGGGATCCCCCGGAACCAGACAGACCATTCTGCACCAACGACCCAAGAACACTCATAAATCCAGCCATACTATCCTCCCTTTTCTTCCAGGACACTGACAATAAATCAGCAAGAAGTTTTGTTACGCACAATAAACACTGCCAGCCTACCATAAAATTTCACCTGCGAAAATCAAAACTTAGGGTAAACATAAAATTATATTTTTCTTTTTTTGATTTTTATTAAAGATTTTCCTATAGTGAGACGAAACGTAGGAGATTAGAGCAAAAGTAAACAGTTCCGTCTATAAAGAGAGTTAACATGTTAAAGTCACTGCGTTGGAAACTGATGTTTATGGCAATAGTGCTGGTGCTGACTACAGTAATCCCGCTGCTTTTCACCGCTACCTGGATGATGGAGGAAACAGTAAACGAAAAACATGAGCAACAGGTGAAGCAAGAGGCAAAAGCTATGATTCACCTGATTGAAAGCTACTATGATGCTTTCAGACAAAACCTTGAAATGTTCAGCCACTCACCACTGTTGCCCAGCGCCGAAGACTCAAAGCATAAATTTGCCCCCGCCAAAAACGCAGCAGGACATTCACACAGCAGTAAACCGCAACAAAACTCTGATAAAAACGAGTCACAGCATGATTCTGATAAAGCCATGCACCACCATGACACGGATGAGTTTAAGCAAAAACAACCTGAGCATGGACATAAGCAGAAACAGAGCGGCCATCAGGGTGCATCGCATCAGTACTCTCACGGCAGCGAATTGCAGGGAATACAGCAGCATATCTACGAAAAATTCAAGGAATTCGGCACAACCCATAAAGGAGTACTCTTCACCTTTTTTGGTTCCCGCCATGGAGGTCTTATCAGCTACCCGGAGGATACACGAACAGATTTTGATCCCCGCAAACG
>PDWJ01004818.1_pt1 | contig 11567 bp, 3 predicted proteins | sample 1430881 | NCBI WGS metagenome assembly PDWJ01 (sample SAMN01162460, study PRJNA174530) | Oral metagenome, whole genome shotgun sequencing project. | biome: Marine environment; feature: Marine mammal; material: Swab sample of the gingival sulcus; isolation source: swab sample of gingival sulcus... | reverse complement strand
TCCTTAATAACCGAAGCAGGGCGTTCAATAACTTCACCTGCCGCAATCTGATTTGCAAGTTGTTCGGGTAAAATACGTATTTTAGACATAGGGTGAGATTCCGGTTGATTGTTTGAGTTGACGTATTACACTACTGCATTACTCATAATATATACTAATCAAGCAACTGATTTTTACCAAGAAAAACGTGACCCGGCAAAAACGAAAAAACACTTCCAGAAGAGTTCCCCCCAAAAAACGTAATGAAAAACACATTACCCTGTTTCTCTTTGGGATCTTTTTATTTGTAAATCTTTTTTTGGGTAGCTTGCTCTTTGGGCTGGTGCATCTTGATATTCCCGACATTAAAAATGTTGTCCAGTACAGGCCATATCAAACAAGCTATATTCTTGATACACGAGGGAATATTGTTGAGAAAATCTATGTCGAGAATCGGAGGGTGGTGCCGTTTTCAAAAATGCCGGAGCTGTTGGTAAAGGCCTTTGTTGCAGCAGAAGACGGAAAATTTTATGAACATCCCGGACTTGATGTTGTTTCTGTTTTACGGGCAGCTTTTAATAATATCAGGCAGGGTAGAAATGGGCAGGGCGGGTCTACCATAACCCAGCAGGTGGCAAAATCACTTTTGCTGACCCCGGAGAAGACCTACCTGCGCAAATTTAAAGAGGCCATTCTTGCGCTTCGTATTGACACCCTGTTTTCCAAGGAGGATATTCTCTATATTTATCTGAACCAGATATATCTTGGTGGCGGCGCCCATGGCGTTGAGGCGGCATCGCAAGTTTATTTTAATAAACATGTCTGGGAGTTGAATTTGTCCGAGATGGCTGTCTTGGCCGGTCTACCGCAGGCTCCAAGCAGGTATTCTCCGTTAAAGCACCCTGAGAGGGCAGCTTTACGACAAAAATATGTACTCAACCGGATGGCTGCAGATGGCTATATTACTTCGGAGCAGGCAAGGGCAGCCTATGCGGTAAAACTCAATTATGCAACCCAGTCCAAACCTGTTTCCAATCGTCAGGTGGGATACTATACTCAGGTTGTGAAAAAGCAGGCGGAAAAAATACTTGGTATGCCGTTAACTCAGGCAGCGGTTACTGTTAGAACCTCTCTTGATGTTGATATGCAGATGGCGGCAATCAATTCCTTGCGTAAAGGCGTTTTGAATGTTGCCAAACGGGCTGGTACAGCTTCCCCGCAGGGGGCGTTGGTGACCATTGATACCTGTTCGGGGCAGGTGCTGGCTCTGGCCGGGGGGACAGATTATGTCACCTATCCTTTTAACAGGGCAGTACAGGCAAGGCGTCCAGCCGGATCCGTGTTTAAACCGTTGATATATGCTGCCGCCCTGCAACATGGATTGAAGAAAGATTCTATGATTTCTGATTCCCCTTTATCTATTACCGGCAGTGGGGGAAAGGTGTGGAAACCAAAAAACTTTTCAGGGAAATATCATGGTGCGGTATCTCTTGTAGAATCGTTGGCACATTCGTACAATATTCCTGCTATCAGGTTGTTGCAGCAGACTGGAGTGAAAGCGGTTCACGAACTTGCAAAAAACGCTGGTATCACCTCGCCGCTGACTGCGGATCTCTCGCTTGCGCTAGGAACAGTTGATGTTTCTCCCCTGGAAATGACAGCGGCATATTCCCCTTATGTTTGTTCCGGGCATTACGTTGAACCTCGTTTTATCAAATCCATTCATGATGCACAGGGAAAGCTGATCTATTCTTCGCAGAAAAAGAGCCGCCGGATTATGTCGGCAAAAGTTTCGTCTGACATACAATTCATGTTAAGAAAGGTTGTGCTGGAGGGAACTGGCAAAGCAGTAAGAGGGCTTGGTCGAGAGGTTGGCGGAAAAACCGGAACAACCAATCACAACAGGGATGTCTGGTTTATCGGCTTTGATGGCAGGTCAGTGACAGGGGTGTGGATCGGACATGATCGAAATATGAGCTTGGGAAAATATGAGAGCGGTGGTCATACTGCTGCACCTGTCTGGCTTGATTATATGAAAAAGATCAAACGGTAACCTGTACAGGTGGGTTGGTTTTAGACCTAACCATTACTGCCGACTACAACGGACAAAATATAAGTTGTAATGGGCTTTGTGATGGTGAATTAACGATTGCCGCAAGTGGTACAGCAGGCCCTTATGGTTACAAGTTCAACAATACTGGTCCCTTTACAAATCAAACTGTATTTGGTGGATTGTGTGCGGGAACTTACTCCGTAACTGTAATTGATTCTTCTCAACAATTAGCGCCAGGTGTTTTCGTTCAATGTACGATAAACGATCAAATTACTGAACCAGCGGTTATTACTTTTAACGTTTTGGGAGTTGTTCAGCCGTCATGTCCTGGTGTTTGTGACGGACAAGCTTTTACAAACGCATCTGGCGGTACTGGAACCTTGGTTATTAATTGGCCTGCAAGTGGAGAGACTACCGCTAACCCTGTTGGGCTTTGTGTAGGTGTAAATCCAATTAGTTTAGTGGATGACAATGGTTGTACAGCAACCGATCAAGTATTAGTTACTGATCCTCAACCCATCACCTATGACGTTACCATAACGCCTCCGACTTGTAATGGAGATAGTGATGCCGAAATCTTGATTTCGAACGAAGCTGGTGGAAATGGTGGACCATATACCTACAGTTTTAACCCTGTCCCTGGAAATGGCCAAGGTTCAAATCCTGCAACTGGTTATAGTTCTGGAAATGTAACGGTTTCTGTATTTGATGTTAATGGATGTCAACAAAATACGACTGTTAATATTGCTGATCCTCCAATATTATCTATATCTGCTGGCAACCCCACTGCTGTAAGTTGTTTTGGTGTTTGTGATGGTACAGCAACAACTACAACAAATGGAGGTACACCAAATTATTCTTTTGAATGGTTCGACAATTCAACCGGTTTAACTACAGGAATTACAGATGAAAACCCGAGTACACTTTGTGCCGTAAATTATTTTGTTGTGGTCACTGATGCTTCAGGATGTACCGCTCAGAGCAATGTTATTACGATAGGTTCTCCAACTCAAATTCTCGCAAACGCTCAGTCTTATGATGTATCTTGTTTCGGCGTATGTGATGGTGCAGTTGATGTTGACCCTTCTGGTGGCACAACACCGTATTCTTATAGCTGGGTGAATGTTCCAGGTGGTTCTGGAGTCGGGGCTTCAGATAGTTTATCTGGACTTTGTCCAGGACAATTTGAAATTGTAGTTACAGATGCAAATGGATGTCAATCCACACCTGATACAGTTGAAGTATTAGATCAATTACCATTAAGTTTAACCCTAAATGGAACCGACCCTAATTGTTATGATATTTGTGATGGTGACATTTCTGCTGTCGTAACAGGTGGTGTTACCACTTACAATTATAACTGGTCTCCAAACCCACCTGCAGGTCAAGGAACAAGTACAATTACAAATCTTTGTGGTGCAATTGAATACACCCTATTAGTAACAGATGCGAATGGATGTACAGTTACCGACAATTCCACTTTAAACAATCCAAATCAATATGACATTACCGTTAGTCAGACTGATTTATTATGCTTTGGAGATGTTAATGGAAGTATTACAACAACTGTAAATCTTGGTGGAAATGGAGGACCTTATACTTACACATGGGCACCAGGCAATCCAACAGGTCAAGGTACGCCAAGTGTAACAAACTTATCTGCCGGAAATTACACTTTAACTGTTTCAGATGGTGTTTCTTGTGATACCACCCTGACATTCACTATTTCGGAACCTTCTCAACTTAACACCTCAACCAGTGTCATATCGCATGTAAGTTGTAATGGCGATTGCAATGGATCGGCGCAGGTGACGATTAATGGTGGAACTTCACCTTATAACGTACAATGGGATGACCCAAGCAACCAAACTACAAATGTGGCTTCAAATTTATGCGCTGGAAACTATAACGTTTCAATCCTAGATGCTAATAACTGTCCAGCTAATGGAAGTGTTAACATAAACGAACCAAATAATTTCGATATTACGGTGTCTCAAACGGATTTAACTTGTTTTAATGTTTGTTCAGGTACTGCAACAGTCACAGTTAATTCTGGAGGAACGGCTCCTTATACAATATCATGGGATGACCCTTCTAATCAAAATACATTTACGGCAACAAATCTATGTGCAGGAACTTATAACGCAACCGTTACAGACGCAAATTTATGTGATACTATTTTAACCTTTATTATAACTGAACCTACTGAATTAACGGTTTCTGTAACTGTAAATAACAGTGCTTGTTTTGGTACTTGCTCGGGTCAAGCATCATTAACCGTAAATGGTGGTAACGGTGGGTATACTTACCAATGGTTTGATGCCAATACAAATGCTAACCTTGGTATAAATACACCAACAATTTCTAACCTTTGTCCCGGAAATTATTACGCTGTTGTAACTGATGTCAACGGATGTTCAACAACAACCAACCCATTTGCAATTACGGAATTACCTCAAATCAATTCGAGTTTAGTAAGTTCAAATGATGCGTCTTGTGGATCATGTAATGGTGACGCAGAAATACAAGCATCTGGTGGAGCTGGTTCATTTACTTATCTTTGGTCACCAGCCCCAGGTGGAGGTCAAGGGACTACTATAGGGACAGGTTTATGTGCTGGTGTTTATAATGTATCAATAACTGATGCGAGTGGTTGTACTTCATCTCAATCCGTAAATATCAATTCTGTAGCGCTAGAAGTACTTGATTTAGATTCTGTAGACGTATCATGTTTTGGTGTTTGTGATGGACAAGCCATTGCATCATATGTTTGTCTTGAATCACCTTGTACTATCGAATGGTTTGACCTGGCTACTGGTATTTCAACTGGAATAATAGGAGATGTTACACCGGCCACTTTATGTGGCGGAACCTACATTGCACAATTAACCAATAATTTAGGTTGTGTTACTTCAGACACTATTGTGGTTAATTCACCTCCTCAAATTACAGGAACGGTCAACCCAACTGATGTTGACTGTTTTAATGCATGTAATGGCTCTGCTGTTGCTACGGGAAATGGGGGAACAGGTACATTGACGTACACTTGGAACCCAATTCCAGGAACAGGACAAAACACAACCAATGCTGGAGGATTATGTGCAGGCAATTGGGATTTAACCATAAGTGATGCCAACGGGTGTTCTACCAATATTCCTTTTACCATTAGTGAACCAAATGATATTACAATTAACAATGTAAGCGCGACTGATATCAGTTGCTTTGGAAGCAGTGATGGAACGGTATCGGTGTTAGCTTCAAACGGAACGCCTCCACTTTCATATGAATGGTTTTTATGCGGAACTAGTGTTTCAATTGGAACTGGAGCAAACATAGGCGGATTAACCCCAGGCGATTATTACGCTGTTGTGACAGACGCTAATGGATGTTCGAAAGCAACAACTTGTGTTACGATTGGAGATAAAAATGAATTGACAGCAATTTTAAATGCCTCAAACTCGAGCTGTTTTGGATATTGTAATGGAATTATTGATGTGGTACCAAGTGGTGGTGATGGTAATTATTTTTATCAATGGCTAGATGATTTAATGAACCCAATTGCTGGACAAACAAACGATACTATTTCTAATATTTGTCAGGGTACTTATAATGTTCAAATAACTGATGGAAATGGATGTTCAATTATTGAAGGACCAATCGATTTAACTCAACCTTCAAACCCTTGGTCGGTAACTAGCAGCACAACAGATATTACCTGTTTTGGAACCTGTGATGGAACAGCAACCGTAACTGTAAACTCAGGTAATACACCACCATATACTTATTTATGGGATGACCCTTCTGCTCAAACCACCCCAACAGCTACAAATTTATGTCCTGGAACTTATCATGTAACCATTTTTGATGCCGGAAGTTGTGACACTACAATTCAAATAACCATTTTAGACGCCCTACCTTTTAACACTGGTGGTACTCAAACAGATATTTCTTGCTTTGGAGATTGTAATGGTACTGCAACCGTTAATCCAACAGGAGGCACAAGTCCTTATGTCATCACATGGGACAACGGAGACTTAGGTTCAACCGCATCCAATTTATGTGCAGGTAATGTTACGGCTACTATGACGGATGCTAATGGCTGCTCTTTAGACACAACTTTTACCATCATTGAACCAAATGCACCACTTCAAACTAACACCGTATTTAGCAATAACTCTACTTGTGGTGCATGTAATGGTAGTGCAACCATAAACGTTATTGGTGGAACACATCCTTACACCTATGTATGGACGGGTAATCCAACAGGACAAGGTACAAATTCAGTAAGTGGATTGTGTGCTGGTATAATTTCGGTAACTGTAACAGATGCCAACGGTTGTAGTGTGAGTGAAGTCTTCCCAATCACTGATATTAATGGGGAAGTATTAACCATGAATGGGACAGATGCATCATGTTTTGGAACTTGTGATGGAGGAGCTGAGGTTACGTTCACTTGCTCAGATCCTACTTGCTCTGTAGAATGGTTTGATGCTGCAACTGGAACTTCAACAGGAATAACTTCAACAACGATCAGTAATCTTTGTGCCGGTGATTATTTCGTCACGGTTACCAATAATTCACTTTGTGTGAGCAATGGATTCGTTACCATAAATGAGCCATCACAAATCATGACCAATGAAATAATGACTTCTATTACCTGTAATGGTTCAGATGACGCTTCAATTACTTTAACCCCTTCTGGCGGTAGTGGTGCAGGCTATACATACAATTGGAATCCAGTTCCTCCTAACGGTAATGGAACCAATCAAGCCACAAATTTAGGCCCTGGACTTTGGTCGGTTGACATCACTGATGGTTCAGGATGTGTTGAGACTTATGACTACAATCTTACCGAACCAAGTACCATTGATATTACACCTACGTTTACAGACGTTACCTGTAATGGAAGCTGTGATGGAAGTATTTCTCTCACGGTATCTGGAGGGTATGGCACTTACACCTACCAATGGTTTATGAATGGAACTGTTATGCCCGGAGAAACTAATCCAAATATTAGTAATTTATGTCCTGGTAACTACAACGTTGAAGTCACTGATATGGGTGGTTGTACAGTCACTTTAAATAATGATATTACCGTATCAGAACCATTCAGTATCAGTGCCCCGATTTCTTCAACAGACGTTACCTGTAATGGAAGTTGTGATGGTACCGCAACGGTAACTCCGTCTGGAGGTACATTACCTTACATCATTAATTGGTATGATGCTTCCAATGCTCTAATTGGTCAAACAGGGATAAACGCCATTAATTTATGCCCTGGGGATTACTATGCCATAGTAACTGATGCAAATAATTGTATGTTTACTTCTAATACGGTTACAATCTCAGAAAATGCAGCATTAACTCAAACGATAACCATCAATGATGCCAGTTGTTTTGGACTGTGTGATGGAGATGCTTCAATACTGGTTAACGGTGGGGCCTTGCCTTACACCTATAATTGGCTAGACGTATTAGATAATCCGTTACCAGGAGGTACTACAGCAAACGTTAATAATTTATGTGCTGGAAATTATACCATAGAGGTTATTGATGCGAATGGATGTTCGACAGGAGAACAAAATGTCGTAATTAATGGTACCACAGAAATTACTGCAAATTTATTTTCTAATGATGCGACTTGCGGCGTTAATGATGGTAACGCAACCGTTAACCCATCAGGCGGAACACCCGGATATACTTATCAATGGTATGATGCAAGTTTAAATAGTTTAGCTGGCGAAACAAACCAAATTCTTTTAAATGTAGGTTCTGGTGTTTATTTCGTAGATGTAACAGACGCAAATGGCTGTAACCAGCAGTTTTCTGTAACTATTAGTGATATACCGTCCACGACATTAACTTGGGATAACATCACTTATCCAACGTGTTTTGGCGCCAATGATGGTGCCATTGAAGCCACTGTAACTGGAACAAATCTCCCGCTTTCGTTTGTATGGAATCCTGGGGGCTATACCACGGAAGATATTTCGAATTTAACGGCAGGAAATTATACTTTAATGGTGACTGATGCTCTAGGTTGTATTAACTTTTATGACACTACGCTAATTGAACCATCAGAAATAACTGTTACGCCAACCATAACAGATTCCGATTGTAATTTATGCAATGGAGAAATTTCTGTATTCTTAAATGGTGGAACTGGTGTTTTAACAAGTGTTTGGAATAATGGTTCAATGGGAACATTGGTTTCTAATTTATGTCCTGCTATATATGAAATTACCGTAACGGATGGAAATGGATGTACTCAAACAGATCAAATTTCAGTTGGTAATAATTCTGGTTTAACAGCGACTTCAAATGTAAGCGCAATCAATTGTATAAATGCCTGTGATGGAGAAATAACAATTTCAGGAGTTGGAGGAACAGCACCATACAGTTACAATTGGTTAAACTTCCCGTCTAACAATCAAACCGAATCTAACTTATGTGCAGATACTTACTTTATAGAAGTAACAGATGCTATCGGATGTACTTATCCAATTGATGTAGAATTGATTGAACCTGTTAACTTTACAGTTACTGAATTTATTACACCACCTACATGTGGAAATACAGATGGGAGTATTGCATTAACTGTAACAGGAGGTAATCCACCTTTTACCTATCTATGGAATACTACTGATGTTACCCAAACCATTTCAAATTTGAGTGAAGGCATTTATACGGTTACCGTAACAGATGCCAACGGTTGTAGCCAAGATTTTAATTACAATTTAAATAATTCAACGGCTCCGCAAATCGAACTTACCAAAACAGATTTATCGTGTCATGGGATTTGCATTGGTTCTATTAGCTCGACTGTAACGGGTGGAACCCCAACCTATACTTATCAATGGATGGATGAATTCGGTAATACTTTACCTGGAGAAACTAACCCTACCATTTCTAATCTATGTGCAGGAAATTATACGCTTCAAGTTACCGATAACTTAGGGTGTGTCAGTTACCAAACCACTGAAATCATTGAACCAGACACAATTTTACTCAACACCCCTTTTGTTACACCGATTTCTTGTAATGGAACTTGTGACGGAATCATTACCGTAAATCCAATTGGTGGAACCCCAGGCTACTCTTTTACTTGGGATGATCCAAATAACCAAACGACACCAAATGCTATTGATTTATGTACAGGCACTTATACGGTAGACATTACAGATGCTAATGGCTGTCAGGTTTCACAAACTGAAAATATTACGGAACCTATGCCAATTCAGGTCGTATTAGACAGCACGCAGTCTGCAACTTGTATTAACTCTGCGGATGGCGGTATATTTATTACCATTTCAGGAGGAAACCCTCCACTTTCTATAGCTTGGACACAAAATGAAAAAGACACCGTATTTGTTGAGGATTTAACTAATGCTTTACCTGGTCCATATATAGTAGAAGTAATTGATGCCAACGGATGTACGTTTGTTGATACGTTCAACATAGACACTTTGTTAACAGTTCTAGCTTTTGCAGGTAATGATACAATAGTTTGTTTTGAGCAAGGTGTAACCTTGAATGGGACATCTAATCAAACAGATGCTGATTTTACATGGTTTGATTTGAATGGAAATATCCTATCAGATACTTCAGTGTTAAATTTATCAGCTCAAACGACTGGAAACAATACTTATTTGCTTAACGCCAACTATTCAGGGTGTGACTATACCGATACCGTAGTAGTTACCACAAATGGTGAAATATTAGTGGATGCCGGGCCGGACATAGAGTTGTTAACCAATGCCACCGGTGTCATTGGAGGCAGCCCAACAACGGATATTACCAATACAATTATCTGGACACCGAACACCTATTTAAACGATTCAACACTTGCCAACCCATCTGTGATTTCGCCAGATGAGGATATTACATACTATGTAACAGTGATCGATACTAATGGCTGTCAAAATACCGATTCAGTTTATGTTGAAGTAATTCCAACTCTAGTAATTCCTGATGGTATTTCGCCAAACGGAGACGGCAAAAACGAAACATGGCAATTAGTATTTAAGGACGATTTTCCAGATATGGAAGTTTCGGTTTACAACCGTTGGGGTGAATTGTTATTTTATGATAACAACGGCTATGCAAACGAATGGGACGGAAAATATAACGGAGAAGAACTACCAGTAGGTACTTATTATTACGTCATTGATGTACACAATGAATTGTATCCTGACCCATTCACAGGTCCAATAACTATAATGAGATAATGAAAGGAACTATTTTACATATTATTTTTGTGACGTTAACCTTTGTTTCGTTTGGACAACAATTGCCGCAACAAACACAGTTTATGTTTAACCAGTATGCTTTTAACCCTGCATATGCAGGTGTAACAGATTCTTGGGAGGCAGTAGCCAATAACCGGTATCAATGGATAGGCATAACAGATGCACCAAGAACTTTTACGCTTGCTGCACAAGGTCCATTTAAAAATGAAAAGATGGGTATTGGTGCTTTTGTTTACACAGATATTGTTGGACCAACAAGACGTTTAGGATTTCAAGCCTCTTATGCTTATCATCTTCAATTATCGGACAACATTAAAATGTCCATGGCTGTTTCATTTGGGTTTAACCAATGGTTATTGGACGCAGATAAAATTACCACCGTAGACGCCAATGATCCGTTCTTTTCAAATGGCTTAATTAAAACATTTAGCCCTGATGCTAAATTTGGTTTATATGTCTACCACAAAGATTGGTACATTGGTGCGGCATTGCCTCAACTCATTCACAACACCTTAAACTTTGATGCCATTTCAATCGACTCTCGTTCTTATTTAGAAGATCATTTTTACATCAATGGAGGTTATATATTTAGAATTGGTGATGATTGGCAACTAGAACCAACCACTTTGATAAAAATTGCCTACCCTGCACCAACAAAGGTTGACTTGGCTTTAAAAGTAACCTATAAAGAAATGGTATGGATTGGGGGAGGATTCAGAACTAATGATGCGTTTTATGCCATGGTGGGTTATAACCACGATCAAAAATTAAAGTTGGGTTATGCGTATGATTTCACCACAACGGCACTAAAAAGTTATAGCAGTGGTTCGCACGAATTATTTATGGCTGTTACTTTTGGTAAAACCAAAAAAGGGATGGTAAATACTCCATCTTTGGAATAATTCTACTCACTTAATAAATCAAGGGCAATCACTTTTTTAACCAACCCCGTTAAGTTTTTTACATCAAATAAAAGATCTAAATAACTATTTTAATTAGTTTTCTATAAACTAGATAAATTAAATAAGACTATTAGTTCAACACTTTTTTAAACAAAAAAATATCCAGCCTTAATGACTGGATATATTCTATTTTGTTATAATTAGTTTTTGAGTTCTAGATATTCCATTTGATTTTACATTTACAAAATAAATACCATCCGCAAAACTATCCGTATCAATTTTTATCAGACCTTTATCCAAAGGTAGTTGAGTATTATAAACAATTTTTCCCTCAAAGCTTGTGATAGTTAAAACAACGTTATCGGTTGAACTTTGATTATATCT
>PDWJ01004817.1_pt1 | contig 11570 bp, 10 predicted proteins | sample 1430881 | NCBI WGS metagenome assembly PDWJ01 (sample SAMN01162460, study PRJNA174530) | Oral metagenome, whole genome shotgun sequencing project. | biome: Marine environment; feature: Marine mammal; material: Swab sample of the gingival sulcus; isolation source: swab sample of gingival sulcus... | reverse complement strand
TCTTACTACTGTAGAATCTATCTCGAAGTATTCCGCGATACCGCCACATACACCATCTAATTTTTTATCATATCTTGATTTGTATAGTTTTTTCTTTTCCATAGGAATTCCTTATTTTTTGAATTTTTCATAGATTGATTGCGACATTTTATTTTAATACTATTCTTAAATTAAAAAGAAATCTTAAATCGCAAATAAAGTGCTAAAAGAATTTCGACCCGAATCTGCAGGGATCGTAGCGAGCGAAGCCCAGGGTGAGTTGTGCTTTTAGAAATTTTGGGAAAAAGAATAGTTTTTATTTGAGAATAGTATAAAATGACATCACCTATCGTTTTAGCATGACGGCAAATGGTTCCCATGGTTCGATTAGGATAGACTCTTCGTCCAGTCCTTTCAACCATTTTTCGTCGAGGTATTTTTTATCGACAATCGCCGCGATGTTTTCGTTGGTAAACCATTCGTCGCTCATGGAGAAAATTCCTTTTTCTCCCATTTTATCGCCCCAAGAATTTTCTACCTGCCATTTGATCGGCTGTCCATTATCGTCAAGATCTACCCCGATAAAAGTCATTGCGTGATTGAGGTCTGTGCAATGGTAGTCAATTCGTTCTGCTTTTGTAAATTCGCCCACTTCAGTAAGGGTGTCATCATAGGTGAAGAGATGCTTGTCCATAATACCGGTTTTTCGATGTGTATTTTGATCCACGTCACAAGCAAACCACACCGCTTCTCCGTCTTTAATGGACTGGATAATCGCTTTTTTAATATCTTCTTGCGGAATGTTGAGGGAAGAGACGGGTTGATCTTCCGCTACTACTTTGGAATACTTGAGTTCCAATTTTTTGCCAAAAGGGTATTTTCCTCTCGGATCTTCGATGACGCTTACTTTGTTCGCGAAGTAGTCATTGACATATTCTTTGTAGAATGTCATCGGTGTAAGATTTGTGATTTTATGGAATTTATCATCTTTGTCGGTGTATTCGAAATCGAAGGTTTCCGGCAGTCTTCCGAGCACTTTTGTGCAGATATTGTAGACTTCGTAAAGGGCATTTTCCTTGATTTCTTCGAGTGCTTTTTTACTTTCTCCTGCGGCATGTGCTTTTCGAATGGTCATCGCTGCTCGTCGTAGGCGCAGGTTAATCTGCTCGACAAATGCTGACGAATTTTCAGAATTGTGTGTTTCCGGCATGATGTACTTTGGTACACAACCGTATTTTCGAACGAGCGAATCAAAGCCTTCGAACCAACTTCCGTCTCCTGCGACAGCATGTTGTAGGAAATGTTGCATTAAACGAGAGTCAATCGCTTCTTCGGGATGTTCCATTATGAGTGTAAGAAAGGAATTTGATTTTTCCATTTTATCCATAAAGTAGAGGTAGGTTTCGGAAAATTCAAAGTTTTTGACATTCAGTTTTTTGCTTACTTGTAGTCTGAGAACATTTAGTCCTGCGAACATCCAACATCTGCCGGAGTGTTTTTGGTGCGTAATCTCTCCTTTTTTCACACTGTCTGAAAATTTGAAATTGTGGAATCGAAGCACTTCATTGTTAAATGAACTCTCCTCGACACCTGCTTTTGCCATCGCATTGGCGATGGTCGTGCTTGCTTTGTCTTTTTCAAAGCGGCTTTTGAAATTTTGTAATAATTCTGCTGTAACCATAGTTCTCCTAGTGTAATTTTTATCCTGTCTATTTTAGCATACCACATCAGCGATTACAATGATATACCACTCGGTTTTTGCCGGCGTCTTTGGCGTTGTAAAGTGATGCATCAGCGGATTCGATTAGTTCCTCAATATTGCTTCCATCTTTGGGATAGGAGGCGACGCCGGAAGTGATCGTGATATGCGGATTCGATTTTTCGTTGATTTCTTTCCTATTGTAATCGACAATTTTTAACGCATTTTCAGCGTCGATATTGGGCATAATTAAGATGAATTCATCGCCACCAAATCGTCCGAATAAATCGTTTCGGCGTTTGTTTTTATGGAAGTGTTCGGAGAGAAATTTTAAACAGTTATCCCCGGTGATGTGTCCGTAGTTGTCGTTGATAAACTTAAAGTCGTCCAAGTCAATAAGGGCGATGGAGAATATCTTTACATTGGGATTGTCAATCAATTCATTGATGGTCTGATTGATCTTTTTTCGATTAATCGCCTTCGTAAGAGGGTCCTTGGTTGATTTTTCTTCAATTTCTTCCACTTTTCCTGCCATCCCTTTTGTGAGTCGGCGCGCTTCGTTTTCGACTTGTCTGGCAAATCGACTTTCCAGTTTGTCTAGGCGTTCCTCTATTTTTTCTTTTTTGGCTCGTCTGTCTTTTACCATAAAGCGAATGACGACGGCTTGATAAATCGTCAGCAGGATGACGCCGAATAGTTGTGTATGGTAGTCCGGTGATAGCCCTGCGACAATCCCGCCACAAAGTGCCATGGCGTTAATTTGTATGGATGTCGTCCGGGCTTTTCCTCTTAAGGCGATGATGTCATAGATCGTCGATAGTGCGATTGCGACTACTAAAAGGAGAGAAATCATCGCGGCGCTTAGCACCCGTTGCTGAAGGAGGGAAATCATGGTTACAAGGGAGAGACTGTGTGCAAAGACGAAGGATCGCGGATTGGTGTGTTCTTCGCTTGTTGTAAAAGGAGAAAGAAGTGCGAAGAGAAGAAAGGCCGATTTAATGAGTGCAAACTGTGAGTATCCGAATCGAAGTTCGGAAACCGTTATAAGAAAAAGGATGGGGTATAGCGCTCGCCTTCCCCATAGCGGTTTTTCGCCAAGTGTTGTCATGATGGTAAACAACATCGTAACAATGAGAAAAAAATCTATTTTCATACCGTTAGTATGCCATAAGGCGCGGAGGGTGTCAACGAATTTTGACAGTTGGTTTAACTATGGTATATAATTAAATGTTGAGTGTTTTTGCAAATTTTGTCGCTTGAATTGCTCGACTAGGTAGGTAAATGTTGGGAACATTTTAATATAGGAGGAACGATGAGTAAGAGATTAGTAGGAACGGAAGTAACAGGACTGAGAGCGCCTATTTTTAAGAGTGGGGACAATCTTCCTGAAATCGTGTCGCAGACGTTTTTAGAGTACATCGAGGAAACAAAGACGGAAATTGGGCAGAAAGATGTGCTGGCAATTACCGAATCGGTAGTGGCTAGGGCACAGGGAAACTATGTTTCCATCGACGGGATTGCCGAGGATGTTGCTGAAAAATACGGCGATGATGTCGTTGGTGTTATTTTCCCGATACTGAGCAGAAATCGTTTTGCGATAGCCCTTAGAGGAATTGCAAGAGGGGTTGCGAAGAAAATTGTTCTGATGCTCAGCTATCCTTCCGATGAAGTGGGCAATCACTTAGTGTGGATTAGCAGAGTCGATGAAAAAGGCGTTAATCCATGGACAGATACTCTTAATGAAAAACAGTTTCGTGAGCATTTCGGTTATGAAAAACATACGTTTACCGGTGTGGATTATATCGAATACTACAAGAAAATTATTGAGGCGGAAGGCAAGGAGTGCGAGATTATTTTCTCGAATTCTCCGCTTACTATACTGGACTATACAAAGAGTGTTCTTCAATGTGATATTCACAGTGCGGAGAGGACAGAGACAAGACTTCGAAAAGCGGGCGTTCAAAAACTCTACGGTCTAAAGGATATTTGTTCGGAGCCTCGAAAGAATGAGGGGGGAGAGAAATCAAGAGGATTCAACGCGCAGTATGGATTGCTTGGTTCCAATAAATCCGATGAGGAGCATTTGAAGTTATTTCCTAGGGATTGCAATACTTTAGTTCGTGATATACAGGCTAGGATTAAGGAGAAAACAGGAAAAACTGTGGAAGTTATGGTATATGGAGATGGCGCCTTTAAAGATCCGGTCGGTAAAATTTGGGAGCTTGCGGATCCTGTCGTTTCGCCGGGCTATACCGTTGGGCTTGAGGGGACACCGCATGAATTGAAGCTTAAGTATATCGCTGACAATTCGTTTCCGGATTTGGAGGGCGAGGAGCTTGAAAAAGCGATTAAGAAGTATATCGAAGAAAAGAAGGAAGGAAGTTCAAAGGATGCCATGGATAGTCAGGGTACAACGCCTCGACGACTTACCGATTTACTCGGTTCGTTATGCGATCTGACATCGGGAAGCGGCGACAAGGGAACACCAATGATTTATATTCGAGGGTACTTCGATAATATTACGACAAATTAATGTAGCTTGTGAACGTTGTCGTTAAACAATGCCTCTGAGACAGTCGTTTTGGGGGTTTTTTTTATCCATACAAATCCTTCGGAAAGGACCATGTCCTTTCGAAGGATTTGTATGGATAATTCCTGAATGAATTTTCGTTTTATGGTTCGATATTGTAACGTTGGATTTTCGGTTGCACTTCACCGTTTAATAAGAGGGATTCGACCCCGTCAAGACTGTATGCCGTTAAATTTAAGAGGACATCAAACAATTCTTTATCCTGAATGTAGTGGTAATTTGTTATGCTAATGGCAAGTTCTCCTTGGTCGTCGAGTTCACAATGCTCTAATTCCACTAATGGAGGAATAATGCCGGCGATTGCCGGGTCTGTTAAAAATTCTTTGATTAGTTCATCAATGGTTTTCGATACTGCCGGCTTTTTTGTAATGTACGTGTAGGTTCCTCCGTTTTGATACGGTGTATAAATGGCGGGTGTTTTTGGTGTTTCGATCATCGTAACATGGACACCATCTAAAAAAATAGTTGTTTGAACAATGTTAGAATAGCTGGCAAAGGTTCGCGCTACGGCTTCGTATATGAGTTCGATATTCCTTTCGTCTTGGATATTGCTACTTAGGTACATTACTCTTAGCGTACCGGATTCAATCCAGTATTCGTTGGATACTGGAATTGCCTGTTCAGCCAATTCGATCGACGGAGACGCTCCTTCAACCATGGTATCGTACAATGTAATATAGTTAAAGGTGGATTTCGGAACCAGTCTTGAGACGGGAATTAGTTGTTTTCTTTCTTTGTCGGGACAGAAAAACTCATATACTCGATAGTCTTCGGGAATGTCTGTTCGATACTCGAGAAGTTTTTTTTGGCGATTTTTTTTGGCAGAGATAATTAGTTTCCCCGCTTTTTGTGTTCCCACCAGAAAATCTGCGTTGTAGTACCCGTCAGCGAGTTTTGGAAGATTGTCTTCTATAGGAAGGACGTAGGTAGCCTGTTTGCCATCAATAATAAGGTCTTCGTATTTTGGGCTAATCGCGATGGGATCCTGTCCTTCTATCGCCAGTGACAGTTCGGGGAAATCAGTGGTAAAATCGCCTGTGCTCGATTGGTACAAGAGGGAGAGCTTTTTGATCGCACTGTCTTCATCAAAGCCGACGACGCCAAGGAGATGTTCTTCGGGATTTTTTTTCACCCAGTAAGTGGATGGGAAATCTTGAACTGAGGCAAGCGAAATTCCTTTGATGCCGATAAAAGAGATTTGTTCAATTTCATGAGGATTGTCCTCTGAGTTGGGATCGACAATCGGTCGAAAAGGCTCTATTTTTATCAGTGCGGTATTTAGTGGTAGTATGGTTGATATTGTAATTAATATCAATATAAATAGTAGATTTAAAAATTTTTGCATTTTATCGTCCTTGTTGGTGGGTATGATGGTATAATTATAGCATATCGAAAATGTAGTGTAAATTGATTCAAATGACTTTGAAAAAAGGATTGGTTATGAAAAGTTGTATAAAAGTATGGGTGAAAATCCCATTGTTCGCTGTAGTTTTTTTCTCCCTTTTGTTCCTATTTTCGTGGAGCAATGGCTATGGAGAAGACGAATCGAGTGGACGAAAGACGGAGTCTGTGCTTGTCTATTCGGAGCGTTTAGATTTGCAGGCAGAAAAGTCACATAGGAGAAAAAAGTCAGACAAGGTAGACCATTCGGGCAATTCGGAACAGGAAGAAAACTCGGAAAAAGAGGGCATCGAACAGGAAGGAAGCGGAAAGGAAAAGATTCCCGCGGACTATGCGGAAAAATACAAGGAGTTGTTTAAGCTCTATGCTGATATTGAACTGATGAACGATTTAAAGGAAAAGTATGAGCAGGAAATTGATATTTTAAAGGAACGAATTGCCACGTCTGCTGATCGTTTGGATGAACTGTCCGAGGAGATTTGTATTCTGGAAGCCGACTATGGAAAAATTATGCGTTCCAGGCAGATGTATGGAGAGCTGAGCGGCTTAAAGTTAGTGCTTTCTTCTGCAAATGTTTCCCAGCTGGTTTATCGCGCAAGTCTGCTAGGAGAAATTAGTTCAACCTACCGCCGAGCGACGGATGGATTAGATATTGCTTTAGCAGAGGAGCAAGGTTTGAAGGAAGGACTGGAATCCGATCAGATAGAAATTATTGAAAAAAAAGAGGATTTAGAAAAGAGTATTGTTCAAAAAGAAGCAAGCGCGAAAGAATTGGAGGAGTACCTTGAGGCACAAGGCGCGGATCGCTCTCAGTATGAAGAAGAACTGGAAAATTTAAGCACCAAGTGGGAGGAACTGAAACCGCTCTTTGATGCCAGTGTAGAAAGTATTAAACAATTAGTTGATTCCGGCGGACTACCGAATGATGTGGCGGAAATGAAAGTAACCATGGAGGGCGTGAAAGCGGTTGTTCGTGAAGAGGTCTTTAATCGTATGCTACAGGATGCTTTTGACGAAATGGAGGGTGCGACGACCTTGATTTTTGACATGGAGGAAGAGGGGATTTATGTTCGAATTCCGAGTCATGAGGTCTTATTATTTGGGGTTTTTGACGTGCGTGACCAGTCCATGATTTACCGAGTCGAACGAGGAACATTCTATGGTATCGAGATGGGTGATTCGGCGATAGAAGATTTGTTTTTGGATCGAGAGTTGGTGTTTGATTTATCCTCCTTGATTGGAAAGAATGAATTGACGCATTGTCGTTTGTTTGATGAATATATTGAAATCAGTGTCGACTTGCATTTTTAGGGTACCGGGGTATCTGTAGGATTGCACTTTATGTACATTGGTTAGGAAAGGATAGAAAAAATGGGAGAACATATGGAATACGCAATTAAGGCGAACGAAGTGTCGTTGGAATATTCTGATAAGACGGTGGCGTTGAAGTCATTAAATATGGAAGTAAACTACGGAGAGATTGTCTTTTTAACCGGCGAAAGTGGCAGTGGGAAAACCAGTGCGCTTCGTCTTATTATGGGGAGTGAAAAAGGCGGCGGAGAGCTGATGGTAGCCGGAGAGAATATGTATTCGTTGAATAAGCGACAAATTCGAAAACTACGGCAGAAAATTGGCTGTGTTTTCCAGCATCTTCGACTGATTGAACATCAGAGTGTGATGGACAATGTGATGCTACCGCTTCGGTTTATTGGCAGGCAAAAGAAAAGGCGTCAAAGAGCGCTGGAAGCAATCGAAAAAGTTGGGCTGGCAGGGCTTGAAAAAAAGAAGGTCCACTTGCTTTCCGGTGGGCAGAAACAGCGTGTTGCGATTGCCAGAGCCATCGTTTCGGGGGCGAAGATTTTGATTGCTGATGAGCCGACCGGAAATTTGGATTATGACAATTCTTTGGAAGTAATTCGATTATATGAATCCTTGGCGAGGGAAGGTGCGGCGGTTTTGATTACGACCCATGCACTTCCGCTTATGGAACAAGTGGAGGCTTATCGTCATTACAGTTTGACGTCCGGTGTTTCCAGCAAGGTGTTTCATCAACCGCCCATCGAACTGGAACAGTTGCCGTCGAGCGATCGTGAAGATATTGTAAAAGAAGATTCTCAGGGAAATAAAGAGAATAGTGTGGAAGAGAACGGTGTGGAGGAACAAGTCGCGAAGGGTGATGAACCCATAGTGTATGAAACAATCTTACAACCTGAAATCATTGATTCGAACGAGAATGTTGCCAACAAAGAGGAGGAGAACGCATAATGAGAAATTTTGGATACTATGTAAGAGAGACCTTTGGCCTTTTTAGCGGGAAATCCTTTCTGTCGATTATTTCGACGACCATGTTACTACTCCTTTCGATTTCACTGTCCTGTTCGTTTTTTATCGGTATGTACTATTCGGAAATCCTCGCATCGGAGGCGGAAATTGCTGTTTTTTACAGTACACCGGAAAAACTCGATGTTATTGAGAAGGATATTCAAGCCGTTTCAGGGGTTCTTGGCGTCCGACGAATTACTGCGGAAGAAGCGAAGGCGGAAATGAAAACCTACCTGGGGGAAGATGCCGACATGCTTGATAAAATGAAAGACAATCCTTTTTTGCCATACCTCAGGGTAAAAGTCGATGCTACGATTACGGTTGAGTCCATTGATACGATTAAAAAGATTCCCTTAGTGACGCATGTAAGAGATAATCGAGACATCCTCTTTAAAATTAATCATATAACACAAATGATTGCCATTATAGGAGGTGCTTTTGTCATCGTCTCAGTTCTAACCAGTGCTTTTATTTCCTACTATGTTTCCTCCGAAAATATTTCCATGCGACGAAGCCAGGTAGAGAATATGAAGCACATGGGTGCTCCTGATGGATTTATTATGCGACCGTTCCGTTGGCACAGCGTGCTGCTCAATCTTATTTCGTCGGCGATCGCCTGCGGTGCTCTATACTACCTAGTCTATCGCTTTTCGTCCGACTACTCGATTGATTTAATGCAAGTATCGTACTTTGTCTACATCGCTTCGGGGTTTGCGGTTTTGACGATTTTGATTGGGGTTTTGGGGACTGTTTTTAGTGGTCGCAAATACACCTAGAACACTGGTTTTTTTCCGCTCTAGCTTCATAAACATCGAATTCGTTCTTGTTCGCGAATACTATATTCTACTCTCTGCGAACGCCTTCTTGTTTATTCGCTAGAGCGAAAAATCCCTGCGTGTTAGTAATTGTTATGCTTTACGAGCTTGTCTTTGTTTGTTCCTTCCGGCGAAAAATTTCTTCGCTAGGAACTGTTTGTTTTATTCTGTTCTCATCGCACTCGCCCTTGTTTACTTATTAGCGCCCAAACATCCTGCGCTAGGATGGCTTTCGTTTTATTTTAGAATGTTGTAAACGGAAAACCCTCTCTTGTTTGTGAAAAGAGAGGGTTCAATTTTTATTCGATTTTTTCTAGCAGAAAGTCCTAAGATGAACGAAGTAAGTAAATTTTTAATGCACTTCGCAGCCACCCCATTCTACTAGCGTAAAGCCTTTTCGTTCAAAGGGTTTGAATGTTTGTGGTTCGATGTCGATTGGTTCATCGAGTGCTTTATATGCCATAAATACCCGAAGCGTGGAGTCGGGACCGGGATTTACGACAAGCTTGGCACTATCGGTGTAGTTTGTTCCTTGAAAGGAAATAAGATTGTATTTATTCTCTTGCATCATAGGAAGCCAGTACACGATAAATTCGTTGTACTCATGGGGAAGAAGACCGATTTGGGAAAGTGTTTTTTGTAAAAATTCCGCGGTATCTTCGCCGGCTACGACAAATCCTTTGGTAAAGTCATATTCTGTTGTATTTGTTCCTTCCCAGAAGAGGTAGCTGTACTCTTGAGCATCTGCTTTGTTTACTAGTTTTCCATCGGGATACGCCACCACGTCCCAACCTTCCTTGTACTCGGGATAGGTCGCGGTCAGTTTTCCGTCGTAGTCCAATGTGACTCGTACCTCCGTTTTTGCTTCCGGATAGAGGTAGATGACCGGTTTTCTCTTAACCCTGTCTTGGGTTTCTGTTTCGGGGCTACTTGATGTCGTTTCTTCTGACGTCTTCTTTATGCTATTATTGCAAGAAACGAAAAATAGACAGAGAAGTAGCAAACCACAGAAGATAACTTTGTACATGATGTTTTCATTCATATAAACTCCTTGATTTAACTGATGTGGAATAACAATTATATTGTCCGATCGTATATAAAAATAGCCTAAAATGCATTGTTTAAAATGAATTATTTGTCAATAACTTTTATCAAAACAACTTTATGTGATTAACTTCTACCACTTTTCCTGACTTTTTGGCAGTCTTATGCCGGGAAGTAAGAATTGTTCCCATAGGAACCACGTCGTATCTTTTTTTCTTAGCACAATAGGACGTGGGCTGTCGGCTCCGCTTGAAATCATAAATAATTTCGCATAGCCTTCTTCTGCCATGGCGTTTGCTTGTTCTACTACTTTAATAGTATAGGGTGCGCCGACTTTGTAGTCGTTTTCCGGTGATGTTCCGTCAAGGTAGGAGCGTGCGACATGTTCTTTTCCTTTTAGGCGATCTCGTAGGAATTGTTTAAAATGATTGTCGATGTCTTTGGGACCGTTTAAAAAATCAAGCATCGCCAGTCCATCGTCCGTGGATTCGGTATATCGAATGAGTGCGAGAACGGTTAGTGCGGCAGCTTTATGAGGGCTGGATAAATCCGCTTCGGGTAGTGCTTTCAATTCCTCTGCATTTGCCGGTAGCCTGTCAAATGTAAATTCTGTTACTTGGTTCATAGTTCCTCCTTTTTTCTTATTCTTATTATACTATATTGTTTTAATTTAGAGTAATGTTTTTGCTTTTCCATGTTTTTATGTTTGAATCAAAGGATTTTTTAGTATAATATGATGTAGAAATAGTTTAATGAAAGAGGAACGTATGAAGATTAAGAAGATTGAATGTCCGAGTTGTGGGTTTGCCTTTAAGCCAAGTGGTTTGGATAGTATATGTGAATGTCCGGCCTGCAAAACGGCGCTTTACCTAGATGATGAAAAACAGAACCCTTCAGTGGTTAATATTAATATCAATAATAATATCAATAATTACGGTATTGATTCTGATTATAATTCTTTTGTTCGCAAAACCCCACCTTCTGCCGCTCGTGTTATCGGGTCTGTGGTATTTGCTCTCGTGATGACGTCGTTTTTTATCTTTTCTACTTTTATGAGTCGTTTTGAAACGTCCGTGTCGATCGGTGGTATATCGTCTTCTTATCGAACGGTTCCGGAGAGCGAGCCATTTGTCGGGTTTGTAGAAACACTTTATGGTAAGGTGGCGTCAGAAATCAGTGAGGAAGAATACGGTCGGATCAAGTATCTTTATATTGAACGAAACTGTCCTCCTTCTGATTGGACGAATTCGGACAAGTATCCATGGCGATTTGACTACGCGTTTTCTGTCGATGCCGATGGTAATCCTGTCGATGCGGCGAGTGTGTTTATTGACAGTGATGAGAATGTTCAGGAGAGGGACCTTCAAGTATTTACCAATATAGTAAGTGCAAACTTTGGTGAATATGGTCAGTTTGCGTGGGATAGCGATTACTATGGTGATCCGAATTATAAAAATTTGAAGAAGCTGAAGTACTACAAGGGTGACAATTTGAGAGCATTAGTTCATGCTTTTGCTGATCCATCGTACATCGAGCGATTGGATGTGGACAGTATTAGTATTGATTCTGATGGAACGGGGGATTTGTCGGCTTTTTCCGGATTGAAAAGTCTTCGTCTTGATTTTGTTTCGGAGCGTGATGACTTAGAGAAACTCACGGCGTTCAAAAATTTGGAAGAGCTTAGTGTGGATTATTTTGACAACGAAAAGAGGAATAATTT
>PDWJ01004816.1_pt1 | contig 11570 bp, 11 predicted proteins | sample 1430881 | NCBI WGS metagenome assembly PDWJ01 (sample SAMN01162460, study PRJNA174530) | Oral metagenome, whole genome shotgun sequencing project. | biome: Marine environment; feature: Marine mammal; material: Swab sample of the gingival sulcus; isolation source: swab sample of gingival sulcus... | reverse complement strand
AAAAAAAATAGAAAGAAAATATTTAAAGAGACATTTAACAAAAGAGGAAAAGGAAAATCTAGTTGTAATGTCAATGGGTAAAAAAAATGGAAATTTTGGCGAAAAAAGATCAATAGATTATAAGAAGGCAATTGAGGAACTATATATTGATAAATACGGTAATTTATTAGTATGTAGAGAGTCTAAAGATCAATTTCTTGTTTTTGATGTTTTTAAAGAAGATAGTTTTGTGGAAAAAGTAAAACTATTCTCTTTAAATAGAGATGATTTGATATTATTCGCTAACGATAAGATTTATTCACTAAATAAAGAGAAATTAACTTTATCTGTTTTTTCATACTGAATAGGCTCTGATTAAAAAAGAGAGCAGGGCTTTATGCCACATTTTGCTTCTTTTTCAGATAAAAAATTTTCCAAAAACTCAGACTTTCGAGAAGCGAGCAGTACAAGGAATTGATTTTTTATGCGATTTGACCCTATAACTACTAGGTAATCCATTGCAGAAAAAATCGATGACGAAGTAATGCGAAGCTTATCGGAAGTCTGAAAAATCTACCAATTTTTCTTAACCTTTGCTCTTTCAACCTTAATCATCTTTTTCTTTATCTTCTCTTGAGTGTCCTTCTCTTTTTTCTTCATAGCGTTTAGCATTCTTTCAGCTTCCTCTTTACTCATCTGCTTCTTCTCTCTTTTTTGCTGCTGCTGTTTGTTATCCTTTTTCTGATCTTTATTCTGCTTATTTTTCTTGTCTTGGTTTTGCTGTTGATCATCCTTTTTCTGCTGTTGATCTTTTTGATCATTCTGCTTGTTCTGATCTTGGCTGTCCTTATTTTCCTGATCTTTCTTATCTTGATCTTTGTTCTGATCTTGATTTTGTTGTTGCTGCTGCTGTTGTTGTTTCTTTAGCTTTCTAACTATCTCATAGTTTATGGCAGCCTCCCTATTTTCAGGATTAAGTTTTAAAGCATCTTTGTAATAGTTCATGGCTTCATCAAGTTTCTGCTGTTCTACTAAACTATTACCAATGTTGTACTTAATATCCGATTGGAAATTTGGGTCTTTACTGCTAAGGGCTTCTCCGTAGCTATTTAAAGCTTCATCAAACTTTTTCTGTTTTAGTAGTGCATTTCCTAAATTATAGTTAAGATCAGATCTTTTTTTATTACTCTTTAATGCTTTTCTATAGTACTCTTCAGCTTTATCATATTTAGCTTTATTGTAGTTTTTTTCACCTTCATTGGCATCAAAGTATGATATGGAAAATCCTAGTGAATATATTGAAAGAAGTAGAACTATATATCTCATTATTTCTCCTTTCTCGCTTTATTTAAGAGTGATTCAATAAGTAATATAATAAGAGCTATCAGTATAAATACCTGAAACCTACTCTCAAAATCTTCAAATATCTTTGTAGAGTACTCCCTTTTTTCAAACTCAGAGATCTCCTTAAATATCTCATCAAGCTCACTATCTCCTGCCGAAGCCCTGTAAAATTGACCATCACTTTCAAGTGCCACTTTCTGTAGTGTAAGCTCATTTAGCTTTGTTATAACTGTTTCTCCGTTTTCATCTTTTAAGAAGCCACCTTTGTAGGGTATAGGTACTCCGAGAGTTGATCCTATACCTATGGTAAATATAACTATATTGTTCTCTTTTGCTTCAGCTATTGCCTCTTCAAGACCTTGTTCGTGATCCTCTCCATCAGAGATTACAATTAGTAGTTTCCTCTTCTTATCCTTTTGATCAAAAGCTGAAATTGATGTTTTTACAGCTTCGGATATAGATGTTCCATTTTGGGGTAACAGATTAGGTTTAAGTATATCCAAAAACATTCTCATTGCACCGTAATCTGTAGTTAGAGGGCATTGAATAAATGCTTTTGAGGTGAAACCTACTAATCCCACTCTGTCCCCTTTTAATCTTTCAATAAACCTTTTAATCTCATATTTGGTTTTCATTAGCCTGTTTGGAGTAATATCCTCTGCAAGCATAGATCTTGAAAGATCAACTGCTAAAATAATGTCTATACCCTCTCTCTTTGCTTCAACCTGCTTTGTTCCTATTTGAGGATTGACAAGAGCAATGGTTAAAAATATTAGAGCCGTAACAAGTAGAGAAGATTTAATATTTCTCTTTCTTTTTGAAGAGCTATACCCCAACTTTTCAACCATATTATTTGAGAATATAGATCTTAGCTTACTTCTGAAAGATCGTCTTCCAACATATGTAATTAAAGCTATTGGTATTATTATAAATAGTAGGTTAAAGTACCAAACATATTCGTATCTTATCATATCCATATATTAAAATCCCTCTTTTTACAGAAATCTTAGATACTTCTTCTAAAGTATGTTCTATCCAAAATAAATGATAACAGAAGAAGAATTATACCCGGAATCAAAAAATCTCTAAACTTTTCTGTATAGGTTTTATAGAAATTTGTTTTAATTTTATTTTTCTCCAAACCATCTATCTCATCATAAATCTTTTCCAATTTCTCTATATTGGTAGCTCTGTAAAACTTACCTCCGGTTGTTTCGGCAATTTCAGAAAGCATCTTCTCATCAATCTTAAAATCAAGCTCCCTAATAATATCTTTACCAAAAAAATCTTTTCCGTAAGGATACTTGGCTCTCTTTTTTCCAATCCCAATTGTGTAGATTCTTACATCAATAGCTGCAGCCGCTTCAGCAGCAGTTTCAGGATCTATTTCACCCTTATTATTCTCGCCGTCCGTTAGAAGTATAACAACTTTTGATTTAGATTTAGACTCTCTCAATCTGTTTACAGAGTTCGCAAGAGCAGTACCAATGGCTGTTCCATCCTCAATCTGCTCCATTTTAACTTTTGAAAGGAGTTCTTGGAGAATTCCATAATCTGTTGTAAGTGGGCATTGGGTATAAGACTCTCCGGCAAATATTACAAGACCTATCCTATCATTTTTTCTTCCCTTTATAAAATTTAGGGCAACATCAATAGCTGCTCTAAACCTATTAGGCGAGAAATCCATTGCTTTCATAGAAGTTGAAACATCTAAAGTTAAGATTATATCAATACCTTCAGTTGTAGTTTCTCTGTTTTCAATAGATGATCTTGGTCTTGCCAACGCAACAATGATTAGAGCTATGGCAAGTAGTTTAAAAAGGGTAGGTAAAAAATAGAATCTTGATCTAAGGGTTGGTTTTACACCCTCAAGCAATCTAAAATCTGAAACCCTAAAATATGCCGTCTTTCTCTTTTTTACTATAAAGGTAAAGATAATAGGGATTAAAAATAGTAGATATAGGTAGGTAGGATCTGCAAACTCCATATTTCCCATTATTTCTCCTTCTCTATAGTATCATTTTTTGTTTTATCAATAAACTTTTCAGCTTCTCCAACAAACTTTTGAAGATCCTCTGCAAGAGGTATATGTTTTGCAAACTTTACAAGATCCGTTAGATTTAGAAGATCCTCCAGTTTTGATATAAGGTTTTTATCAAGAGTGTTATTCATTCTTTCCAAGATATCTGAAGTTGGTATCTCAGCTGCATTAAACTTGTATCTGGCTTCCAAATACTCACGAATAAGGATTGAGATCTCTACTGAGAACTCCTTAAACTCTCCCTTACTCAAAAGATTTTTTCTTTCCAGATTTCTTAACTTCTCAAGTGCAACTATGTGAGCAGGAATAATCTTAACCTTTTTTACAGGTTTTATGGATCCTGTTTTTCTCTTCTTAACAAGTAGATAAATAATGATAATCGTTAAGATAATTCCACCAATTATCGACCCTATAATAAGCTTCTCATTTTTACTTAACTCATAACCTTTTACACCTTTAATGGGTAGTATAGATTTTAGAGAATCAAAGGGTATATCTATCTTATTACCTAAACTGTCTTTGGTTGTAACAGATCCTGTTTTTAGGATAGAAAGAACCTCAATCTTTAAAGAGTCCGATTTTAAAATTTCACTTCCACTTTTTCCCTTAATCTCTACATGTACAGGACCAAAGTAATATTCGCCGGGTTCTTCAAATGTTGTATAGTTATGTTCCCACACCTCTAAAACATTACCATTTGTAATCTTTTTTTCCAGAAGTTTAGAGTTTACTCTTTCAAACTTACCAAAGGTTTCACCCTCATAATCGGGGTAGTATATTTGGCTGTTTTCAGGATAGTTGATGGTTGTTTTTATCTTTAACCTTTCTCCAATGATAAGCTTATCCCTATTCCCGTCAATCTCAATAGATGCTGAAAAAAGGTATGTAGCAAATAGAAGTAGTATTATAAAATATTTCACGACCTACTCCTACTTTTGAAAAATGTCATCAACGGTTTTATGTATGAACTATTGATATCAATAATCACCTTGTCAACCTTATTTTTATTAAAAAGTTTCTCTTTCTTTAAATTGTGGTTTTTAATGTTATTTCTAAATGTTTCTCTATTCTTTCTAGATTTAAGATCGACAATTAAAGTTTTACCACTCTCATTGTCGTAAAGCTCAATAAATCCCAATTTATCAAGATTTTCCTCTGCCTTATCACTTAAATCTATTCCCACAAGATCATGTCTATTGGAAACAATTTGAAGCTCCTTCTCATACTCTGAGCTTAAAAAATCTGAAATTAAAAATGCTGAACATCTTTTTTTCTGCACCCTATTGAGATACTCCAAAGCTCCACCAATATCTGTTCCGTGACTCTCCTCCTTATGGTAGATTAGCTCTCTTATAATTCTAAACACATGAGCTTTACCCTTTTTGGGAGGTACAAATTTTTCAATCTTATCAGAGAATAGAATAAGACCAACTTTGTCGTTGTTCTTTATAGCAGAAAAAGCTAAAACAGCCGCAATCTCTGTAGCAATTTCCCGTCTAAAAGTTTTATCGGAACCAAAAGATCCACTACCGGAAATATCAACCAAAAGCATTAAAACAAGCTCTCTTTCCTCCTCAAAAACCTTAATAAAAGGGGCTTTCATTCTGGCACTTACATTCCAATCTATGGTTCTTACATCATCGCCGTAGCTATACTCTCTAACTTCGGAAAAGTTCATACCACGACCTTTAAAACGGCTATGGTATTCTCCACTAAAATGTTGGTTAACTATCCCACGGGTTTTTATCTCTATAGCCTTAACCCGTTTGAGAATATCTTTCTCGTTTATACTCATAAGAATCTCCTATGGTATTTCAATAGAATCAAACACTTTAGAGATAATATCTTCAGAGTTTATCTCTTCTGCTTCCGCTTCATAGGTTATTCCAACTCTATGTCTCATAACATCTTTACCAATAGATCTAATATCTTCAGGAGTAACAAAACCTCTTCTCTTTAGGAAAGCTTGAGCCTTAGCAGCTTTAATAAGATTGATTGATGCCCTTGGAGATGCTCCATACTCAATGTATGACTTGTAATCCTCCATACCATATTTTTCAGGGAATCTTGTAGCGTTTACAATATCTATAATATACTTTTCAATCTTCTCATCAACATAGATCTCTTTTACAAGCTCTCTAACCTCTTTAATTTCAGCCGGAGTGATTACACAATCAATCTCTTTGGAACTATCCATTGAAACTCTTCTCATAATCTCAAGCTCTTCTGAAGGGTTAGGGTATGTAATTTTTATCTTTAGCATAAATCTATCAACCTGTGCTTCAGGTAGCGGATATGTACCCTCCTGCTCAATAGGGTTTTGTGTTGCCAATACTAAAAATGGTTCATCAAGCTTATATGTATTCTCTCCAATGGTTACTTGCTTCTCTTGCATAGCCTCCAAAAGTGCTGCTTGAACCTTAGCAGGGGATCTATTAATCTCATCTGCCAAGATTATATTTGAGAAAATAGGACCTTTTTTTGTTTCAAAATTACCACTGTTTTGGTTGTAGATCATAGTACCTATAAGATCAGCAGGAAGTAGATCCGGAGTAAACTGGATTCTTCTAAACTCACTATTTATTGTAGATGATAACGCCTTTACTGTCTCGGTCTTAGCAAGCCCCGGAACACCCTCTAAAAGAACATGACCACCGGTAAACAAACCGATGAGTAATCGCTCAACCATATATTTTTGACCAATAATCTTTTTGCCTATTTCAGTGGATAAAAGATCTAAAAACTTACTTTTCTGTTCCACCTTTTCCGTTATAGCTCTAATATCACTACTCATTTTTATCCCCATTTTTTTTCATTTTTTACCATATTTTTTTTTAGTAGTTCCAAATAAAATCTACTATATTTTTATAAAATTATCTATTTGGAGTTTGAAACCAATTTCCTATTACTTATCTCTATAAATGAGTTCTGCTTTTAAAATTGGTTTTGCCTTGAAGTGTTGGTTTATAGCTTGTCAGATTTTTATACAATTTGAAAGTCAAATTTCCTAACTTTATTTATTGACAATACTTCTTCTAGGGCTTACTATGTGGTAGTATTCTTTTTGATATTTTAAACTAAAAATATGTTTGGTAGGATCAATGACTTCGGTATTTAAGATTCAAAATAAGCTTGAGTATTTTACAAAGGTTGGTGAAAAGAAAAAAGTTGCTTCCGTAACGCTTGATTTGACTCAAAATTGCAATTCAGGATGTTTGTTTTGTTTTAAGGAGAATAATAAAAAGAAAGAAAATGAATTAGGTACAAATGATGTTTATAAAATTATAGATAAGTTATATAGAGATGGTTGCTACATGCTACAGATTACAGGTGGTGAGCCATTTATTAGATCTGATATTTTTGACATAATCAGATATGCGAAAAAAAAGCATTTTTTTGTAATGGTAAATACGAATGGATCTTTACTGAATAAGGAAAAGATAAAAGAGCTGTCTTTAATTAAACCCGATACTATAATTTTCAGTATGCACTCAGTAGTTGAAAAGACATATAAGAAGATTATGAAGTGTAATGTTAGCCTAAGCAAGATTATTGAGAATATTATTGCAGTTAAAAATGTTGGGATAAATGTTCATTTAAATGCAGTTCTTACAAAATACAATATTGATGAATTTTCAAATTTAAAAAAATTTTGGGAAAGATATGGAATAGAATCAATTAGAGGTGAATTTGCAAATTCATCACATAATGAATCTAATTTGACTGATAGTTTTTATCCCAGTAAGGAACAATTATTTAATTATTTTAAATTAACCAAAATGCCTTTGCCGAATTTTAATTATGATAAGAATAAAAGATTATGTGGTGCTGGAATCAATGGATTTCATATTAATTCTGATGGAAAAGTTGTACCATGCTTATCATTGAATGTGGAAATAGGTGATATTAGAGTAGATTCCTTGAGTAAAATAATGAACCATCATTTTATGGAGAAGTTAAGAAATATTAGAATTCAAAATTTAGAAAAGTGTGATAGATGTGGAAATCAAAAATATTGCAAAATTTGCGTTGGAGAGAATTATATGGAAAATAAAACATTGTTTAAAAGCTCTAAATTAAGCTGTTTGAAGGCTAATATGTATTCAGATTATTTTAAAGTTATTAGCGGATTTATTAAAAATGGATAAAGATATAGTTGTTATTCCAACATGGGTATCGTATAGAGAAATAGGCAATGTTTATTATATTTCAAATTCAAGTTTAGATAAGGAATATAAATTTGAAGGTAGTTCTTATATAATATGGAGCTATATTGTAAAGTTTGAGTTAGCTTCACTGGAAAACCTTATAAGTTATCTTTTGCTGAAATTAGAAAAAGAAGTTATTAATTTTGACTACATGAAGATTAATCAGGAAGTTAATGATTTTGTACAATTATTACGCAAGGAAAACTTGATTAAACTTGCAAATTAAAAACAAAATAAGGAGGGAATGATGGAATGGTCAACACCCAGTGTAGAAGAACAAGAAGGAATAGTTATGAATGGAGGATTCCATTCGTGGGCTCATTGTGGAACATGTAGCATGATTAAATGTGATAGTTGTCGAGATTCTGCTACTAATCCAGAATTAGAAGGATCGAACCCTTCTAATTAAATAGAATAATTTATTCTACAGAGTTCTTACATGCAATAGGTATAGTTATACTACCTATTGCATGTTTTTGATATTTATTCAGGGAAGTTTTGTATTTATGAATAATTTTGCTTTAAAATATATAATAAAGTACAAATATAGTTTATTAATTGTACTTGTATTGATGTTAACAGGTACAATATTGCATATGCTTATTCCCCTTATATATAGTAGTATCATAAACGAATTAAATAATAAAGACAGTTATATTAATCTTGTTAAGTTAGCAACATTTTATTTTTTAATCTCTTCGTTACTAGATGTACTATATACAGGTCAGATCTATTTTCATAATCGTACAGGTTCACTAATTGCATTCAGTATTAGACAAGATCTTCTTAAACATATTCAAAATTTACCTATGGGTTACTTTTATAATAATAAACAGGGGGATTTATTAACCAGATTAACATCTGATGTGAATTTGTTGGAATCATTTATTACTAAAAATTCTGTAACTATTATGGCATCATTTATTCAAGTTTTAATTACTTTGAGTATGTTATTTTATTTAAACTATAAACTTGCATTTATCTCTCTTCTATTTATACCTATAACTCAACTCTTACTAAATATGTCTAATAAAAAGATTTCAAAATTCACTAATATTGAGAAAGAAAATCTCTCAAAATTAAACTCAATACTTCATGAAATTTTGAATAATATGTATATCCTTAAATTATTTAATGGTACAAAAAAGAGTATAATTAAAACAATTAATCCAACTAGAAATCTTATTAAATCTAGATTGAAATCTGATCTTTTTTCGGGAATAGCAGGGAGTTCTGCTAATATTTCCAGTTCATTTTCAGTTGTTTTTCTTTTTTATGTTATTGGTGGATATGAAGTGTTTAATAACAGAATGAATATTGGAGATCTGTTAGCGTTTAGTATGTATTTAGGGTGGGTAGTCCAACCACTGATAAGGGTATTTAAAGTAACCACTATTTATTCAAGAGTAAAAATCTCTTATAATAGAATAAATCAAATTTTTATGGAAGAGGAAGAGCCATATTTAGATGAAGGAATAAAAATAGATTCTTTCAAAGACAAAATTACCATTAATAAGCTTTTATATTCATATCATGAAGCAAATGAAATTTTAAGAGGTATATCCTTAGATATAAAAAAGGGAGAGTCTATTGCCTTTGTTGGAAATTCAGGTTGTGGTAAAACAACTTTAATTAATTTATTATTAAAGGTCATAAACTGTTCAAGAGATATGATAAAAATTGATAATATTGATATTAATGATATCAATACAAAATCAATAAGAGATTTTTTTGGTGTTGTTACTCAAGATACTTTTTTATTTGATGGGACAATAAGAGAAAATCTAAAAATGTTTAAGAATAGCACAGATAATGAAATTAAAAATGCGTGTACCTTGGCACATATTGATGATTTTATATCAAGTTTACCGGAAAAATATGAGACAGTTATTGGGGAAAAGGGTGTTAAACTTTCCGGAGGTCAGAAGCAGAGATTAGCGATTGCACGAGCTATACTATACAATCCTGAGGTTTATATATTTGATGAGGCTACTTCGAGTTTAGATAGTGAATCAGAAAAGTATGTTTTAGATGCTTTAGATATGATAATGAAAGATAAAACTTCAATTATAATTGCACATCGTTTATCTACTCTTAAAAATGTTGATAAAATATTTGTTTTTGAAGAAGGTAAGATAGTAGAGTTTGGAAGTCATAAAAATTTGCTTGAAAATAAGGGTGCGTATTATAAACTATGGGAATTGAATAAGATTATTGAGTAGTAACTAAAAAAGGATATTTAAATGAAACCGTTCATTATTTTTATACTCTTAATAGGGGTATTAAGCTGTACAAAAGATAAAAATTACAGTTTAGAGGTTGTTGATGGTGTAAAATTTATCAATAATAAGAACACCCCCTCTAATCCCTCTTTAAAATATAGTTTATCAAAAACTCTTGAAATAAACTTTTATGATAATGATAATCAAGAGATAGAAAACTTTAAATATCCAATAGATTTTGATATAGATAGAGATAAAAACATCTATATACTAGATATTATGACCTCTGAAGTAAAAAAGTTTGATAAAAATGGAAAATATTTAAAATCTTTTTCAAGACAGGGTAACGGACCCGGAGAATCCTTGTATCCTAGTTGTTTATTTATTGATAGAGACACCGTCTATATATCAAATCGTAGAGGAAAATCTTTTATTAAATATTCGTTAGATGGTAAATATATTGGAGATAATAAATTAGATTTCAGACTCCCTTCAGGAGCAAAGCCAATAGGTAATAACTATATAGGAAGCTATGATGATTATACCTCAGTGGATAACACTCCATCCAGAGTTTTTAGACTAGCACTATTCAATGATAAAATGGAGATGATAGAGTCACTCTATGATTATGATGTTGATATAGAGGATGAAAACTTTTATAACAATGTTTTAGACATATTTCCACCATATGCCATTGGAGACAGTTTAATCTATGTATCGGCTAATAGCGAAGTGGAGTATAAAATCTATGCTTACAATTTTAATGGAGATAAGAGGGAGGTATATAGTAAACAATATCGTGAAAAAAGGTACTCAAAATCTGAAAAAGATGATATTATTAAAATGATAAATATGAAAGAGGAGTTGATATCTGATATTCCTCAAAAATCAAAAAAATCTATCACAGATATTGTTTATGAGGATAAAAACAGTATATGGGTTATGACACCTGGCGATAATCCTCGTGATAGTTTAGGGGTTGTAGTGGATATATTTAAAAAGGGTATTTTTCAGAATAGATTTAAGTTTTCAGAGTTAGAAACACATTGTAGTTATAGTTATAATCTATTTTATAAAATTAAAAATGGTTATCTGTATCAATTATCAAATAAAGAGGGAAATCTTAAAGTTTTTAAGATTGAGAAATAGTTTGGTTATCATAGAATTTGTCTAAAACTAAGCTCTATTTATTAAGATCTTATTGCTATTTATCTTCTTTTGCAAAAAAGAAGAAACCGAGGTAATTAAAACATTCATATCGTTTAACTCTGTCGAAGCTGGTAAACTAGGAATCTTCCAAAAGAAGGATCTTATATGAGCACGAGGAACCGATGTATCCTCTATTCGGAAACAATTTAATATCTAATTCCTTAAAAAAGTTTCCGACATAGCGGTGGAATCGGCAAACCCGACAGGGTTTGAGCTAACATCATCGAGAATATTTTATGGCTTGGCTTTGCCTAATTCTGCTTTTGCTTCTTTTTCAGACAAAAAAGAAGAGCTTTTCTTTCTTTTGGCTACAAAAGAAATGCCCAAAAAAGTTTATAGATTTTGGCAAAAATCTTAAAACTTTTCCCAGACTGGTCGATAAAAGTATAGCTTTCGAGATAACTCTTTTTTCTTAAGTCAACAGCATTGAGCACAAGAGTTTCCCCTACAGGAGTTAATGGAACAATAAACCATTAATGTTAAAATGATCGAGAATCTAATGTAGGGGTAGGTTTTATGCCTACCCTTTCTGTTACATTCACCATCAATAAGATTGTGTAATAGGAC
>PDWJ01004814.1_pt1 | contig 11571 bp, 10 predicted proteins | sample 1430881 | NCBI WGS metagenome assembly PDWJ01 (sample SAMN01162460, study PRJNA174530) | Oral metagenome, whole genome shotgun sequencing project. | biome: Marine environment; feature: Marine mammal; material: Swab sample of the gingival sulcus; isolation source: swab sample of gingival sulcus... | reverse complement strand
GTAAGAAACCATAAGGAGCAGCTGCTGAAGGAGGTCGCTAATCAGAAATAGAGGCTGGCAGAAGTTCCCCAACTTTGTGAAAGCCTTACCCAGGAGAAGTTCATGGGTAAGGCTTTTTGTTATTTATCAAAATATTTTTTTACAGTATCAAGCGATATAGCAGGCTGGTTCTGCAAAAAAGATTTTCTTGCCTCTTCACTGCGAATCATTTCACGAGTAAAATTTGCTGCCTCGTTAAGCACATCGCATGTTGCGCATTTCCTTAACATTTGATTTTCAGGGGAAAGTACAGTTCCAATTATAATATGAAGCAACACCGCAAGAATGGCAGCCTTGGCAAAGCCGACAATCCCGCCAAGCAAACGATCAAACCAGCTTGTAATGGTGAGACTCAGCACCATGTTCAACAGTTTGCCAATAAGCATAATCACCAGATACGTCGCGACAAAAAGCAGCAGATAACAGGCTAAAAAAACTATTTTCGGATTATCAGATATTTCCTGAAGTATCGGAAAAAGCTGCTCATGATACCTGCTTGCAACAAAATATCCCAGATAGAGAGCCAGAAAACCGGTGACCTGCCGTAATAACCCCAACCATATTCCCCTGCCGATAAGCACAGCAAAAAGACCTGCAATAACAAGATCGTAGGCAGTCATCCCTGCAAATGTATCCATAGTAACCTCTTCTTTTTTTCATACGGTTATAATAAATTGCAGCCTCAATATAAATGCTTACCGTAGACTCGGCAATTACCAAGTTTACATTTGTTACTTTAACAGGTTCCCTCCCCCGTTAATGGTTACTGGTTACCTGCAAAATTCCCTGAACAATATCCGTATAATGCCAGAACTACCAGAAGTCGAAGTCGTCACCCAGGGGCTCCGCCCACATTTAGTCGGAAAAAAAATCGTATCTTTCTGGCACAGTGGCAAACCCCTTCGCTATCCTGTCCCTTTCGGCAAGATAAAACAGGAGATGCTGGAAAAAACAATAACGACCGTAACAAGGCGGGCAAAATTCCTGCAAATTACCCTTGATTCTGGAGCAGAACTTATCATTCATCTGGGAATGACCGGGAATCTCGGTTTTTTCGGAAAAAAAAGCAGGCGCAAACCTCATACGCATCTTGAGTGGGACCTGGATAACGGCAAGGTCTTACGCTACCAGGATGTACGCCGCTTTGGTTCTGCGAAAATGCTCACGGCGGCAGAGGCAAAAAACAAGGAAAAGACTATTTTCTGTAATGTTGGCCCAGAGCCATTTTCACCTGCCTTTACTGCCACATATTTACAAACAAGAGCGAAAAAACGCAGCATCTCTGTCAAACAGTTTTTAATGACCAACCAGATCGTCTGTGGAATCGGCAATATTTACGCTAACGAATCCCTGTTCCATGCCGGAATTAATCCACGGACGCCTGCAAAAAACCTTAGTCAACAACAATGGAGTTTCCTTGTACAGAAGATACGGGACGTGCTGACCCATGCCATAGAATGTGGAGGATCAACCATAAGTGATTTTCTTAATGCCGGGCAGAAAAGCGGTTATTTTCAGATAAACTTTGCCGTATACGGCAAAAATGGACAGAAATGTTCACACTGTCAGGCAATTATTGAAAAACAGGTTATAGCCGGCAGAGCATCCTACTACTGCCCGCAATGTCAAAAAAGATGATGTTTTCTCTGCAAGACGTAAACAGATAATAAAAACCCTGAGTTTACAGAAAAACAAGCACGTAGCAGGCAAAAAATTACTTACCAAGACAGAACTGCTCAAAAACGGCATCGAGAACATCATCAGGGGTGGTTTCTCCAACAATATCGTTAAGCGCATCCAGAGCCCCCTGAAGATCAACAGCAACAAGATCACAGGTCAGTCCCGCACCGAGAGTATCAAGAACTCCCTGCACAGCATCAATGGCTGCTCCAAGGGCAAGTTTATGTCTCAGGTTGGGAGCACAACCATCCTCCTCCCACACCCCCGCAGCAGAAGTAATCTGCGCAAAAAGTGTGTTTCTGAGTCCTTCTATATTATCCTGATTTCTGGCGGAAATAACAACAGGTGCAACCTCGGTCGCCATCCACGAGAGATCAAGCTCATTATCGCCACAAAGATCCGATTTGTTCACCACGGGAACCAGGGGTTTATGCGCAACCTGCTCGTAAAGCAGTCGATCCTCTTCTGTAACCCCGGTTGCGCCATCAATCAGAAAGACAACAAAATCCGCACGATTAATAAGCTCTCTGGCACGCTCAATCCCCAGTTCCTCTACTTCACAGACACCCTCTCGTATTCCGGCAGTATCAATGATCCGCACAGGAATACCGGAAATATCGATGATTTCTTCAATGGAATCTCTGGTAGTCCCCGGAACTGAGGTAACAAGTGCGCGATCCTCTTGCAACAGGGCATTGAGCAGGCTTGATTTCCCCACATTCGGACGGCCGGCAATAACAAGGGAGACACCATCCCGGTAGAGTTTGCCCTGTCCCGCTCCTTTGAGTAGTTTTTGCAGCGGTTTTTGAACCTCTTCCGTCAACTGGACAACCAGCTGCGAATGATCCACAATCTCAACGTCATCATCGGGAAAATCAATGGCCACCTCCACCACCGCCTTTGCCCGAACAAGTGACTGCCGACACGGTTCAATACGCCTGTACAGGGCACCAGAAAGCTGCTCCAGCCCAAGATCAACACCTTTTTGCGTTTTTGCAGAAAGTATGTCAACCACAGCTTCAGCCTGGGTAAGATCTATCCTGCCATTCAGAAACGCCCGCTTGGTAAATTCTCCGGGGGCGGCGAGCTGCGCGCCACAGTCAAGAACAAGCTTCAGGGTATTTTCCAGCACCAGATAGCTGCCATGACAATGCAGCTCAACAACATCCTCCCTGGTATAACTGTTGGGACCACGCATAAAAACTGCCAGCACCTCATCAACCATTTTTCCCGAAAAGGGATCAACCAGCTGACCATAATACAGTTTATGGCTCTGATAGCTACAGCTGCTGTTTTTAGGCAGAAAGATTTTCTCAAGAATAGAGAACGAGAGAGAACCGCTCATGCGGACTATTCCCACCCCGCCGACACCAGGCGGAGTAGAAATGGCAGCAATGGTGATATCGTCTGAAATTTGACCGGAACTCATTGACTGCATCCCCTGGTCATCTTTTTCAAGTCCTGGTCAGGACTCTTTATTGTTATTGTTTTTCTGATTCTGCTTTCGCCCCGAACGATTGCCACGCCCACGGGAACCGGAATGCCTGCGACCGCCTCGACCACCTTTACCGGGCTGATAGATAAGAATTTTTTTAAAGAGCCCGTCACCAACCGACCTGCTTCTGATCTCCTTGTCTTCCTGCAGGACGACATGAATTTCGCGTCGTTCTGAGGGGTTAAGCGGTGGCAAGGCCTGGGTCTTACCATCAGCCTTGACAAGCTGCGCAAGCTCCAGGGCCTTCAGTTTCATTTCCTCAAGACGTCTGGCACGAAAATCACCAACATCAAGAGATATACGAATCCGCTGCTCAATTTTCCTGCTGATAATCTTGCGTACAATATACTGGAGACTATCCAGAACCTTCCCTTCGGGGCCAACAAGCTCTTCTTCGTATTCTCCGCGCAGTATACAGGAAACAGAAAGACCACTGACTTCAACATCAACCGTGGATGGAAACCCCATCAGTTCAACAAGCTGCAGAATTTCATTTTTGATGAGTTCAACATTCTCAGGCTCTGCCTCTCCCTTTTCTTCTTCAGGGGCAGAGTGAAATGTCCCGCCTTGATCCTGCGCTGGCTCAGCTGCTGTTTTTACGGGCCGGGAACGTTTACCCTGCACAGCTCTTGCTTTTTCTATCGTGTCAACATTCTTTTTTTTCTCGGGGGTGCCAATAATATCATCAACATTAAACCCGCCAGTCTGCTCATCTTCATTAGCTTTAAGAGCAGCCTTGATATGTGCTTTCTTTTTGATAAGACCAAAAATCCCTGTGGAACCGGTTTTTATGACGTCAATTTCAAGTCTTTCCTGGGCAACACCAAAATGTTTACACGCATCCCTGATTGCACCGGCAACTTCCCTGCCATAAAAATCCAATTTTTCACGACTCATACAACTTCCCCTGTACCGTATCTTTTTTATTCACAAGGTACCCCAAATTATGCCGCAGACGTTTTTCTCTCCCTGTTGATCAGCACCTGCTGCAAAATAGAGAGGAGATTGTTCACCAACCAGTACAACACAAGACCAGAGGCAAAATTAAGAAACATAAAGGTAAAAATCAGAGGCAGAAACATCATGATTTTCGCCTGGGTCGGATCAGCAGTAGATGGGGTCAGCTTCTGCTGAAAGAACATTGACGCGCCCATCATCAGGGTGAGCACAGGAAGACCGCCAAGATACGGGATATCAAAACCGATCCACAATCTATCGGGAGCTGACAGATCTGTGATCCACATCATAAATGGCGCGTGACGCAATTCAATGGACTGTAACAATACCTTGTACAAGGCAAAAAATACAGGAATCTGCAGCAGCATCGGCAGACAACCACCCAGTGGATTAACCTTATAGGTCTTGTAAAGATTCATTACCTCCTGATTCATCCTGGTGGGATCATCCTTGTATTTTTCCTTGATTTTGACCATTTTAGGCTGAAGTTTCTGCATATTTTTCATCGACTTCATACCTTTTTGGGAAATTGGCCAGAAAAGCCCCTTAAACAGGATGGTTACCAAAATGATAGCAATACCATAATTATGAAAGATACTATAGAACATGTTAAGCAGCCATAAAGCCGGTTTGGCAATAACATCAAACCAGCCAAAGTTGACAGACTTATCCAGATTGTAACCAATCGCCTTCAGCATTTTCAGCTTCTTTGGTCCAAGAAAAACATGGTAATCATATACCTTTGTCTCTCCCGGCTGAAGAGTATCCAGGGCGCCAGTCAATCTTGAACGGGTAAGCTCGGTGTTCCCTTCCATGGTAAAGGTTTGAGCAGTTCCATCTTTTGGAACCATGGCGCAGAGGAAATAATTTCCTTCAAAACCGGCCCATTCAATGGCTCCATGTACGGTTAAGGGCGCAGTTTCATAATCATCGGGGCTTATCTCCGAAAGTTCGCCATTCATCACCATCGCAGGGCCACTGAATAAAAATCTTGAGGCCGGGCTGACCACACCCTCAAAAGACGTATTAACCAAGGCAAGCTGGGGAGCTCCCTGCAAAATTGCCTCAGAATTATTGTACACCTTGACAACGACATCCAGCAGATAACTTTCGTTACTAAAACTATACATCCGCTCAACAACAAGCCCGTTACCAACATTGGCTGTCAGCTTCAGTTCACCTCGGCCATTATTCAAATCAAGAACAATGCTCTGTTTATCACTCTCGAACAAAATTCGTCCGGGAAGGACACTGCCCCAGGAAAATTGAAAGGGGTATCCCTGGGCAGTATCGGTCTTGACCAGCTGCATTCCAGGAGAATCTTCCGCATTGGTCTCTGTCTGCTTTTTCAGGACAAAGCTGGTGACAGTCCCTCCGTCTTCACTGACAGTGGCGGTGTAAAGCTCTGTATCAATAACAATATCCCGGGGTTCACGGTCATAGGCCACCATGGGCGCAGTGACAGCAGAAGCAGGCATCTGGGGTGGTTGAGCTACTTGTGGTGCAGAAACAGAAGCGGCGGGTTGTTGCGTATTCCCGTCAGCAGAGATTATCTGCTGCCCATCTTCCCCGACAACGGCAGGCTCTTCAAAACCAACAAAAAGGTATTGATATCCAAGTAAAATAACAAACGAAATAATGATTGCCAGAAAGGTTCTGTAGGTATCCATGAATTTTCCGATTATGAATTTTTAAAGCTGAAGACGACCACTCCTCAAAAAAACAGAAGAAACAGCAAGCTTCCAGTCATCGTACGGGATCATACCCGCCTCGAGAAAAAGGATGGCAGCGAAGTATCCGACAAAAACCCATCAGGCCTCCGCGAAAAACACCGTATTTTTCTATAGCCTCGGTAGTGTACTCTGAACATGTAGGAGTGAAACGGCAGGAAGGAGGTAAAACAGGAGAGATGAAATACTTATATCCTTTTAACAATTTGACAAGCACTGCTTTCGGAAGTTCAGATAGTTTCATCAGCTTTTCCACAAACATCCACAAGTCTGGTTGACAACCTCTCAACTGCACGGCATATCTCGTCTGGATTCTTGTACGAGAAACCAGGACGAACGGTGAAAACAATATCCATATTTTCGGGATAGTGCTCCCGCATTGTCCTGAAAGACTCTCTTATAATACGTTTGATACGATTTCTTTTGACTGCGCCCTTTATCTTACGGTGAATGCTTATCCCCAATCTGCTGAACCCGTAACTGTTGCTCAAACAGATAAGGGAAAAACCCTCACCATGCAGGCGTTTTCCCCGGTTGTAAACCTCATTGTACTCCCACCCCTTTCGCACAAGATGGGATTTCAAAAGCCGCTGGCGAGTCAATTGTGTACCCTGTTACAAAAACTCACCAGAAACAGTCCAATATGCGTAATTTTCGGGGTAATTATCCCGGCATACATCTTCGCCCAGAAATCAGGCAGAAAGTCTCTTACGCCCCTTCGCTCTTCGTGCACGAATTATCGCGCGCCCCGCACGAGTACTCATTCTTTCACGGAATCCGTGGGTACGTTTACGCTTGAGGTTACTTGGCTGAAAAGTTCTTTTACTCATTATTCACATCCTCGTAATGCCAAGCCCGGACAGGACAGGCATAAAGATTAATATCAGACCTCAAAAACAATGCGAAAAGCCGTTTTGCCTTGAGGACCAGTTTTTTCCAAAACCTGTAGTAAAAGTATGGAATCACAAATTACAAGCCGGAAATATTAACCATATTACTTCAATCCTGTCAAATATTTTTATTTTGCACTCTCCCAATACAACGCAGGACTACAGCAAATATTGTAACATCGTATCCGCCACTTTATTGCCAAAGAGTCTGCTCTATGCTATCCTGCTGCTCTTTTCACAGCACATCACCACTGTAAAAATCACTCGGGGATTTCCATGGCAGCAGATAGTATACGCACATTTAAGGACATTGACTGGGTTACACTTCGCAACAACGCGATGGCCAGAAAGGGATGGAAACGTAAAACAGCCAGTGACTGGGATAAAAAGGCGGAGTCCTTTTCCGAAAGCAGGAAACATCACCAATATATCCATCTGTTTCTTGAAAAACTTCCCCTTGATTCAACGTCCACAGTTCTTGATATCGGAGCTGGCCCCGGCACCCTTGCTCTCCCTGTTGCAAAACGGGCAAAAGAGGTTACAGCTATCGATTTTTCCCAAAGCATGCTGGATTTACTCAACAAACAGGCAGAAGAACAGGGACTGAACAATATCCGCACGGTGAAATGTGCCTGGGAAGACGACTGGCAGAAAAAACAGATTGCACCCCACCAGATTGCAATTGCCTCCCGTTCCATGGGGGTTCAGGACTTACCGGCAGCACTTCAAAAAATAAACAGCTTTGCCACGGACTACGTTTTTTTAAGCGACAGGGTCGGACCAACCCCTTTCGAGCCAGCAGCCTTTGATGCGATTGGCAGGGATTTTCAACCAGGTCCCGACTATATATACACGGTAAATACACTGTATACCATGGGCATTTATCCCAATATATCCATGCTTGAACTTGACAGGGACACTGTCTGCTCCTCCATGGAAGAAGCCTTTGATTCATACCGCTGGATGTTCCATGATCTCACCCCAAAGGAAAGCGGTTTGCTCCGCACATATCTGGAAAAGCATGTTGTCAAGGCAAACAAGGACCAGATAATAATCAGACGTCCTCACCCTGTCCGCTGGGCCTTGATCTGGTGGCAGAAAGACAAATCACCCTCATCCACAATGTTCTAAAGATACGATGATTGAACAATACGATATAGTAGTTATCGGCGCGGGGCACGCAGGCTGTGAAGCCGCGCTGGCCGCAGCCCGGCTGGGATGCAAGACCCTTCTTACTGTCATCAATGCAGACACTATTGGAGCCATGTCATGCAATCCTGCCATTGGCGGACTGGCCAAGGGACATCTTGTGCGGGAAATTGATGCCCTGGGCGGAGAGATGGCAAAAAACATTGACGCCACTTCCATACAGTTTCGTACTCTTAACACCAGTAAGGGCCCGGCTGTGCGATCATCCAGAGCCCAGGCAGACCGGCTGCTTTACAGGCTGCGCATGAAATCGGTCATGGAAAATCAGGAAAACCTGACCATCAAACAGACTGTTGTCACCGGCATTCTCACCGAAGGCGATACAGCAACGGGTATTACCACCTCTCTTGGGGAGGAGATTGGTGCAGGCGCTGTAATCGTTGCAACAGGTACCTTTATGAACGGACTGGTGCATATAGGTTTAAAGAATTTCAGTGCAGGAAGACTTGGTGATCCTGGTTCCATCAAGCTGGGTAACTGGTTCAGGGAAAACGGTTTTGACGTTGGCCGCATGAAGACCGGAACCGTACCGAGACTTGATGCAAGAACAATTGATTACTCAAAACTGGAAATTCAGCATAGTGACTACCCGGCGGGGCATTTTTCCTACTCTTCCGAGGGAGACTATATCCTTCCCCAGATTCCGTGCCATATCACCTACACCAACGAGAGAACTCACGAGATCATTCGTGACGCCATCGATCAGTCTCCTCTTTTTGCAGGAATTATTCAGGGGGTTGGCGCGCGTTACTGCCCTTCCATTGAAGATAAGGTTATGCGTTTCCCGGAGAAGACAAGGCATCAGATTTTTGTGGAACCGGAGGGGCTGGATACCATTGAAATCTACCCCAACGGGATCCCCACCAGTCTGCCGCTTGCAGTCCAGCAGGCAATGGTTAACTCCATCACCGGTTTTGAAAATGCGAGGATCATACGCCCCGGTTACGCCATTGAGTATGACTATATCAACCCTCTGGGACTGCACCCTACCCTTGAAACCAAGAAACTGAAAGGGCTTTTTCTGGCAGGCCAGATCAACGGCACATCAGGCTATGAAGAAGCTGCCGCCCAGGGACTTATGGCCTCTGTCAACGCCGTCCGCTGCATCAGAAATGAAGAACCGGTTATTATTGATCGGTCCCAGGCGTATACCGGCGTCCTGATTGATGACCTGGTTACCATAGGCACTATCGAACCATACAGACTCTTCACGTCACGGGCAGAGTACAGATTGTTATTGCGCGAAGATAATGCAGACGCACGCCTGGCAGAAATCGGCTATACAATCGGCCTTGTCTCCGAGGAAAGTAATCGCCAGTTTGCGGCAAAACAGCAGACCATTGCCAGAGGTGTGGCAACTCTTGAGTCCCTTCAGATAAAGCCGGAGCGAGCAGTTAACGAGGCACTCATCTCCCTTGGCTCCACCGCATTAAAGCAAAAATGTTCTCTTGCAGATCTGCTGCGACGCCCGGAAATTACCATTGAGTCTCTTGCGCAGCTGCCTCTTGCAAACGATGCCAGGAACCAGGTTACCCAGCTGCAAGCCCTGAAAACCAGAGGTGAGATTGAACTGCGAATCAAGTTCAAGGGCTATATTGACAGACAAAAAGAACAGGTAGCCCGCTTTAAAAAGATGGAATCCGTAAAACTACCTGAAAATCTTGACTACACAAAACTCTCGGGACTATCCAATGAGGTGGTTGAAAAACTGACAAAAATAAGGCCGATCTCCCTTGGCCAGGCCTCACGGATTTCCGGGGTTACCCCAGCCGCAATTTCTGTATTACAGGTACATTTACGCAGGAATCACTCTTCGTCATAAAAGACCCAAAGATCTACTTGCCATGACATTTCCGCAGATAGACCCAGTTATTTTCAGCCTTGGCCCCCTGCACGTTCGCTGGTACGGCCTCATGTACGTACTCGGCTTTATTGCCAGCTACTATCTGGTGAAATACCAGATAAGAAAATTCCAGTTCGATCAGCTGACAGAACATTTTGAAAATCTGAATATGACGCTCCTGTTCTCAGTGATTATTGGAGGCCGCCTGGGATATGTCCTGTTTTACAATCCTTCCTATTACTTTGCAAATCCACTGGATATTCCGGCTACGTGGCATGGGGGCATGTCTTTCCACGGAGCCTGTTTCACCCTGGTTATTGCAGGCTTCCTCTTTTGCAGACGTTACAAGCTGAATTTCTGGAAGACAGCGGATATTTATGTCGCCACTGCCCCTATCGGACTGTTTTTTGGCAGAATTGGAAACTTCATAAACGGAGAACTCTTTGGCCGCGTAACGGAACATCCCATTGGAATGATCTTTCCTGGCGGCGGCCCCCTCCCCAGACATCCCTCCCAGATTTATGAGGCATTTCTGGAAGGAATCGTCCTCTTTATCGTTCTCTGGAGTGTAAAAAACAGACCATGGAATACGCATGCCAAAAGCTGGCCCCACGGCTCCATCCTCGCCCTTTTCCTCATTGCTTACGGCGTATTCAGAACAATAATTGAAAATTTCCGGGAACCGGATCAACAACTGGGATTCATCCTGTCTCATATCACGATGGGACAGATTCTCAGCGGGATAATGATTATTGCGGGGGCACTGATCTGGGGTATTCAGGCCAGGCAGGAAATAAAAACACCAGAATAAAGACAACAAAAAAAAAGCTTCGCCCTTTAACCCAGGCCCGGAAAAACCGGACCTGGTGCAGGCAAATTACGCGGAAACAGAACGGGTGAAGAAGATGACGATGTTACTTGATGGCAGCAGCACCTGCCATGGCAACAGTTTCGTCTTCATCAACACTGCCGCCGCTCACCCCGATGGCGCCAATGATAACATTGTTTGAGTCCACCAGTGGCACCCCGCCGGCAAAAATAACCAAACCATTATTGCTGACTTCAATACCGTACAGAGGCTTCCCAACCTGAGAGGCTTCCCCCAGGGCACGGGTGGACATGTTGAAGTATCGGGCAGTGACCGCCTTTTTGATGGAAATATCGATACTCCCGAGAAAAGCATCTTCCTGACGATAAAAGGCCTTCAGATTACCGCCCGCATCGACGATAGCGACATTCATGGGAACTTTGATAGCCTCGGCTTTTTTCAGAGCCGCAGTCAAGATCTTATGCGCCTGGTCAAGAGTAATGTCACCCGGGAGGGTCTTGACAGTTTCACCAGCAAAACTGCAAACATTACTAAACAGCCCAAAAGAGAGAACAAATATTGCAGAAAGCACCAATTTACGCATTTTAGCCTCCTCTGAAAGATAATGATTTTGCCTGCTTAAGATCCAGTGAGCATCTCCCGTGGCAGGCCGGCACCAAAGTCTGTATCCATCCTGGGCATTGACCTGTTTTCAGCAAGATACTCCTTCACGGACAAAAATTTACCTTGATCAGAGACCATTGGCAACGTCTTTTTGTGGCCACTAAAAAAACTGCGCCCACCAACACGCTTGACGCGCCAGACTCATCACAGGATAAATCCTGATATTCTCTCCGGCTTTACAACGTTCCCTGCGGTGAAAAGTTATCCTTTCAAATCATTTTTCCAAAAAAAATCAA
>PDWJ01004813.1_pt1 | contig 11576 bp, 7 predicted proteins | sample 1430881 | NCBI WGS metagenome assembly PDWJ01 (sample SAMN01162460, study PRJNA174530) | Oral metagenome, whole genome shotgun sequencing project. | biome: Marine environment; feature: Marine mammal; material: Swab sample of the gingival sulcus; isolation source: swab sample of gingival sulcus... | reverse complement strand
AGCTCTTAGAGATGCATCTGATTCCATCCATCTATTTGGCAGTATTCCTAATGAATGTCCCAAATCCTCTAATAACAAAAGATCTATAGTCTCTGGATTTGGCTGAATATGCATGCCTATTGAAAAACCAAGTTTCTGAAAGCATGTTGATAAAACGTCATGCTTGCGTCTCGGGGAGCCAGTGCAGACTATAATTGATATATCAAAGGGCTTTAAAATCATTTAAATCCTTATAAACGGCCACGGGCCGATTTGGTCTACCAATGACCAGACTCAGTCCACAACAAACAATGAAAGTAATTTAGTAACTTATAGAGACTTTTATATAAAAAATTTTAATATTTCCGAAGCTGCATAAAGTCGACCTATTTCAACCAGATTCGATTTCATTTGGGTGTGGATCTTTGAAGTGGACCCCATGTCAAGACTGATTTTGACATTTTTTAGGTTAAAACCCGCCTTCTTCCAGCGGGACCGATGGCCTTGTTTTCCTTTTTTTGTTGAAAAAATTTCCTCCTATGGTATTTTTCGTCCGCCAGCTCGGAGGATAGGGCAATGCTGGGAAGCAACCCGAGCGCCGTATCTGGTGATGGAAGCATGAAGTGGACCCATTGTCAAGACAAATTTTGGATCAATTTAAGAGTCATTCTGTTTATGGATTCCGGGATCAGTCGCTTATGATTAACCTTAGAAAGACCAATTATTTGAGTGCAAGTTGATAAAAGATTCAACCCACTTCTTGGACCCAAATCCACCGCCTAATTTTATAACTATTTTATTTTATAAAACATACTCCTACCCCCTGGCCATCAGCAAGATGCCAGATGCAAAGCGGCAAGGAGCAGGCCCTGAGGCGTATTAGGCATACGTCGCAAGGGACTGCGAACGCAGCCAACGCCGCAGGTGGCATTTTGATGGTGGATCAGGGTTGGAGCACCCGTACAAATGACAATAGTTCTACTTATACACATTTTTTTCCAAAACCTTTGCAACTAAAATTTTCTAAATTTTGCAATCTATTTGAGAAAAAATCAAGTATTTCCCATTCCATTGAGATCATTTTTTACTGATAGAGTGTTACAGAGGCTGAAATTGGTTTGTACGATATAAGAACCGGTGCTGCAGTCGGTTCCAAATAAAGCTTCTCAGGCCAATTCGCTCTTGATCTGCGACAGAGAGAATAATCAGGGATTTTTTTTGATAGTTGTAATTGCAGAACATAATCTCCTTTTTGCTTAAGTACTGTGTCTGCAAGCAGGACATAAGAAAGGCGCGTGTGATGACAAAAAGGATCCCAAACCGAAAGGCTTTCAGACCAGACAGGCTCATTCCCCCTCATTAGCATCAGATTAAGCACCGGGGAAAAAACTCCAATATTTTGCCGTTGCACCAAACGAAAAGGGATCGGATCAGGAGAATCTGAACGCAGCGAAATCTTCATCTTCGTAATCCGCTTTGCGGGATTGGAAGGAAGAGGCAAAGGAGAAACCACAACTTCTGGCCGATCCCATTCAAGCGCACGTACCAACGCCTCCGCTGCAAGACGATGCGGGTCAGTTAAACATTGTAGACCTTTTATAATCTCCTGTGCGTAAAACATGGCCCCTTCAAACCGCGTATGCACGCATCTAAATTTCGCCTCCAAATCTGAAAGACCTGCAATATCAACTTCGATTATTGGCAACCCATATTGTCGTGAAATCGCGATGAATTGATTATAATGCGGTATGTTGCACGCCGGACGCCCAAAAGGTTCAGGTAAAAGCAGTGTGACAGGTAAAATATTCGCCTCAAGCAGGGACATATAAACATAACGCTTTTCGACTAAAAGACTGTTCTTCCCTCGACTACCATCCTCTATCAACGGTTCGAAAAGACAGATGTCAGGCTGGTAAGCCACCACTTCTTCAAGTCGAATCAATCCTCCATCTGACAGACGATTCCCTTCGTAGGTGAACTGGCGAATTTCCGTCACGCCAAGCTGTTCAGCAAAATTTCGACGTAATACTTCGACATAACCGGTTATTTCTTTAGTAACGTGATGGATTGTCTGATGACTGACAGAAGCTCCCAGCACTCCAATTTTCATGGACTTATTCCTTCAACATCGACTGATAAAGTTGCAAATGCCTTGCAGCAGAAACATCGGGATCGTTATGCTTTCGAACTGCAAGACAGCAGCGCAACCCACGTGACAATGCTTTTGATGAACGTGATTCAGCAAGAACCCATGCCAGGCCTTTGGCAAAATCCTCAGGGTCCTCGTAGTGGGCAAGGTAGCCTGTCTCTTTATGACAAATCAATTCACTCGCATTGCCAACACCCCGAAAAGCTACCACAGGAGTACCAGAAAGCATGGCCTCTGCCAGAGTTAGCGGCGCATTATCCTCTCGTGAAGGAAAGGCAAACACATCGGCGGCTGCATAAATTAAAGACAATTTTGTCTCGTCCGAAAAATGCCCCATATTATGACTCGTAATCCCCAAATCTAGGCGAGCCTTACCAAAAAAAACTCCTTCAACGTCCTTTGCTTGATCCATTTTTTTTAGGTGACGTATGCTTTGAACCAGCATGTCTCCACCTTTACGCCCATTCGCAAGACTTTCAGCCCCAAATAATACCAACTTTTTTCCAAGTGGAAGGCCCAGCTTAATCCTCGCCACAACTTTATTGGTTGGAGTAAAACGGTTTACTGGCAAGGCATTAGGAATCATATGCACAGGCCTATCCCGAAACAGTGAACTCTCACGCACGCAATCAGCCAACCATTTCGATGGGCAAATAATATGCAAGTTACGGATTTTCGCATAGGCATCCCGTTTCTTTTGCCATATCTTATGTGCCAAATCTGCCCCATCACGTCCTAAAAGCGGACAATTACGACAATCCTTCTGGTAACCATTACATCTTTCAGAATAATGACACCCACCGGTAAAGGCATTCATGTCTGCCAACGTCCACGCAACCGGCCTGTTACGAAGCACTTCGGAATGATCAAAATCAAACATCCCCGACATCCAATGCATGTGAACAATATCGGATCCATTAAAAAGATGCGTATATTTCCTAAAATCCAAAATAGATTCAGCAGTTACAAACAATTCTCGAGCCTGGATACTCTTGACGACTTCTTTCGTAACCACAGTCCGTTCTCGCCATACGTTAAGTACTTCCGACCTTTTCATTCCTCCCACACCGGGGATATTAGCAGTCAACGCAAAAACATGTGGGTATTGAGAATTTCGAAACAAGCAATAGATTCGAGCATCAACATTCGCAAACCGCAATGCTGCTACTCGCCGTTGTGTTCCCACACCCGCTCCACCAGAATCAAATGTAGTAAAGGTTGCCACACGGAGCATACGCTGCTTAAGTGGTAAACGGGAGCGTTTATTTGAAGATGCACCATAGGCTCTAAGAGTACCTATATCGGCGTTTACCCATTTTTTATGTTTACGCCGCTTCCAATCAGCAACCAAATCTGCCATAGCATGACTTAATCTGGGATGAGCGTGACGTTTCAACATTGTTTCCAGCTGGTTGGGTTCCAACACTTCAAAAGAGGCAAGTGAATCAATATCTTCCTGGTTGAGAAAAGGAAAACTATGTGCCAGAATTTTTCTTCGCTCGGCACGCAGGGCATCAAGGTTGGCACTGGATACCCCAGTATTACGAAAATTCATCAATGCCCGTGGCACCAAATGATGAGTATATCCCATTTCGTAAAGCCGGTTGGTAAAAACACGATCAGCAATCACTCGATACGTAAGATCAAACGGCCCGACTCTTTCATAAATTCTCCGGGGCAAAAACATCGTTTCATGTCTTAACGGCATCAGAATATACGTTGCCCCGTTAAAAGAAAAATTAGGCTGAAGGTGTAAAAATTTACCATCAGCATCGACATAATTTGCCAACCCTGAAACGAAATCTGCATGGCTCTCGGCAGAAGCTCGTAAAAGACTTTCAACACAATCAGGAACGTACCAATCATCTGAGTTCAGGATTAGAATGTAGTCTCCCTGAGCTAATTCCAAACCTTTATTCATGGCATAGTAAAGGCCATCATCCGGTTCAGAGACATAGTAATCAATCTTGTCCTCATATTTATGTAGAATATCAACTGTACCATCAGTGGAATTTCCGTCAACAATGAGGTATTCGATATTCTTATATGTCTGGTTCAAAACCGATTGAATCGCTTGCTCAATTGTTTGGGCAGAGTTCCAGCAAACAGTAATAATCGTTATCAATGGCTCATAAATTGAACTCTGGGCAATATTACCCATTAAACGCTTACCTCCTTCTGCAACTCTCTTCTTTGTTCGGTCTGGATAACGGATATAACGACCAACAAAGGAGGTTTCTTTAGAGGAAAGCGTTTGCGATTTTTTCTGCATTAAATTCTTCATTAAATACTACAAAATTGATATATTACAACTGAATCCGCGGCACACTTTTTGATATACCTTGAAATCATTGAGAAAAACCTATTTATTACTTCATCTGTGAGGTGAAAGCCAAAATCAATTATTCCCAATAATTTCAATACCAATCAAATTTCGTGCCGTGGATTCACGGTTACATTTAATCAACGAATCTTACTAAAAATTCCTTAATAAAAACATTCATATGTATCTAAATCAACAATACAACTATGAAATGTCTTAAAATTTCTGCTATCCAGATAACATATCCGGTTATTTCTTATAAAAATTCTTAAACCATTTCCATGTCATTGCAAGTCCTTGTCTGAGGTCCTCACTCGGTGTGTACCCTAACTCTTTATGAGCTTTTGCAATGTCACAATAGGTAGTATGAATTTCTCCTTGTCTGAAAGCATAATACTTCACTTTTATCTCTGCATCACTTTCTACTACCTGCCTTATCAAATCAATGAGCTGGTTGATACTGGTTGGTATTCCCGTTCCCAATTGAAAGACCCCAGAGGCTTTCAGTTTCAAAGCACTGATTATCCCTGCACAAATATCAGCCACAAAGACATAGTCCCTAATCTGGGACCCATCTCCATAGACATTAAGCTCCTCTCCGGCCAGAATATTCTTAAAAAAAGCAGCAACCACACTGCCTTTATGAAAAGACCGTGGACCGTATACATTAGAGAACCTTAAAGACGCCCCCCTGATACCATAGGAGCCAGTATAGGCAGAGCAATATCCTTCTACTGCTAACTTGGACGCTCCATACGGAGAAAGCGGTTCAGGTACCATATTTTCATGAACAGGAGGAGCAACCTCACCCAGAATAGCCCCACCAGTGGAAGCGTTGACCAAAAGCGGAACGTTGTTTTTCCGAACTGCATTCAATACATTTAACGTTCCAACAACATTGACATCAAAATTCTTGGCAGGATCGGCAATAGAATCAAGCACTCTGGTATCGGCAGCCAAATGCACAACGGCATCCACACCCTTGAGCAAATCATCAACCAGTTCCTTATCACGAATATCACCGTGATGAAACTCTACATTCTTAAATTCATCAAGGTGAGCACGTTTCCCTAACGTCTCATTATCCAGCACAGAGACCTTGACTTCTGGATTGCTTTTTTTGAGTTCGTCGATAAGATTGACACCGATAAAACCACACCCACCTGTAATAAGTACATTTTTCATAGCAATTGCGAGTCCTCAATTCTGATCGGTGAGCAAAATATTATTGGTTTCAACAGGAGTAGCAGAACCGACTTTATCCACAAAAATATTTTTATTCCAAACAGAGGTGCAAAGAATCCTTTCCTTATCACAACGGTCACCATATTTTTCAGCAATTTTGTAAATTTCATCCATCAATCCCTCTTGCAGAGTGATTGGCTTCAAACCCAGGGATAAGAAATTCGCACAAGACATCTTGAGATCATTATCCCTGTCTTCCCGCCTCGGGTTTGCATAATACCGGATTTCAGCTCCACTCATGCGGGCAATCATTTCGGCCAGTTGATGAACATTATGCTGCTCGGTAGTCTGATTGAATATCTTGACCCGATCATTCTGGGTCGGAGGATTTTCAATGGCCATTCTAATACATTGCACAGTATCCTTTATATGAATAAAGGCACGGGTTTGCCCCCCTGTACCATGAATGGTAAGGGGATGCTTAACAGCAGCCTGCATGACAAAACGATTCAGAACAGTCCCGTAATCTCCGTCATAATCAAAACGATTTATCAGGCTTTCATCAAGCTGGGTTTCATCCGTCTGGGTTCCCCAAACAATACCCTGATGCAAATCAGTGATTCTCAAAGCATCATTTTTGTTATAATAGCTAAACATCAGGGCATCCATTGTTTTGGTCAAATGATAAATGCTGCCAGGATGAGGAGGGTAAGGAATTTCCATAACTTTTTCCTCGCCTTCCACATCCACCTTGACGGTCATATAACCTTCAGGAATAGTCATCCCCACAGAACTATATCCGTAAACACCTGTAGTTCCAAGATGCACAAGATGAATGTCCAGACCTGATTCAACAATGGCACAAAGAATATTATGCGTACCATTTGTATTGTTATTAACTGTATACTGCTTGTGGTTGGGAGACTTCATGGAAAAAGGAGCGGAACGTTGTTCCGCAAAATGTACAACAGCCTGCGGCTTCAATTCCTTGAATAGCGTTAATATTCTATGATAATGTTGTGAAACATCAATAAACTGATAATCAATCTTCTTTCCGGTAATTTTTTCCCATGTCTCAATTCTTTTATGAATGGGCTGAATTGGTGTGAGCGAATCACATTCAAGTTCTATGTCGATTTTTCTTCGGGAAAGATTATCAACGATAGTTACATCGTATCCTTGACTGGAAAGATATAAACTTGTCGGCCATCCACAAAAGCCATCACCACCAAAAACAATTATTCTGGGCATTCTTTTCTCCTTTCTAAGTTATACCTGAATCCGCGGCACGAAATTTTATTAGTATTGAAATTATTGGGAATAATTGATTTTGACTTTCACCTCACAGATGGAGCAATAAATATTTTTTCTCAACAATTTCAAGTGTATATAAAATGCGCTGCGGATTCAGGTTATATTTTGTTGATAAAGCCAATCAAGAAATGCACAACGGCATTGCAGACAGACCAGCTTGGACAATATTTTTCCTATTTCTCGCATAGGATATTCCAACGCCACAGCGCTTGGATGAACACAGCTATCCTTGAGCTTAGCTTCAAAAACATGAAGTTTCTGGCTGGAAAAAGAGCTGTCAACCAGCCATGGTTGTTGATTTACAGGAGACATATACTCCAATGAACTTCTTTCAATTTTTAGCTCCCGCTCCAAAATCTCATACGCTGTTTCTTTTGGAGATTTGCCAGGATGCAATCTTCCACCAGGAAAATCAAACGTCTGCTGATCTACTCCTGGACGGTAACTAGGCGAACAAATTAAAAGTTTCTCATTCCAGACGGGGATAACTATGACAGAATCCGGTCTGTCTACCCGCCAGTAGGTAAGACAATTCCCGTAATTATCCAAAAAACGCTCACCAATAACCGTGACCCACTTGTTTTTTAAAACTGCGAGAGTTTCCAGAACTCTCCATTTAGCTTGATTCATAGCCTTCGAATAATTCAATATATAGTTCAAAAAGTTTCCTGTCCACCTGCCTATATCGATCAAGATAAAAATCTACAGCTTTTTCGGAAAGCAGTCGAATTAACTCTTTATCCTGAAAGATAGTTTTCACGGCCATAGCAATACCCTGGGCCGTAGCATTTTCTAAGACATAGCCTTGATTCTCATGCTCTACCGTAAGACCTAAATTCGTCTTTGGTAGTATCACCGGCCTTCCCATGGCAAAATATTCTGGCAGTTTGCAGGGGATGCGCTCATCATTGAAAAGGCCAGGTTCCCCTGGCTGAACCAGAATATCGGCGGCTGCCAGAATGTCAGGGACCCGCTCTCTTTCGACCCAACCCAGATGTTTTTCAAATTCTCTGTTCCACTTTTCAGCACCCAGACCTTTTTTATCCAGCCCGGTACGAAGGAGTACTGTGGGCCGACCTTCCTTGTTTAAAATCTCTACGGATTTGTATAATTCATGCACCTCATCCTTGTTACCGGCATGCACATTCCCGGTATAGGCCAAGACCAGACAATCATCTGGAATATCCAATTCCCTCCGTAAAGATATGTTCAAGGGCCTGGGATAGAAGAGGCGCTCATCCACTGGTGCTCCCAGAACCATGCTGGGAACATTTCTGGTATTGAACCGATCCAAAGTCTCAATAATCAGTGTCAAGGCGTCTGCTCTGTCCAGAAACGCACGTCCCTTACGAGGATGATACCGATATGAAGGAATCAGGTTATCCAAATCTGCATCAGGGAGCTGGCGCAATTCAGAGAAAGAATATCCTGTTGTAACTTCAGTAAGATATTCTTCATTGTCTTCCAAATGGACGATCAAAGGGCAATTGCTGCGTGCCAGAAGGGTTTCACAAACTTTGCGTACCTTTTCCCTGGGAGTCCAGGCATGGATGATATCAAACGGAAAGAAAAACTCTGTAGACAATGCTGATGTATAAGAGAATACGGAAGCATCAGGCAGGCCTTTTGTCGGACTAAAAGTGTCATTCGGGACAACAAAAGCACAGTCAACACCCTGACTTTTTAATTTTTTTCCATGGAGCTGTGCATGCAGACCGCTGTTACCGTCAATGCTTTGGGGTAGGACAAAAAGTACGTTCAGGGTTTGAGTTGCAGATTTTGTTTTTCGAATAGGCATCGATTTTTCAAATATTTGTTTTTTATCAATATTAGAAATATTACGGATATAAGAAGCCCATTTTTTTTTGAAAATTTTGTGATTATTTTCAATGATTCGAGATCTGGTTTTCTGGTCGCCTTGCTTTCTAGTAGCCCCTTCCACATGTTGCAATCCCATATCAAGGATGCAATAACATTTTTTTTGAAGATCCCGGCCCATCCGAAGGCAAAAATCTATGTCCTCCAGGCCATAGTTGTAGTCCTCACTAAAGCCGTTTAATGTATTGAAATCGGTTTTGCGGACTAACAGGACGGCGGCGGTGAGGGCGGGGATAAGTTGTAGGTTGTAGGTTGTAAGGGTGGATAGGAATCCTTGCAAGGATGGATGACGGATTTGTTCTGGTTGGTAGTAGCCTCGTTTTTCATTCCAGCGGAATTCTATGCCAGCGTGCTGGACACCGGGGATCTTATCTTTGGGGAGGGATGATGGGACATCATCCAGGCGGAATCCGATGGCACCAGTACGGTGATCCCTGGCCATCTGCTCAACGGCCTTATGCAGTACATCTTCCGTATAAATGATGTCATTATTCAAAAACAGCAAATACGGATGTTTGGCCTTGGTTGCGCCGAAGTTGCAGGATTCGGAAAAAGTGTAGTTCCTGTCGCGTCGGATGTACTGGATATCGACCTTGCTCTTATGGTTGACCACTACATCAACGGTATTGTCTGTGGAAGCATGGTCAATGATGATCAGTTGGACATGCTTGTAGGTATTGGTTTTCAAAAAACTGCTCAGACAATTGTCCAAGTGCTGGGCAGCGTTGCGGGTAAGAATGATTATGGAAACCCCACCTCCTGTTACCGGTTGTTTGATATCAGGCACTTTGGTTTTGCTCTCCAGACCAGCCAGAGCACAATAAGGGGACAGTGGGGGGAGATGCTGCAACAGAGGGTACAGAGTGTCCATGGGCCTTGAGGATGTCTTGGCAGTTTGAAGGGTTTGTCGCAGTCTGGGAATGTTGGCGGCAAAGGAGAATTCCTTGAGAAACAGATCATGGGCTCTGTCGTTGGGCTGGGCCGATGGGGACAGGAAAAGGGCCTGTTCCAGTGCCTGGGGCAAGGAGTTCTTGTCCTTGATCCCAATGACAGCACCGGACTGGATAACGTCGGTCAAGGGGGGAAGATCCTGGAGTATTACCTCCCGACCCATGGCCAGGGCATCGGTAAGCTTGGCCGGAATCTGAAAATTGGAAACCATGGTGCTCGGCTCCTGGAACAGCACGCAGACATCCCCCAGGGCCGTCACTTCCGGGATAAACTGGACAGGCTGGTTGCCTAGAAACAATATCTCCACTCCCTTGATCTCCTGCAGTCTCTGCTTCAAGGATGGGTCCGGGAAATCTCCAACCACAACGAAAATCACATCATTGCGCCTTAAGCTGGAAATGGCCTGGGCTGTTTCCAGCAGGCCCTTGTGATCCCTGGGCGTGCCGAAAAAAAGTACCACCTTTTTATCTGAAGGCACCTTGAATTTTTCTCTGCTTCGGCTGCTCAGTTCCGGTGAAAACTGAAAGTCTTTCTCATCACGGGCATGCCTGATGACCTGACCGCCGTAGCGTTTCTGCAAGGCCGGATTGGACACAGTAATACCGTCAAAAGCCTTGGCTAACCCAACACTCAACCGGGTCCACACATCTCCTTCCAATGCCGTTAATTCAGGCAGGCGACCATATTTTTGCAAATAAGCCGCCAGTTCCAAAGGGTCCTTCTCATTAACAAAAGCCAGTTCCTCGTCATCAATATCCATCAATACCGTGGCACCCCAGATCAATTTATAAAAAAGGCCAAACAGAATGTTGGGCATCCGGGGCTTTGACAGGTGAACTACGTCGTAGGGATGGGCCATGACCAAATCCAGGGTCTGATCCACAAACTGTGCCTGATCCTCGGCCACAAAACTGTGTACCGGAATGGCTGCATTGCGAAGTGGTGGCCAGATTTCCCGGCCCCATTTGGGGAAATAGGCTCCGATGATTTCCACATCTGCAAAGGTTGCATACATCTGTGCCAGGTTATACACCCTCCCCGCCGGGTTATGTGCAAGTTCCCATCCGCACACGGCTACACGCGACTTCTGTCCTTGTCGGGCTGTCCGATATCTTTTCCGGGCCAGGATGATGTCAGGCGTAATGATATGTTTGAGATCTGATGTGTTGCGCAATGCCTCAATATAAAGAGGGATGGCTTTGGCTGGGTTACCGGAGCGGAGAAGATTGTTTGCTTGGGAAAAAGTGGTCATGGTTGTAGGTTGTCGGTAGAGAGGGATTTGATTAATCCGTTTAATAATTTACTTGTTTGTGTACATATATTTTCAAGTTCCTTGTATTTGATATCGGTAATATATTGTAAATCTTTGGATAAAAGTAGTAAATATCTGAGTTCTTCCAATGAGCCTCTGGCAATATATAGAAATCTGAGAAAATCCTTTTGCGAGTTCCGGGAATGGCTCTCCACTATATTTGCAGGAACAGATGCAGATGCTCTTTTTATCTGATCTGCTAAAGCGTATTGTTCATTTTTCGGGAAAGTGGCTACTACATAGTAAATCATCAACACAAGTTCATGACTTTTCTGCCAGACCATCAGCTCATTCCAATGATTCAAAACACCACCTTCCCTTACAACTTCCCCCCTTACAACCTACAAACCTACAACTTACAACAAAATTTCCACCGGCTCATTGTTCAGTATCTTTCTGACCAGATGAACATCAATCTCAAAAATCTGTGCAATCATCTCTTCAGACAGTCCGTTTTTACAAGAATTACGAACCATTGAAATTAC
>PDWJ01004812.1_pt1 | contig 11577 bp, 9 predicted proteins | sample 1430881 | NCBI WGS metagenome assembly PDWJ01 (sample SAMN01162460, study PRJNA174530) | Oral metagenome, whole genome shotgun sequencing project. | biome: Marine environment; feature: Marine mammal; material: Swab sample of the gingival sulcus; isolation source: swab sample of gingival sulcus... | reverse complement strand
AGAGGGGGATTTGAATGGCGATGAATATGTAACAGGAACCGAGCTGGGCATGTATCTTACAGAAAAAGTCCTGGGCTATGCTACCTATCAGACCCCGCAGTATGGCAAAATCAGAGATCCTGATCTTGATGAAGGTGATTTTGTCTTTCAGATAACACCACCTGTACAGCAGCGGGCAGCAGTAGAAGACACGCAATCCTTTTATGCTAAGGGTGAACAGCTTTATAAGGAGAAAAAATATCAAGAGGCATTAGGCTGGTATCGAAAGGCGGCTGACGCTGGAAATGCCCCGGCACAAGCCTGCATTGGTTATATGTATGAGAATGGATATGGAGTAAGGAAGAATTACAAGAAGACCTTACTCTGGTATAAAAAGGCAGCCGCTCAGGGGAATACATACGCTATTGAAGCATTAGAGCGTTTACAATAAAAGAAATTTCTTATGTGCCAATAAATGAGATGTTTAATAATGCCTCAGGAAAAATTACTTACCCAAATCTCCAAAATGTAAAACAAGTTCTCGATATCACGCTTTCAAACATCATCCGCCGAGATAAAACAAACAGTGGTATTATCTGCTAGTTTCCCTGTAAAATGTCAATAATTCAATAAAAAATATTGACTTTTTTGTTAGGGGAAGATTAAATGTTGACATTTAACGTATTGAAACAAAAACATTTTTAACAACAAAATACTATCAATGAGGGAAAGTATGGAAAATCAAAATGTTAAAATAACTGATATCAATATGCCATTTATGTCGATGGTAATATTTATGATAAAATGGGCAATCGCATCAATCCCGGCAATGATAGTCCTGGCTCTTGTTGGAGGAATCTTGTCGGCAATTTTTGGCGGGTTGTTTTTTGGTATGATGTAAAAACCACGTTAGAATTTGAACCATTTTTTCTTCGCAGTATATATGGTTGAGCAGTTACGGCCGTTGTTCTTGGCGGCATAGAGGGCCTCATCAGCTTTTTGTATCAGACTGTCCTTGCTGCAATCATCTTCGGTGTTGGGGCGGCAGCCGGCTATGCCAAAACTGGCTGTGACAGTATATCGTTCTCTGCCATCTTCAATGACCGTCTCTTCTATGGTTTTGCGCAGTTTTTCTGAAACCTCATATGCTTCCGTTGTCTCTGTCTCAGGGAGAATGATGACAAATTCTTCACCGCCATAGCGTGCAAGTGTATCATATTTCCGCAGACAGCTCTGGAGGGTGCTGCTGAACTTTTTAAGTACCAGATCCCCGGTCTGATGACCATAGGTGTCATTGAACTTCTTGAAATGGTCTATATCACAGAGGATAAGGGCGAGTGAGCCGTCATTTCTTTCTGCTCGCAGAAACTCCTGATCTAAGGTGTTTTGGAAATAACGGTGGTTATATACCTCGGTAAGCCCGTCAATATGGGCCAGGTTGTCCAGTATCCTGTTTTTTTCCTGCAGCTCTTTTGTGAGGTTTTCAAGCTCTATCTTTGCCTGGATCAGCTGCTTGTTCATCTGGTCATAATCGAGATTTAACAGACTCAAACGGATATTTGCCTCTTGAAGTATCTCCTGAACAGATCTGGTATTCTTTATTTTTAACCCAAAATATTCACCTGCCTCTTCCACCTGCAGATGCACATCATTCAGGATCTGTTCAATCTCATCTGCTTTCAGATGCAGGAGTTTTCTGGCCTCCTTCTGGAACCTTTTATGATGCTCTTCCGGTATGTCTGTGTAAAGAATTTTACTCAGTAGATCAGAGAGATATACTGCCTGTATGGTCTGTTGAATTTTCGTGCTTTTTCCCTGATATTTTTCCGGGGCGTGATGATGGAGAATGGGCAGGAGAAGGGGTTCCGGGAACCCCCAGTTTTTTGCCACCTCATATCCCGCAATGCAGTGATTGATACCAAATATTTTCTCTTCAACCAGTATGGCATCATACTGCTCCTGTTCGATGGATTGCAGCGCAGTGTCATATTTTTCAGGGAAGGTTCTTGCTAAAATAAGTTCGCCCAGATTTTGTAATAACCCTGATATCACTATCTCTTCAACATCAGCGCCCTTCACCTTTTCCAGGATGAGTTTGGAGGCAACAGCGCGGGCCAAAGATCTCTGCCAGAACTGTTTAAAGTTAAACCGTGTTCTGCTTTTACCAGTCCCCATGCCGAGAAATGAAAATGAGAGCACCAGGCTTCTCACCGCATTTATACCAAGAATGGAAACCGCCTGCTGGATGGAGCCAATCTGCTGCGGAAAACTGTAGAAAGATGAATTTGAGACTTTTAGTATCTTTGATGATAGAGAAATATCACGGCAAACAAGATCAGCTATGTCTGAGAGTGTGGTGTCCTCTCTCGCGGTGAGAGTAATGAGCTTGGATGCAACCGTGGGGAGTGTGGGCAGCTCATCTGATTGCAGTATTTTACGAATAACTTCTTCTGACATGTGGTTTTCCCTGCTTTTGGCCCTTAAAAAAACCTCATTCAAGATTTTGTAGGAAATAATAAAAACCAGGTTACTATATAAATAGCATATGATAAAAACACAGTGTAATCAAGGTGCATAGCCGAAATTTGAATTTGCAGTTTGATGAACAATTTCTGAATGGCTAGAGTAACACCTCTGGATAGCTGCAAATTTCATCTGTATAATTTTTAAAAACAAGAGAACTTCCGGTTTTTATGATATAGTCTGGTATCAGTGGTATTTTCCCTTTGCCGCCGGGGGCATCGAGAGCAAAGGTGGGGATTGCCATGCCGGAGATATGACCGATGAGCTGGCGCATAATTTCTATTCCTTCGCTGGTATGCGTGCGGAAATGGTTTGTGCCTTTGGTCAGATCTGCCTGGAACAGATAATATGGCTTTACACGGATAGAGAGCAGCTTACAGAACAGAGTGCGCAATGTCTCCACATCATTGTTTATATGTTTAAGCAGTACCGTGTGGTTGCCCAGCGGGATACCGGCATCAGCCAGCATTTCACAGGCTAGAGTCGCTTCATTTGTGATCTCATCCGGGTGGTTAAAATGGGTATTGATAAACAAGGGGTGGTATTTTTTTAAGATGGAGACAAGCTGCGGGGTAATGCGCATGGGTAGAACTGATGGTATGCGTGTGCCAATGCGGATTACCTCGATGCTCTTTATTCGTTTCAGATTACAGAGTATTTCATCGATTTTCTCGTCTTCCAGGAGCAGGGGATCTCCACCTGAGAGTAATACCTCGCGTATTGCCGGGGTTTTCTCGAGATAGTTATAGCCTTGTTGCAATGTCGTGTCATTTATAACCATGGATTTTCTACCAACCTTTCTTTTTCGAGTGCAAAACCGGCAGTACATCGCGCATCTGTTTGAAACAAGAAAGAGTGCCCTGTCCGGATATTTATGTACCAGGTTGGGCACAGGACTGAGCTCTTCTTCTCCTAGAGGATCTGCAATACAGGTGGTGTCTTTTATTTCAGCAGGATCAGGTATGGCTTGTAGTAAGAGCGGCTGGCCTGATTTTTTTGCAAGATCAAGAAAATATGGGTTTATACGAATGGGGAAATTTGCTATTACATCCTTTAATTCGTCATCTACGAGATTTAAATGCTTTTTAAGATCATCGAAAGTTGTTACACTTTGTGATAAGAGGGTCTTCCAGGTATTCATTTTAGATTTTTTTTCTTCCATTTAGTAATTCGTAAAGTAAACTTATAATAAAAACGGTAACAGGGATAGTTTATGGCTATTAATCATTACAGACTCAAATATGATGAGTATGGCAATACCAGAGAAATTCTTGTCTATGGCAGTGGTCTCAGTGTACATAAAAACAGGTTTTTGAACAAAGGAACAGCATTTAATCAAGATGAGAGGAAACAGCTTGATTTGCAAGGGATGTTGCCGCCTTCTGTACGGAGTATCGAAAGGCAGATGGAAGCCACCATACGTAAAATCGATGAAATAAAGAATCCTGTTCATAAATATAAGTTTATACGTGAACTTATGGACAGAAATGTCACACTTGCGCATGCTGTAATTACCAGTGACATTGAAAAATTTATCGATATTATTTACACCCCAACCATTGAAATTGCAGTGCAAAAATACTCATCCATGTTCACGGTAGCTCATGGCTTACATTTTTTTCCAGACAATATAGATATGGCCGAAGATATTCTCAGGCGTTATGTACACAGGGATATACGTCTTGGTGTTGTTACTGATAATCAGGGTGTTATGGGCGTTGGTGATCAGGGGGTTGGTGGTATAGCTATTTGTCTTGGAAAACTGATGTTATATACGCAAGGGGCAGGTATTGCTCCGTGGCATTGTCTACCCATCTCCCTTGATGTCGGGACAAACAACGAGATGCTTTTACGGGATAACGAGTATCTGGGATGGCGGCATGAAAGACTGCAGGGTGAGGATTATCTGAAATTTATTGGGAAATTTGCCCGTGCCTTTAGAAATGTATTTCCCCATGCAATATGTCAATGGGAAGATTTTTCCAAGCAAAATGCTTTTTCCACCCGTAATGCCTTTGCCGATGAGTTGATTTCCTTCAATGAGGATATTCAGGGCACCGGAGCTATTACCCTTGCCGCAATCTATTCCGCTTTAAAAATAAAAAATGAACGGCTCACCGATCAGGTTTTTCTCATTCATGGTGCTGGCACCTGCGGTATTGGTGTGGCTGAACAGCTCGAGCTTGCGTTGGTTGAAGAAGGTTTGAGCGTAGAAGAAGCCAAAAAACATATCTTTGCCATTGATTCTAAAGGAGTTATTAACACTGCTGAAGACTGTGAACTCTATAAGAAAAAATACGAAAAAGACCCTGAAGAATATACATGGCTCAAAAGTGAGGGCATGTATCTGGAAGATGTGGTGAGAAATACCAGGGCAACTGTTCTTATAGGCACCTCAGGCCAGGGTGGCTGTGTTGGCTGTTTTACCCCAGAAGTTGTTGAAAATATGCTTAAAAACACATCTCGTCCTGTAATTCTCCCTCTTTCAAATCCTGAATCAGTTATCGAAGCACATCCTGATGATATTTATAAATGGAGCAAAGGGCGTGCTCTTGTAGCAACAGGGAGTGTTTTTGCACGAAGCAGTTATGAGGGAAAAGTTTTTGCCACCAGAAGAGCCAGCAATGCCTTAATTTTCCCGGGTCTTGCCCTTGGTGTTCTCGCTTCGGGTGCCAGGGAAGTACTGCCACAATATTTTACAACGGCAGCACACGCAGTATCTGAATATGTTACAAAGAGTGAGCTTGAAAGTGGTGCCCTTGTTCCCCGTGTGGCGGTAATGCGGGATGTGGCAGAAAAAGTTGCATTGGCTGTTGCCATGTGTGCGGTAGAAAATAACGCTTCCAAGCCCTGTGTGTTCGCTGATTTTCAACATAATGGTGATGAACTCAGGATGAAAAAGCTGATAAACAGGATGCGGTGGGAACCTGATTATTTGCCACTGGTGGCAATGTAAGATGATTTCTTCTGTAGAGCAGGAGTAACGCTGAATCTTGAAACCTTAAGGGATTTGTAACAGCTGTTATGTGCTGTAAAAGATCAGACTTTAAGAAAGAGTTAGCGTATGCTTTTTAATTCAGTCGAATTTGCAGTATTTTTGCCTGTCGTTTTTTGTTTATATTGGCTCGTTAATAAGGAGAATATACGAACACAAAATTGCATACTGATTATCTCCAGCTATTTTTTTTATGGATGGTGGGACTGGCGTTTCCTGTTTTTAATATTTTTTAGTTCTCTGGTTGATTATCTGATAGGGCTTGTACTTGGGAGAACAGAAGAGCTGAAAAAACGCACGTTTTTATTAGGAACAAGCATAGCAGTCAATATAGGCTTTCTTGCTTTTTTTAAGTATTTCAATTTCTTTGCAGAAAGCTTCCAACAAGCTTTTACCTTTTTTGGTGCTCGAATATCTGATCCTGTTACAATTAATGTGATCTTACCAGTTGGGATTAGTTTTTATACCTTTCAAACACTTAGTTATACATTTGATATTTATAGAAAAAGAATACAACCAACTAAAGATATTGTTTCCTTTTTTGCTTTTGTCAGCTTCTTTCCACAACTGGTTGCAGGCCCGATTGAAAGGGCAACCAATCTATTACCGCAATTTCGTAAGCAGCGAACATTTAACTGTGATCTGGCTTCCGATGGAATGCGCCAGATATTGTGGGGTTTATTTAAGAAAATTGTAATTGCCGACAATTGTGCAATACACGTCAATTATATTTTTTCAAACTATGCCGGACTTTCAGGAAGTACCTTGGTCGTAGGTGCCATACTTTTTTCTTTTCAAATTTACGGGGATTTTTCTGGTTACTCAGATATTGCCATAGGGACAGCACGGTTATTCGGCTTTACCCTGATGAAAAATTTTAATTTCCCATATTTTTCCAGAGATATTGCTGAATTCTGGAGGCGTTGGCATATATCACTTTCGACATGGTTTAAAGAATATATATATATCCCACTAGGGGGCAGCCGAAAAAATATATTAATCAGCATTCGGAATGTTTTTATTATTTTTCTTATCAGTGGCTTCTGGCATGGTGCAAACTGGACATTCATTGTATGGGGAATATTAAATGCCGTCTATTTTTTGCCTGTTATGCTTGTCAGGAAGAATAGAATACACTTGGACACGGTAGCACAGCATACAATACTTCCCAATAAAAAAGAAATTGCCCAGATAGGTGCAACATTCTTTCTGACTACAATTTCCTGGATATTTTTCAGATCAGAGACTGTTACGGATGCAATTCTATACGTATCAAAAATATTTTCTCATTCATTGTTTACGTATCCAGAAATTTTTCCTAAAAAAGCAATGGCTTTTATTGTATTGCTTGTATTGGTTGAATGGATGCAGCGACATAAAAACCACGCTCTTCAAATTGGGCATATTTTCAATCGATATATCCGCTGGGTAATATATTATACTATTTTGATTCTTATGATTGAGTATGGTGGAGAGGCACAAGAATTTGTATATTTCCAATTCTAAAGATAGAGTATGAAAATCTTTTTACAGAGAGTATTCTTTTTTATTTTCTTTTTTATCGTAATTATTGCAGTTGGTGTTGTGTTACCAGTTACACCGCGTGCTGGCAAATCTCTTTTATTTGCATATCTGCATAAAGATACACTCCTGAAAGAAACAGAAAATCCTCGATTAATCTTTATCGGTGGATCAAATATAAGTTTCGGACTTGACAGTAAAACCATCGAGTCTCGTCTCGGATTAAAAGTTATTAACACAGGGGTGCACGCTGGGATTGGCCTGAAATATATGATTGAGAATACAATTCAATATATAAAGAAAGGAGATATTGTTGTACTTGCAGCTGAATATGCTCATTTTTATCGAGACTATAATTCTGTATCAGAAGAGCTTCTGAGAACTATCCTCGATGTTGCCCCCCGTAATTACAAACTATTACATGCAGAGCAGATTATAAAACTGATCCCATTCTTGCCTAAATATGCCTTATCAAAATTCAAGCCTACTGAGTATATTGGTTTTAGAGAAAGCGATATATATAGCGTAAACTCTTTCAATGAATATGGTGATGTGTATGCACATTGGAATATGAAAAAAAAACATCCTCTTCATCCCGAATCACGATTTGAAGATGCTTTTAACATCGATGTCATGAATAACATCAAAAATGCTGAGCGCATTATCCATGATAAAGGTGGAGAACTGCTTGTTACATATCCATGTTATCAGGATGTTTCATATAAAAATAATAACAAGCAAATAAAGAAGATCGCAGATACCTTCCGTCAATATAATTTCACTGTGCTTGGGTATCCGGAAAGATATAAATTCCCAAATGATATGATGTTTAATACCGTATATCATTTGAATAAAAGAGGGGTAGAACGAAGAACTGAATTGTTTATCGAAGATTATTTACAATATATGGCAAATACGAAAAGTGTACAAAAAATAGTCGCAAAGAAATGTAACAAAGAGGTGGCAAATGGGTGCGAAAATCATTAGCGGTACAGAAATTGCGGAAGATATTAGAGCAGAGTTACAGGCAGAGATCACGGAATTGAAAGAAAAATATAATATAGTTCCCGGCCTGGTGACCATTCTGGTCGGAGATGATCCTGCCTCGCAATCATATGTCACCGCCAAGAATAATATCGCGCACGCCATAGGTATCCATTCTGAGCAAATCACGCTGCCTGCCGATATTTCCGAGACTGATCTCCTTGCAATTGTTGAAAAATATAACAATGATCCCGCCATCAACGGCATTCTTGTCCAGCTTCCACTACCAAAAGGTATAGATGAGAACAGGATTTTAAACGCCATCGATCCTGATAAAGATGTCGATGGCTTCCATCCTGTGAATATTGGCCGTATGGTCTTAGGCGAACAATGTTTTTTGCCATGCACTCCTCATGGTGTGCTGGAACTTCTGCAAAGAAGCGGTGTGGAAACCAGTGGTGCTGAGGTTGTTATACTTGGCCGCTCAAATATTGTCGGTAAGCCAATGGCAAATCTGATGCTGCAAAAACGTGATGGGGGGAATGCCACTATCACTCTTTGCCACACACGCACTAAAGATATGGCTGAACATTGCAAAAGGGCAGACATCATTATTGCAGCTGTTGGTGTAGCAAAACTGGTTACAGCCGATATGGTAAAAGAGGGTGTTGTCATTATCGATGTGGGCGTCAACAGAATAGGGAAAACAGCATCCGGCAAGGCTATTTTGGCAGGTGATGTCGATTTTGACAGTGTTAAGGAGAAGGCATCGGTTATCACACCCGTACCGGGGGGGGTTGGTCCCATGACCATAACCATGCTGATGAAAAACACTGTACAATCAGCAAAGATGGCAGCTAATTTAATATAGTGTGGTCTGTGGTGTTTTTAGCTGCATGCGTATTTTTCACCAGTCAGACTGATTCTGTAATCTGGTAAGATAGTGATACAGATCAGAAAATGATGCGCAGGCATATATACCTTTTCTGATGGCCGAGCTTCCCTTGATATTGGTGAAGTATCTGCCAATATGGTTTTTTGTACTGGCAAAGGAGCGTCTTGTATCCAGATATTTTTTGATGAAGTTCAGATGCTGCAATGCTCCCTCCACTCTCCCTGCAAGCGTAGCTGGTTTCCCCGCAGGTGAAAAAACCCAGGGGTTACCAAGTGCGCCTCTGCCAATCATAACACCATCTGCGTATCCTTTTTCAAGGTAGTACATGGCGTTCTGGTAGTTTACTATATCACCGTTGCCTATAACCGGTACTGTGACATTCTCTTTTACCCTGGCAATATACTCCCAATCAGCTGTGCCGGTAAAACCCTGAGACCATGTTCTCCCGTGAACGATAACAGCAGCGGCGCCGCTGTCTTCAGCCATTTTGGCAAAATCGACACAGGTTATATGTGTTTTATCCACCCCTAAACGAAATTTGACCGTTACAGGAAATCTGCTGACAGCAACAACTTTTTTGATAATTTCTTCTGCCAGCTTGGGAGTGCCCATGAGTGCTGCACCGGCACCTTTTTTTGTGACCTTTTTTACAGGGCAGCCCATATTGATATCAAGGAGTTGTGGCTGCATGGCGTTAAGCAGCTGTGCTGCTTTTCCCATCATTCCCACATCTGCACCGAAAAGCTGAAAAGATACAGGCGATTCTTCTGCTGCCGTGGCCAGCATCGCCACTGTTTTCTGCTGGCCATATGCCAGGCCAAAGCAGCTTATCATTTCAGAAAAGCAGAGACCAGCCCCGTATTCACGGCAAAGATGACGGAAGGGCAGGTTGGTGTATCCTGCCAGCGGGGCTAACAGGAGTGGGGATGCTATATGTATATCTGCAATTTGTAGCGACATAAAAAGAAAGGGCCGTACCTCTTTTGCTATTGAGAAGGTACGGCTCTATGTGGTGAAGAAAAAATTTATAGTTTGGGAAGTTTGGAAAGTGTATATTGATAAATCTCCATGGAAATTTCATCGAGGATCGTCTTTAATGCTTCATTTTCCTTATATGCGGTGGATGAAGAACTACCCGTGCTATTATATCCCTCAGTCTTTAATTTATTGGTTCTTTTTAACAGGACTTTATCGTTTGTCAGATCTTTAACGATGTAATTGTAGCGTAATCTAATGTTTACGTCTCTCGTTCTGTTGTTTTTATATGTCAAACTTGGCAGTGAGATTGACAATATTTCTCCGCCAATTATAAGATCGGCTTTACTTTTGTCCTGAACAATTTTAATTGACTCGATACGCTGAAATGACTTTATCAAACTCTGGTGCAGTTTAAAATCAAGCTGCAGCTCATTTGTTCTGTTTTTCCAGGCGGCAAGATAAACAGATTTTTCCGGTCCGTTATATACATATGGATTATGGTATCCACACCCGCTAAATACCAGAAAGAGAAGAGCTATCAGCAGTAAACTCAAATATTTAAATTTCAATTGTAGACCTCATACACTGTGTTTTTTGACGTTAGCTTGCTGTTAAGGATAAAGATCAAGTTTATATTTTTACGAAATAAATATGCAAAAAGCAAGGCTCAAATAACAATACTAACGAGTCTTTTTTGCACAACAATAACCTTTTTGACTGGCTTACCGTCGATAAATTTCAATGTTTTTTCATCCTGAAATGCAAGTTCTTTGATCTTTTCCTCATTTTCATCAGCTGCGACTTCTATTCGAGAGCGTACTTTGCCATTTATCTGAATAACCATGGTCAGCATATCTTCTGCTGCGGCTTCCTTGTCAAAAACAGGCCATTGCTGCCTGTCAATGGTATCAGCATTGCCGCAAACCTGCCACATTTCTGCTGTAAAATGAGGTATCATCGGAGACAGGAGGAGCAGGATAGTGTTTACCGCATAGCCTGCAACAGCCGGTTCACAGCCTTTTTCTGTACCAGGATGCGCAGCGGAGAGTGCATTGAAAAGCTCCATGACTGCACTGATAGCGGTGTTGAAATGGAAATTTGCCTCAATGTTTTGTGTAACCCTTTGGATGGTCTGATGACATAAACGATAGATGTTTTTACTCGTTTCATTGAATTTTTCGCTATCAATTTCTGCCGGGGTCAGAATATCCCGGTTGGAAATTATAAACCTGTAAATTCTATTGAGAAATCTTGAGGCGCCCTCGACCCCTTGTGAGGACCATTCCAGATCTTTTTCCGGAGGTGCCGCAAAGAGACTGAACAACCTGACAGTATCAGCACCGTACTGTTCGATGAGATCTTTTGGATCGACGACATTGCCTTTTGATTTAGACATCTTGGCGCCATCTTTGATAACCATCCCCTGGGTGAGCAGGTTTTTAAATGGTTCATCAATAGTGAGATAACCAAAATCACGTAATACCTTGGTGAAAAAACGAGAGTAGAGAAGGTGAAGAATTGCATGTTCAACCCCGCCAATATATTGATTTACATCGAGCCAGTATCCGGCTTTTTCCTTATTAAGCGGGAATTCCTGTTCATCGGGACAACAATATCTTGCAAAATACCAGGATGATTCAACAAAGGTATCCATCGTATCTGTTTCTCTGCGTGCCGGAGCGTTGCAGGAAGGGCAGGTGAC
>PDWJ01004810.1_pt1 | contig 11583 bp, 10 predicted proteins | sample 1430881 | NCBI WGS metagenome assembly PDWJ01 (sample SAMN01162460, study PRJNA174530) | Oral metagenome, whole genome shotgun sequencing project. | biome: Marine environment; feature: Marine mammal; material: Swab sample of the gingival sulcus; isolation source: swab sample of gingival sulcus... | reverse complement strand
CCAAGGTATTTGTTTTACAAGATTTTCAATTTGGTCAGCAAGCTGCTGACCTTTTTCATTGCCCATTTGGTCTACAAGTTGCTGACCTTTTGAATAAAATATATAAAACTTACGCATATACTTTAAATTAGTAACTGAAAAACCCTTTACATCTGGAAATTCTTTTTTCAAATCTTTAGAAAGTTCCTTTAGAAAAGAATCGCCCCAACTATATTCTTTTTGCATTTCGACAATTTTAGCACCTAATTCCCAATACAAATCTAATAATTCGTAATTAACCTTAACTGCAGCTCTTAATTGAGATTGTCTTATCTTATTTTTTAGTTCGATTACAAACTGTTTATACTCATTATTAGTTTTTATTAAATCCAATTTATCAGACATTTATATCTTCCTTATTAAAGGCATAACAGATATTTCCACAATATTTACTTTAAGTTTAACATATAATTCGATATTTATAAACTTTCTATTGTAAATCTAATAAACATCTATTGTAAATCTAATAAACATCTACTTATAACTGATAGCATATTTCTTCGTATCTCAATTATAGTAACTGTCGTAAATTTTGCGACAGTTAAAAAGCAGTCATCTCATTTTTTGCAACAACTGCTTTTTACATTGCATTTATACTTTGTTTTAATTAAACCACCTGATGCTATTCAAACTATAAATAAAAAGAATGACGAGAATGGACTTATACATCACCGCTCTCATCATTCTTTTTAAAATTTTATGCTAGATAGCTATTTAACCGAGTCCATACCGAGCTCAAAGGCCTTAATATTGAGGTCGATAAACTTCGGTTTAACGGTCGATTCAATTACCTTTTGCCAGTCTATGTCAGTTAGTCCTAGACCCTTTACTAAGGCGCCGACCATGACGACGTTCATCGCTTTAATGTTGCCCAGCCCCTTGGCCAATTTGGCGGCGTCGAGCAACTGCGTATTGTCGATTTTTGACTGCACTTCGGCAATGACGCCGGTCGGATAGTCGACTTTGCCAATTAAGATTGGCGCCGATGGAATGCGATAGGTGTTGATGATTATCGTGCCGTCGGGGCGGACAAATTCAAGCCACTTGGCCGTTTCCATTTCTTCAAATGACACTAGTATATCGGCTTGCCCCTTGCCAATTATCGGCGAGTAGACCGTTTCGCCAAATCTGACTTGCGTCGTCACTGAACCGCCGCGTTGCGCCATGCCGTGAACTTCTGACATCTTGACGTCATAACCGCTCGTCAACAGGCCGGTGGCCAATATTTTACTAGCTAAGATAATGCCCTGACCGCCGACGCCCGATAATAGAATATTCGTCGTTTTATTCATCTTAGTCACCTACCTTTTCGATTGCATCAAACGGACACGCCTGCAAACAAACCGTACATCCCACGCACATGGTGGGGTCGATCGAAGCCAGTTTTGTCTCTTTATTAAAGCTAATCGACGGACAACCGGTCCGCGTACACACGCGGCAGCCGCGACATTTGTCTTCAATGACGTGGCAAATCTTGCGCTTGAGGGCAAACTCGTCGATGTCCTCCGGCGAGAATTTTTTCAAGACACAGGGCCAGCGCGTGATGATCACCGAGGGACCCTCAAAGGCAAAGGCCGCATCGAGCGCTTGGGAAACTTCGTCCAACTGCAACGGGTTGACCGTGACGACATGTTCGATGCCAATCGCCTTACACAGTGCCGGAATGTCAATTTGCTTGGCTTTATTGCCCATTAGGGTATAGCCCGAGCCGGGATTTTCTTGGTGCCCAGTCATGCCGGTAATGCGATTGTCGAGTATTACGTTGACCGTATTTGACGCGTTGTAGACGACGTTCATCAGCGAGTTGACTCCGGTGTGGAAAAAGGTCGAGTCGCCGATGACGGTGACGACTTTTTTATCGACGCCGTTTTGCGCAAAGGCCTGTGCAGCGCCGTGCCCCATCGAAATCGAGGCGCCCATGTCGATGACCGTATCGATCTGCTTAAGCGGCTCGGCTGCACCCAATGTGTAACAGCCGATGTCGCCGGTAATCATTACGCCGCGCTTTTTGGTGAGGGCGTAAAAGAAGCCGCGGTGCGGACAGCCGGCACAGAGTGTCGGCGGACGGCCAACTAAGTTTTCGGGACTAATGGTGGCGTTCTGGCGGTCTTCGCCAATTAAGGCCTTGGCGATGATGTCGGGATTGAGTTCGCCAATATTGGGGATTTTTTCTTTGCCAATACAGGGGAGGCCGGCCACTTTTAACTGGTCTTCGATAAACGGCTCCAGTTCTTCAATGACGTAAAGTGTCTCGACTTGTTCGGCAAATTCCCTAATTTTAGCCATCGGCAGCGGATTGGTAAAGCCCAATTTGAGATATGATGCGCTGTCGCCAAAGACTTCTTTGGCATATTGATAGGATACGCCCGACGTAATAATGCCAATTTTCTTGTCATTCCACTCAAAGCGGTTGAGCGGCGACTGGTTTGACAACTGCTCTAATTTAACTAATTTATCTTCGACGATCGGATGCAAGCGACGCGCCGTCGCCGGTGCGGCGACGTATTTTCCGGGCATCTTTTTATACTCTTGCATCGGCACTTCAACGCGTTCGGCCTCTTCGACCAACGACTTGGAGTGACAGGTGCGCGTCGTCATTCTAAACAGGACGGCGACGTCATTTTGTTCGGAAATCCGATAGGCTTCTTTGATAAAGTCCTTGCATTCCTGTGAATCAGAGGCCTCGATACAGACGATTTTGGCGTGCTTGGCGTAATAGCGATTATCTTGCTCATTCTGCGATGAATGACAGCCCGGATCGTCGGCCGAAATCAAAACTAAACCACCGGTGATGCCCGTGTAACCAATCGTAAAGAGCGGATCGGCGGCGACGTTGACGCCGACGTGTTTCATGGCGGCCAATGCGCGCGCACCGGCCATCGAAGCGCCAATCGCCGACTCTAGGGCCACTTTTTCGTTGGGGGCCCACTCGCAGTATAAATCGTCTTTGTACTGGGCGATATTCTCTAGTATTTCGGTGCTCGGCGTGCCCGGATAAGCCGACGCAAAGGTAACGCCCGCCTCATAGGCTCCGCGGGCGACCGCCTCGTTGCCCGTCATTAATTTCTTCATCATGCACTCTCCTTGTATGATATTCTGCGTTATTAAATTGTGCTAGGCATATTTCGCGATAACGCTACCTAGCGCTATCGAGTTCAGCTTTGTCTCGTAATCGTCGGCGCGCGACACCAACACCACCGGCACGCGTGCGCCCATGATGATGCCGGCCGACTTTGCGCCGGCCAAATAGGTCAACGTCTTACCGATGCCATTGCCCACCTCGATGTTGGGCACCAATACGACATCTGTTTCGCCTGCGATATCGGATTGAAATTGCTTGGTCTCTGCCGCTTGCTTGGAAAACGCCAAATCGACCGCCAATGGACCTTCGACGACTACGCCCCTGCCAAACTCGCCGGCTCGACATTTATCCTGGAGCGCCCTGGCGTCGACTGTCGCCGGCATCTTCGGATTGACTTTTTCTTTTGCGGCAATACAGGCCACGCGCACTTGACTGTTGCCCAGCGACTTGGCGACTTCAACTGCATTTTGTAGAATGTTGACTTTGCCGTCTAAATCGGGCGCGATATTCATGCCGCCATCGGTTAAAAATATCAGTTTGTGATACAGCGGCACTTCGTAAACCATGACATGTGATAATTGGTGCGACGTACGCAGGCCAATGTCTTTGTCCAGTACGGCGCGCAACAAAATGGCCGTGTCAATCAGCCCCTTCATCAAAAAGTCGGCTTCGCCGGCACTGACCAATGCGACGGCTTTACGGGCAGAAGCTTCGAGTGATTCACTTGCAATTAAGCGGTAATCAGATATATCGAGATTATTGTGCTGAGCAAGCTGCTCAATTTTGGCGACCTCGCCAACTAAAATTGGCGTGATGACATTTTCCTCGGCGGCGCGCACGACGGCGTGCAGAACGTCGGCATCTTCCGCCGCCGCTACCGCCAAGCGCATTTTTTTCCCAGTTTTTGCCGCATTTAACAGCTGGTCTAAACTCGCAACCACAGCATCACTCCTTTCTGTTATAAAATTTTAAACACATTAAGTTCACTTATAGTGTACCTTTTTTTAAGCAGAATTGCAACTCGTACGGTCGCCACTTTATTCGTTGAGTGTAAATTTTTTGGCGGCAAATAAGCGCTTGGTATAAGCGTGCTGGGGACTGTAAAAGACCTTTTCGCTTTCGCCGTATTCGACGATGGCGCCGTCGCGCATCACCGCTATTTGATCGCTCATGTAATAGACGACCGCTAAATCGTGTGAGATAAATAGATAAGTTAAGTCTTTATCGCGCTGTAATTGGCGCATTAATCGCAATATTTGTGCTTGCACTGAGGCGTCGAGTGCACTGACCGGCTCGTCGGCAATAATCACCGTCGGCTCCAATATCAAGGCTAAAGCGATATTGATGCGCTGGCGTTGACCGCCGCTCAACTCGGCCGGATAGCGCTCTAAGAAGCTGTCGTCGAGACCGACTGATAGCAACATTTCGACAATTTTTTGGCGGCGTTGCGCCCTGTTGAGTGGAAACCTGTGAATGATCAGCGGTTCTTCTAATAACCACTTAATTTTCTTTTTGGGATTAAGCGAACTGGTCGAATCTTGAAAGACGATTTGCACTTCGCGGCGATAGCGCTTTTTTTCCAACGCCGTCATATCCGGTAAGGCCTTGCCCAAATAGCTCACCTTGCCAGCAGTCGGCTTGTCGATGGCGGCGATGATCTTGGCCAATGTCGACTTGCCGGAACCACTTTCGCCGACGATGCCGAGCGTTTGACCGCGACGGGCGACGATGCTGACATCTCTTAAGGCTTGAATGGTGCTGCGTTTAAATAAACCGGCCGCGTAGTTCTGATAGACTTTAGAAATTGATTCGGCTTTTAAAATAATCGCGTCCTGATCGTCGTCTTGGCGCTGCGCTGGCAAGTAGATGCGGGCCCGACTAGTCGGCCCATCGGCGACGGTCAACAGGCGCTTATTTTTGTAAAACGGTTCGGGAATTGCCTTTATAAGTACCTTAGTATAGGCATTTTGCGGATTTTGGAAAATTTGTTTAGTCGTGCCGAACTCGACAATTTTGGCGTTGTACATGACGGCGACGTGATCGGCGACTGTTTTAATCACCGCTAAATCGTGCGAAATAAAAATTACGGTCGTATCGTATTTTTTTACCAAGGTCAGTATCAACTGTAAAATTTCCGCTTCCGTCGTGACGTCGAGGGCTGTGGTCGGCTCGTCGGCAATCAAAAATGACGGTTTAGAGATCAGTGCCATCGCAATCATAATGCGCTGTTGCATGCCACCGGACAACTGATGTGGATAGGCGTGATAGAGTTGCTTGACGTCTTTTAATTGCACTTCTTCGAGCATTTCGTAGACGCGCTGACGCCGATTGCCGACGTCGTCTGGCAGGGCCTCCTCAATTTGAGCCCCTACTTTATGAAGTGGGTTTAAACAGCTCATCGGATTTTGAAACACCATCGAAAAGTCGTCTTTGCGCAGCTGGCGCATCGCGTCGTCATCGCGCAAATTAATCGCGCGACCATTGATCTGCAACTGGCCGCCTTTAACGGCCGCGACGCGCGGCAATAGGCCTTGTAACGCATAGGCCGTCATCGTCTTGCCGCAGCCCGATTCGCCGACTAAACCCAGTATTTGGCCTTTTTTGATCGCAAATGAAACGTCGTTCACCACTAAATTTGCAGCACCCGCCTGATCGGTACCTATTTGAACTGTTAAGTTTGTGACGTCAATTAAACTCATTTTACATCTCGCAATCCGTCGGCCAACATATTAAAGCCGAGTACAGTCAGCGTAATCAATGCGCCCGGCACAATCGGATACCACGGCGCCATGCCCATAAAGCGCTGACCGTTGCTGAGCATTTGCCCCCAACTGGGATCGGGCGGCTGAATCCCTAACCCCAAATAACTGAGGCCCGCTTCGGCCATAATCGCACTGGAAAATCCCAACGTCGCCGTCACCAAGAGCTCAGTCAACAAATTGGGTAAAATGTGGATGTACATGATGCGCAGGTGTCCGGCACCGCGCGAGCGCGACGCCTTGACAAAGTCGTAGTCCTTATATTTGATGTAACCGGCGCGACTGATGCGCGCAAATTTTGGAATCGCCATAATGCCGATGGCCAGTATTAAATTGGAGATGCCGGTGCCAAAGATGGCAATCAGCATCAGGGCCAAGAGAATGCCCGGAAAAGCCATTTTAGTATCGATGATTTTCATCAGTATCTCATCCGTCCAACCGCCGAAGTAGCCGGCAATCGAACCGATCAATACGCCGAATAACAGGCCGACCGCCACGGCGGAAAAGCCAATTAAATAGATGATGCGCGAACCGGCCAAGACGCGACTAAACAAATCGCGACCAAACTCGTCTGTACCGATGATGTTGGCGGCGTCGGGCGCGGCAAAGGTCTTATCTAAATTCATCGCATTGGGGTCGTATGGCATGTAAATAAAGCTCAAGATAAAGAGCGCCAATAAAAAGACGACGATCACAAAACCAAAGCTAAAATAGGCGTTTTTCAGGTAAGTCTTCATGGCTACCTCAGACGAATACGCGGGTCGACGACCGTGTAGACGATGTCGACGGCAAAGTTAATCAGTACGACGACGACCGCCAAATAGATGACCAGCGCTTGGATTAACGGCAAATCGCGGCTGCCGATTGAAATTGCAATCAAGTTGCCAATGCCCGGCAGGGCAAAGACGTTTTCTACCACGATTGAACCGCCCAGTATTTCGGCCGTAATCATGCCCAATATGGTCAGCATCGGCAATAGCGAGTTCTGCAAGACGTGACGATATAGTATTTCGTGGTCGCTGAGTCCCTTGCTCATCGCCGTGCGAACGTATTCGCTTTCCATCTGGTCGAGTAAATTATTGCGCAAGTAGCGCACCAAAACTGCGCTGATGCCAATCGCCAACGACAAGGTCGGCAACAACAGCGACTTAATTGACAATACCGGATCGACGCTGAACTTTTCGTACTGTCCCGCCGGCAGCCAGTGCAAGCCGAGCGAAAAAATGTAAATCAATATAATGGCCAACCAAAAGGACGGCAGCGCTAAGCCGATTTGACTGAGCGCGGCAAACCACTTCGACCAGCGTTTTTGATTGTTTAAGGCCAGCCAAATTGCCAATGGAATACTGATGATGATACTCAGAAAAAGCGACATAACGGTAAGAAGCAGTGTCACTTCGACTCTGCTCCCTATCATTTCTGCAACTGGCCGCTGAAATCGAATCGATTCGCCTAAATCGCCGTGTAACAAGCTGTCGACCCACATAAAATAGCGGTCGATAATGGGCTTGTCCAAGTGCAACTTGGCTTCAAGTGCTTCAATCTGCAAGGGGTCGGCTTCGACGCCAAGAATGATGTAGGCCGGATTGCCCGGCAACACTTGAAAGACGAAAAAAGTGATTAGCGACACCAAGATTATGGTCGTGATTAATGAAATTATTTTTTTGCCATAAAAAGTAATCATCAATTAAAGCGAATAGCTGACATATCCAAAAAGCGCAATGGATAAAAGTGATAGCCACTGACATTTTTGCGCAAGGCAACTACCAAATTGGGATCCATAATGTAGACGGCGGCAGCTTGCTCGGCTAATATTTTCTGACATGATTTATAAATTGCCGCGCGCGCTGCCAAATCGTTTTCGACGATGGCTTGTGCAATCAAACGATCGTATTCGGCGTCGTTAAAGCCGATGAAATTGCGCTTGTAATCGCTCTGATAGCGCACCAAGACCTGATGGGGATCCAATTTGCCGGCTAGGCCGATAATCGTCATATCGTAATTGGCTTGCTTGTAAACTTGATCCAACCAAACGCCCCATTCAACTTGCTTAATTTCGGCCACAATGCCAATTTGCAACAGTTGATTGGCGACGACTTGCGCCGTGTCGACGTGAAATTTATAATTGGCAGGTACGGTAATGCTCGTACTAAAGCCATTTGCATAACCGGCCTCGCTCAACAACGACTTAGCGCGCGCGACATCGGTTTCGAGAACCGCTATTTCATCGTTGTAGTATTCTTCCATAATTGGACTCATGTTGCTGACTAGCGGACTGCCGTAACCATTGGCGACGGCGGCGATAATTTGCTGCTTGTCAATCGCATAATTGATCGCCTGACGGACGCGGACGTCGTCAAATGGCGACCGCTGATTGTTCATCGACATCAGCTGTATCATATTTTGCGGCGCCGATTCAATGTTGAATTCAGCCTCGATTAAGGGAATGTTTTTGGGGTCGATTTCGACAAAGTCCAACTGACCACTCTTTAGACTGTTGACGATGGCAGTCGGGTCGCTGATAATGTAGATTTCGGCCTTGTCGATTTGCGGCATTCGCGCACTGTTCCAATAGTCTTTATTTTTCGTCAAAACCACTTTTTGACCCGGCTCATACGATTCAAAGACAAATGGGCCGGTGCCAACTGGCTGAGTATTTTGATGATCGTAGCCGACCGGTAGAATCGCCTCAGTACAGGCCACTAAAAATGCCGAATTGGGTTCTTTTAAGGTGATTGTGACAGTCTGTTGATCGACGGCTTCAATCGCCGTCACTTCGCTAAAGCGCGACGACAGCGGATCGGCACCATTCAATCCGGCCAACGCTTCAATCGAATAGACCACGTCGGCGGCATCGAAGTCATCGCCGTTATGATACTTGACACCACTGCGCAATTTAAACGTGTAGTTGAGGCCGTCGTCAGACACTTGCCAAGATTCGGCTAAGGCCGGTACGAGTTTACCCTCGACGTCATACCACAATAAGCCCTCAAAGACATTGCGCATCACTGCTTTGGTGTCAGCTGCCGCCGACAACCACGGATCGATATTATCGAGCTCGGAATTGATTGCCGTGCGCGCCACTAGCGGCTGTTCGTCATCGGTCTTTGTCGCCTGTTGCGCAGTCGTCTCAGCAGTTTGAGCGACCGTCGTTTCGGCTGTCGCCGTCTGCTGTGGCGGCTGCGCGCTACAAGCGACCATTAGTAAAGCAATGGTCAGCACTAAAACTAATGCCTTTTTCATATTTTGGTTCCTCCTACTAGGGGTGAGCGCTGCTGTACGCGTTTGCCTTCGAGCGCACTACTCTCAACGATTCTCAACTTTGTTAGTATAACATAATTTAGCGCTAATTTCATGGCTATAATAAAAAATTATTCCCAATCGTTCTCTTTTATGTAGTCGCGATTGTAATCGACTTTTTTCTCGCGGCTAATCTGAATGTGATCGTGTTGGGTCGACGCCGGCGCTTCGTCAAATTGCAAGTCTCTGTTGAGCACATCCCACTTGCTCAAATCGAGGCCGAGACCGTCGTCTTTTAACTGACCGGTCGCACTGCCCTGTACCGGCCGTTGTGCAGCGCGTCGCGCGCCCTGCAACCGCGAACCGGCCGCCGCGCGGACGACGCAAGTGCCCATTGCCAAATCGCCTATGCGGCGGTTTTGCGGATTGATGACCGCGACGATTAAATCGACCACGCCAAATATAAAAGTGACATTGCGCAACACCAGTCGCAAGCGGTTGGGCATGCGGCCGTCGGCGTTGACGACAACTTGAATTTTGGCAATTCGCTTACCGATGCTCTGACCGCCGATTGAATCCTTAAATGTAAAGTAAAACAAATAGATAATGACGATGGCGTCATCCACTAGGTTGGGGATAAGAGATTTCACGACGCCGGTCACAATCGTCACGACTACCATATCGATTATAAAGGCGACCATGCGTTGGCCTAAATTAGCTATTCTGTTACTGTTTACCATTTTTACCTCCCCTCGCCGCAATTTGGCGAATCGCGGCGAGCACATCGTTAAAATCGGACAATTTAACCGATTGGGGGCCATCACTTAAAGCGTTGGCCGGATCGGCGTGTACTTCAATCATCAAGCCATCGGCGCCAGCTGCCACCGCCGCACAACTCATCACGTCGATTAAATCGCTGCGCCCCGTTGCGTGACTGGGGTCGACGATGACCGGCAGTCCGGTGCTGCGCTGCATCAACGGCACGGCGGCAATATCTAATGTATTGCGCGTGGCATCGTCAAAACTGCGGATTCCCCTTTCGCACAACACGACTTGGCGATTGCCGGCGGCAATGATGTGTTCGGCCGCCAAACGCCACTCTCTGAGCGTCGCCGAAAAGGCTCGCTTGAGCAGCACCGGTTTATTCAGTTTTCCAACGGCCTTTAACAGCGGATAATTGTACATGTTGCGCGCGCCAATTTGGATCATATCACAGCGCTCGGCGACGACCTCTAAATGCTCAATCGCCATCACTTCGGTAATAAACGGCAAATTATGCCGCCGCGCCGCCGCCGTTAGATAATCCAGCCCCGCCATGCCGAGCCCCTGAAAATCATAGGGGCTAGTGCGCGGTTTAAAGATGCCGCCGCGCAGCATGTCGACGCCGAGTTGGCGCAACCGCGCCGCCATTTGATCAATTTGTTCAGCTGACTCGACGGCACAGGGCCCGGCGATGATAATCGGTCGCGCACCGCCAAAGATTAAATTGCCAACTGCTACGGTTTTTTTATTGACAGTAATCGTTTTGTTCAAGTAGCTGCTTCTCCGTTCTAAGCTTCCATCTTCATATTTTGACGCGGCATGCTATTTAACTTTCCGCCGTAAGGTTTTAGCACATAGTCGACAATATCACTGATTATGCGATAGTGTTCTTCGCTGTTTTGGGCCTCAAAGCTGGCCTTGATCAATTCAAACAACATCATGTCGCGCGCAAACACCACTGACATCATCGACTTGTCGCGTGGCACCCAAGTGTTTTGTAGTCTAAAATAGGCCTCAGTCAGATATTTTAAACAAATGCCGGCCAAATATTGAAAAGTCACCGGTTTGTCTTTGCGATAGGACAAGTCTTCCAATTTTTTGGTCAGCGTCAAGCGAATAAAGTCGATCCGGGCTTGTGAAATTGGCGCCGGGCCGGCCATGTAAATGCGATTTGCGGCTTGCAACAACTGTTCAATGCCGGCGTCGCGCTTGTAGATATGCTTGGCATGCGACAGTAAATTGAGCCAAATGTGACTGCGCTGACCGAGTGCCTGACGCAATAAATCAGTCGACAAATAAGTGAAATCGTATTCTTTACCCTCGATAAATTTAACTTCACGCGCTTCGCAATTCGGCCTATTTAATAAAATCAACAAGTCGACATCGACGACCGTTTCGAGTTCTCTATAATGCTCGGCGCCGCTGCCGATTAACGAGATGGCATCGACCGTTGGATCCTCAATCAGTGTTGCCACGACGTTTTCAAAGACAGTATTATCCTTATGCATAAGTCCTCCTATTCAACTTGGCACTCCATCATCCACTATATCAACTAGTAACTGACGCCGTCGACTTCACCGGCGCTATTACCGACAATTTCAACTACGACGCGGTGCGGTAGACAAATGATACTTTGACCAGCTGCATTTATCGGTTGACTGTGTACGCACAGTTGATTGCGGCAATCGGCGGCGCGCATCG
>PDWJ01004809.1_pt1 | contig 11583 bp, 5 predicted proteins | sample 1430881 | NCBI WGS metagenome assembly PDWJ01 (sample SAMN01162460, study PRJNA174530) | Oral metagenome, whole genome shotgun sequencing project. | biome: Marine environment; feature: Marine mammal; material: Swab sample of the gingival sulcus; isolation source: swab sample of gingival sulcus... | reverse complement strand
CGGAGGTTTCCCCATGCACACAGGCACAGGATCTCGTTACCAGCAGCTCACCCTCGAAGAAAGGTACCATATCATGGCACTTCTTCAAGCAGGAAAGAGCCAAACAGAAATTGCAGCAAGAATAAAAAGGTCCAAGAGTACGATTTCTCGAGAAATACAGCGAAACAGCAGCGCAGAAAGATACGACCCTGCAGGAGCTCAGAGTGCGGCAGAGACACGCCGCAAAAGAGCAGAGAAGGCGACAAAAAAGAGCCCGGAGCTTCTCACTTTCCTCGTACAGTGGCTGCGCTTGGGGGGCTCGCCTGTCAAGGCTGAAGTTGGAGTTGAATGCGGAGCAGCGATTCTGCCACAGTACAATGGACAACTGGATTAGGAAAGACAGAGAAAATGGTGGGAATTTATACATATACCTTGCCCGCTATGGCAAGCGACGCTGGAAAGGAGGCAAAAGAAAACGTGTTGGTGCCTCGTTGATCCCTCTCAGCGCAGGGACACCAGTGAACGTCCTCCAGAGGTCGAGGAGAGAAATCGACTTGGAGACTGGGAAGAGAGATACCGTATATGGACAAAAAGCCTCTCTGGTGACGCTGTTCGAACGGACGAGTCGATTCACGCTGTGCAGCAGGATTAAAGCCCGGTCCAAAGAAGAGGTCTGCGGAGCGAACAACCGATTATTTAACGCTATTTCGAGGAGAAAGGAAACATTAACTTTGGATAATGGCGGAGAATTTGCCGATCATGCCGAGATTATGAGACGGCACTCTGTTGATGTTTTTTTGCCAGACATACGCCAAGTGGCAACGGGGCACGGACGAGAACACCAATGCCTGTTACGAAGAGTCTGGCCGAAGAAATTGGGTCTGAGTAAGCTCTCTGATGAGGATATTCGACTGGAAATATTCAGGCTGAACATGACGCCACGGAAAATCTCAAGTGGCTTAACTCCGCTGGAAGTCTTCACCGGCAGGCGTGTTGCACTTATTGCTTGAATTCAAATAATTATTATCATGTTAGTGAATTTTATTGGGATTAATATTTTACAAGATTGATCCTAAAAATTGTAATAGAAAATATAAAATTGGGGGAATAAATGAGTGCTCTAAAGGACTGGAAAAGTAAGTTAATTGATAGGTATTATCAAAAAGGATACTATAAAAAACTTACTTTATGGGATCATTTTGAAAACTGGTGTATGATGTACAATAATTCAATAGCAATTAGTGAAGATGACAAAGAAATTTCTTATGAACATCTGATGGAATGGTCTGTCAATTTATCATTTTGGCTGGAAGAAATAGGAGTAAAAAAGGGAGATAGAGTAATAGTTCAATTGCCAAATTCAATAAACTTTATTGTTGTTATTTTTTCGTTGTTTCGCATAGGTGCGATTCCTGTCTTGTGCAATATTAATAATAAAGAGTTTGAATTAAATCATATTTGTTCTGTTTCAAAGCCTATACTTTATATAGCATCTTACTCATTACTTGGAAACAGTATCAACAAAATTGCACAAAATGTAAAGAATTCTAATGGAACAATTCGGGAACTAATTTTTGAGGATAAAATTGAAGAATTTAAAAATAAAATAGCTTTTCAAAAACATAATAGCATTAGCTCTCCAGAAAGTAGTGATATCGCACTTCTTCTGCTTTCAGGAGGAACTACAGGTCTTTCAAAATTAATACCAAGAACACATGCTGATCATTATCATAATTTTAGTATTGCTGCAGATTTTATTAAATTAAATCGAGAGAGTGTTTATTTAGCATGTTTGCCAATTGTGCATAATTTTGCTTTAGCTTGTCCAGGTGTTCTGGGAACATTAGCGAAGGGAGGGAAGGTGATTATGCCAAACACAATGGATTTGAATATTATTCTAGAATTAATTCAAAAACATAAAGTAAATATTACTTCTTTGGTCCCGCCTTTGCTCTCTCTATTATTAGATTCTCTTGATTATGAAATTTTTGATATATCAAGTCTAAAAATTCTACAAGTAGGCGGTTCAAAACTTGAAGAAGATTTGGCAAAGAAAGTTAAAAGTAAAATGTCGTGCAAGTTACAACAAGTTTATGGGACGACTGAAGGTTTTTATTGTTATACTTCATTAAATGACAGCGAAGATATTATTAATACTACACAAGGGAAGCCGATTTGTGTAGATGATGAGTTCCTTATTGTTGATTTAGATGGAAATGCCGTCGCTAATGGAGTAGAAGGAGAGCTTATTTTCCGTGGTCCTTGTACAATTTTCAATTATTATGGAAATTTGGAAAATAGAGAGCATTCTTTTTCAAAAAATGGATATTATTATAATTCTGGAGATAAAGCAAAACTTGATAAAGATGGGAATATTATTATTGTTGGACGCATAAAAGAACAAGTGGTTAAAGCAGGTGAAAATATATCTGTTGCAGAACTAGAATCTTTAATATTTAGTATGGATGGAGTAGAAGATGTCGCTGTAGTTGGAGTAGAAGACGAATTGCTTGGAGAAAAGATTTGCATTTTCCTTTTGTCAGAAAAAAAATTCTTAACATTAAAAGATATTCGTAAATTTTTCCATGAAAATAATATCTCTATAAATAAATTCCCAGACCAATTAGAATATATAAGCAAATGGCCTCTTACCAATATTGGAAAAATTGATAAGAAAAAACTTGCAGATATAGCATTAAAAAATAAATGATAAGGAGAATCCATATTGAAATAAATATAAGCATAATTAAACATGCTAACAAATATTGATTTTTTTAGAATATTGTTCCCTATACTCAAGCAAGAGTATATAATGATTACTGTCATATTAGTAATCTACTTTATGGAGTTAAATAATGAAAGAAAGCATAATAAAAGGTGATTCTAAGATTGATGTAAATATCTTGATAAACAGCGTTCTGGAAAGGCTAAATTACCGCGATTATTTTTGTTATGAAAAAAATGGAAAATGGCTGATTGGATTCGGAATAGATATGTTAATAGACGTGAAAATGAAATCTATTTCTATATCTAAAGAGAGAAAGATTATATCATCATATCAATATGATGATTTTTCTGTGATAATTGAGCCGATTTTGAATAAAATAGAATACAAAAAATGGAGAGCATTTGGATATTCGTGTTTTGAACTATTGTATAAAAATTACAATATAGAGATAAATATGAATGACGATTTGTCAATTGCCAAAATATTTGTCCCTAAAATAGAAGTAGAAGTTGTTAAATGTAGTATTTTTCTAAAATCAAGAGATGAATTACTTATTGATGAGCTAAAGAATGTAATAAATACTATTATAAAGGGGAAGAAAAATAAATCAATTCTTCAACAGTCTAAGAAAATACTTTCTCAAAATGATATTCAACAATTAGAAATAAAGAATTACAGAGACAATGTTGAAGAAGCGGTTTCAAGAATAAAGAAAGGTGAATTTTTAAAAATAACATTATCACGAGAGATTATATTCAAAAAAAGAATCAATATGATTGAAAGCTTTTTTCTTGGTTTTAGCAATAATCAGCCAAATAGTTCATTTTTATTTTGTATAGAAGACCAAGAATGTTTTGGATTTAGTCCAGAAACCATTTTAAAGATTGATAGAGAGAGAAAAATAGAAACAAATCCATTAGCTGGAACAAGACCTATCGGATCTTCAAGAATAGAAGAAGATTTCTTTGAAAAAGAATTATTATCAGATCCTAAAGAAATATATGAGCATAGTATGACTGTCAAAATGGCATATGATGAGTTAAAGGGGTTAGTTTCAGAGAACACCACTGTTTGTTTCCCTCAATTCTTCAAAATTTATAAAAGAGGATCTGTACAGCACTTGGGAAGTGTGCTAGAAGGTAGATTAAAAGAAAATTTAAATATTTGGCATGCGTTTTCTGAGCTAGTTCCTGCTCTTACTGTGACTGGTGGTCCTAAGAAAAAGACTGCAAAAGTGATTCTTGAGATGGAAGCTAAGGTGGGGGCTCGTTTGTTGTATGGAGGTAGTGTCTTTATTGTCGACAATAACAATCAAATAGATGTTTCTTTAATCTTGAGATCTGTGTTTCAAAATTCAAATAAATCTTGGACAAGATGTGGTGCTGGAATAATAAGTTCTTCCATTGCCAAAGAAGAAGAAAAAGAAACTGAAAATAAGATATTAAGCGTAATAAACTATTTAGTCCCTGAATAAAATTCTTAGAAATATTGAAGTATTTCTCCTTAAAAATTGTGCTCGTAAAGATAGAAAGTACGCAAGATATTTTTGGAAGAATCGATTACTTCTCATGTTTAATATTTACCCCTAAAAATAGAAATTATTAGTGCTTAATTTTCAGCTTCTGTTAAAAAATAAGGTACGTGGAGGCAAGTTTTCTGTGTTAGCATAGAAACTATGCTACCTTCAGTGGTTGAGAGTTGGGTTGTTTTTATATTTTGAGCATCCTTGAATTTAGGCGTGTATGACTTTAAAGAACAGTTTATTAATGTCACCGGATTGATAATATTATGCTATGGAGGAAATAATGTCTAAAATTATGGATGAAAAAAAAGTATTGGCAATAATCAAAAGTATTATCCCTGAAATATCTTCAGTTAGTGATGAATCGAATTTGATTGAATTTGGGCTTGATTCAATTCGAACATTAAAACTTATTAATGAGCTTAAAAAAAGGTCGATATTCGTTACTTTTGATGAACTTTTTAAGGACCCAACACTAGAATCTTGGCTTAATATATTAGGGAAAAAATTAAATATTGATAACAATAAAAGGGAGAAAGAGAATATTGAAATTTGTGCACAAAGCAGCAATTTGTCAGATGTTCAGCAGGCTTATATGATAGGAAGAGAAGATTCTCATTTACTCGGTGGGGTAGGATGTCACGCTTATTTTGAGTTTGATTGTGAAGATCTAAATATTTCAGAATTGAAAAATGCATGGATTTCTTTGTTATCCCAGCATCAAATGTTGAGGGCAAAGTTTACTAAAGAATATACACAGTTTATTTCAGAGACTTCTTTTCATGATAAATTGATTGTCAATGATTTAAGCGATTGTGATTTTGATTTAATTTCTAAATCGTTACAAGAAAAAAGAAATATTTTATCACATAAAAAAATGTCAATAGATAAAGGTGAAGTAATAAGATGCGAATTATCTATACTGCCAAATTCGAAATTTAGGGTGCATTTTAATGTAGACTTAATAGTTGCAGATGTTAAAAGTATACAAATATTGTTAAATGATTTTGCCCGGTTTTATCTTGGAGATACTGTAGATATTCATTTATCTAACTGGAGTTTCCCTGAACATGTTGAGAGGAAAAAGCGAAAAAATATAAAAGAATTAAAATTATCTGAATCTTACTGGAAAAATAGGATAAATTTATTGCCAACTTATCCCGAACTTCCTGTAAAAAAATATGTTGATATACCTCGTCCTCCAAAATTTGTTCGCAGATCAATGGTTCTTAAATCATCTGAATGGAAAAGTATTAAGAAAGTAGCATTATCTTTTGGAATAACTCCTTCAATGTTGCTTTTGACAGCATATGCGGAAATACTCAATAGATGGAGCTCCAATTATCATTTTTTAATAAATATCCCATTATTTGATCGAGATTTATCTCCTGACTTAATAGACAAAGCAGTTGGTGATTTTTCCAACATTTTATTGTTGGAGGTTAATTTCAATAAATTAAAGACAATTTTAGAAATGGCACGGGATATTCAATTGCAATTCCAAAAAGATGTTAGTTATTCATCATACAGTGGTATACAGGTTTTAAGAGATTTATCCCAATTTAAAAAATCGCATAATTTGATAGCTCCAGTAGTTTTTGCTTGTAATATAGGAATCCCACTAATCCTTCAGAAAGCAAAAAAAGTTTTTGGGGAAATATCTTATATGATTTCGCAAACCCCACAGGTATGGCTAGATTGTCAGATTTATGAAGTTGGATCAGAGCTTCAAATTTCATGGGATTGTGTTGATTCTCTATTTATGCCTAATGTGATCGATGATATGTTTGATTGTTTTGGTAAGTTGATTTTATCTTTAGTGCATAATCCTAATAAATTGATGTCTAGCTGGAGTGATTTACCAAATTATCAGAAAAATTTTGTGAAGAATAATATTAAAATTGAACTATCAAGCAATTCTTTTGATTTGTTGTTTCCGAAAATTTTGAATAATGCAAATGAAAACCCAAATAATATAGCGATTATAGAGTATGAGAGAAACTTAAAATATGTTGAGTTATCTGAAATGTCTCTAAATACAGCTGCATATATTTTATATAAAGGTGCTATTAAATCAGATGCTATTGCAATATCTTTAGATAGCGGCATTGATTATTCTATTGCTATTTTAGGAGTGTTGAGAGCAGGCGCATGTTTCGTCCCTTTGAATTCAAACTTACCCTTGGATAGAAAAGAGAAAATTATAAGATCTGCTAATATAAAATTTGTCATTTCGAATAAAAAGAAGGCCTGCACGTTTCCTGATATTTCAAACTTAGAAATTATAGATATTAGTGTTTGTAAAATATTTTCAAATTACTCTTTTGTAAACGTTTCATCTTTAAATATTTTTCCTTCTGATCCAGCATATATTATTTTTACTTCTGGGTCCACCGGAACACCAAAAGGTGTCCAAATTAGTCATGGATCTTGTGCTAATACTATTTTAGATATAAATGAAAGATATGATATAAATACTGAAGATTCTATTCTTGCTGTTTCTGCATTTGATTTTGACTTATCGATATTTGATTATCTAGGTATATTATCCGCTGGAGGTACTGTTGTTGCTTTATCTGAAACTGATAGAAGAGATTCATTTATGCATCTCCAGTTGATTAATAAAAATAATATTACCATATGGAATTCTGTCCCGATTCTATTTGAAATGTTATTGCAAGTTATGGAACATGTACCTAAAAAACTGCCGCTTAAACACGTTTTTTTATCTGGAGATTGGATTTCAATTAGTTTGGCAGAATCTATAATTAAAGATTTTCCTAATGTTTTATTGACTGCAATGGGTGGAGCTACAGAATGCTCTATCTGGTCCAATTATTTTGAGGTTCATGAAAAAATTGATTCAGTCTTTAAGAGTGTTCCTTATGGAAAACCTTTAAAAAATCAAGTATACAGAATAGTTGATAAATTTGGATTTGATTGTCCTTTCTATGTTCAAGGAGAGTTACTTATTGGAGGTGCAGGTGTTGCAATTCAATATATAGGAGATACAGAGCTAACAAGTAAAAAATTTTTTATTGATAAATCTTCTAGATGGTATAGAACTGGAGATATTGGACGGTACCATTTTGATGGAAATATTGAATTCTTAGGGCGAAATGATTCTCAAGTTAAAATTCGTGGCCATAGGATTGAAATAGGCGAAATTGAGAATATCTTAAAAAAGCATTCTTTAGTAAAGAATGCTGTAGTAGTTGTTGTGAATAATAATAATATTTCTGATCTTGTTGCCTATATAGTCGCTACAGAAATTAATAATCAAGAAGTGTATTTTGATTTTATTTCACAATATCTTCCCGAGTATATGATTCCCAAAAGAATTATATTTCTTGAGAATATGCCAATCACCTCAAACGGTAAACCTGATAGAAACTATCTTGCAGGCTTACCTGTTGATTTTTCTACACAAGGGGGTTCAAAGTCATCTAATTATTTTGAATTATTGATTAAGAAAATTTGGAGCGTGGTCTTAGATATTAAAGAATCAAATATTTCTAATAATGATAACTTCTTTTCTTTAGGAGGGAACTCTTTGACTCTTGTCAAAGTTTTTTGGCGTTTGAGTAAAAAATTACCTGATTATGATTTCACTTTAGGAGACTTATATAATTATCAAACAGTTGCATCTTTATCTCGCCATTATCAAAATAAGATTACTTCATCTCCTTCTTTCTATTCTGTTATCCCTTTTTATTGCTCTAAAACCAAGTTTACTTGTATTTATATTCATGAGGGAGGAGGAAACATCTCTTGTTATAGCTATGTGGCTGCTGCTACAAAATCTTATGCTGACTCTTTTGCAATTGTTCCAAATGATAATTTTCTTACTGTAAATTTGTCAACTATTGAAAATATGGCAATGAACTATTTTGAGGCAATTCGGTGGAAGTTTCAACCTGAATCAGTGATTTTAGTTGGGCATTGTGCAGGTGGTCATATTGCCTATCAAATAGCAAAACTTTTTGAAGATATTATTGAGCCGATAAAACATTTGATTATGATTAATTCTCATCCGTACTTTAATATACCCTTTTCATCTGATGGGCTCGATTGGTTACGAATTACACTAATATATCTCTCAATTCCATTAGAACCATTTTCTTTAGATACTGGTGCGCTATTTGAATTATTAGTTGCTGAAGGAAGATACAATCCATCTACTTCATTTTGCAAAAACTCTTTCAATCCTCTATTTCTTAAAAAGGATAAAGATGTTTTGCTTAGAAATATCTACGAATTTTGCATATCTAATCATTTGATTTCTATTGATATTCCTTTGTCTTATTTTATCTTTACTAGTTCGATTTTAGAAAAAACTAGAAATGCTATGATAACTTTTGATCCTCCGCATATATATCGTACTCCGACTACTTTTTTTAGAACTTCTGAAGATGATTTAAGTTTTCCTAATTATCATACTTATTGGGAGAACTGTGTTTCTAGTGACTTTACCCTTTCCAAAGTAGCAGGGACTCATTTTTCTGTGTTAAACAATAATTTTTCATCACCGATAGTTGATCGTATAATATCTTTGATAGAAGTAAAATAATATTTTGATAAAAGGTTTAAGAAGCAAAACCATAAAATGTGTCAAACATTCTAAAATATAGTATTAACAGAACAATTCTTTATGACAAGGAGAACCATTTTGAAAAGATTGCATTTGACATTGCAAACCGCACAAATTTTTTTCATTGTTGCTATTTTAATGACTGACCTACCAGTCTATGCAGCCAAGAATACGACCTTAGAGACCATAACCGTAACAGCAAACAAGCGGAAAGATACTGCTTATGAAATATCTTCCAGTATCAGTGTACAGGATGAATTTTTCATAGAAGATCATGGAATCAAAACCACTGAAGAGATGACTCGGTTCGTTCCCAATCTATATTACAAAACAAACGTATCTGGAGACGCTTTTATCAGCAGAGGTATTTCCACCATTGACACCTCTCTTTTTTCTCCAATGGGATTTTACGTGGATGATGTGCCTCAGACTCTCAGTTTTATGCAGAATTTCAGCCTGTTTGATGTAAAGAGGGTGGAGGTGTTACGAGGCCCCCAATCCACTCTGTACGGGAAAAATAGTTCTTCCGGGGTTATTAATGTTGTTCTGTCTAGACCAGATAACGAGACTAGGGCAAAAATTTCTGCCACAGCCGGAGACAAGTATAGTTGGAATGTTGGGGCAATGGCAAGTGGACCATTGGTTACAGAACGTTTTTATTTTGGATTATCTGTTTTAAAGGATAAAACAGACGGCTATCTGGAAAATATTTTGACCGGGGATGATACAGCAGGTGAACAGGATAATCTTTCAGCTAGGGGAACAATACGCTGGACTCCCACCGAAAAAATTGATATGTCCCTTGTTCTGAACAAAACGGACAGAGATATGGGAATTGGACATCTGAGGTATGAAACCGGCCCATACGCTACAGATGCATACAAAATATATTCCAACATTCCCGACCGTGCAGATCAAGACAGACTGGGGCAGTCCCTGCGCTGGAAATATCAGTTTGAATGGGCAGATTTCCTGTCCATAACATCCCACCAGGACTTTACCCGTTCTCATAGAATGGATCTGGATCGTAGCCCGCTCCTCTTTGGGCATAGTGCCATTGAAATTGAACAGGACAGCTGGACCGAGGAATTCCGCCTGAGTTCCAAAGGAGAAGAATGTTTATCTTGGGTGACAGGTTTCTATTACAACAGGGAAGAGCTAGATACTGACTTTGCCTTACGCCACGTAAATCCCGACATTGCGAGGCAAAACATTTCACAATCCACCATTGAGGGCACAGCCATTTTCGGTCAGGTAACCCTGCCCTTGAACAGGCATGAATTGGCAATAGGTCTTCGTCTGGATCATTATTCTGGAGACGGTAGCCAAATATATACCAGTCAAACAGGTACCCGTTCTTATCAGGCGGATATTTCCGAGACAAAGCTGCTGCCCATGGCTTCCCTTACCCATTCATTTACCAATAGAAACAAGGCATACCTTCTTTTTTCAACAGGGTGGTTGGGCGGAGGGTACGACTATTACACCGGTACCTCAAAAAAGAGCTTTGTCTATGACCCAGAATACACCAAAAATTACGAGGTCGGTGTAAAAACCGTCTTCTGGAATAACCGGGTGCATGCCAATCTTGCATTTTTTTACACGGATATTGAGGATAAACAGGTCAAGAAATGGTCTCCCCAAGGGGGGTTGGGTGCTTGGACACTTACCAATGCTGCCCAAGCTCATACCACTGGAGTAGAGCTGGAGGTCAGGGCAAATCCTTGGGCTAATCTGGAATGTTTTACCAGCTTGGGATATGCTAAGGCTGAATTTGATGAATGGGTCAGTACATCCCACCAGAGAGGCACCGTTGATTACAGCGGGAAACGCTTGCCTTGGGCGCCAAACTTGACTGCCAATATTGGGATAGCATATTATGCTGACAATGGGTGGTACGGAACAACTAATCTTTTCTGGGCCGGAAAGCAGTACTTTGATGCCGCCAATACCTTGGAAGATAATGGCTATGTCTTAGCCAATCTGACAATCGGTTACCGTTTTGACCATTTTGACATTTCCCTGTTCTGTAAAAATCTATTTGACGAAACCCATGCCAAGAGAAAAGGGAATATGGGCAAGGACCAGATTATTGTTGAAGATTCCCAGCCCCGGACTTTAGGTGCAAATCTGGTTTGGAGATTTTAGCACGGTCAGCGTTTCTCGGTTTGATTGTAACGTGTTGAAATAGCGATTTTTAATAAGATTTTTTAGTGTAGTGATATATTTTGCAATAATTTCAGCGGATTATCTGTTTTGTCAGAAATTTTTTATCTGTGAAAATCGTATCTTATTATAATGGGGTTGAAAATGGCTTACGAAAAGGTGTCCGTAAAAAACTCGTAAAAATAACAGTTTATTTCTAGAGTGGGGAATGCCTGCTGTATTGCCAATATATTCAGTAGAGTGATAAGTGTAAGCGCCAAACCAACCGCCTGATTCAAACTCCATTTCCTGCCTCAACACCCAAATCCTCGTTTTTCAATCTGGAGGGCAGCCCCCTGAGTTAGGCTAGTTGTCATCTATCCCGCTTACTGTTACGATGCGGGAAAGGAGGTAAGATATGCGCTACTCACCCCAACAAACCATCCGCCGGATGATGCCGCCGAACCCCACCCCCATTGATACCTTGAGCAGAGAGGAAGGTATAAGTAAAGCAACCCCTTACAACTGGCGTCAGGAAGCGCGGAGGAAGGGTATTCTGCTGCCGGACAGCGATGCAGTCGGCTGGAGTGCAGCGGATAAATTTGCTGCCGTGCTTGA
>PDWJ01004807.1_pt1 | contig 11585 bp, 6 predicted proteins | sample 1430881 | NCBI WGS metagenome assembly PDWJ01 (sample SAMN01162460, study PRJNA174530) | Oral metagenome, whole genome shotgun sequencing project. | biome: Marine environment; feature: Marine mammal; material: Swab sample of the gingival sulcus; isolation source: swab sample of gingival sulcus... | reverse complement strand
GAAAGTCTTGCCGCTGACCACGCCGCTCAAGTTGGTGTAGACGCGGGCGTTCGGGCCAGTCGCCTTAAGGCCGATCCAGTTCTTGTGCACGCCGTCCCAGCGGTAGACGCAGTAGCCGTCGGCGCCACTGACGCCACTCCAAGTGATACGTACATTCGGTGCAGTCACCGACGCGTTCTTGCTTAGGTTAAAGGCGACGGCGTCGAGAGCCGGTTCGTTTGTGCCGGCGAATAGCCCCTTAACGGTCGAGAAATCGCCGTACTTGGTAACGCCGCCCGCCGTGCGATAGGCTCTAATTTTATAGTAGTAGGGTCGGCCGGAATTCAAATCCGACAGATTGGTATAAACATGTGCATCGCCCGCCAAAGTCTTTAAGTATTCAAATGGTTTGTCCGGGCTACTGCTCCTAAAGACGTGGTAACCGGTAATGCGCGGCTGGCCGTTCCAGTTGAGGCGAATGCCGCCGGCGTTCTCGTCCAGCGTCAAGCTGGGCGCGGCCGGTTTAACCAAAGCGCCCGGCGCGTAGTAACCCTTAAATGTCGAATAGTCGCTAAAGGTATAGCTGGTACCATTTTTACGATAGGCGCGCACCTTGTAGAAATAGGGCATGCCCGGCACCAGTGAACCGGAGTTGGTGTAGGACGTCAAACTGGTCGTCTTAAACAGGGTGTAGGGGCCATCTACGGCATCGGCGCGGTAAACCTGATAACCGGTGGCATATTGTTGACTATCCCAGTTGAGTTTAATACCATTGCCGGATTTAGCGACGCTTAATTGCGGCGCAGTCAAACCATTCGGCGCATAGTAACCCTTTATTTCGGAAAAATCGCCGAAGACGTAATTGCCGCCGTCTTTTTTATAGGCGCGCAGTTTGTAAAAATAGGGTTTGCCCGCCGTCACTGCGGCGTCGCTATAATTTAATAAACTGGTAGTCTTGAGCAGCGTATAACTGCCGTTCAACGCACTGGCGCGATAGAGTTGATAGCCGGTGGCATCATCTGTTTGATTCCAACTCAACTTAATCGCAAGGCCGTCTTTAGCAACCGTTAAATTGGGTGTGCCCGGCTTATCGTCCGGTGCATAACAGCCCTTGACGGCCGAAAATTGACCAAAAATATAGTTGCCGGCCACTTTTTTGTAAGCGCGCAGTTTGTAAAAATAGGGTTTACCCGCCGTCACTGCGCCGTCGTTATAATTTAATAAACTGGTAGTCTTGAGCAGCGTATAACTGCCGTTCAACGCACTGGCGCGATAGAGCTGATAGCCGGTGGCGTCGTCCAGTTGATTCCAGGTCAACTTAATGGCGGTGCCGTACTTAGTGGCGCTCAAATTGGGCGTGCCCGGCTCGTCGACCGGTGCATAACAACCCTTGACTTCGGAAAATTCGCCAAAAAAGTAGTTGCCGGCTACTTTTTTGTAGGCGCGCAGCTTGTAAAAATAGGGATTGCCCGGTGTCAACGCGGCATCGTTATAAGTCAATAAACTAGTCGTCTTAAGTAGTGTATAGTCGCCGTTCAACGCTTCGGCGCGATACACTTGGTAACCGGTGACGTCGGAAACAGCTGGCCACGATAGCTTTATCACATCGCCAAACTTGGCGGCGCTAAGCTGTGGTACGCCGACGACGATTTGCGGTTGCAAGTAAATGTGATAAGTTTGATTGTCGGCACAGTTATAGCTTTCCGAAGCGTTTTTGGCGACTGCAGCGCCGCCGTTTTTCACTACGAAATAAGCACCGGAAAAGCCGTCGATGCTGACATCTTTCAAGCCGCTAAACCGTAAATCTTCCAATTTAGTACAGCCGAGAAAGAGGCCGTCGGCCGCGACGTTGAGATTGTTGGGCACATTGTTCAACGTCACTTGCTCAACTGCTGAAAGTTTAAACATACTGCTGACGTCATCAACTTGACCAATGTTAAAATCAATCACTTGATTAAAGGTCGTGGCTCCGGCAAACATCTCACTCATGTCGTGGACGTTTTGAGTGTTAAAATTGACCGGCTGATTAAAGTTCGGCGCATCTTTAAACAAACTCTTCATACTGATCACAGCGGCTGTATCGACGGCTTCGCCAAAGTATATTTGACGATCGAACTCAGCGAACAAAAAGGCGCTATCGTCCGGCAGTTGAATCTGATTGGCACCAACGCTTTCAAAGTAGATGTCAAACGCCTCACTGCCGGCCCAGCCGTGATATAGCTGATTTGGTCCGAGCGAAAAATTATTTGGATTGATTTTTCGAGCCATTTCAAGCCACTTCGCGCGATCGATTAAACCATTGCCACTAATCGTCAATTTGGCGAGGTTATCGTCATATTCCGCCAGCACATTGCCGTCTAATGACAGATCCATTTCAAATGATAAGGGTTGCTGTAAATAGACGTGATAAGACGCATTGTCTTCAAATGAAAACGGTTCAGATGCCGCCTTGGCAACGGGAGCTGGATCGCCGAGCTTTTGAACGTAATAATCGCCGCCAAAGGACTGTATTGCCATATTTTTAAATCCTTTGAACTGCAAGTTTTGCAAATTGGCGCAACCGTTAAAAATTTCCGTGCAGTCGACGTCTTTATTGCTATCGCTATTGTTAAAAATAACGCTTCTCACCTGTGAATCGGTAAACATGTGCTTGACGTCGCCAACTTTTGAAATGTCGAACTCAACCGACTGATTAAACGCCGTCGCCTGATAAAACATCTTACACATGTTAATCACTTTTGAAGTGTTGAAGTCGACCGGCTGATTAAAGGCCGACGCTTGGTAAAACATATATCCCGTGTCGGTTAAATTTGGCGTGTTAAAATTAATCGGTTGATTAAAGGCGCTGGCCCCATAAAACATATAGGCCATCGTGTCGACGCCGGTGGTGTCGACCGCATCGTTAAAATAAATTTGTCGATCAAATGAATCGAATAAACAAATGCAATTATCGGGTAACTTAATTTGACCTTGAGCGTCATTTTGAAAGTAAATATCGAACGCTTCGACGCCAGCCCAGCCGGTGAATTCGTCGGTGAAATTTGCCGCGTCGATATTTTCTCCCATCATTTCCCAGCGTTCGCGATCAATTTGACCGTGTCCGCTGATGTCGAGGCGGCCAGGGTCCGGTTGATAAGTTGCCTTTACCTGATTGTCGAGTGATAGTGGAAAATTGGTAAACCCCGCTGTTGCGGTTTCGGCGTAAACGCCAATGCCGCCGTACGACAACAGGCCAACTAATACTGCCAGCGCCCATGCCGTCACTTGTTTAAACCTACACTTGTCTTTCAATGTGCCCCTCCTGTTCTGTCATTTCACGCTAAGTTCTTCATTTATCACTTTATGGAACTTTATAGCCTTTAGCCATGCCAATATTGCCATAGTAAGTAGTGCCTCCGGAAATGTGCAGCGGACGCATGCCGTAGAAGAAGGTCTTACTGCTGACCACGCCGTTAATATTGGTGTAGACGCGGGCATTTGGACCAGTCGCCTTAAGGCCAATCCAGTTCTTGTGTACGCTATCCCAGCGGTAGACGCAGTAGCCATCGGCGCCGGATACGCCACTCCAAGTGACGCGTACATTCGGTACGCTGACCGCATTGTTGTCGCTGAGGTTAAAGTCGACGGCGTTTAGGGCCGGTTCGTCAGTGCCGGCAAACAGTCCCTTAATGGTCGAGAAGTCGCCGTATTTGGTGACGCCTTTGGCGGTGCGATAGGCCCTAATCTTGTAGTAATAAGGGCGACCCGGATTGAGGTCGCCGATATTGGTGTAGACTTGGGCCAAGCCGGAAGTCGTCTTGAGGTAGTTAAACGGCTTATCGGTGCTGACGCCCTTAAAAACCTGATAGCCGGTAATGCGCGGCTGGCTGTTCCAGTTGAGGCGGATGCCGCCGGCGTTCTCGTCCAGCGTCAAACTGGGCGCGACCGGTTTGGCCAAAGCGCCCGGCGCATAGTAGCCCTTGACGTCGGAAAAATCGCTAAAGACATATTCACTACCCTCTTTGCGGTAGGCGCGCACTTTGTAAAAATAGGGCATGCCCGACACCAGTGCACCGGAGTTGGTATAGCTGAGGCCAGTCGTCGTCTTAAACAGCGTGTAGGGGCCAGCTGAAGCATCGGCGCGAAAAACTTGATAGCCGGTGGCACTGGGCACGGCATCCCACGCGACTTTGATGGCGCTACCGGCTTTGTTTACGACAATTTCCGGTGCATTGACGTAGTCAATCTGTTCGACAAAGGCCCGAATGCAGATGTCGAAGTCGGGATTATCGCCACCGCCGTGTTGCCAATTTTCAAAATCGGCGCTGTAATTGCCGTAATTGTGAATGTCAAATACCGCTTCATCGCCGGCGTAGGCTCTTTCAACCGGTATTTTATAGATGTCGTCTTCGGTACTACACTTAAAGAGCAATGCGAAGTCTCCACTTAAATACTGCGGTTCATCCAATTCAATTTCATAGTAGCCAGCGTGATCAAAATGACCGGTCTGCAACAGGCGCGCCCGATTAAGATCGCCGTAATAACCCTGATAGTCGTCGACCATATAGAGCTCGTAATCGGCCGAAGTATTGAGGCAAAAAGTACCGACTGAGGCCAAAAAACCGTTGTAGTAGTCGCAGCCATAAGACGCTTCGTACCAAGCCTCTTGAGTGTGCGTCGTTTGGTAATTGGTGGCGCCGTAAAAGCCATTGATGTACTTGTAATAGCCATTTTCGCGCACGTCGTCAACCACTTTGTAATAGGTTGCATTTTGAGCTAGAATGATGTCTTCATAGGAAATGTAAAAATAGCCGCCGTCGCCCCACTTATTGCCCCAGCTGTTTTTGGCGATAAAGGCGCCGTCGTTTTCCGGCGTATAGTTGAAGTTGTTTTTAGAAAAGTTGTCGTCCCAGCCGACTAGAATAATCGCGTGATTTGAATCTTTTTTGCCCATGTAGTAATGGGCGTAGTTGGATTCATTATAGGCATAGGTTTCGTAGGCGCCCTTGGCCGCTTTGTCCTCGCTGTGCGAATACATGCTGGTGACGACGGCGCCGGTCTCGTAGATGGCGCGTTTGATGCCGATTAAGTCCTTTGGTTCTAAATAGACGATTTCTTTAACCGTTTTAACCGGTAGGGCCGCGTTGTTGACGACGCCGTCGAGCGGATCATCGCTCTCCAAAACTGGACCGTCGTTGAGGGCGTAATAGGAAGATGATAGTTTATAGTTGCCACCGCCACTGGGGAATATCAAGTAGGCCTTGCTGGTAATCGCTAGATGCTCCGGCGAAAAGGTGTAGTTTTCATTGGGCAACAAGGTCGTCGCCAAGGCCGAAGTGGACGCAAATGCCCAACAGTAGTTGGAAGACCCTTGATTGCGCACGGCGTCGACGCGGCCATAATTGCGCAAGTCAAAGCTGCTCGGCAAGCTGGCCGTCGTAACTAGCTGGTCGTAATCTTTTTCGTATAAATAATAGTCGTGTTCATTACTACCATATCTAACGTCATAGACATAGTCTAAAATTGGGTCGATTGGCAGGTCGATAATATAGTCGCTGCTAGCGGCAGAACCGCTGTAATAATAGGTCCCCTTGTAGATCAGCGCGCCATTTTTAAACAGTTTATTGTCGTGGAATTTAAATTGGACATCGCCGCGCATCGCATAGGCCGTTTCAGTTGCCGGATCCCAATAGGCGTTGGCGCCCCACTTTTGCATTAGGCCGATAAATGGAAAATAATCGACGCCCTCGTAATGCCCCGGATAGCCAGTGCTGCTGTCAAATTCAATCTCGTCGCCGGATGCGTCGAATAGTCGCACGGTCACGTCGTCGGCAAAGCTGAAAGTCGGTGTTAAACTGCTCAACGCAAAGTAAACTGTCAGCAAAATAGTCAGCAGTCTCGGTTTTGTTTTTAATTTCACTCTCTCTTCTCCTCATCGCTTGTGATATCTATTATTCTGTTTTAACGTAGCGCGTAATGCCCGCGGCGACCTCCTCGCGATAGCCCTGCGCGGCGAGCGCGCTGACGTAGTCTAGCGATCGGTTGGTGTCACGCGTCAACGTGCCAATGATGATTTTTTTAACGGTTTCCATAATGATTTTAATATCGTAGAACAGACTGGCCTTTTTTATATACAACAAGTCGTATTTGAGTTTTAAATCGGGGGTCGTCGCGTAGCGGCCAAGCACTTGAGCTAGGCCAGTGACGCCGGCTTTGACCGATAGACGATAGCGGAAATCGGGAATTTCGCGCGAAAATTGCTCAATTAATTCGGGTCGTTCTGGGCGCGGCCCAACTAATGACATATCGCCCTTGACGACGTTAATTAGCTGTGGCAATTCGTCGATCCAATAACGGCGCATAAAGCGGCCGGCTTTAGTGACGCGGGGGTCATCTTTGCTGGCCCAAACCGGCCCGGTATCGGCTTCGGCATCAATTCGCATCGTGCGAAATTTGTACAGTTTAAACACTTTGTTATCTTTGGTGACGCGAGCCTGTGTATAGAGTATTGGCCGGCCTTGTGTCAGCCACAACAAGAGGGCGACAACTAACATAATCGGCGTCAAGATTACCAGTCCAATCGCCGCCAACACGAAATCGACTACATTTTTAACTAAGACCTTTTCTTCCGATAAATAGAGGCTGTCGACTTTAAAGACCGGCAAGTCGGCCAGCTGAATTAAGTTTGAATTGAAAACGGCTATTTCAAAGGTCTTAGGCACCATGTAAAGCGACTTACTGCGACTGATGCAATAGGATACGACTTGGTCTTTGACGGCGTTATCTAAATTGTCGGCAATGTACACCTTGTCGCATTTTTTGACGTAGTCGATGTAGTCGAGACAGACGCTCGGATCGATACAATAGGTCAAGCGCTCTTTATAGACGTGACTTTCCAACACTTTGCCGACTAGCGTTTCCTTGTAGTCGTCCGCGCACAACAAGACGATGTCGCGTTCCGGCTTTATCCAGCGCACGACGGCGATCAGTGAAAACTTAACGACGCTAAACATGACGAGCTGAATTGCGGCACCAATCAATAAAACGGTTCGCGGAATGGCAAATTCACGGCCAAAAAAGGCGATCGCCATGTACATCGTATTGATTGCCACGACCGTCGTAAATATTAAAATGATATTCTCGTAATTGGTCTTATTGACGGTGCGCAGCAGGCCGATAAAGACGATAAACAGCAGGGCAAAAGACAACACAAAGGGAATCGTGCGGTAAAAAGCGACATAGTTGCGAACGTCGTAGCGCGAAAAAATATCGAGGCGCAACGCGACGTAAAACGAAATGTACAGTATCACTTCATACAGCACGACTTCTATTAATTTTAATCTGATGCCCTTGCCCAAAAAACTTTGCATACCAGCCTATCCTAAACGGTCGTCTATCTGTCTTTATACATCTTTTCGTAATAATCGCGGTACTCGCCGGAAATGATCTTTTGCCACCACGATTCGTTTTCGACATACCACTGAATCGTTTCGGCGATGCCGCTTTCAAAGGTATAAGTCGGCACAAAGCCCAACTCGCTGGCAATTTTGCTATTGTCGATGGCATAGCGCCTGTCGTGGCCAAGTCGATCTTTGACATAGCGAATCAAATCTTCGGACTTGCCCAATTTTTCAATGATTAATTTGACGATTTCAATATTGGCCTTTTCGTTATTGCCACCGATGTTGTAAACTTCGCCTAGCCGACCTTTATGCAATACCAAGTCGATGCCGATACAGTGATCTTTGACGTGTAGCCAATCGCGAATTTGCATGCCGTCGCCGTAGACCGGCAAGTCCTTGTCGGCCAACGCGTTGGCGATCATCAGCGGAATCAATTTTTCGGGGAACTGATAGGGGCCGTAGTTATTGGAGCAACGCGTGATTAGCGACGGGAATTTAAAGGTCTTATAATAGGCTCTGACGAATAAGTCGGCGCTGGTCTTGGATGCCGAATAAGGACTGTTCGGCGACAGCGGCGTGTCTTCTCTAAACAGGCCGGTTTTGCCGAGCGAGCCGTAGACTTCGTCGGTCGACACCTGTAAAAAGCGCGCACCGGCCTTGAATATCGGCATGCCGACGTCGTCTTTGCCGATTTGCCAGTGTGCTTTGGCGACTTCTAACAGCAAATGGGTGCCCAAAACATTGGTTTTAAGAAATATTTCCGGATCTTCAATGCTGCGATCGACGTGCGATTCGGCGGCAAAATTGACGACGTAATCAAAGCTGTATTGGTCGAACAGCGCTTGTACCAAGTCGCGGTCTGTGATGCTGCCCTTGACAAAATGATAACGCGCATCGTCCGCGACGTCGCTTAAATTTTCGAGGTTGCCGGCATAAGTTAAGCTGTCTAAGTTGATGACGTTGTAATCGGCGTATTTAGCCAAAATGTGCTTGACAAAATTTGAACCGATAAAACCACAACCGCCCGTAACTAAAATATTGGTCATTTTTTCCTCCTGCATGCGAACTATCGCCGCTCTACTAGTAGACAAAGACATCCTTTTTTGCGAAATCGGCAAACGATTGCTGCCGGCCGTCTTTTTCGGACAGTATAACTGACATGTCGTCGGCGATTGGCCAATCGATTGCAATGGTGGGGTCGTTCCAGATGATGCCCGAATCGTATTGGGGCGCATAATAATTGGTGCACTTATAAGTGAAAACGGCCGTGTCAGACAATACCAAAAAACCGTGGGCAAAGCCCTCTGGCACATAGAACATGCGCTTGTTCTGATCGTTTAGCTCGACGCCCTGCCACTGGCCAAAGGTCGGCGAACCCCTACGCAAATCGACTGCGACGTCGTAGACGCTACCTTGTATTACGCGGATTAATTTACCCTGCGGATACTTTGTTTGAAAGTGCAGACCGCGCAGGACGCCCTTGGACGAAAAACTCTCGTTGTCTTGTACGAAGTCGACCGTCAGGCCGGCGGCGGCAAAGGCCTCTTTTTGGTAGGACTCTAAAAAATAACCCCTGTTGTCTCTGAAACACTTCGGTTCGATGATATAGGCGTCTTTTAACGACGCCGCGATAAAGTTGAAATTTGACATATTACATCCTATATTTGTCGTCGGCTAATTTCATCAGGTACTTGCCATAGTCCGATTTAATGGTCAACTCGGCCAATTTGGCCAGTTGTGCCTTGTCGATAAAGCCCTTGCTGTAAGCGATTTCTTCGATACAGGACACATATAAACCGGTGCGGTGCTGAATGGTGTGCACGAAGTTGGCGGCTTCCAAAAGGCCGTTAAAAGTGCCGGTATCCAACCAAGCCATGCCGCGACCCAACAGTTCGACGTTCAATTCACCCATTTTGAGAAATTCATTGTTGACGGAGGTGATTTCCAGTTCGCCGCGCGCCGACGGTTTAATGTTTTTGGCAATTTCAATTACGCGATTATCGTAGAAGTAAAGACCGGGGATTGCGTAATTGGAGCGCGGGTTTTGCGGCTTCTCGGTAATGTCGATCACCTTGCCGTCTTCGGCAAATTCGACGACGCCAAATTCGCTGGGATTGTTGACATAATAACCGAATATCGTGCCGCCTTTAGCGCTTTCAACGCCGTCCACCGCCCTTTGTAGCACTTTCGAGAAGTTGCGGCCGTAGAAGACGTTATCGCCCAAAATAAGACAGACATTGCTGTCGCCAATAAACTGTTCGCCGATAATAAAAGCTTCGGCCAAGCCATTGGGCTGCGCCTGAACGGCATACGATAAGTTGACGCCAATTTGCGAGCCGTCTCCCAGCAAATCTCGGTATAACGGCAAGTCTTTTTCGGTCGAGATAATCAATATCTCGCGGATGCCCGCCAATAACAGTGTCGATAGCGGATAATAAATCATCGGCTTATCGTAAATTGGTAAAATCTGTTTGGAAATTGAATTGGTCAGTGGATAAAGTCTCGTACCACTACCGCCTGCTAAGATAATCCCCTTCATCTGTTCCTCCTCACTGTATTGCCATTTGGTCGCATTGCATAAGCAATCACTATTTTTGCATAAATTCAGCGATGTGGCCGACGATTTCAACGACGTCTTGACGCGTCAAGCGCAAGTGCATCGGCAGCGATAAGATGCGGTCGGAATAGTAGTCGGCCTTTGCCAAATCGCCCTTATCAGCGGCATACATGCGGTATTCAGTATTGGTGACGTAGTGTACGCCGGGGTAAACTTCTTTGCTGTTTAAGTAGGTCAACAAATCGTCGCGGCGATCGGTGACAATTTGGAATAAGTGACGCGATGATTCGCTTTCGTTGACGTGTTTGATATAGCGTAGGCCCTCTAAGTTGAGCTTGTCAAATTCTTCCATATACCAACTGCTGACTTGGCGACGATAGGCGTTATCGCGCTCGATGCAATTTAACTGCGCCAAGCAGATGGCGGCGACGACGGCGTTGCCATTGTATTTATAGCCGACGTATTCGACGTCGTACTTCCACTTGTAATTGGCGCCGTCACTGGCTCGTGAGTAGGTGTCTTTATTAATGCCCAACCACGACAATTTACGCGCGATCGCGTCGTACTTCTCGTCTTTAAAGCAGAGCATGCCACTATCTGAACTCGGTAGCGGTTTAACCGCTTGATAGGAGTAGAAGATGACGTCGGCCGCCTTGCCGACGACTTCGCCGTTTAGCTTTGAGCCGGCCATGTGAGCGGCATCGAGCAATAATTTAATGTTGTGTTTCCGACAGATTTCGATAATTTTATCGATGCGGCCGCTATTGCCGCCCATGCCGACGTAGAGCAACGCGCGCGTCTTGTCGCTAATTAGGGCTTCGACCTTATCGGGGTCCATGCAAAGACTGTCGTCGATGTCGCAAAAGACCGGCTTCATGTCGTTGATTAAAATGGCGTGATTGGTCGACACAAAGGTCATCGGCGTCGTGATGATTTCATCGCCGTCGGCCCAATTCAATTCGCGCTTTAAAATTTCAATGCCGACGTAGAGCGCCGCCGTTTCTGAATTCATGAAATAGGCATAGGGCAAACCGGTATAGTCTTTCCACGCCTCTTCAAATTCAACCGTTTTAAATCCCATGCCCGTCCAACCGATTTCTAGGCATTCGCGCACCTGCTCTAAACAGGCGTCGACATCAAATGTTGGCACAAATAACTGTTTTCCCACAATAAACCCCTTTCACTTTTCAAGTTTAATATTTATAGATTAGTCAGTTGACTGTAATCGACTTTACCGACGCCGCTGACCGGTATTTCCGCTATGTAATTGACGGCGATGGCCGTCTTAACTAATCCGGTCAGTTGTGCAATATGACTGCGCGCGGCATCGACGATGGCCGCGTCGGTGACAAACACTTTAATTTGTTGATCGTCGCCCGTACAGGCACAGCTGATGGCGTACTCTTTTTCGACGATCCTTTCGATTTGGTCAAAGCTGATGCGCAGACCAAATAATTTGGCAAAGCGGCTTTTGCGCCCGGTAATATAATAGTAACCGGCGGCGTCGCGTCGCGCCATGTCGCCCGTTAGATGATAGCCCTGCCACTCGTCTCCCTTTGTCAAATCGGCTCTGTTATAGGCATAGCCGAGCGTGACATTGGGGCCGCGGTAAGCCAATTCTCCCTCACAGGCGCCCGTCAACGGCTGGCCGTCTGAATCGACGATCG
>PDWJ01004806.1_pt1 | contig 11586 bp, 9 predicted proteins | sample 1430881 | NCBI WGS metagenome assembly PDWJ01 (sample SAMN01162460, study PRJNA174530) | Oral metagenome, whole genome shotgun sequencing project. | biome: Marine environment; feature: Marine mammal; material: Swab sample of the gingival sulcus; isolation source: swab sample of gingival sulcus... | reverse complement strand
ATTAAAGCGAACTTGCCCACGTTCAAAAGGTTCAATCATGGCATGTTTTTCTGCCATTTCTCTAATCCAACGGTCTGATTTTATCGACATAATTTTTTACCTATTTAAAATAATATTTACCTATATATGATACATTATTTTTTTTATGATACAATCTTTCTTCTTAAAAATATTATGAGCTTTTTTTATGCAAAATATGTTAATGGTGTTGTTAATTTTAACGCCCTTGTTTATCGGTTTTCTTGTTCCGACCTCAAAAAAATTGGTTAAATTTGCTGATAGCCTTTTGCAATATTTAGTTGTGGTGATTTTGGCGTATATTGGCATTGAATTGGCTCAAATTGACAATTTTTATGCAAGAATTGGCGATATTGTGCAACAAGTTTTGTTATTGGCATTTTTATGTATTAGTTTTGGGCTTGTTTCTTTGATGATTTTTGATAAACTTGTGCCATTTCATGAAAAAAAGCAAAAATTACAACCGCATGAAAAAATCAGCTTGCACGGTACATTATTGCAATTTTTTTCGGTGATTTTTGGTTTTATTATCGGTTGTTTTATTCCAACAACTTGGCTACCGCCCGAAGATACGATGACCGCTTTATTAATGTTGTTAATTTTAATGGTGGGAATTAGTTTAAAAGGTTCAGGCATTACCTTAAAAGAAGTATTCATTAATAAACGAGGGGTGCAGATGAGCGTGATTTTTATGTTGTCTGTGCTGTTGGCAGGCGTGATTTATGCCTGTTTAATTGCTGAAGTGAGTATAACTCAAGGCTTGGCTCTTGCATCAGGTTTTGGCTGGTATTCGTTATCGGCTGTGGTGATGACTGATGCTTATGGAGCGATTTGGGGCAGTGTAGCGTTATTTAATGATTTGTTACGAGAAATTTTTGCTTTATTGTTTATTCCTTTGATTATGCGGAAATTTCCGACAAGTGCGGTCGGTGTTGGTGGGGCGACGAGTATGGATTTTACTTTGCCTGTTATTCAGCAGTCGGGTGGGGTGCAAGTGGTGCCGTTGGCGATAAGTTTTGGATTTATTATTAATATTTTTGCTCCTTTGTTAATGGTATTCTTTTCTTCTTTTTGAAGAAAAGTCACCATTACAGTATAAAAATAAATCACTTATTCTGCTTGCAGTGTTTTGATAGATTTTTGTACTTGTTTAATAAAATCATGCAATTCTGTTGGCACATTATTTAAATTGTTGTCGATAAACCATGATTTATTTTGACCATTATCTACCACAGAAATATAAATTCCGCCACCGTCAGCACAATCAGGGCAACCAATACGCCCTGTTTCTTGAGTTAATAATTCATTGGGAACTTGGTTTAATAAATCTTTGACTTGGTTATACTTACTATTGCTTAATTTTTCAAAATCAAAGACTTGATGAGTGTAATCATCTTTTTTGTCTTCAAATAATTTATTTTCAGTTAATTTAAAAGTTTCAACACAAGTTTCACCTTGACAATGCCCATAGGCATGACCAAAAATCAATGAGGCATTATTTGTAGCATTATTTGAACTAGTTTGACCGCTAGAGTTAGAAGAACCACCACAAGCAACGAGGCTTGAAAGTGAGATGAGGCTGAGGGTACAAATAGCTAAAACTCTATTTTTCATAACAACATTTCCTTTTGTTGGTTGATAAAAATATAACAGCGTAACGAGGTTTTACTGTAACATGTATTTATCAGTTTGGGAAGTATTTAAACTATAAAAATTTATTTTGTAAATGACTTTAAAAATAATATTTTTTTATCTATATTAAGATAACAATTCTCTAAATTTAGCAGAAACTTTACACAAATATCGCTAATCGTTCTTAGTTATTGTACAATATCCCTTAATAAATAAAATTTTAAGGAAACTAGATTGTGTTACACATTTGGCTACCCACACAATACAGCCAACTTTACGTTTGGTTAGAAAAACAACAAATATGGCAAATTTATGAAAATTGGCAAGCAGTTTCTGAATATTTTTCCAGCAATAAAGTTTGTCTTTATTTTCCCTCACAATTTGTTCTGCAAATTGAAAGCGATTTGCCAAGTTCTCAGCTAAAACAACTTGGTGAAACAGGCAAACAATATCTTTTTGAAGATGTTTCTTTAACCCCAGTGGAACAGCTACGCATTCGAGAATTTAATCAGCATGGACATCATTATTTATATGCGTGTGCGAGTAATGACTTGGAGCAATGGGTAAATAGTGCCTCGTTAGTGGGTATGGAAATTCAGCTTATGTTACCTGATTTTCTGTTATTGCCATTTGCAGAGGCGAAAGAGAATAAAATTTATCTATATAGCGATAAGCAAACCACTTTATTACGCCAATCGCAGGCAAGTGGCTTGGCGGTGAGTTATTTTCCGTCAGCTTTGGAGAAATTACAGGACGCTGAAGAAATTCTGATTGTGCCTGCCATTCCTACGGAGGAAGAGGAAATACAAGCCGATAATAATGAAGAATTATTAAACGAACTTGGAAAACTTACGCCACCCTATTCGCTGTCATCTGTGGGCTTACGTCCTTTATTAAAACAGGCTTATCAGCATAAACTTAATTTTATTGTTAAAAAAAACAATCAGTTAATATCGCCTTATTTAAAAGTGATTTTAACCATTGGCGTGCTAGCTTTGATTTTACAAATGATAGCCGATGCGATTAGTATTCAGCAATATCAGAAAGTGAGCGAGGCAACTGATAAGGCGATGAATACTCAATATCAAGCGTGGTTTCCTGAAAATCGCCTAAATGCTCGCACTAGCTTACAAGCCCAACTTGAGCCATTATTGCAAAAAAATTCACAGGCAAATAATGGCTCGATTGGGTTATTATCACAAGTAACCCCGTTAATGCAACAATCAAATATTACCGCTAGCAGTTTAGTTGCCGATGAAAATGCGTTGACTTTACAAATTACTGCGAGTAATCGTCAGCAACTTGATGATTTTGTGCAAAAACTGCAACAACAAGGACTATCGGCTCAATTAGGCATGGTGAATAATGAAAAAACGCAAGTGATGGGTGAGATTGTTATTAGCCAACAAAAAAATAATGAGGGCAGTGAGGGGTAAAAATGACTACAAAAAAACAAAATAAATTTAATCAAATATTGCAACAAATTAGTGAAAAGTGGCATGGGCTTGCCTCTCGTGATAAATTGGCATTAACTGTACTGTTAGTATTTTTCTTTGCATTTTTTGGCGGTTATGGTGGTTATGAATTACACAAAAATTCGCAAAAACAACAAGAAAAATTTGATAAAAAAGTCAGTGATTATTTTTGGTTACGCTCGCAGGCAGGCAATTTAAAAGAGCAAAATTTACAAAATGCTGATAGTAATAATCCGCCACAACAACAGATTACCGCCAGTTTTCAGCAAGTTGGTATTCAAGATGCTCAAGTGGTTGCCAATAATGATAGCGTACAATTCAGCTTTGAACATGAAAGCCCAGCTTTGGTAAATCATGCTTTAACTCAATTACAAAATCAAGGCTTGCAAATTAAACAACTGCAAATGATACAAGAAAACGCCAATAATCAATCTGTCATTAAAGTGCAAGGGGTGATAAGTTTGGGTGGTGGAGCTTCTTAACAGGATATATTCGTAATCATTGGGCAATTGAAAATAGTCAGCATTGGGTGTTTATCATAATTTTAGTCTTCAGAAAATTAATATTAACACTCTTTCTATTTTTATTTAAAAAAATTGTGTGTACAGAGATATATTTTTAAAAATAATGTTAGTTAATTGTTACACCGTAGAGACATAGCATGCTACGTCTCTACTAAAATATATTTAAAAAATCAAATAGTTATATTTTTCTTAAAGCGAACTTACGTTAATTCTTAATTTTCAACAAACAAAAAGGAATACAAAAATGAGCCTAGATTATCAAAAAATCCGTAAAAATTTACAGGAAATTGTCCACGATTATAAAAATGCGGAAGGTTATGAAAGGGGACAAAGTCAAAATTTTTGGACGCAAATTTTTAATGCTTATGGAGTATCAGGGCAAACCCAATTAAAAGCCTTTGAACATCGTCTAAAAAATGAAAAATCACAAAAATATGTTGATGTTTTTATTCCAAAAGTGGTGATTATCGAGCAAAAAAGCAAAGGCAAAAACCTTGATGAAGCCTACCAACAAGTAAGCGGTTATTATCAAAAAATTGAAAAATCACAACGCCCAAGGTATGTTATTTTATCGGATTTTAACGAATTATGGCTTTATGATTTTGATAATCCTTTGGATATTAAAACCCATAAATGCCTACTTTCTGAATTGCCAAAAAATGCCGAATGGTTAGATTTTTTAGCTCCAACAAGCGAAATGGCAGAAATCATTGAAGAAAATCCAATTAACCGAGAAGCCACCGAAAAAATTGCTAAATTGCATCAAGCATTTATTGAAGACGGTGTGGAAGCTCATGATTTAGCGTTATTTTTAACTCGTTTATTATTTTGTTTTTTTGCGGATGATACAGGAATTTTTGGCAAAAATAATTTATTTAAAGAATTATTAAGCACGCAAGCCAAGGCTGACGGTAGCAATTTGCACGAAGTTTTACATACTTTATTTGATACGCTTAATCGCAAAAATCGCTCTAGTCGCTTACCAAAATGCTATGCTGATTTTGCTTATATTAATGGTGATTTATTTTCGCAAGCGATTTCTATCCCTTACTTTGATGAAAATTTATATAATTTAGTCGTCGAATGTAACGACCTTGATTGGCAAGAAATTAGCCCTGCAATTTTTGGTTCTATGTTTCAAAGCGTGCTTGATATGAGCGACGAAGACCATGCCGATGAAGATAAACGCAGGGATTTAGGGGCTCATTATACGAGTGAAAATAACATTTTAAAAGTGATTAATTCCTTGTTTTTGCAAGAATTGCGTGATGAATTTTCCAAATGTAGCAATAACAAACCAAGAGCGATAAAACTTTATGAAAAATTACCAACATTAAAATTTTTAGACCCTGCTTGTGGTTGTGGTAATTTTTTAATTATTGCCTATCGTGAATTGCGACTGTTAGAAAATCAGTTAATTGCCAAAATTTACGGCGAACAAAAAGGCTTGCTCGATATTAGTAGCATGTGCAGAGTGACGGTTGAGCAATTTTATGGTATCGAAATTGAGCCGAATGCAACCCATATTGCAAGAGTGGCAATGTGGATTACTGACCACCAATTAAACCAAGCGACCGCCGAGCTTTTTGGTTCAACACGTCCGACTACGCCGATTGTCTATAGTCCGCATATTATCGAGGGCAATGCCTTGCAGATTGATTGGGCGGAAATATTACCCGCAAATGAGTGTCATTATATTATGGGCAATCCGCCATTTATTGGCAAATCTAATCAGAGTAAAGAGCAAAAGGCGGATATAAAAAAGGTAGCGGAAAAAATTAAAGGCTATAAATCGCTTGATTATGTCGCAGGTTGGTATATTAAAGCGATGGATTATATGCAGTCGGTGACTAATCAAAATCATCATATCGAAACCGCCCTTGTTTCCACCAACTCAATCGTGCAAGGTGAGCAAGTGGCGATATTATGGAAATATATTCTTGAGGCGTGTCAAGGCTATATTAATTTTGCTCATCATACGTTTAAATGGACAAATGAGGGGGTAGGGGTAGCAAGTGTTCATTGTATCATTGTTGGTTATGCAACTTATCAACGAGATGAAAAAATTCTTTTTACCTATAATGAAATTGACGGAGAACCAACCCCCAATAAGGTCAAAAATATTAATGGTTATTTAATTAATGGCGATACAGTGTTTTTTGAAAAAACGACAAAACAGTTTTCTAATGAAAGTTTAATGGATTACGGCTCAAAAGCTAATGACGGCGGAAACTTATTATTATCCGATGAAGAATATTTACAAATTATTGCAAATGAACCATTATCAAAAAATTATTTACGTCCTTTTTTAGGTTCTCGTGAATTTTTAAATAATATTAAACGTTGGTGTTTATGGTTTAATGATTGTGATTTACAGCAATTAAATAAAGATTTAAACAATATGCCTTTAATTGCCAATCGTTTAAATTTAGTTAAATCAACTAGAGAGGTAAGCCCAAAAAAAGCAACTAATGAATTAGCTAAAGTCCCTCATTTATTTGGTGAAATTAGACAACCTAAAGAAGGAAATTACCTGTTAATTCCTAGCGTTTCCTCAGAAAATAGAAAAATTATTCCTATCGGTTTTTTAAATCATCAGACAGTATATAGTAATGCTGTTTTTGGCTTGCCGAATGCCACGTTATACCATTTTGCAATACTTTCAAGTAGTATGCACAATGCTTTTATGCGATTGGTAGCAGGCAGATTAAAAAGTGATTATCGTTATTCAAATACCATTGTTTATAATAATTTTCCCTATCCATTTTTTGCCGAAGATGACAGCAAAAAAACCAGCAAAACCAAAGAAACTATCGAAAAATACGCCCAAGCCGTGTTAGACGCTCGCCAAGAATATCAACAAAGCGAAGAAAAGCCGACTTTAGCACAACTTTATAACAGCTACTTAATCGACCCTTACCCAAGATTAAGCAAAGCCCATGCCAATCTTGATAAAGCCGTCGATAAAGCCTACGGTTATAAAGGTGATGGCTCAGACACCCATCGAGTAGAATTTTTATTAAAATTTATTGCGAAAATTAAGGCGGAAATGGAAAAGGGAGATGAAGAAAATGGATAATAAAAAATTTTAATTTTGTAGGTTGGGTTGAGCTTGCGAAACCCAACATTTTATTTTAAATATAAATTGTTGGGTCTCGTACCTCGACACCAACCTACAAATTATAAAAAATATTTCAATTTTGTGGGGTGGTCATTTTTTTATTCTAGCGGGCAAAGTTTTTTGCAGTTTATCCACTATTTTTTCGCCAATTTTTATTTTATTATCTGTCGGCATTGGTGCTTTTTCTATAGCTTGCTCCATACTAACCCCACCACCAAGCACTTGATATAATTGGATTTGACTGATTAAATTCGCTTGTTGCAATTGTAAAATATTTTGTTGAGCGGAGAATTTTGAACGCTCTGCATCAAGCACCCCCAAATAATTCGATAATCCTGCTTTAAAACGAGCATTGGTAATATTATAGGTTTCATTAAAATTTGCTTGTAATTTATTTTGGGCTTGCAAGCGTTTTTGTAAGGTTGCTCGTTCTGCCAACACGTCCGCCACCTCTTTAAAAGCGGTTTGAATACGTTTTTCATAATTAACTAAGGCTTGTTTTTGCTTAATTTCTGCCACTTGATAATTGGCATTACGTTGCCCACCGTCAAAAATTGGCAAACTTATCGAGGGAGCAAACGACCAACCAAGCGAAGACGAAGAAAATAAATCTTTTAGCTGAAAACTCGATAGTCCCAAGCGACCTGTTAAACTAATTGACGGAAAATAGGCACTGCGAGCGACTTTAATATTTGCCCCTGCTGATTGCAATTGATGTTCCGCTTGTACAATATCAGGACGATAGAACAATAATTCACTTGGCAGACCTGTATTAAATACCTGTTGATTGGTGATTTTTGTAATGCCTGCTTGTGGTTCAAGTTGTTTTGGTACAGGCATACCAATTAAAATTTGTAAGGCATTGCGGAGTTTTTTTACCGAAGTTTCGGCATTATACATGCTAATTTTTGCCCCTTCCAGCAAGGATTTTGCTTGCAATGAGGGCGTTTTTGCATCAACCCCCACCTGAAAGCGTTTTTCCATGATTTGTAGCGAATGTTCACGACTTTTTACCGTAGCTTTTGCCAATTGATATTGAGCTTTTGCATAACTTAAATGAACATAAGTTTGAGCGATATTACTAATTAACGCAATTTGAGCATTGTCTTTGCCTGTTTTTGTGCCTAAATAATTATGCAAGGCTTGTTTTTTTAAACTAGAAACTTTGCCCCATAAATCCAATTCATAACTTGGCATCGCTAAGCCAACGCTATAATTATTTTGTGCTTTTTGATGTAGAGTACGATTTGCAGAACGTGAAAATTGAGCATTACTGACAAGTTTCGGTTTGTTTAAAGTTTCGCTAATTTGATATTGAGCCTTTGCCTCTTCGATAGCTAATAAGGCATTTTGTAAATCTTTATTATTTTGTAATCCTAACTGAATTAACTGCTTTAACTTTGGGTCGCTATAAAAGCTCTGCCAACGCTTATCGGCGATACTCGGACTGTTATTATTGCTTGTGGTTAATTTATCAACGGTTTGAAAAGGTTGTGCAGGTTCAAACGTCAATTGTACAGGGGGGAGTTGCGTGTTATCCTTGGGAATGCTATCGCAAGCGGTCAAACTACTAATGCAGGCAAGCATTGCAATTTTAATTATCAGTCCGTTTTGTTTCTCAGTTATCATCAATTTATCACTCATTACTTGAAGTCTCCAATCGCTATTTTTGGCAAAATTTTGCTTATTATAACAAAAATATTGATTAACCCCTAGTAAACTAAAGTTACTCATTTTATAATATAATTTTTTTCCATAAGGCAAAATTATGATTTCACAAACAACAGGTTCACTTTTTATCCTTACCGCCTCTTCAGGCACAGGCAAAACTTCTTTAGTCAAAGCATTATTAGAAACCACAGATAATCTTGCGGTCAGCATTTCCCACACCACACGCCAACCACGCCCTGCGGAAGAAAATGGCGTTCATTATCATTTTAGCACGGTAGAACAATTTAAAAAGAATATTAACAATAATGAATTTTTAGAATATGCACAAGTCTTTGATAATTATTATGGTACGGCAAAATCAAGCGTAAAAAAGTTACTTGATGAGGGCAATGATGTTATTTTAGAAATTGATTGGCAAGGAGCATTGCAAGTTAAAGAAATGTTTGATAATGGGCAACTTGCTGATTTAACTGATGAATTAGATATGATTTTTATTTTACCACCAAGTCGAGATAGCTTGCGAGAACGTTTATCAAAACGAGGGCAAGATAGCGAAGAAGTGATAGAAAAACGCTTAGCAGGTGCAATCACAGAAATGCAACAGTATGATAAATTTGATTATTTAGTAATTAATGATGATTTTAATCAGGCATTATCTGCGTTAAAAACTATTATTAATAGCAAGCATTTACAATTAAATAAACAACAACAGCGTTATCAGAAATTAATTAAGGGCTTGTTAGGATAAGTTTAAAAATATAACTATTTGATTTTGTAGAGACAAGGCATGCCTTGTCTCTACTTAGTTAATATATAGAGGTTTCTTTATTAGGCACATCATAACCCACACTTTTGCCCTTATCGCCATAAAAACCTAACTGTCGCCACACTTCATATAAACAAATGGCAACACTATTGGATAAATTTAAACTGCGAGAGGTAGGGAGCATGGGCAAACGCAACCAATTATTCTTCTCCGTATTATAACTAGCAATATCATTGCGGATATTTTGGGGCAAACCGTCCGTTTCCGAGCCAAAAATTAACGCAATATTTTGGCTTTCTGCTGTTTGTTTTGCTGTAAAACTATTTTCTGTAAAATCATAATTATAAAACGGCTGACTAAATTTAGTGGTTAATGCCACAATATGCTGACAATGCATTTTTTGCAAATGTGTAAATAAATTTTGCCAAGTTTCATACACTTGTAAATTAGCATATTCATGATAATCCAAGCCTGCACGGCGTAATTTTTTATCATCTAATTCAAAACCTAACGGCTTTACTAAATGCAGTTTTGCCCCTGTATTGGCACACAGGCGAATAATATTGCCTGTGTTACTCGGCATTTTTGGCTGAACAAGGACGATATGAATGGTTGGATTTTGCATAACTTATCTTACAAGAACTAGATTTTACAAGAACTAATTTACAGTAGTGATTAATTCTGATGCTTTTTGCTCTAAAACATCAATTTCTTGAGCAATTAATTTTAATAAATTTTGACTGTGAGGCAAGACATCATCACAGGCAGTAATCCCAAATTCGATTTTATCAATATAGCTTGCCAAGGTGATATTCATCGCTTGCCCATTGAATAAGACAGAAAGAGGGTAGAGAGCTTGTAGTCTAGCCCCATTCCAATATAAGGATTTATCCGAACCAGGTACATTAGAAATAATAAGGTTAAAGGCTTGTTTTTTTGGATAAATTCCGCCCATTAAATTAACACCTGCCCAAGAATAAGCAATCGCACTATAGTTAATCACTTCCGCTTGGCTCATACGCCTAAATCTTTCTTTACCTGCATTCATACTGCTACTAATGGTTTTAATTCGGCGTAGTGGATTGGGATAATGCGTACCTAAATTTGCCAACACAAAGGACACTTGATTACCTGTCGCACTGTCATCTTTGCGTAACGACATGGGTACAAAGGCAATTAATGGCTTTTCAGGTAAGGCATCTTGTGCTAATAAATAATTTCTTAATGCCCCTGCACACACAGCTAATACAACATCATTAGTAGTCACAGAAAATGCTTTTGCCAATGCTTTAAAACGTGGCAAATCATAGGATTGAGTAGAAATTCGACGAGATGCGGTAATGCGTTGATTTAAAATTGAGTTAGGAGCTTGAAAAGTGCTGGTAAAAAATGGGTCATCTTTGCGATTGGTTACTGTCTTTATCAATTCCGTTGTGACATGAGGGACAGTGGCAACTTGTTCTTTCGCAATTTGTAAAAAAGATTTATTTTTTGGTAATACAGTTTCAATATTATTACGATGACGTGTAATCAGCGACCATACAGGCAAATTCATTTTTTCCGTTGGTGATTGCGACAATGAACGCATGGTCAAACGCATGGCAGCAATGCCATCAAGCACCGAGTGATGAATTTTAAAATACAAGGCAAAGCGTGCAGGAGCTCCTTCGCTGACAGGCTCGATGCCTTCGATAATATGACATTCCCACATTGGATTGGATTTATTTAATAAGCGACCATGCTCCATAGAAACATAGTGCAATAATTCACGAATACGAGCAGGTTGCGGTAGGGCAATATGGCGAAAATGATGATTAACTTCAAAGTTTTCATCATCTTCCCAAAACATCAGATTTTCAATCACTTGGTTAAAAGGAAAAGCAGGGGGCGTTTTACTCTTCAACATGTCTTGTGCATGACGTGCAACAAAGTCCTTTTCGGCATTTTCAGGGATTTCAAATAAAAATAATCCGCCAACATGAATGGGTTGGGTGCGACTTTCCAACAGGGTAAATAATAACTCGATAGTGTTTAATGGACGCATAACAGCTTCTCCTTGCTTAGTGTTGTGTTTAATGTCTTTGTTTTTACTTATTTGCTTTGATATCACGAGCTAAACGAATTGTTTTAGCAGTAATATCTTCTGCAAATAAAATACGGTCGTAAATTTCGGCAATCGGTACAGTTAAATCAATACTTAAAAATTCAACATCATCGCCTTTTTCATAGCGAGTTGCGTTCCAATCATCAGCTTTGCGATAAATATCGATACGCATAATGCTTTGTTCAATCACTACATATTCTTGCAAACTATTGATATTTTTATACATATCAAATTTTGTGCCAATGTCGTATTTAGCAGTTGAGGGTGATAATACT
>PDWJ01010841.1_pt1 | contig 11590 bp, 10 predicted proteins | sample 1430881 | NCBI WGS metagenome assembly PDWJ01 (sample SAMN01162460, study PRJNA174530) | Oral metagenome, whole genome shotgun sequencing project. | biome: Marine environment; feature: Marine mammal; material: Swab sample of the gingival sulcus; isolation source: swab sample of gingival sulcus... | reverse complement strand
CGTCCTCCTCGCCAATCTTTTTTCGAGCTACCGTCAAGCACCTTTTGCGTCTGCGTGTACGCATGAATGGTTGTCATCAGTCCACTGTCGATACCGATGCCTTCTTTTAGAAGAACATGGACAACGGGAGCAAGACAGTTTGTTGTACAAGATGCATTCGACACAACATGATGAATACTGTCGTCGTATTCATGCTCATTGACACCGCAGACAAAGGTCTTTACGCCACCCTTACCCGGAGCGGTAATAATAACTTTTTTCGCCCCCGCTTCGATGTGTTTCTTCGCATCGTCGATATGTCGAAACAAACCCGAAGCCTCGATGACATAGTCTACCTTCAATTCCTTCCAAGGAAGTTCCTCAAGGTTTTTTGTCGCCTTAATACACTTTATTTTATGACCATTACAGACAATCACGTCATTGTGATCGAGCGAAGGATCACTCTTTTCTGTTGTGATATCCGCGTCAAAACGTCCGTGTACCGTGTCGTACTTAAGTTGGTACGCGTGGTAGTCCGCATCATCGTCTGTTCGCACTGCTGCCACCACATCAAATTCTGTACCAAGCAACCCGCGCTCCACCATCGCCTTAAAAACCAACTTACCAATTCTACCAAACCCGTTGATTGCAACTCTCTTCATCTCGAGCTCCTTTCCTGTCTTCTATATTCGATTTTCGATTACTTTCTAAAATTATGCCACTTTAGTTATTCTATTTATTCATCAATTATTCTACTTGTTTATCATTCGCCTAACCGCCGGTCAGCTAAGACCACCGGTTACTCATAAAGCGGAAATCGAGAACAAATTTCTCTGACGCGTTTTTCCGTAGCGCTCAAATCGCTCTCTCGATTCGCAATCGCATAGTCAATAATTTCTGCGATTTCTTTCATCTCTGTTGCTCCAAAACCTCTTGTCGTCGTAGCTGCTGTCCCAATTCGAACACCGCTGGTAACAAATGGACTCTCCGTCTCCATTGGAACGGTATTTTTATTTAAGGTAATGCCAATCGTATCCAGTAATTTTTCCGCTTCTTTTCCGGTAATTCCCTTACTACGCAAATCAACGAGCATCAAATGGTTATCCGTTCCGCCGGAAACGACCTTAAACCCGCGAGCAGAAAGTTCCTCTGCCAAGGTGTGAGCATTCGCCACAACACGATCAATATAGGTCTTAAACTCATCGGTCATCGCTTCCTTAAAGCACACCGCCTTTGCTGCAATCGCATGCATTAACGGTCCCCCTTGCATTCCGGGGAACACAGCCTTGTCAAGTATTTTGGCGAAATCCTGTCGACAGAGAATCGCTCCGCCTCTCGGCCCACGAAGCGTCTTATGTGTCGTCGTACTGACAAAATCAGCATACGGCACAGGAGACGGATGCGCACCGGTTGCGATAAGTCCGGCGATATGTGCCATATCAACCATTAGGTACGCGCCCACGCTGTCGGCAATCTCTCTAAATTTGGCGAAATCAATCACACGAGAATACGCACTCGCACCTGCCACAATCATTTTAGGCTGTTCTTTTTTCGCCATTCCTGCTACGACATCGTAGTCAATAAAACCTTCGTCATTCACTCCATACGAGACAAATTGATAGAGTTTCCCCGAAAAATTCACCGGGCTTCCATGCGTTAAATGCCCGCCGTCGGAAAGGTTCATTCCAAGGACTTTATCCCCCGGCTTGAGCACAGACATGTAGACCGCCATATTCGCCTGGGACCCCGAATGCGGCTGAACATTGGCATGTTCCGCTTGAAACAACTCTTTCATTCGATCACGAGCGATATTTTCGGTAACGTCGACGTACTCACATCCGCCATAGTACCGTTTTCCGGGAAATCCCTCCGCATACTTATTCGTCAAATGCGAACCCAAAGCAGCCATAACCGCTTCACTTACATAGTTTTCACTAGCTATCAGCTCTATATTTCCAGTCTGTCTGTCCAATTCCAACTTCATGGAATCATACAGTTCTTTATCTACTTTTTTTATACTATCGTAAATCATACCCCCCCTTTTTTATTTCCATAAATAATATCTCCTGAAATTACACTATTTTTCCCACGACAATGAAATAATCCATTCGATATCGACCAAGCGACAATACTATAAATCGAAATGCCCTTCGTAAAAATTATACTTTCCAAAGTAACTCATCTTCGCCATTAAAATCTCGTATCCATCCTTAGCGAAAACCATCCCTCGACCATATCGCGCTGTATAATCCCATCCTAAATTTTTCATTTCTTCGATAAAGTACTCTTCATCGCCGGACCGCGTGATAAAAGAAATCGTCTTAAAAGAAATCTTCTTTACTTTTACATTCTTATCAGACTCCAATCGCACAATTCCGGACAAAAGATCAAAAAACTTCAAATCGTAAGCACTTTTGGCAAGAAGTAAAAGAACCACTCCGCCGACAACCCACTTCACTATCTTTAAACAATCTCTGCCATTCTCATCCGTACTATTAAAAAACATACTACCTCCACCGCTTATTATACCAAATCCAACGAGCACAAGCTACTGTCGGATCAAAAATTTTCCCGAATAATGCACTACATATCATTCTTTTTTAATGCATAAATAACCGCATTAATTCTATCCGAAACACCAATTTTCTTAAATATATTTGACAAATGATTTTTCACTGTTTTCTCACTCACCTGCAATCGCTCGGCAATCGCTCGATTGGAAAACCCTTCTGCTAGTAAGTCAAGCACTTCGTTTTCTCTTGTTGTAAGAGAATTTGATAAAACATTCCTACTTTTTCCGCCCTTTTTCAAAAGATTTTTAATCGACGGTACGATAAATTTTTCACCACTTACAACCGATTCAATCGCCTTGGTGAGTGAATCCACATCAGAACCCTTCAAGACATAGCCATCCACTCCATGATGTAGCGCATCCGCCGCATAGGCATAGTCGTCATGAACTGTCAGCATAATCACCTTAATACTAGGATATTTTTCCTTCACTCTTTTTAACACTTCGATCCCATTGATATCCGGAAGATTAATATCCAATAACAAAACATCCGGGCTAGCTTCCCCTATTTTCTCAAGACACCCCAAACCGGATCCCGCGACTCCGACAACCATCATATCATTTGTAAGCTCTAAGAGCTTTACAAACGCATCTCTGACCATGGAATGGTCATCAACTACAAATATTTTTTTCATGATCCTCCACTTTCGGTATAGTCACCCTTATTTCTGTACCGCTTCCAACTTTTGAAACAATGTCAAAACGACCATTCAACAATTCTACGCGATCTCTCATACTGACCAAACCGTACCCTTTAGAAGGCAAAGCTTGGTCAAATCCAATACCATCATCCTTAACATAAAGTTCAATCCTGTCATCAAGGGAATTAACACGAAAAACTGCTTGTTTCGCTTTGGAATGTTTGAGAATATTAAAGTAAATTTCTTGTATAATACGAAATAAATTATTCTCTAGAACCTTATCCTTAATCTGCTTATCACCACGAACCACGAAGTCAATATCAACGGTATCACTCCGCTGAAAAAGGGTCTTAACGGTATCGAACAAACCGTACTCCGCCATACTATACGGCATCAAATCAAAGATAATTCTTCTAATATCGGCAAGCGTTTCTTTCGCAATAACACGAATCTCGCGAAGCTCTGCTTTCAGAGTCGCAGTCGACGCAGACTCGACCAACTTATTAGCATACTCTGCCTTTAACATAATATTGACAAGCGACTGTGCCGGTCCGTCATGAATATCACGAGACATTCTGGTTTTTTCGGAATCCGAAGCATTAATAACTCGAACAACCGAGGTGTCCGATAAAGACATATCCTCCAAATTCAAGTAACTAATGGCAACCAAAACCTGCTTTAACGCCTTTTCGGACTTCTGAAGCAATTCGCCATTTTCGCGCAGGTAACGCTCTACGCTATCTCGTCTGATTCGAAGCGTTTTCTCCTCATTTCTCAGCGCATTCGCCTTAACAGTACATTCTTTAATTTTCTTTTGGATTTTTTTTGTTTCAAAATCATCCTTACCCAGCGCTTTTTCAAACGAATCACACTTTGTACGAAGTTCAGAGATTTTCCGTTCTGTAGAATCAACCATCATAATATGAGCAGCGATTCGCGCCTCTATTTCAATCAATTCATCTTTTAACCGATGAATATTCTCTTTCGTCTCTACTACAATATCATTAATTTCTTTACTGCTCTCCTCCACTGCCTCCTTGGTCTTTCGTAGAAGAGAATCAATTCTGCTGTATGGAGAACGCTCCTTTTCTTTGTTCACTATGTCATCCTTTTGTAAAAAAACGTCTTATCAGTGCCAAACCCGTACTTAGAAGGCTGAATAATCTGCTCCGTACTTCCCACAAGCAAGTAACCTCCCGCTCTAAGACTATCATGAAAATCAGCGTACATTTTATGTTTCGCCTCATCTGTAAAATAGATCATTACATTTCTACACAAAATAAGATCATAGCCTTTGGGATAAGAATCTCTCAACAAATTCATTTTTTTAAACGTCACTCTGGATTTTACATCATCACTGATACTAACCAACCCTCTATCCATACGCTCAAAAAATTTTTGTTGAAAATCCGGTGGAACATTTTGAATACTCTTTTCGGTGTAGACGCCCATTTTCGCCTTAGCAATAGCTCCTGCATCAAAATCGCAAGCAAATACCTGAATCTTAGCAAGTGGCATAAAGCGAGACATCAGCATCACTAAGGAATAAGGTTCTTCTCCAGTAGAACAAGCTGCCGACCATATCTTTAAGTCCTTTTTACCCTCGAGCAACTCCGGAATAACACTTTCCTTCAGCACCCGCCACTGCTTAATATTCCGATAAAATTCTGAGACATTAATCGTGAGAAAATTAATAAATTCATCAAATGCAGCCTGGTCGTTGGATACCAAGTCATAGTATTCATTGTAGCTTGAAATCTTTTTCCTTCCTATAAGAGACTCTATTCTTCGCCTCATTTGTTTTTCTTTGTAAGAATTCAAATCCAACTTTGTTAAATTATATACTTTTCGTTTAAACTCTTCGTAACCGTTCACATTTCTCCTGGTGCAAAAAAAGCCCGAGGGCTTTTTTTGTCATTTTATTCTTTTTATTATTCTTCCACTACCGGTTCATCGGCTTGAACCACTTCCGGATCCGCTGCCTCTTCTTCAACACCGCCTTCTTCCGCTTGATTTCCAAGGTACGCGTCCTCTTCTTCAACCGCCTTGATAGAAAGTTTCACTCTCTTATCAGGAAGTGAATACTCCAGAATTTTCACTTCCACCACCTGACCGATTTCAAGCACTTCCGACGGATGTTTAATATGTCTTCTGGTAATGTGAGAAATATGCACAAGCCCTTCGACACCCGGCTCCAACTCAACAAACGCTCCAAAGTCGGTGAGGTTGACAACCTTTCCAATGTAGATATAGTCCACATAGTATCGATGCTCAAAATCAGACCACGGCTCCGGCGTAACACGCTTAATACTGAGAGACACTCTATCCTTCTCTCGATTGGTATCCAGAACCTTAACATCAATGATATCGCCCACTTTCACCATGTCTGATTGAAGTCTCGGACGACCACCCCATGAAATTTCAGAATTATGAACAAGCCCATCTTTTCCGCCAATATCGACAAACACCCCGAAGTCGGTAATTCGCTTCACTTGACCCTTGACAATAATACCCTCTTCAATTCTTCCCCAGAACTCATCTTCCTTCGCCTGATATTCTCTAAGCGCGATCGGCTTGTGAGAGAATATTGCCCTTTTCTTACTACGATCCGCTTCTTCTACAACTACCACCAATTCCTTATCAAGAAAAGGCTTTAAGTTTTTCGTATATTTCACATCAAGTTGAGATGCCGGAATAAATCCTCGAATATCTTTGTAGTAGGCAATAACGCCTTTCTTTGCAACCTCAGAAACTTTTACCGTAATTTCTTCTTTATTTTCCTTCAGTTCTTTTAGAACTTCCCAATCTTTGTCGAGAGAAACCCGTTTCACGGAAAGCAATATATTACCATCGCCATCATCCTTGCTTACCACATAGACATCAATCTCCTGATCTGCCGCATATGTCGCCTCCAAGTCCAAATCCACATCGGCAGACACCTCACTCTTAGGCACAACACCATCATTCTTGCAACCTATATTTCTTGCATTTGATCCATCAATTCTGCCATTGAATTCTCATTCATCATTTGAGTTCCTCACTTTGTCTAATTTTTGGACAACCTGTTCGATAAAACAATCCGGCGTGGATGCTCCACCGATTACACCTATCCTTTGTTTGTCGACAAACTCATCCAACACGAGTTCATCCGCACTTTCAACCATTACCGACTTCGTGTACTGTTTCGAAATCTTCAACAGTTGAGCTGTGTTCGAGCTTTTTCTGTCACCAACCACCACGACGATATCACAATCCTTCGCCAAATCTCTCGCAGCAGTCTGACGCTTTTCCGTAGCTACACATATTGTATCATATATGGTGGCATTTGGGTAAATTTTCGTCATTTTTTCTTGACTTTTTTCCCATAAATTTCTATCGTAAGTAGTCTGCACCACAATGCTCACATCACCATCTATAGGATACGCCTCATCGACAGTGGCAAATACCACTGCGCGACCGCTGCACCACCCGACAATACCGACGACTTCCGGATGCGCCGCATTTCCGAAAACCACAATATGCCTGCCCTTCGCAGAATCTCGTCTGACAATATTGTGAATTTTAGAAACAAAAGGACAAGTGGCATCGACAACTTCAAATCCTTGTTTCTCCGCCTCATCATAGAAAGATTTTGGAACACCGTGAGCTCGGACCACGACAGTGGATCCATCCTGCATCTGAGATAAATCCTCGACACTTTGAACGCCTTTCTGATTAAAGTAATTCACCACATTTTTATTATGAATAATATCACCATAGGTATAAGTGCGCACACCCCTTGAGGCAACCTGCTCTAATTTATCAATCGCCCCTCGAACGCCAAAACAATAACCCGAATGAATTGCTACTCTTATGCTCATCGGTTTAAAATTACCACAAAAATGAATAAAAATCAATACAAATTGAGACAACAAACCATTTGACGAAGACATAAAAAACACTTACAATAAATGCATGGGATTTGATGGATTATTTATACGAGCACTGGTACAAGAACTGCGTTCTTTAGAAGGTCGGCGAGTCGATAAAATCAACCAACCTCAACGAGGCGCTTTTGTCTTTTCGCTGCGCGGAAAACAACTCCTTATTTCGATGGAGTCCAACGCCGCCTACTTTGCTATCACTGATAAGAAATGGGATAATCCCAAGGAACCTCCTGCATTTTGTATGCTGCTGCGAAAACATCTTTTAAATAGCACCTTGTCCAATATACGACAGGAAGGACTCGATCGAACGATTTACTTTATGTTCCAAACCGTCGACAGCACCTTTGAAAAAACCACGCGAACGCTTGTCGTGGAGGCGATGGGTCGACATGCGAATATTTTGTTGCTGGACGAACACCAAAAAATCATCGACTGTATCAAACGATCGGCGCTCGATGCGAGACAAGCCCTTCCCGGTCTTGTTTACACACCATTTTCAGACACAAGAAAAAACATTTTAGAGCAAAACCCGGACACCTTAGATGAAAATACAAATTTTCTAAAAGAATTTCAAGGATTCAGCAAATTATCCGCCACGTATGCCTCGACCTTCCCGAACGAGATCCCGCGACTACTCGGAAAACAAAGTAGCAATTCAGCCGGCAGCACAAAAGAATCCACAAATTCAAGCCAACGCGATATTCCTTTACTACCTACTAAACCATCAACACAAAAAGGATACTCCTGCGAAAACGAAGACGGGGTGAAAGATTTCTACTTTTTAAAAGAAGCGCTGGAACTGTACTATGAAGGACTTCCGATTACCGAACACGAAAGCCTTAGCGACGCAGCCGGCGCTTTCTACATGCGTTCTTTATCCAAAATCAACCTCAAGCGAATTTCACAAAATTTATCCAAAACCATTCGCGGAAAAATCACCAAACTTCGAACAAAATTGGGAAAACAGCAGGATGAACTCGAAGCGACAAAAAAAGCACTCCATTACAAAAAATGCGGTGATTTAATTCTATCGAATGCAGCGACAATCCCTCTCGGTTCAAGCAAAGCATTGCTGACCGACTACGAAAGCTTTTCCGAAAAAGACAATCGCTTCGCCGAAGTCGAAGTCACCTTGGATAGCACATTAGACATTACCAAGAACGCAGAAAAATACTACAATAAATATAAAAAAGCACTTTCCGCAAAAGGTTTTATTACAGAACAAATAAAACATACCGAAGCCGACATCGCCTACTTGGAGCAGTCTTCCGTCCTACTCGAAAACGCCGAAAGCGAAGACGAAGTACTGCAGATTATGGCGGAACTGGAAACCTACGGTTTTATCAAAAAACACAGAGAAAACAAAAACAAAAAACAAAAAAACAAAACAAAACATGGAAAAAGTCTGCGTTCGCTAAATGTTCATCAATTTACTCTCACCAGCGGAAAGACACTGCTTGTCGGACGAAGCAGCCTCGCGAATGACGAACTCACCATGAAGTACGCATCGAATTCGGACACATGGTTTCACACCAATTCCATTCCCGGTTCCCATTGTATTTTACGAAACGAAGGAAGCGAACCGAGTAATTCAGACTTACTGGAAGCCTCTGAAATTGCCGCCTACTACTCCAAGGCGAGGACCTCATCAAAAGTCCCCGTGGACTACTGCTTGGTAAAGTATGTTAAAAAAATTCCGAAAGCAAAACCAGGAATGGTCACCTACTCAAATTTCAAAACCATAGTTGCCAATCCGAAGCCGCATTCAGAATATAAAAAATAAAAGAACGCTGTAAAGACAAAGCACCCTTGTAACGACGCTCATAGACGTCATTACAGATAAACAAAAAATGTATAAAAATGCATAAAGAACAATAAGAGGAACAATGAATAAAATTCACTACGCGCTTATCGCCGCTATCATCGCTATCGTCATCGTCTTTGTCTTTACCGGCATAAAAAAGGCAGAAGAAACGGTCTACATCGGCGTGCTAAAAGACGACGACTACCTTTTTGAAGATAGCTCCAGAATCGAAAACACGCTGCATAGAAACGTAGAGATCATCTACTACGATAGTTATGACGAGATGCTTCCCGATATTCTATCCGAAAAACTCTCGATTTTCGAACGTTCCTTGCTGGACTTCTTATCAAGTACACACGAGTCCAAAATCGTCGCCGCCATCCCGACAGACTACATACTGGCGGGGACAGTTCGTTCCGATGTCTCTCAAATCGGTGTCACCGAATCTCATATTTCCTCACTACTCATCGACACCTCGACCACGCTAAAAGAGAAAAAAATAAGCATTTTAAAAATATCAGAAAAGGATATCCTTCCCTACCTTGAAGAACAAACCATTGACTTTGCCGTATTTCGAAATACCCTTCCGGAAAATATCGCCAAAGACATCACGGAAGACACCAGACTATCATCGCTTCATATTCAAAACGATGTCCTCGTCGTAAAAGACAAGTTGCTTGAAGCACACGACGAACTTCCCGATGCCATTTTCCAAAGTTTCAATCCCGAATGCGAAGAACTCCAAAAACTACCCTCAAAAGACGAAATAAAAAACGCTGTCAACTACCTATTTAAAATCGGCAGCATTAAACAGCGTGGTCTCTATGAAGACTATGTGCACAAGTAAACCGCGGAACTAAAGTTCTCGCCACTCTTTCGGAATAAAATTCTCCGTTCGAATGGCAGAATCAATATCATTGATCATCTTCTGTCTATCTTTATTAAATGTTCCCTTAATGGCAAGCGGATTCGACGCGTGATTCGATCGAAACACCGTCCCCTCGCTGTCGACATTCTTTATAAACAACTTCATTTCCTCAAGAAGTTCCTTATCGCTGAGCATGACAAACTCTCCACGATGAACCATTTTTTCTAAATTGGTTCGCGGCTTGATTCGAAGATTTAAAAATGCGACATACTCCGGCTTCGCTTCGCTAATCGCCCTTGCTGTTTCCAAGGCGTGAACGGCGCTCTTATCTCGTTGACCCAGCCCGAGAATAATAGTAACAGAACATTTAATTCCCGCACGATGTGCTTTTTTTACCGATTCGACAAACTCCGATGAATCGGAATTCTTATTAATTTCTTTTAAAACTTCATCCGAACCGCTTTCCAAGCCGATGTAGACCATGTCCAAACCCGCTTCATGAAGGGCTTTTAATTCCTCCTCCGTCTTGTGAAGAATATCCTGAGATGTCGCATACATGGTAAGTGTCCTTAATTTTGGAAACAACTTATAGCATGTTGTAATAATCTCCAAGAGCCTTGGAAACGGAATAAACAAAGCATCCCCATCCGCTAAAAAGATTTTTTCAACAAAAGCGTAGTACCTGCTACACTCCTCAATATCAGCTAAAATCTCCTCCTGTTTGCGAATCCGAAAATTAACACCTTGGTACATGTAACAAAACGAACACTTGTTATGCGAACACCCTATCGTACACTGAATAATAAGCGACCTCGCCTCTGACGGCGGTCGAAATACATTTCCTTCGTAAGTCATCCCCTACTCCTTACACTAAATAAAACGAAACTATGCAGCGATTCTTTTCACACTGATAATACTCGGTATTCCCTTTAATTTTTTCAGCAGAGTATCCATTTCGTTTTTATTCATAATAATAACCGAAATATTGATAATAAAGGTCAAATCATCAATCATTTTGGTATTTACCCCTCGAAGATCAATATCCATATTGGTGACAATACTGGTCACTTCCGACATAATCCCCTTCCTATTATCCGCCATAATTTGAATTCCGGCGATATATCCCTGGTCACCGGCATCCGCCCACTGCGCTTCAATAATTCGCTGAGCAAAATCACCCTTTTTTTCAAAATTGTTGCAATCGGCTCTATGTACTGTCACACCTCGTCCACGAGTGATATAACCGATAATCTGATCGCCCGGAACAGGCGTACAACAACCGGCAAATCGCGTGGCGATATCTTCCATTCCCTTGACGATAACACCACCTTTTTGCTGTCCTTTTACCGTCTTGGTCTTCTTCGTCTCGCGAGTATTATCAAAGCCTTCCCTTAGTATTTTTTCTTGCTCTTTCGAAACATTCTGACGATTGACCTTCTCGCGAACTCTAGGAGTAACCTGTGAGGTTAAAATACCGCCATAACCCACGCTGTTGTACAGATCATCAATATTTTTAACACTGAGTCGCTGCAGTATCTCCGCCATAAAACTGTCCGTAAGCACTTCTTTCGGATTAAAACCATGTCGCTTGAGCTCATAAGTAATCATATCCCTTCCCTTTTGGATATTCTCTTCTCTGCGCTCTCGTTTAAAAAACTGCCTAATTTTCTGTCTCGCCTGATTGGTCTTGACAAATTTAAGCCAGTCCCGCGACGGTCCCAGTGACGACTTCATTGTTCGAATTTCGACCACTTGCCCATTTTGTAAACGATAAGAAAGCGGAACCGATTTCCCGTTTAC
>PDWJ01004805.1_pt1 | contig 11590 bp, 9 predicted proteins | sample 1430881 | NCBI WGS metagenome assembly PDWJ01 (sample SAMN01162460, study PRJNA174530) | Oral metagenome, whole genome shotgun sequencing project. | biome: Marine environment; feature: Marine mammal; material: Swab sample of the gingival sulcus; isolation source: swab sample of gingival sulcus... | reverse complement strand
AAAATTGTGGAAATGGTAGCGGATCAAGCGGATTTACCCCAACAGTTCCTGCAAACTTTAACCTAGGGTCAATGGGAGGTTACCTCACCTACGCCGAATTTATTGCCGAGTTAGATTCAATGTCTACGGCCTATCCAAACTTAATCACCGTTAAAGATTCAATTTCAAATTTCTTAACTTGGGAAAACAGACCAATTTATTGGTTAAAAATCTCAGATAATCCAAACACAGATGAAGCTGAAAATGAAGTACTGTACACTTCTATTCACCATGCGAGAGAACCTAACTCACTCATGTCAACCTTATTTTACATGTGGTATCTACTTGAAAATTATGGAACTGACCCAGAAGTAACCTACTTGGTAGATCATACTGAAATGTATTTTGTTCCCATGATTAATCCTGATGGATATGTAGAAAACGTAGTTTCAAATCCTAACGGTGGGGGAATGCATAGAAAAAATAAACGCAACGTGGGGACTTATAACCCAGGAGTTGACTTGAACCGAAATTATGATTACCAATGGAACGTAGCAGGAACTTCACCTGATGTCAACAATGATACGTATGCAGGAACAGGTCCATTTTCCGAGCCAGAAACCCAAGCCATTAAATGGTTCTGTGAACAACATGATTTTGAATTTGCACTAAATGCACACTCATACAGTAACCTACTGCTTTACCCTTACGGTTGGAGCTCAGGTGCAACAGCTGCGGATGCCAATTACTTTTCTGCTTACTCAGGGCACCAAGTTTTATTTAATGGTTATGTTAGCCAAAAATCTTCAGCCTTGTACGCTGCAGCTGGTGACTCAGATGACTGGATGTATGATGGTGACCTGATGACTAAACCTTCAATTTATGCTCAAACGCCAGAAATTGGAAGTGATGATGATGGATTTTGGCCTGCAGCCAGTCGAATTATTCCATTGGCACAAGAAAATGTTTGGATGAATTTAATCCAAGGGCATCTTCCTCATATTTATGGATATGCTCAAGACACAGACCCGTCTAGTGTCGCAAATACATCCGGCTATTTCCATTACGATTTTCAAAGATTAGGTTTAGAAAACGGAACCATTACTGTAACTATGGAGGCCGTTAGCGGCATACAATCATTAGGTACTGGAAATGATTACAATTTAAATTTAGCCGAAATGGTTTCAGACTCTATTAGCTACACTTTAGACCCGGGTATTGTTTTCGGAGATGAAATTAAGTATGTATTAAAAACAAATGTTGGACTTTGGACTAGAACTGATACTATCACGAAATCTTTTGGACAAGGAACAGCCGTTTTCCAAGATGATTTTACAGACGCTTCTAATTGGTCTGGAAACTGGTCATTAACAACAGAATACTTTGTATCGCCTTCTAATTCAATGACGGATAGTCCAAACTCAAATTATTCAAACAATACCTTAAGACAAACCCAACTAAACGACATATTTTCATTTGAAAATGCCACTTATGCCAATGCTACGTTTTATGCTAAATGGGATATAGAAGCTGGTTGGGATTATGTTGAATTTATGATTTCCATTGACAATGGATCAAATTGGATACCGCTTTGTGGAAAATATACAACCATAGGAAATGGTAACCAAGATAATGGTCAACCATTGTATGATGGCACACAAGATACTTGGGTATTTGAAGAGGTAGATTTAAGCGACTACCTTGGTGAATCAAATGTACAATTCAAATTTAGGTTGGTTTCCGATCAAGCTGTAACCGCAGATGGTTTTGCGTTTGACGATTTTAATATTTTAACCGACCATGTAAGCGATCTTGGATTAGACAATCAACAAACGGATATTTTTAAACTGTACCCTAACCCAACTAATGACCAAATAACGATATATACCACACCTAACAACAACATTAATCATGTAGAAGTGTATAATAATTTAGGTCAATTGGTAACCACCATTAAAGGTAACTCTAATAAATGTCAAGTGAATGTAAGCGACTTTGAAAATGGCGTATATTTCGTAAAAATCTACAATGCCAACAACCAAATTGTAACTAAGAAATTTACTGTTGCGAAATAAATTAAATTATAAAACTATTGTTAACACGTCATCATTCATGGTGACGTGTTTTTTTTATTCATATCTGACCTCTTGCAGAATTAAACCGGATTGTGGCGCAATTTCATTAAAGTAATCGTCATCCAATCCTAATAAAGATTCTTGTAATTCCTCTAAACTAATAGTACCCTTCCCTAGTTCAAACAACTGCCCCATCATTAACCTCACCTGATTTCGCATAAACCCTTTTGAAACGACCCGCATTAAATAAGTTTGACTCGGAAAGAAATTTGCTTGATACAGAGTATTTTCCACTATCTCACAACACGCAATGGTTCTAATAAAGTTTGTATCTGGAGAAGGTTTTGTGCAATACTTTTTAAAATTATGCTCCCCTTCAAACAGCTTGGCACCTTGTTTCATTAATTCTATATCCAATGTGTCTAACAAAGTAGTAACCAATGGGGCTGCAAAGGGATGTGGTTTTTGAGAATGGGCAAATAAGTAGACATATTCTTTGGTCTTTGCATCCGAAATAATATTAAATGAGGCAGTAGTTTCTTCTATGCTCAACGCTTTTAAATCGGCGGGAGAATTAAAATTAAAATCCGCAATAAAAGCATCAAAATCAGTAATGGCTTCATCAATAAACAGCTCAAAAACAAAATGATTGGCTGAAACTTTAGCGTCTGTTCGACTACAACCAAGCGTTTTAGTTTTACCGTCACCAAACATAAAAAACATGGTTTTATCCACCATTTGATGCAACGTTTTAACTTTTGGTTGTTTGGCCCAACCACTAAATCTAAACCCCAAATATTGGATGTGAACCAAATAAAAGTACTTTTCTTTCATAATTTAAACCGATTTCAAAAGTATTATTTTTTATCTGAAATCAAGAATTAAAAGCCAGCTGAGATTTTTTTATTGGAAAATAAACATTATTTCAACACCTTTGCAACATGAAAAAAACTTACTCGCCTGCTTTTTGGATGCTCTGTATTCACATGCTTCTTTTCTTTGTAAGTTTTAATTTAATCTTTCCTGAACTGAATACCTACATTACCCAGTTAGGTGGGAAAGATGAAAAATGGTTAATCCTTGGGCTTTGGACAATTGCAGCAGCGATTTCAAGACCTTTTAGTGGGAAAATTGCCGATAATTTTGGACGAAAAGTTCCTATTTATATTGGTGTATTAGTGAGTGTATTAGCGTCTTTTGCCTATCCGTTTTTCTTAAGTATCACTGGATTTTTGGTACTCCGCTTTTTACATGGCTTTAGTACTGGTTTTCAACCTACTGGTGCTACAGCCTTGGTTGCAGATATTATTCCTGCCGAAAAAAGAGGAGAAGCTATGGGTATTTTTAGCCTAACCATTAGTATTGGGTATGGTTTAGGTCAATATTTTAGTACTGCAATTTTTCAACAATTTCAAATCAATGGTTTGTTTGTAGCCTCAGGTTTATTTGGACTCATAGCCCTTTCTTTGATTTTCTTTATCAAAGTCGAACCTCAACCCAAAACAAAAGTCACTTTTGGCAACATTATACCAAAAATTGATGAAGTTTTTGCTCCTGAAGTCATAGATCCCACAATTTTAATGTTTTTAACAGCCACATTTTCTGGATTATTTTATTTAGTAGTACCAGATTTAACTGAGCATTTTGGCAGTCCTGAAAAAGGATTATACTGGGGTATTTTTACGATAAGTACGGTTGGTGTTCGATTTTTTGCAGGTCGATTTGCCGATAAATTCGGTAGAAGAATTAACGTTATTATTGGCCTAATACTTTATTTGACAGTCGGACTAATGTGTGCTAACGCCAATTCATTTACGCTATTTTTAAGCACAGCTGTTCTTTTCGGTATTGGTAGTGGTTTTGTTTCTCCAGCCATATTCGCTTGGACTACAGACCTAGCTAATCCTAGGTATAAAGGTAGAGGTATTGCCACCATGTTTATTGCGCTCGAAATTGGTATTGCTTTTGGGAACTTTCTAGCCCAAAAAATCTACAATAATGACATCAATAGATTTGATCTCGTGTTTTATACTGGCGCTTTTTTATCTTTATTTGGATTAGTCTATCTTTGGTTGACCAGAACTAAACCTTCAATCCATGAATAATGATCAATTCCAAAATAGGATAAAGAAAGTAACCCATCCACTTCCAGGTTCAATTCCCAAAGATTTAACTTACCAATTATCGGTTAAATTAAAGTACGATAATTACACGCTCTTGGATATGTATGCTAATCTATTTCCACACCAAAAGGCAACTGTTTGGAAAAAACGAATTGAAGAGGGGTTAGTAAAAGTAAATGGTGAAACCGTAAAGCCAAATTTCAAATTAAAAGCAGGTTGGATCACCCAAAATACCGTACTAAACAAAATTGAACCAGACGTTAACCCTGCCCTTAATTTGATTTATGAAAATGAAGATTTTTTAGTCATTAACAAACCTGCACCAATTCCTGTTCACCCCGCCGGACGTTACAATCAAAATACAGTTACTGAAATTTTGAAATTGGCTTTCCCAAACCAAGTTTTTAAAATCACGCACCGAATAGATGCCAACACTACGGGATTACTCGTTTTAGCTAAAACCAAAAATTGGGCGCATCAACTCACCCAACAGTTTGAAAAACAAATAGTTGATAAAACGTATTTAGCATTGGTTAATGGCGTCCTCCAGAATGACGAATTCGAAATTGAACAAACCATTTCCAAACATAAAACCAAAGCCGGTGGACGCGAAATCGGACCAAATGGACAACAGGCGAATACTGTAATCAAGGTTTTAAAACGATTGGATAACCAAACTCTTTTAACTATCACACCCAAAAGTGGCCGAACCAATCAAATTCGTTTACATTTGGCTTCAATCGGACATCCAATTGTCGGAGACGTTGGGTACCAAGATCCTACCTATTTTGAAAATAATCCTTTAACTTATCCAACGGATAGCCTTTTCTTACATGCCTATAAACTTGGTTTTTTTTATCAGGAAAAACAGTTGAGTTTTGAAGCGCCAATTCCCGTAAAATTTCAGCCTTATCTATAAGTCATTTATTAACCTAGTTTATTTTTTAAGCCCTTTATAATTCAGACCTTTACACTTGATAAAAGTGGATAAAAAAATGGAAAGAAAAGACTTTTTAAAAGCACTCGCAATTTTACCGTTTATGACAAATAGTATGAAATTAAATGCCTTAAATAAATTGGATGAAGCATTTTCAAAAACCAAAAAAATGCCGGCCTTATTTTTAGGACATGGTAGCCCCATGAATGCCATTGAAGAAAATGAATTTGTTCAATCCTTTAAGAAACTAGGGAAGGACTTGCCTACGCCAAACGCTATCTTATGTATTTCGGCCCATTGGGAAACCAATGGAACTTTTGTAACAGGTATGAAAAATCCAAAAACTATTCATGATTTTGGTGGTTTTCCAAAAGCCCTTTTTGAGGTTGAATACCCTGCGCCAGGGAGTCCAGAATTAGCGGCTGAGACGCAAAAATTAATCACCTCTACCCACATAGGAATTGACCATACTTGGGGATTAGACCATGGCGCATGGAGTGTGATTAAACACCTATATCCAAAAGCAAATATCCCCGTGGTTCAACTGAGTATTGATTACACAAAAGATGGTCAATACCATTATGATTTAGCCAAACAAATCTCAAAACTACGTGAGAAGGGAATTTTAATTATTGGTTCTGGTAACTTGGTTCACAATTTAAGAATGATTGCCTGGGACAAATTAAACAATAATGAATCTTATGGTTATGATTGGGCGATTGAAGCAAGCGAAACCATGAAAAAACATATTCTAAGTGGCGACTTTAAGTCTTTAATTGATTTTAGAAAACAAGGTTCTGCTTTTCAACTGGCCATTCCAACACCCGAGCATTATTTGCCCTTACTCTACACCCTTGGTATTAAAAACACTACAGATCAAATAGAATTATTTAATGACAAAGCAATTGGTGGCTCTTTAACCATGACTTCTCTGAAAATTTATTAAATTTGGGAGAAACGCAAACCATGTCTTACAAGAAATTAATTTTATTTTTAATTCTAAACTTTGGTGCTTTAGCGGTAGGAAGCTTACTTATGCAGCAAGGTCCAACCTCTCAATGGTATATAAATCTCAATCAAGCGCCATGGACACCCCCAGGATGGGTATTTGGTGCGGCTTGGTTCACCATCATGATTTGTTTTTCTTTTTATATGACATATTTATGTCAAGTCGGACAACAAAATACTTTAAGAATAGAGTTTGCTTTGCAATGGCTATTGAATGTTTCGTGGAATGGCATATTCTTCTATTTACACTACACAACCTTAGGGTTAACAATAATAGCTTTGCTGACCATTTTAATTTTTTACTTTTTCGTAAAATATTATCAAAAAATGAAATTAAAATCATTGCTTATACTCCCTTATTTTATTTGGTTGGTTATTGCGTGCAGTTTAAATTTATACATTGTTTTATATAATTAATTATGAACATTTTTTGGTTTAGGAGAGATTTAAGGTTAACTGATAATGTAGGTTTAAAGGCCGCCATAGCAAGTGATCAAAATGTTCAACCCATTTTCATTTTTGACACCAATATTTTGGATGAATTAGAAAAGGATGATGCCAGAGTTACCTTTATATATAATACGCTGAAACAAATCAATGCTGAATTAAATAAAGTTAATTCTAGTATACTGATTTTACACGGAAAACCAGAGGAGATTTGGCAAAAGTTAATTGAACAACACGATATCAATACCGTTTTTACGAATAGAGATTATGAACCTTACGCATTAAAAAGAGACAGGGCTATTAAATCTATGTTAGACAAAGCTAATATCGAAATTCGTGGATTTAAAGACCAAGTAATTTTTGAACCCAAAGAAGTTTTAAAAGCAGACGGAAAACCCTATACCGTATACACACCATTCAAAAACAAATGGCTCTCTCAGTTTAAAACAGCAACCCATACCAAGGTCAACAAATACGAATTAAAGAATCTTGTAAATTCTAATTATGAGTTTCCGTCAATCGAATCTATAGGGTTTAAAAAAAGTACCATTAAGGTTAAGCCTTTTGACTTATCTGTGACCGAGAATTATCATGAAAAAAGAGATTTTCCAGCAGCTGACGCAACCAGTAATTTAGGGCCACACCTTAGGTTTGGAACCGTGAGCGTTCGTCAAATTATTAATCAACTTGACTTGTCAATTGAAGGAGACCATACATTTTTGACCGAGTTAATTTGGCGAGAATTTTTCATGCAAATTTTATTTCATTTCCCTGACGTGGTAGACCACAATTTTAGGAAAAAATATGACGGGGTTAAATGGCTCAATGATCAAAAAGAATTTGATAAATGGTGTAAGGGCGAAACGGGCTATCCCATGGTTGACGCTGGCATGAGACAATTAAACCAAACCGGCTACATTCATAACAGGGTTCGGATGGTGGTGGCAGGGTTTTTATGTAAGCATTTATTGATTGATTGGAAATGGGGAGAAGCCTATTTTGCCTCAAAACTTCTCGATTATGATTTAGCTTCAAATAATGGTAACTGGCAATGGGCAGCAGGAACCGGTTGTGATGCCGCACCCTATTTTAGAATTTTTAATCCAATTGAACAATTAAAAAAGTTTGATAAATCTCACACCTATATTTCTAAGTGGATTCCAGAGCTAAATACTACGGATTACCCAGACCCAATGGTGGAACATAAGTTTGCAAGAGAACGGGCATTAGAAACCTACAAAGCAGGACTAAACTAGCTCCCTTTAGCAAAAAGTTTTAAGCAAGAAGGACATAAACAATTTTTGTATTTTTCATTTAACATTTTCAATTGAGGGTTACTTAATTGAACAGTATAACAATGACATTGGGTTATGTTATCACGTCTGCACTCGAATATTTCATGACACCTTTCACACTTCTTTTTCATAAGGCAAAAATAAAAACTTTTTTAGATTTGATAAAATATTAATCATTTTTATTTATCTTTGATTAAATTTTACGCAACATGATTGGAAATAATTTAAAAGCACTTAGAAAACAAAAAAAATTATCACAAGAAGAATTAGCAACCAAACTAGGTTTGACCAGGTCCTCATATAGCGGTTATGAAAATGGAGTAGCCGAGCCCAACCTACAAAACTTAATAAAGTTTAGTGAGTTTTATCAAGTTCCAATTGACAAGATTGTAAAAGAAAATTTACCCGAATACAACCAAAAACAATGGGAAGATTTATTTGAAGGGGTCAGTTTTGATATTGAAGGAAAAAAACTAAGAGTTTTGACCACAACAGTCAATCAAGATGACCTTGAAAATATTGAATTGGTTCCAGAAAAAGCAAGGGCTGGTTATACCTCTGGATATTCCGACCCAAGTTTTATTAGTGTGCTTCCCACATTTCAATTACCGTTTCTAAAAAAAGATAGAAAATATAGAACCTTTCCCATAAAAGGAGACTCTATGCCGCCAGTGAGTGAAGGAAGTTTTGTAGTGGCAGAATACATTGAAAATTGGAATTTAGTGCGAGATGGTTATCCTTATATTGTGGTCACTAAAGATGATGGTATTGTATTTAAGATTGTATACAACCGACTTAAAGACAATCAATCTTTTCAACTTTGCTCTACCAACCCTTTTTACGAGCCATATGAAGTACATGCCAATGACATTGTTGAAATTTGGAAATTTGTCAATTACATATGTTCCGATATGCCCACCATGGAATTCAAGGAAAGCGAACTCACAAAAGCAATTTTAGACTTACAAGCGGACGTTAAACACATTAAAAATGTGTACATCCCGAACGAAAAAAAGTAGTTTAACCAATTCTTCTGATGTCCGCACCAAGGTTATTTAACCTCATATCAATATCTTGGTAACCTCTGTCGATTTGTTCAATGTTATGGATAACTGATTTACCTTCAGCAGAAAGTGCCGCAATTAATAAGGATACCCCAGCTCTAATATCTGGTGAGGTCATTTGAATTCCTCTTAATTGTTGTTTTTGGTCCAAACCAATTACCGCAGCTCTATGCGGATCACACAATATAATTTGAGCCCCCATATCAATTAATTTATCTACAAAAAACAATCTTGATTCAAACATTTTTTGATGGATTAAAACACTACCCTTTGCTTGGATGGCTGTCACCAAAACAATACTTAAAAGGTCAGGTGTAAAACCAGGCCATGGCGCATCAGAAATAGTCATAATCGATCCATCAATGAAAGATTCAATCTCATAACCATTTTGTTTAGGGATGTATAAATCATCTCCTTGAAGCTCCATTTTTATCCCTAGCCTTCTAAACACATCAGGGATTATCCCTAATTCCTTATATGCCACATCTTTTATGGTAATTTCAGAATTTGTTACAGCAGCTAGACCGATAAAACTTCCTATCTCAATCATATCAGGTAAAACGCGGTGAAAACAACCACCTAGTTCTTTTACCCCATTAATGGTCAAGCGATTAGAACCGATTCCTGTAATTTTTGCTCCCATTTTATTCAGCATTTTACACAGTTGCTGTAAATAGGGTTCACATGCAGCATTGTAAATTACAGTTTCTCCCTTTGCTAAAACAGCTGCCATTAAAACGTTTGCCGTTCCGGTAACAGAAGCCTCATCCAAATGAATATAAGTCCCTTTTAATTTTTTAGCTTTAATTGAGAAAAAAGCAGTTTTTTTATTATAATCAAACTTTCCGCCTAATAGTTTGAACCCAGCAAAGTGTGTATCAAGTCTTCTACGGCCAATTTTATCTCCACCTGGTTTCGGGATCAGTCCTTTTCCAAATCTTGCCAATAATGGTCCTACTATCATTATAGACCCTCTTAAGCTAGAAGCTTTTTTGGCAAAATCCGCGGTATCCAAATAATCTAAATCAATATGTTTAGCATTGAAAATATACGTTCCTTTTTCAATTTTTTCTACTTTAACCCCCATGGATTGCAGTAGATTAATTAACTTATTGACATCAATAATGTCTGGCAAATTACTAATTGTTACTTTTTGATCGGTGAGTAAAACTGCACACAAAACTTGTAATGCTTCATTTTTTGCACCTTGAGGAATTAATTCTCCCTTTAACGCATTTCCACCATGAATTTCAAAACTTGCCATAATTATTCAATTTGTTTAGTATCTTTTTCGATTATTACGATTATTCTTTCCGCGATTATTTTTATTTCTGTTATTACGTTGATTCCCTTTTTGATTTTTAGTTCCCACAACTTTAAGAATATCTTTAGTTTCAGTAAAGAAACTTAAATCATCCAATTTTAATTTCCCCTTTGACAACCTCTCTAAATGTAACATAATAACCGACTCCTCTATTGAGTTGGTATGATACATCAAATGAAATTTTTTCATCATATTCGCGATAGTCTTAACCAACGCAACTTTTTCATCTCCTTCTGGCATTCCAACCGCAACATCAACCAACTTCTCAATGCTTTTACCATAATGTCCAAATTTAATTGGGCTTTGAGGATAAGGCATTTTTTGTGGCTTGACATTGATATTTTCCTTCAAAGGAATTGGATAAGGCGAATCTACATCTAATTTAAAGTCAGACATAATAAATAAATGCGTCCACAACTTGTGCTTATAATCTTCCTCATCTCTTAAATGTTGTTGCAACTCTCCCATTACATTAATGATGGCATTTGCAACTTTATTTCGCTCTTCTTTATCTGCAATTGTTACAGCAAAATCAACCATTTTCTGAACATTTCTTCCATACTCCGGAATAAGCATTTTTGGTCGAGCTGTATTATATTCCATGTTCAATTGTGTGTCCATACCTCAAAAGTAATAATTTTTTAGAGAGATGGTCAAGCATATCTATAAATTATCCATAGACTTTAGTGTATAACTCAGAATGAACAATACCATTTATCCATAATTTGATACCATTTACAGTAATTAAAATTAACATTTTTTAAGTTTGTTTATATTTGTAGATTAAACGTATTGATTTAATCAATATTAAATAAAATAACCCATGAACTTAAAAACGAACCGTTTAACGTTAAAGTTGTGCGTTGTAATTTTTATTACAGCCCTAGGTTTTAGATCATTCTCTCAAACCGAAAATTTCAAGAGCCAACTAGCATTTATTGAAAATGTTGGTCAGTATGATGGCAGAAACTGGCAAGATTCTAAAATTGAATTTGCTTATGCCAAAAATCCCTTCTACATCTTTTTTACAAAAAAAGGACTCACGTACAGATTTGATAAAATCATTAAAAATCCAAATCGGGTTAAAGGTGATACAACTATTCCTAAAAGAATAAATATCAGTGAGCTTGTGCACGTAGAGTGGTTAAACTCAAATGAAGATGTTGAGATAATTAAAGAAGGACAAGTTGAGAGCTACTATTCTTTCGCTATTCGAACAGGTAACTGGAAAGAAACCATCAATAAATCTGGAGTCAAAGGTTATTCTAAAGTAACATACAAAAACATGTATGACAATATTGATGTCGTGTATCATATTGACCCTAGAGGTGGTATTAA
>PDWJ01004804.1_pt1 | contig 11592 bp, 10 predicted proteins | sample 1430881 | NCBI WGS metagenome assembly PDWJ01 (sample SAMN01162460, study PRJNA174530) | Oral metagenome, whole genome shotgun sequencing project. | biome: Marine environment; feature: Marine mammal; material: Swab sample of the gingival sulcus; isolation source: swab sample of gingival sulcus... | reverse complement strand
GCTGCCTTTTGTTGGGTTTCCTGTTATTGGTGTAACATATTGAAACATAACAAATTGCAGCGCTTTTGTCAACATTTTGCGCTCTGTTTATTGGCCTATATTATGCGGTAATGAGTTTTCGGATGGGCTCAAGCTAATACCTGAGAAAAGAGACCGAAGCGCCCTCTGAGAATAAACTCCCAGTATAGCACTGAAGAAATCATCACCAGTCTGGAATGGAAAGCTGGAAGAAAAACCATTGTATACACGCCGGCATTAGCTTGAAATTTAAGATGAATCTGCAACTCTCTTTAATCAGGTCTATGCCCCTTTTTGACAAACTGCTGCAATACAATCAAAGCGGCAAAAACAATCAGGAGACAATATAAATAGTCAAGGTCAGTAAAGAATTCAAATGTTCCAACAGTATCTCGTATTCACCGATAATCTTTCAAGAAGTTGTATTGCCGAAAGACCGACCATTGCCAACAACAGCTTCTCTTCTGATTCAGTTCGGTAGGTGCGGAAATCAGGCTGTCTTCTAATGTATATCATTGACATGGAAATACGAGCGTACGATATTGCGTACGGATGGAGGTGATATGACAAACATTACTGTGACCGAAGCGAGGAAGAGGCTGTACACACTTCTTGATGAAGTTGCCTTGTCGCACGAACCTGTTCTGATAACTGGCAAAAGGAACTCAGCCGTACTCGTTTCTGATGATGACTGGAGAGCAATTGGGGAAACTCTTTACCTTCTCGGTATTCCCGGCATGAGGGAATCCATCAGAGAGGGGATGCAGACCCCTATTGAGGAGTGCGAAGAGGAACTGGATTGGTAACCTGGCGTCTGATCTACTCCAGGCAGGCAAAGAAGGATGCCAAGAAACTTGCTGGCTCGGGTCTCAAGGACAAAGCACAAGCTTTGCTTGACATTATCTCTCAGGACCCTTATCAAACTCCTCCACCTTTCGAGAAGCTGGTGGGTGACTTAACCGGCGCGATTTCCAGAAGAACCAATATCCAACACAGGATCGTCTACCAGGTGATTGAAAATGTGCACACAGTTAAGATTCTTCGAATGTGGACCCACTACGAGTAATTAATACGGTCAATTTCTCGCAATCACCGATAATCTTCGCAGGCGTTGTATTGCCTAAAGAATGGCTGTCTGTGTTGGGATCTGTCCGGTTTCTTTGACAGGACTTTCTGAATTAAATCAAAACAGAGCCGTAACATGCACGCATACAGCGTATTAAGGGTTGCACCCCTGTAAGACCCCTTTTCCGTTAATCTCGCAGCCAAATGCCTTCAGTACCTCTTTCTGGGTCTTCGCAGAGGTCTTGATGACCTTCTTGACCTCAGGCTCTTTCGGAGAGTAACCATGTTGAGATTGGACATCTCTTAAAGTATTGTCCTGCCGCTCAGCCTGTTCTTCTGGCTCCTGTTACGGTTTACCCTGATCTCAAGGAGCGTCAAAGAGCAATTACGCATGTCAGTATATGACACCTGATCTTGCCGTCAGTCCAGTGGTACATGGGATTTACCCTGACATGCTCACTTGCCTTGCTCGATCTGAACTCGTTCTCTACTCCGCTTCTGTCAAGAGACAGCTGAACTATCTCTTCTGTGCTCCAGTCATGGTTATCGGTAACGATCACATTCCTGCCGAACATCTTTTCAGCGCAGTAACCTGGTACGCATCCTTACGGAAGCTCAGGTCAGGAGTGCCGTCTGCATCGGTAAACTCAAGACTGCAGTACCTAGAGGAAATTTGCAGCTTCTCGCACAGCTTTAGGTATCTCTCCCGTATTGTCTCAGGATTACGCCAGTGAGGCTTCCTCTACCTGTAATTACATCTGTACTCAATCAGGGATGACCTGACTGATTCGATCTTCTCATTGAAAGTGAAGGCTTTCTTTCTGGCAGTTTTCGGATTCATGGTGACGACAACGGTTCTTTCACCACCACAGAAAGTCCTTTCTGTATATAGTAACAGAAAATGAAAAACATAGCTGATTGGTACTGACTACATTAAAAGAGCAGGAAGCGAAGAAAAAAAGAATTGGGGTTTCTGTAAGTGACAAAAAAGAGAAAGCTCAGCTGGAGCCCTGCGTTTCAGAATAAAGAGATGGTGCCGAGGGGCGGAATCGAACCGTCGACACACGGATTTTCAGTCCGTTGCTCTACCAACTGAGCTACCTCGGCACCGGAAGTAAGCCGTAATTTACATTTTTTTTCTCTGATGGTCAACCCTGCGTTAAAGGATATGCATAAATGATTGTCAGATTTTACTTCAACACTCCCTGAGACTGTTTCAGCTGTGTATAGCGTCCGGGGCAATGGGCTGATACACTATGACATTTACTGCCATAAATCCTCTGATCGGTCAATGGGACTCAGTATGCATCTTTTCAAAGAACTCCGGCCCTACACCGCACACAGGGCATTTCCATCCTTCAGGAAGATCTTTGAAGGAAGTACCCTCTGGAATACCAGCCCCCATATCTCCTTTTCTGGAATTGTATACATACCTGCAAGCCTGACACTCCCATACCATTTTTTTACTCTCCTTCAGGCTGAATAAGCACCTGTGGTCTTTCCACGCCTGCTCTGATTCTCGTGGTGGTGAAGAGGATGCAATTACAGCCGGAATAGGAACTCATTCTACTGAAAATCTCAGGTTCAAGGGCTTGTTTTCCTATTCCTCTCAGAACCACCAGTGAGAAGGGAATGCTCTCGTCTCCGGTAAGTATTACGCCAGGCTCACCGTCCAGCAGTTCCACCAGCGGTACAGATGAAACAGATGGCACAATTACACCGGATACTCCTGCTTCAGTGTATTCTCTTATGTCATCTCTGGTGAGTGAATGGTTCAGAAGCATGATGCAGCCACGCTCCGGTGCGTCAACCTTGAGAGGCCCCCATCTTACCGGTCCAAAACCCACAACACCATTTAATGAAATACCGGAAGAGGCAAGGGTTACCGAAAGGCCGGGCAAAACCTTTTTAACTCTTCCGGCCATAGGGGATTTCATCTGTACAGGGTCAAGGACATACTGAACTGTAACAATACCGGTCTTTTTGTTCACATCTATAATTGTTCCTGTTGCAGGGCTCTTTATTCTGCTCAGCCTCTCCCCTGCGGCAATAACCTGATCTTTCTGAACAAAGTCTCCCTTTCTGACCTTCATGTTGGCCAATATTCGTCTGGGTTTCACTCCCAGAATCTTTGCTACATTTACTGCATGAGGTTTTCCATCGTAGTCCTGTATTTCCTTCATGATTATCAACCCAGGTTCAGTAACACTGGTAACTTCACCACGAACAGGGCTTTCCACTTTGGCCCTGTAAGAAGAAAAGCCTTGCCCCTTCAGCAGCCTGCAAACTGTGTCACCGGTTCTGACTCTGTCACCGGGCTTCACTGTAATACCTGCCATCACATCACTATCTGAGATATCTTCTCTCTGATAGCCGAGAGCCTTCCTTACATCAACAAAGTAGATCCTTGGAGGAATTAGACGATTGACTCCCAGAACTGAGCCAGGTTGAACTGTATCCCCTTCTGAAACAAGTATTTCTCCCCTGTATGAAAGGTTGAACTCTTTGCAGACAGTTTCTTCTGCAGGGGCAACAGTGTTCCTTGCAGGGAGATTCGGAGCCATTCCATGTTCCGTTTCATTTCTGAAGTCCAGAGGTATGACCTCTTCACCGAAACGCATATCAATTATCAGAGGAATATCATCCTGAGGAATTGTTACTCCGGAAATGCTCACACCCTGGGAGTTCTCAAGGTAAACACACTCTCCTGCAGATACAGTAATCTTTCCTTCCGGTGTGCTAACACCAAGATTGCGGCATTTTTTCACCGGTGCATAAACCCTGGCCACTTTTGCAAGACACTCCTCTTTCCAGTACCTGAGAGCTTTATCAGGATAGTGCCGGGAAAGAACACCCATGTGAGGGCTTTGAAAGTGCTTGTCTACCATGAGCATTGTAAGGCCCTTGGGTCTGAAACCGCATGCAAGTATCCAGGCAGCCCTTCTGGGAGATGAATGGGCCATGATGCCGCCGGCACCGATAATTACCGTAATATCAGAAGACCTGAACGAATGGTCATCAACAGTTTTGAAAGTCTCATCAAACCTGCACCTGCCAAGTAATCTCAATCTCTCGGTAAACCCGACTTTCTTCCTCCTGTAGCTGATTTCCAGATGGTGTTTCCAGGCCAGTCGCATACCTTCGGCTGCCGCAGCAGACTCCACAAGCTCCGCAGTAGAGCAGCCGGGAACCGTGGTAGGGAAAAGTGTCTTTCCCAGCACCCAGTTTTCAGCATTCTCGTAACTCACTCCTGGAATGTGTCTGAAAACCGCCTCAGCTCCAGCCTCGCACACGATGTTTGACAGGCTGTAACTCATTCCGGTATTTGCTGCCACTGTACGCTGAAACTCTCCGTTCACATGGCTGAAGATGTCAGTGGTGGCACCGCCCATATCAGCCATTACTACATTCTCTCCCTTTTCTTTTGAATACAGAGACAGAATCTTCTTCACTCCTGCAGGGGTGGGAATGATGGGAGAAGAGGTAAGAGCAGAAAGTCTGGAGTAGCCTGGTGCCATCTGCATAACATGATTCATGAACAGATCGTGAACTTTCTCCACTGACGGTTTAAGGTTGAAGTTCAGACCGTCAGGTCTGATGTTATCAGCCCAGGTTATTTCGAAGTGCTCCTTCAGAATACCTTCAAGGAACGGCCTTGCTTCGGTATTGCCGCAGAATACCATGGGAAGCTTACCAGTGCCGAACTTTGGCCTTGGGTTGGCAATGGAAACCAGCTGGGCCATATTCACCAAACCTGAAATGGCTCCTCCTTCATAACCGCCGGCCATTATCACCAGATCCGGTGAAAGGTGTTTCATTCTGCGAATCTTTTCCACTCTGGGCAGGTCATCATCAATAGCGAAGGAATCCAGAATGACACCGCCTGCAGTGTAGGCGACGGAACCTGCTATTGCTCCTGAATCTGAAGCGGTAAGGGCGATGACAAGTATCTGAAGGCCGCCCCCTGCGGAGCTGGTTGTATGGAACGGAACCTTGAGGTTACAGTCTTTATCTGTTAAAGTAATTCCAGCTGTTTTTTCAATTTCCAAAACACCCTTGAAAAAACCTTCGCAAACATTCTCAACCGGCTTCTCCACAGTTGTGCCTGCTGTGGTTCCAGCAGTAAATCTGAAACTGGACCGGGTATTCTCCAGCAGAAGAAGTTTGGTGGTGGTACTGCCTATATCACTTACCAGAATAAGTTCAGACATTTAATCTCCTGCACAGTGCGTTAGTTCTCTATACTACCAGTTGTAAAACAGACCGGCAGCAAATACAGGATATACGCTCATTTGGTTCAGCTCATCTTCCAGCGAATCTGCTTCCATCTCTATGTCCTCAGCAAGCTGTTCTTCAAGAGCAGGGGAAAGATTACCTCCTTTGTGGCCCAGATCAACTGAAAAATCTGTGAAGGATATTCCTGCATCAATGAGGAATCCCAGACCCGGCTTTTGCTGTCCGCCAATACCCAGACCTATATAAGGAGAGACTGGCCGCATGGTTATGTCACCTGTCAATTTACCTATGTTTTCCGGAGTGTAGGTGTGTTGGCCAAGATAGGTTGCACTCTCAGGAACATACTGCACATCTGCCCTTGAAGCGTTGAACAGAAGTCCGCCTGAAAAACGAAACAAAGAACTGCCCGGATTCCAGTCAATCACCATGGGAAACCACTTGAGGGATGCATCAAATTCGTACTCTATATCATCAACCTTCTCATCCATACGGAACGAAAGAAGCCCAATTCCCATTCTCAGAGCCGCGCTGCCTGAAACAGGCAGGGAAACGAATGGTCCGAAACCGAGAGTACCGCCCTGGAATCCAGCTGTCATTGATGAAACCACTATCATCAAAATTGATGTAAACACTTTTCTCCCTTCTTCTGATATATCTGGCAGCATTTTTCTCTAATCAGTATATTATTTTTAACTGTTTCTGTCCATTCATTAACAGTATTTGAACTCAGACGGTGAGGTAATTAGTGAGCAATACTGCAATAGGTGTGGAAAATCTGAAAAAATGCTATGAAGATGTAATCGCTCTGGGTGGAGTTACTTTTCAGGTAAACAAGGGAGAAGTTTTTGGAATTGTGGGCCCCAACGGTGCCGGTAAAACAACCACTATAGACTGCATTGCCGGAATGCGCACTGCTGATTCAGGAAGCATATCCATACTGGGAATGAATCCGGCAAAGCAGATGAAGCTGCTGAGAAAACGAATCGGTCTGCAGCAGCAGGAGTCAGAACTGCCCGACCGAATAAAGGTTATTGAAGCAGTAAACCTGTTTCGAACACTTTTCAGATCAGAAATCTCTGCAGATTCTCTGCTGGAGAGTGTAGGGCTTTCAGATAAAGCAGACAGATTCTTTTCAGCACTCTCCGGAGGTGAGAAAAAAAGGCTTTTCGTGGCTCTCGCAATGGTTAACGATCCGGAAATACTCCTTCTTGATGAACTGACAAGCGGACTTGATCCCAGAGGACGGCTTAAACTCTGGAAACTGATTGAAGACTTCAGAAGTCATGACCGCACTGTAATAATATCAACCCACCACATGGACGAAGCACGAAAACTCTGTGACAGAATTGCAGTTTTCAACGCAGGTAATATTGTAGCCATTGATTCACCGGAAGCACTGATTCGCACATACTGCCCGGGGATCAGGCTGAAACTTGGTTGCGGAGCCGACTTTGATATATCAAAGGCAAAAAGCTTCACAGGTGTTCTTACTGCAATGATGAAAGGTGAAACATGCATAATGAAACTGGATGGAGCTGAATCGGTGGTTCCCGTGATCCAGTCTTTTATGAAAGAAGGTATCTCCCCTGGAGATCTGCACACCGAAACTCCAACACTGGAAGATGTATTCATGATTCTCACCGGAAAGGAATTTCAGAATGCGGAGTAACAGAAAGTGCCTGATATCCCTTATTGCTAATGAATTCAGGCTTTACCTGAGAGAGCCTTCCGCATTTTTCTTCACCCTTGTATTCCCTCTGCTGATTATGCTGCTGTTCGGCAGCATATGGGGCAACGAACCATTCCCTGAGACAGATTTCGGCTACATAGACTATTCGACTCCGTCATTCATAGGTCTTGTTGTGTTGACCTCGGGATTCATGCACCTCACTATCAACATGGCTGTGTACCGGGAAAAAGGCATTCTGAAAAGATTTCGGGCTACCCCTGTATCTCCTCTGACCTTTCTGGCAGCTCAGCTGATAACCCTTATGGCAATAAGCTTTATAGGTGTTATCCTCCTGCTCATCGGAGCAATATTTATCTTCGGTATGCAGTTCAAGGGTTCAATTCCGGAAGCTGCAGCGGCATTTATTCTCAGCTGTACAGGTATCGCTGGATTGGGTTTCATTCCGGCAAGCCTTGTGAGAACAGTCAGGAGCGGAACAGTAACCGCAAACATCATCTACTTTCCAATGATGTTCCTCTCCGGTGCAGCACTGCCCAGAATGATGTTTCCTGAAGCTTTAATGAAAGTATCAAACTTCCTTCCGCTGACCCACATGATAGAGCTTCTCAGGGGGATCTGGTTTGGGGAAAGCCTCACCTCCATGCCTTTGGAAATAAGTGTAATGCTTGTTACAGCAGCAGTTGGAGCAGTTGTTTCAACCAGATTCTTCAGGTGGGACTGATCAGTATCCTGGAGGTGGTGTGCCAGTCACCTGATCAAGAGGTCTCAGGGTGCACAGCGTTCTGTATCCGTTCTCAGCACCACTGGAATATGCAGCCTGGGTGTTTGAGGGTTCCTGACAGTATTCACAGTTGAAAACAGGAAGACCGGCAGACTTCCAATACTGCAGTGAAGCCAGATACTCTTCCGTCCACTGTGATTCAACAGGCACATCTCCAGGGATTTCTCCAGTGTCAGGATCGCCGCCTCCATCAAACCAGACAGCCTCCTGTGCAATTCCGTCAAAAGCCTGCAGGTAATCGGACCTGTAGCCCATCTCAGTTGCATTCTGGGCGATAATGATAAAGTCGGGATTTCTGGTATGAACAAAATCTTCTATCCAGTGAACATATTCCACAAGAAGATCTTCCGGATCTTCTCCTGCTGCCTCAGCAGCTTCCACCACCGGCTCAAAGTCGTAAGCTTCAAGCCAGTCAAGATATATTCCGTCATAACCATCGTTAATGATTCTTGTAAGGTATTCGGCCATTATGGCTTTCCACTCATCGTGCCAGAATAGCACAGGATAGTTTCCGTCCCATCCGTCAGGATCCTCTCCGGCTATCCAGACAGGATTGCCTACCTCCCAGGCTGACTGCCAGTAGTAACGGTAGTCTTCAGCCTCTCCAACATCAATGTAACAGATGACAATCTTTCCGGTGGACTTCAGGTAAGCCACATCCCCGGCACTGTCCCATCCCTCTTCGCCGCTGATAGATCTTGTCTGGTCGATAACCAGCATGTCGTAGTGAGTGGCGCCAAGTGCCTCTATGTTTCCGTCAAGATGCTGATCCTGTATCTGATACATCCAGGTTTCAACATCACCAAGGGTTCCGCTGCCTGTACCGGATGGACCGGTACTGTTGTTACAAGCTGCAGAGAGAAGAATCAGTAACGCTATAGAAATCTTCCGCATACAATCCCCCTTGTTGCACCGGCTGGCACCGGAAAAGCTGTTCAGATCATAGTTTTAAAGAAGATATCATTCATGCAGGTGTAAGAGTCAATATTCATTCAGAAAGCTGCAGCATTACAGTGTGGTAAACCCAGCCTGATTCTTTTCAGGGAAAACATCTGTGGATTAAGATTTCAGAATTAATTCCAACAAAGGAGCTTACTCCTAAAGCACATTGCGCAGAAAAGCCATTCCGGTCTGTTTGCAGCTGCCCTGTATACCAACAAAGGCACATGCTCTTCAACCACAGGGCGCAAGTCTGCAGACAACAACATAACCTGCCCAGGCAATCTGAAAACTTGCTTATTCTTAAAGTGATCTACTGTCCTCCGCGCAATCTGATCGGTCATGGTATCTTTGCAGCTGGTGCGGGCTGCCTTCTGAATTGATGGGTTATGGCTGATTCTTAATTCAAACGAAAGTGACTTGCGCCTGAAACCACTTTACACTAATCCAAGGACTGGAGCATCTCAATTACTAAGAAAATGACTTGTATCTCAAAGCAATTCCTGCCAATCTGCAGACGAAACCTCATCAAAAACTGTAAACCTTCACACCACATATTTCCAGCTGCAGGGAACTGAATTATTATCAGAATGTACTACAGTGAAAGGAGGTGAAAATGAAAGCAAAGTTTCTTATGCTCTGCCTTGCTGCCATACTCATATCCGCTGCATGCGAGCTTCCTGAGAATGACTCTGGTTGAGGACTCCTTAATCAGCCGGAACAGTCTGTTCCGACTCAACCCTGCTAGTTAAACAATAAATCAAAACTGCCTGTACAGCTTTTCAGAAGGCGGTTTTTACCCTGCTGAATAATATCAGGTCAGCTATAGCGATCACTTAATGAACAGTGATTAATAGGGAGCTGTACTGCTACTTTAATGCAGTTCAGCTCCCTGATTGCATCGAACTCATCTTGAATTGCATGGAAACAGCAGACTGCTCTATAGCAAAGAATCCGTGAAATGATCGCAGCTGCTCCTGACAGCTTCCTGTCAGGAATCTGTTTCTTCGCCTTGTTCACCTGTCTTGGATTCCAGCACAGAAAGAGCCTCTATTGCCTTTTTCTCTTCGCCGGAATCAACCATAAGACTGATGCCGCCTTTTCTCACAAGGGAAACCCCCATGAGCATTCCTCCGCAGTCAGCAGAACGGATCAGTGATTCAATACCCTGCTCGGCAAGAAGCCCCTGAGCCATCTCAGCTTCCACTCTGCTGTCAAATGACATAACTTTAACCAGTTCGCTCATCGTTCTCCCGACAGAAGTAATTTGATTCAACCAAAGGTATTGGTGAAAAACTCAAGTATCATGCAGAAAGCATAATCTTCAAGGTTTACTGAAAAGGCACTCTTCCCGCGTTGAGAAATGTGTCACACAGATACAGCTATTCTCCTGCTTCTGTCTCCTGCAACAGGCTTCAACAGCAAACCTGAATATGTTGCTATATGATAAACTCCTCAGCTGATTTAATCGCTGCGATGGTCTTTGCCAGCAGCTTTGCGCAATTCTCAGCGTCATCAAGTGATATCACTTCCACAGGAGTGTGCATATATCTGTTGGGAATACTTACCAGAGCAGTTGCCACTCCCCCTCTTGCTAGCTGAATAGCGTTGGCATCGGTACCTGTTCCCCTGGGTTCCGCTATTACCTTATAGGGTATTTTGTTCTCTTCAGCTGTCTTTACCAGCAGTTCAAAGAGCCTGGGGTTAATGTTGGGGCCCCGGGAAATGACAGCGCCGTCACCAAGCTTTATATCGCCGAAGAGATCCTTGTCTATGCCCGGCATATCTGATGTGTGTGTAACATCAACAGCAAACCCGATCTGCGGCTTAACATTGTAGGAGCTTGTTACAGCACCTCTGAGACCGATTTCTTCCTGTACCGTTGCCACTGATGTTACCCTGTGAGCAAAATCCTTCTCTTCAGTGAGCATCCTCAGTGCTTCAAGAACAACAAAAGAACCGATTCTGTCATCAAATCCCCTTGCCACATAGATGGATTTACGAAGCTTTCTGAAACCCGCGTCAATGGTGGCCACATCACCAATCTCCACCAGCTTCTCTGCTTCCTTATTGTCACTGGCTCCTATATCAATCCACATATCCTTTATATCAGTGACCTTCTTGCGCTCTTCAGGCTTTAGAAGGTGAATTGCCTTTCTGCCAAGAACACCGTATAAAGGCCCCTTCCTGGTGTGAACATTTACCCTCTGACCTGCAATGACATGAGGATCAACACCACCTACTGGAGCTATTTTCAGAAATCCACTCTCGGTGATGGACTTGACCATAAGGCCTATCTCATCAATATGCCCTGACATGAAAACGGAAACATCACCCTGTGGGTTCAGAGTTGCATAAGAGTTGCCGTGAAAATCTCCCTTGACTTCGTCACTGAACTTTGCTGCATACTCACGCCATATCGTTGCAGCTGAATTTTCGTAACCGGATGGACTTGCTTCCTTGAGAAGTTTCTCCAGAAATGCTTTTGATGTTTTTTCCAAAATAATCTCCTTAGTTATCATTTCAGTATGTATTCTATCATAACGAACTTGCATTCGCTGTTGCAAAACCATGTTTCTCGCACACACCCTTCAAAGGACACCTTTAATGCATGCTGAAAAGAAATTACCTTCCGATGCTATTATTCACACTGATCCCCCAACACAGGATTTTCCCAATAGAACAAGCGTATTTTAATGCTATCTAACCAAGTATATTTAAATAAACATGATATAAGTTATTGTTCTGCTTTCTGCTCTAGCGGCTCAGAGCTGTCCAAAACAGCGCAGTAATCCCCTTGCCGGTGTGACAGGCTAACAAGTTAGAGCGTTCAATTTCAGATTCTCGTGACCAGGCCTCCTTT
>PDWJ01004803.1_pt1 | contig 11600 bp, 3 predicted proteins | sample 1430881 | NCBI WGS metagenome assembly PDWJ01 (sample SAMN01162460, study PRJNA174530) | Oral metagenome, whole genome shotgun sequencing project. | biome: Marine environment; feature: Marine mammal; material: Swab sample of the gingival sulcus; isolation source: swab sample of gingival sulcus... | reverse complement strand
CAAAGAGGCAGGGATGGCTTGTATTTTGGGTACAGGTGCCAATGCGTGTTACTACGATGGAAATACCATAGTATCAGAAGCGGTGTCTTTTGGCTATGTGATGGGCGATGAGGGGGCCGGTTCACATCTTGGTAAGTTGTTTCTCAAAGATTTACTCAACCATAGGTTGTCTGACAAGGTCAGCCAGGCCTTTTATGAGCGTTATCCTTCTTTCGATTTAGAATATTTGTTGCACAGACTATATCGTGCTTCCGACCCCAATAAATATTTATCGTCTTTTTCTCCTTTTATAGCTGAATACCAGCAAGATGAAAGTGTTAAACATCTGTTGAAGCGTGCTTTCAATGCGTTTGTAGATGAGTTTGTAGTAGATTTATCGGAAGCAGATATACAGATCTTACCCATTCATTTCCAAGGATCTATTGCCTGGCATTTTAGAGCTGTCTTGCAAGAAGTATTACAAGACAGACAATTGCTTTGTGGTCGTATTCTGGGGTATCCTATAGATGCTTTGTTGCAGTACCATAAAGATAATGTGCTAATGCGGTAATGTGACAATTTGCTAGTTCGGTAATGTGTTAATGTGGCAATGCGATAATATGCTAATGCGAAAATCCGGTAATTAAGGGCACATACCATTCCCCTTTTAAGGGTGAGGGGAGTACGTCTCTCTTTGTCATCCGGTCTGCATGTCATACCGGACTTGATCTGGTATCCAGTCTACATGAATACAGACACCGCATACCGTTACACTGGATTCCGTGTCAAGCACGGAATGACAGCCCACGCTAGCCCGCTTCCTTTCCCCTTACACCTCTCATTGTCAGAAGCCTCTGTAGGGGTTTGGGGTCTTCAGTTTTCCAACTTCTTACTTATTCTCGCATTAGCACATTACCTTGCTTTTTATATTCTCGTAAATGTTTCTCGGGGGCTATATTGGGGTAGTCTGCCCATAGGCTATCATGGTATTGTTCTATTTCTATGACAGGGGTGTGTAATTGGTTTTTGAAGTTGTTGTATTGCTGAGGGCTAATAGATGTATAATCAAAGGCTAATATCAGATTATTATTTTCTATCTGCGTTTTGAAATTAAGGTCGGTTTGGGTTTTATATATGGTTTTGTCGAAGAGAAAGCGTTTGCGTTTCTTGAGAAAACTAATATTGCGATGAATGCCGGAGGTATAGGCACGTTTTTTAGATAAATATTGAAGTCTGTAATGGTCCTTATAAGGTATAAACATAATAGATACTTCCATCTTATCTTCGCTATATTGCACCCCTAATAGATTAATATTTCTGCCTTTTTTGCCTTTGCCGTATTTGTAGTCTGCACGCAATAGGGCAGAGGTAGCAGTAGAAATATACATCTTGCCCTCAAAAAGCCCTTTGCTTTTGGGGATGAATTGTATAATGTAAGCTTCTTCTCCATTTAAATAGCCGGTGCCTGCTATCTCATAATCATAGCGTTTGGGATTAAAGATAAATTCCCAATGTTGGTTGTCTTTTATATGTGCAAAGTGCAATTGATTGGTCAATGCCATGCGTTGGTGCTGCAGGTTAACACTGTCCGAATCTCCTACTCTGTTACCTGTGGTATCTATTTGCATTTTGGTAGAGAAAATTCCGGCTCTTACTTTCCAATACTCGTCTTCTTTGGTGTTTTTGAGCAGTTTATTAAATACATTACCCATTTTTTCCAATTCATCGATCTCAATATCTTTTAGCTGAACATAACGAATAGGGGCTATTTTAATAGTGTCATCTTCTTGCGTAGAAATATAGGCATTACACAGCAAGTCAGAGAATGAAGTACTATGTCTGGGTATTTTATCAAAAGTTTTGGTAATAAGTGTTTGGTCTATATCGGGTATGTCGTTCTTTTTTAAGTCTACAGAAAATTGTGAAATATCGGTGCTTTGGCTTTGTCTAAAAAACACTTGACTTTTGGCATTGATATGCTTATAATTCCGTTCCAAATTATCCTTGACATCATTTAGGATGCTCTCTATATTAGGCATATTAGCATATATCTTGGCTTCTTTCAATTCTATGGTTTTGCTATGCAGGGCAATGCGTAATAGGCTATCTGTTTGTATAGGCAATGCTTTTGTATAGGTCTTGTAACCAATAAATTGCACTACCAAGCTATCTTTATTATCGGCAGGCAATGGAATGCTAAACAAGCCCTCTTCGTTGCTAATACTCCCTGTTTGATGGTGGTAAAAGCCTATATTGGCAAAAGCCAAAGGGGCGTGAGTATTGGCGTCTATGATTTGTCCGTGTAGCACCGGAGTAGTAGTAGGGTTTTGGGCAAATAATAAACTGTGTATAGCCAGCAATACAATGATGATGGGGAAAAAATAAGCTTTCATATAGAATACATTTCTCATTATGACGCTTTGTAAGCAAAAAAGTTACAGTTTTTGAGTTATCTATTTAGAACTGTGTTTACTCATTAACTTTACCAAATTATTTTTAATTTTAACGTATTTGTGTGTTGTTGAAAAAAACATTATAAATTTGCCCCCGATAAATTAATGTGCTAACAAGCATAACGGTATATTGTTAAATTATTTAAAAAACTTCAAATGAAAAAAGTATTATTCACAATTGTAATAGCAATAGTATGTGTAACATTGCAAGCACAAACTCGTTTGATTGCCGTAAAAGGCGAAACCACCAATACAGTAGTAGAAACCCTTGACGAAGCCATAACAACAGCACAAGCCGGTGATAAAATTTATTTGCCCGGAGGAGCTTTCTCGGTAAGTGATACTATTCAGAAAAAAATATATATTATTGGATCGGGATATAACGACAGAATTCCCCGTGTTACCCTTCCCACTATAATTATGGGAGATTTGTATGTAGGCACTAATGCCCAAGAAACTATTATTGAAGGTTTGGCTTTTGATAATACAGGTAGCTTTCATATTATGGCTGATGATGTTTTATTAAGAAGATGTGAGATTTTTAAAACGGTTAAGTTTAAAGCTTGTGAAAATGGCCAAATTATTCATTGCATTACTAATTGGATTGAAGGAGAGCATATAAATATATATAATTCGCTAGTAAAAGGTTCATATGCAAAAAATTCATCTATTTTTAACTCTATTATTAAATACTGTTATACTACTTATAGTATGTTTCAAAATTCTATTTATGGTAACTTAAATTCCTCCCATAATAGTTATATTAATTGTTATAGAAATTATAACGGTATATGCAACGGTAATGCTACTGAATTGGCAAAAATTTTTAGAAATAGTCCTACCAATAATTTTTTCAACTTAGAAAATAATTATCAGCTAACAGATAGCCTTGTCAATATATATCCCAACTTGGGTATATACAAAATGATGTATCCATGGAAAGATGGGGGGCAGCCTATCAATCCCCATATAGAAGAAAATAATAGCTATTTGGATGCACAAGCCCAACAATTCAAATTGCGTGTAAAGGTAAAAGCGCAAAGCAATTAAAGTCTTTGTTTTTAGGTGCTAAAAAACACTTCGTTTTGTACTACTAATAAAATAACAAAAATGAAAAAAACAAGACATGAAAATACGTAAATATATATTGTGGTGTTTGATGACTTGTTGGGCATCTGTGCAGCTATTGCAGGCACAACAAATTACACAAATAGAGTATTGGATAGGTGAAGATTTTGCCAATTCAGTAACGCATAATCTAAATACCTCAGAAGATTTTGTTACTTTGGATATTCCTTATGTGCTTAATAACGATAACAATGTATCGGGAACTATAATACATTATCGCTTTAAGGATAATCAAGGCCATTGGGGTGCTATATATAGTCAGCCTATGGTAGCTCAAAATGAAGAACATTTGTCAAATACCATGCTAATAGAGTATTGGTACGATAGTGATTTTGAGAATAGAGCTCAAATAACATTGACCAACCATATGACAGGTGGTGTATGGAATGGACAAATAGCAGATATACCTTTATTATCCTCTGCAGAAAAGATAAGTTATCGTTTCAAGGATGCTTATAATCAATGGTCAGCTATTACCACTAGTCAGATTAATAGTTTGTATATAGAAAACAATACAGATTTTGATTCTTTAGAATACTGGTACGACAATAAATTTGAAAACAGACAACAAATCTTATTAGGCAAAACATTTCAAGAAAATGGAATTCAGAAATTAGACGCTACCATTCAACTCCCAAGCGATGCACAATATATGCATTACCGGTTTTTTGGTGAACAGAAGTATTCTTCTGTGTTTACTTCATTATTAGAAGAGGTAGAAAGCATACCTCCATTGCTATTTGATAAGATAGAGTATTGGTTCGATAATGATTTTGAACACAGACAAATAGCTACATTGAACAACCAAGTAACTGCTAACCCAAACAACATACTGCTACAGCAAGATATTAACTGGCCCCAAGGAGCAGAAATTATATATTACAGATTTTATAATGCACTTAAGCATACAACAGCCATTTATTTTTATCATAAAGATATTGATCAGAATGATAACAATAGCATTGCTAATGTAGAGTATTGGTATAATGACGATTTTGAAAATCGCCAATCTAAAACAGTTGCACCGGATCATCCGTTGTTTATAGATTTACAAACCTTTAGTCCACAATGGGGAGTAGATACGGTGCTTCATGTTCGTTACTGTGATCAGCTAGGTAACTGGAGTAGTATTTTGTCAAATAGTTTTGAGGCATTGGCAATAACTTCGCCACTAACCATTGAACCTGAAAATCATGATTTTGACACTGTAAATGTTAATAAAATAGCACAACAACAAATTACTATTACTAATAATGGTACTACGCCTATAAATATCACTAATTTTGTTTTAGAGGGTACAAATGCTGTTGAGTTTACGCATAATGGTGTAAATAATACGGAAATAGGCCCTAATGGAGGTATTTATCAATTTGATATGACTTTTAGTCCGCTTACACAGGGATATAAAACAGCAAATCTTATACTAACAGATAATGCTACAGCGCAACCACGTACTATTCTTTTATATGGTATGGCAATAGATAGTACCTCTCCGGAAGTTCCCAAACCAATTATTTTGGTGGATAATCAATGTGGACAATCGGTATTGACTGCTAGTGGATATACTGGCAATCTAACATGGAGCACCGGAGAAACACTACCAAGTATTACTGTGGAGGAAGCCGGTATATATAGTGTAACTCAAACTATTGATGGCTCTACAAGTGAGGCTGCTGTAGCTACAGCCACACCTAAAGAAGTGCCTTCAGTACCAATTATTACGCAAGAACAACAATGTGGTCAAACCATACTTACGGCAACTGATTATGTTGGAGATTTAATATGGAGCACTGGTGACACAACCAATTCTATAAGTGTAGAGCAAAATGGTAATTATGAGGTTACAATTACTAACCCTAATAATCAATGTACCAATACTCACACAGAAACTGTATTGGTATATCCTATACCACAGGTTTCTATTACCGGATATAATGAACCTATATATGAAGGAGATACTATTATTTTAAGTGCTTCTTTTATGTCAGGTGCTACTTATCAGTGGTCTAATGGAGCAACTACACAAGCTATTACTATTGCACCCGCAATTCCAACTACATATTCTGTAATACTTACAGATGAAAATGGGTGTACAGCTTCTGCTTCTGTAGAGGTTTTGGTAAATAGTTTGTATGAAACTTATTTTGAGGGAAGTATTTGTTTGGGTGATACGTTTAGTGAATATGGATTTAATATCACTCCTGATGATGCAGGGATACATAATTATAGTGAAACTTATACCGCAGCAAATGGGGGAGATAGTATAGTATATTTGAAATTAACAGTACATCCGTCTTATGATATTGTGATAGAAGATGAAGTTTGTAGAAATGAAATATATAATAATCATGGGTTTGAGGTAAATACGGATGTTACGCAACAACCCGGATTATATACTTTCCAGCAGTCTTATCAAACAATATTTGGCTGTGACAGTATTAGAACATTACAATTGGAGGTGTTGTTTGATAATTTGGGAGATATATCGTATGTGAGCCCTTCTAATAATGCAAATATTGAAAGTTTAGCGGTTACTTTGAATTGGGATGATGTAATTCATGCTAAACAATATGATTTATATATATGGAAATCTGGTGAAAACAAACCTACAGAACCTACAGTAGCAAATATAGCAACTTCAAAATATACGGTATATAATTTAGAAAACAATACGGGTTATTTGTGGAGTATAACAGCTAAGAATATGTGTGTAGAGGTTGAGGGCGAAGTGCAATTTTTCAATATCAATATTCCGCCTGCACTTACATTGAATTGTGAGGAAATATTAGATTTTGGGGAAGTAACTTATCAAGAAATGAAAGCAGCAAATATTATCGTTTCCGGTACGGCACTTCAAGAAACAATTAGCTATCAGTTGTCTGGTGAGGATGCTACGGAATTTGGTGTGGAAACATTAAATAATTGGGATAATTTATTGGGTGGTCAACTAAAAATTACTTTCCAGCCTGCTAAGGTGCAGCATAAGTTTAATGCAAAATTAACCATCAGTAGTGGAGAAATAGTAAAAGAAATATTGCTTACCGGAAGGTATAAAGATTTTTATGTGTTTAACACATATATTAATGAAAACGGGAATGGAAAATCTGTGAAGGGCGCTAAAAGTGAACATGTGTTTTCTGTAAATGAAGCAGTACCTATTGCCGGAGATGTACATAATGTCTTGGGGCAAACAGTATCTAATTTAGCGGTTGATGTATATGTAAATGTAATGAATATGCGCAGAACAATTTCTGCGGTTACCGATGAAGAAGGAAAGTTTGCTGTGGTATTTACACCAATTAATTACGAATCGGGCTACTATACCATAGGTTCTTGTATGGCGGGAGATAACAAAAACGAGATGCAAGATGACTTTGATATTCCGGGTATGATGTCTTTATTAAATGGGGTAAGTAAGATTGTAACTACAGAAGGTATTGCCTACGAATATAAACTGCCTGTTAAAAACAAATCTAGCATTGCTTTAACAGATATAACGGTATCTGCACTAGATGTTCCTAATGGATTTACTGTTACAAACAAAATCTTAAATCTTGCACCTTTTGAAACAGATACCTTGGTGTTGCAGATTACAGGTCATGAGATTACTACCGGAAATAAATATTTGGAAGCTAAATTACAGGCTGTAAGTCAGGAAGGAGCCTTGTTAAACTTTAGTATGGGTTATTATTGTTTACCAAAACGTGCGGAATTTCAGATAACACCCTCTCAAGTAAATACTACAATGGTAATAGCCAGAGATAATATTTTTGATGTAAGTATAACCAATAACGGACAGGGAACTACTGGTAATATTATGGTAACATTACCGGAGGGGGCTAATTTCATGTCATTGCTGCAATCAGATACCTTAAGCGCTTTATTGCCGGGGCAAACAGCAGTAGCATCGCTACGTTTAAAACCACAAGAAGATACGCCGCTTAATGTGCCTTTGACCGGACAATTTGTAATTAGTTGTGAGAATGGAAATAGTATCGTAGTGCCTTACAATATTCAAGCGGTATCCGATTCTACCGGAACCTTAATTGTGGATGTTACCGATGACTTTACCTATAATTCTACCGATGGTTCTTCACCACATCTACAAGATGCAAAAGTATTGGTAAAACATATTTATGCCCAAGATACGGTAGCTATGGGTATGACTAATGAAGCCGGTATTTTCCGCATAGATTCTATTCCGGAAGGCTATTATGCCATACAAGTGTATAAAGACAGACATTCTTTTTATACCAATAATATTCAGATTGTTTCTGGACAGACCTTAAATCATCTTGTCTATTTACAGTACCATGCCATTCAATTTGATTGGGTAATAGTACCTACAGAAATTGAAGATGAATACGAATTGGAATTGGTAATGGATTTTGAAACCAATGTGCCTGCCCCTGTAGTTACTATAGATTATCCCAATAAATTTGAAGAGTTGAATTACGGAGAATCTTATACTTTTAATATCATCCTTGAAAATCATGGGTTAATCCATGCCTTAGATACTAAAATTATTCCTCCGGACGGCTTTTCAGAATATAAGTTTATACCATTGTATGAGGTTATAGATACTTTGCCGGCTAAAACCAAAGTAAGCGTACCTTGTCAAATAACAAGAATAGAACAGGATAATGGAAAAGAAGGGCAAAATTGTCATGAAGTGGATAGATTTATTTCTACTTATAAGTATTATTGTAATTTAGAAGGAATTTGGGAAAAAACACCAGGAAGAGATATTAAGATTAAAAAAACAGAATGTGATCCAGTGCCTATTGAAGAACAAATAGAAAATATTGAACAAATGTTAAGTGGTGGATCTGAAAGCTCCGGTAGCTTTGCTGGTTTTGGAGGTTTTAATGGATTTGGCAGTTTTAATAGTGGAGCTACTTGGACTTCTTTACCGGCAATAGGAACAACTTCAAATGAAAAATGTGAACCTTGTAATAAATCTCTTTTTAATCTTGCTTTAGATATTCCGGTATTAGGAGATGCTATTAAATTGGGGCATTGTGGAGTTTTAGGTTCTTTAGAATATTTCCAAGATTATGCTAGTGGTATTTTAAGTGTACATGATATATTAATAGATGCCACTACTCCCATTCCTATTCAACTTACAAAAAATATAGGAAATTGTCTTTTGGAAAAGGAATATTATGATTTGGAAAGTGGGTTAGACATGATAATTGCTGAAAAGGCGCCTTTTATAGGGCAATTGAAATCAGCAGTTGATATTGGAGAGTCATCTGCATACGTTATAGAGAATTGTATTATTAGACCTAATATTGGTAGATCTAATACTTCTATAGATTCAAAAATAGGTGAACAATATAATAAGAGTATAAGGGTGTTAGAAATTAATTATCAGATTTTAACATCTATTTTTAAAGAGCCTGAGTGGAGGGAGGAAATATTATTACCTGTTTTTTGGTACGACTTCACGGCTTTAATGGATACCAATAGTGTGATAAGTGCTTCAAATATTCAGCTATTAAAAGATAGCTATGATATGGAAGAGGTAAGTGATAGTATCATAGAACAAGTTGTGTATCGTTGGAATAGAAGTGTTCAATATTGGGCAAATCTTATTCTAACATCACAAGATTTACCTGAAGGGTATAATCCGAATTTTATAGAATTCAATTCTGAATTGTTTGAAGAATTAATAGATATTCAAAAATATGCTGAGAATAATGGGTTTGAGGATGTACAAGAAATGTTTGATAACTCCATTGAAACCATAGAGGCTTATACGGAGGGTAAACAACAAGTTTGTGCAAAAGTTACCTTGAATATTCAACAAAAGATAACTATGACCCGTGAAGCTTTTGAAGGTACATTGACCATTTTCAATGGTCATGAATCTGAAGCTTTAAATGATTTAAATGTTGATTTTATTATTAAAGATGAAGAAGGTAATGTAAGCAATAATTTGTTTGAGGTGCATATTGATACCCTATACAACATATCAGGACAAGTAGATGGTAGCGGAAGCATTGTTTCTCAAGAAGAAGGGATTGTAAAAGTTGTGTTTATACCAACTAAAGGAGCTGCTCCCACAGAATCTAAGATGTATTCTTTTGGCGGGACAGTCACTTATTTGGATCCGTATTCCGGAGAATCATTGTCGTATAATATGTTTCCCGCAACAGTAACGGTTAATCCCTCACCTGATTTGTATATTAATTATTTTATGCAAAGAAATATTTTGGGAGACGATGCTTTAACAGAAGATGTTGTTGAACCTATGGTTCCTGCAGAATTAGGGGTGATGATTCATAATAAGGGAGCCGGTACAGCCAAAAATGTAATAATAGAATCTTCTCAACCTAAAGTTGTTGATAATGAAAAAGGTTTGGCTATTGATTTTAAAATAGTGGGATCTAGTTTGAATGGAGAAGAAACGCAATTAAAAATGATGGATATTCCTTTTGGGGATATTGAAAGCTCAAAAACAGCTGTAGGTAGGTGGTGGATGACCAGTACTTTGCTTGGACATTTTGTAAACTATCAAGCACATGTAATTCATAATACCAGTTTTGGTAATCCTGATTTAAGTTTGGTAAGTTCAGTAAATATTCATGAATTATCGCATAGTATTTATGCTTATTCCGGTTTATACAATGATAGTATTAACGATTTCTTGGTAAATGATGTGCCCGATCCGGAAGATATCCCGGATAAGATCTTTTTCTCTAATGGTGATAGCACAATGGTAAAAAAATCAGATACATTGTATATGGCACAATCTGCTAATGATTCTGCGGTATTACTTTATATGCAGCCTCAAAAAGTCGGATGGAATTATGGTAAAATGGATGATCCTTACAATGGCACCAAAAAAGTTAAACGTTGTGTGAGAAATTCAGATAACCAAGAAATTCCTTTAGATAATATTTGGTTTACATTTGTGACTATTCCGGATGCCCAAAATCCGATTTATGAACATAAATTACATTTTGTAGATACATTATCCGGTAACCAACTTACTTCTTATACTTTGTTCTTCTATGAAGAAAGCTTATTAACAGTAGATTCTATTGTGGGATTTAATGGAGAAGAGGTATTAGTGTCTTGTGAACCTGTACAATCTGTAGAAGTGCGTTTCGACAGAGCAATTCTTGAGAGTTCATTTAACAACGAAGACCTTACACTTACTAAAGATTTTGGAGTTGATAATTTAATTGATGAAACGGTTGTTATTAGTAAAATAAATGATTCTGTTTTTACAGTGAATTTATCTAATTTAACGATGGAGCAAGGTCGTTATCAATTAATTATTTCAACAAACAATATTCAAGATGCTAGTGGAGTAAATGGTAAGTCTGAAAAGGTAGCAAATTGGCAACAAGGTATTCAATCATTAAATATAGAAGGATATGAAGGCCCTATTTCTGCTGGAGAGTGTGTAACATTAACAGCGGTTGGTAATGTTCCAATTAATAGTTATGAATGGTCAACCGGTGAAACTACACAAAGTATACATGTGTCTCCTAATGTTACAACAACTTATAGTGTAACTGTTTATGACGAGAACACATGTAGTGCAACGGCAGAAGTAGAGGTGGAAGTAACACTTGCTACTATACCCGTTACAGGTGTTAGCTTAGATATAAGCACAGCTACAATTACCCTTGGTAATACCCAACAGCTTACGGCTACTGTAAGTCCGAGCAATGCTACCAACCAAAATGTAATATGGAGCAGTAGCAATAATAGTATAGCTACTGTTGACAATAATGGTTTGGTAAGTGCTGTAGGTTTAGGTAATGCGGTTATTACGGTAACTACTGAAGACGGTGGCTTTACAGCTACTTGCAGCTTAACGGTAGAGCCTTCTGTTGTGCGTGCTAATAAAAATATAAGTAGTCGATTGAAAAATAAATAAAGTAAAGAAATTGCATTTCTTGAAGATATTAAGTAAATGTAATAAAAGTCTTTGCTGTTGAGATCTCAGAGGTTGTTAAAACCTCTGAGATCTTTTTTGTTTCTATGTTCTTAGCAACTAGTTTGGCTATGTGGTCAGTGAGC
>PDWJ01004802.1_pt1 | contig 11601 bp, 7 predicted proteins | sample 1430881 | NCBI WGS metagenome assembly PDWJ01 (sample SAMN01162460, study PRJNA174530) | Oral metagenome, whole genome shotgun sequencing project. | biome: Marine environment; feature: Marine mammal; material: Swab sample of the gingival sulcus; isolation source: swab sample of gingival sulcus... | reverse complement strand
TCCAAAATCTAACCAATCTGCAGATGATGGGAAAAATAAATCATATTGTTCTTGAAGACTTAATGCTAACTGATCTGAATTACCCGAACCGCTGGATTCTTTTAAGGAATCCAAAATTACATCATACACAAGGTTTTTTGAATTTTGGTAATACATCAAAAGATTTTTGCCATCATTTGAAATGCTCCAAGGCTCCATATCATCTTCTGATATAATTGAGAAGTTTTTAATAGGTTTTCTAGTATCAATATTAAAAATACTTACATCAACATTGTATGATGGAAAATTTGCCGTTGTAATGAACGCATACTCTCCATTCATTGAGAATCCACCAGTTTTCATCCCTAATTTGGCTGATAATGGAAATACAGTGTTGACTTGAGAGAATAATTGACCTACAAATAATACACCTAACAGAACAAAGCTAATCCTAATCATAATTCAATATTTCGCAAACAAATTTAATAAATTATCTAATGTTCAGCTATTTGAATAAATTTTATTGAATATTAAAAGTTAATACTAAAATCTAATTTTCTATATTAGCCATAGATCAAAATCCTTTTTAGATTTTCGATAATTTTAAGTTAAACTATGTCAAACCAAAAATCAAGAAGAACGATATTAAAACAACTCACCTTAACGGGCGTTGGATTTTTTATACTGGGTTGCGACCCAAACAAACCGCAAGAAATTGAAGATGTCCTTCAACCAATTTTAATGGATAAAGATTCACTTGAACTTGAAAAACAGGTTGATATTTTAGAAGAAAAATTGCAAACGGAACATGTTCTACTGTTGTCTGAAATAGATGAGGATTACGAAAAGTACAGAAACGGATTTAATCTGAATCACCAAAAACACCCCAAAATCATTGCTTTATGTTATAGTACTTTAGGGGTTCAACAAGCTATTAAATATGCGAATCGCACACAACTTAAATTAGCTGTAAAAAGTGGGGGGCATAGTTTTGAGGGCTTCTCATCAATAGATAACGGACTGCAACTAAATTTAAGTTTAATGAATACTGCAAATTGGGACGAGACAGGAGAATATTTAATCGCCCAACCAGCCGTTTTACTCAAAGATTTATATGATTTCATTTTGCCTAACAAGAAAATTATTCCCGTTGGCTCTTGCGGTACGTTGGGCATTGCAGGATTAACTTTAGGAGGAGGTTACGGCTTTTTTTCAAGGTCTTTAGGTCTTACTTGCGATAGCTTAATGGAAGCGACCTTTATTGATGCAAACGGACAAAAACACATGGCCAAAGCAGGTGATGAACTGATGTGGGCGCTGAGAGGTGGTGGAAATGGGAACTTTGGTGTGGTCACCGAATTAAAATTTAAAACTTACCAAGCCCCTGAAACTTTTCAAAGATACAGATTACAAGCCTATAATTTAGACACCGACAGGGCTAAGGACATCATGAAAACTTGGTTTGAATACAGTCAATTTCTCCCGAACAAAAGTTTCTCCGCCCATGTATTAAATGGCACAACGGTTACCATTTTAATTACCAATTATGGTGAGGATGACACCAACATTGAGAATTTGGTAGATGCTTTATCGCCTAAAATGGATAAAATATCGGTTGGGAATAGAAAAAAAATTGAAGATTCTTTAAGTACCTATTTTGGAACCATGTACCCTATATATTTCAAAAACTCATCTGCTGGCTATTATAACGATTTTAGTGATATCGAAAATTGTATAGACGACATTATTAATGAAGTCGCCCAATCAAAATTAATATACCAAATAAACACTTTGGGCGGACAAATTGCAAATCCCAATTTTGAACAGAATTCTTGTTACCCTCACCGTCAAACGCCCTATTTGTGTGAATTACAATCTTACTGGAAAAAAGACCACCAAAAAGACAATAAAATTAAAGGGTTTGCTAGGATTCAAACGTTATTAAAAGCCAACAATATTAATAAACAATACCGTAATTACCCCAACATAGATTTTAAAGATTGGGCAAATGACTATTATGGTGAAAACTACGTTAAGTTACAAGCCTTAAAAGCGAAATACGACCCCAATAATTTATTTGATCACCTGCAAAGTGTTAGGAGAAATTAAACAAATTCAGATAACTCTAACCAGCGGTTTTCTTTAATTTCTAGTTCATTAGCAATTTCCGACATTCTCAAACTTAAGGTTTTCATTTCTTCTGCATCTGAAACCCCATCATTTAACTGATCAACAATTTTTTTGTTTTCAGTTTCAAGCGCAGCCAGATCTTGTTCCAACTTTTCAAACTCAATTTTCTCTTTGTAGGTTAATTTAGTTTTCGCTTTTGGCTCCTCAACTACTTTTGTTTCGGTTTTTGCTTTTTGAATTTTTTCTTGTTGACGATTAGCATATTGCTTTTCCTTTAAAAATTGTCTGTAAGCAGTATAGTTACCTAAAATATCTTTGATTTGTCCATCACCTTCAAAATAAAAAGTGTGGTCAACTATTTTATCCAAGAAATAGCGGTCGTGCGAAACAATGATTAAGCACCCTTCAAAATTGGCTAAGTAATCTTCTAAAACACTTAAAATAAAAATATCCAAGTCATTAGTTGGCTCATCCAAAATTAAGAAATTAGGGTTCTGCATCAAGATGGTCATCAGATACAATCTTTTCTTTTCACCCCCACTTAATTTATAGACAAAATCGTAATGCATACTGCGGGGAAATAAAAACATTTCTAAAAAAGCAGCAGCTGACAATTTATGACCTTTGGTTAAGGGAATGAAATCGGCAATATCACGAATAATGTCAATTACTTTTTTATCCTCATCAAACTTTAACCCATCTTGGTGGTAATAGCCCATGACTACCGTTTCTCCAACTACAATTTTTCCTTTTGAGGGCTGTTCCTTCCCGACCAGCATATTTAAAAAAGTTGATTTCCCGGCACCGTTATTTCCAACAATTCCAATTTTCTCACCCCGTTTAAAGGTATAATCAAAATTCTCAATTAGTAATTTATCGCCATAGGATTTACCTAATTTATGAATTTCAACAATTTTAGTACCCAACCGGTTCATTTGAACCTTTATTTCAAGTTTATCTTCTTTTATTTTTTGGCTGGCCGTAGCTTTTAAATCATCAAAGGCATCCACTCTGGCTTTTTGTTTGGTACCTCTGGCCTTAGGCTGACGTCTAATCCAATCTAACTCGGTACGCATTAAGTTTTTGGCTTTGCCAATAGTGGCTGCTAAAATCTCTTGCCTTTCGGCTTTTTTCTCCAAATAGTAAGAGAAATTTCCGTTGTATTTATAAATCGTTTGATCTTCTAATTCGATTATGGTATTACAAACCACTTCCAAAAAATACCGGTCGTGGGTTACCATAATAATGGTAGATTTTGATTGTGAAAGGTAGGATTCTAACCACTCAATCATATCTAAATCAAGGTGGTTAGTTGGCTCATCCAGAATCATAATATCTGGTTCGTTTATTAAAATTTTAGCCAACGCCAAACGCTTTTTTTGCCCTCCTGATAGCTCCCCTATTTTTTTGTGCTTATCGTCCAGTTTGAGTTGAGATAAAATTTGGTTAACTTTTACCTCATAATCCCAGGCATTGGTTCGATTCATTTGCTCAAATGCCTTTTCATACAGCACCATATCTTCTGGCTTAAGCATAGCTTCATCATATAATGAAATGGCTTGAGCTTGTGGAGTATCTGTGGCTAAAACTTCATTAAAGATTGTATGGGTATCGTTAAAGTTCTCAGCTTGTTCTAAATAATCAACCCTTATGTTATTTCTAAACACAATATTTCCAGAATCTTTATCCTCTAATCCACAAAGGATCTTTAACAAGGTGGACTTACCATTTCCATTTTTAGCAACAATAGCTACTTTATCTCCTTGATCAATTCCAAAAGTTAAATTTTCGAACAGTACCCTAACCCCATAGGACTTAGTTAAATTTTCGACCGATAAATAATTCATACTACCTAATTCGGTCTAAAGATTTGACTAATTTTTCATCTGCTCTAATCCCTCTGATGGCTAATAATAAAAATGGTAGGGCCATAAACACAAGGTAGTAAGCAAATCCTAATTTAAAATTAACCGTAACGTCCTCTAGTCCCTCTTTAGCAAGAGCTTCAATAATCATTGATTTTCCGAATAAAGCAAACAACAAAAATCCTAAAGCGGTTAACAAATGTAAGATTAAAGAAAACCTCACCACCAACAATTGTTTTTTACGATTTTTGTAAAGTAAAATTCCAGCAAAAGTGAACAAAGCCAACACCATAAAAAAGATGTAAAATGGAAATTGTCCTTCTGACGTTCCAGGGACATTTAAACCATAAGCGTCAAAATTTGCAGATTCTGTAATTCCTAAATAATTAGATTCAACCGTAAAAATCGGTAAAAAGTTTAAGGCTACGGCACATCCAAAAGCCAAGAATAAATATAAGGTTTGAATTCTTTGTAACATAATTTTATTTTAATTTACATTTTTAAAAAACCAATTTCTGTTTCCGTCAAGTGGCGATAATTCCCACGCAAAATTCCCTTTTTGCTTAGTGGTCCAAACAGCACTCTGTCCGACTTTACCACATGGTAACCAACTTGCTCAAACATCCGCTCAATAATCTTATATTTATTGGTTTTTATTTCAACCCCCACTTGTCTTGGATTACCTTCTTTGATAAACTCAATATTTTCGACTTTAACAAAACCACCATCACTTAACTCAACACCCTCCGTTAATCGTCTGAAGTCGTCTGTGTTAATATTTTTGTTCACCTCTACATGAAACAATTGTTTTTTTAAATGTTTTGGGTGATTTAGTTTTTTAATTAAATCAGAATCATTGGTAAATAGAACTAAACCGGTTTCGTATCGAGCTAAACGATCAGCAGGAATAATGGGTTCCTTGCAAGCTTTGTGCACCAGTTGATAAATTGATTTCCGTCCTAGTCCATCTGTATTCGTTGAAACAAAATCTTTAGGTTTATTGAGTAAAACATATCGTTTTTTTTGGTGAGAAATGATTTGCCCATCATACTTTACTTCATCCGTAGGCTTAACTTTATACCCCATTTCAGTCACTAATTTCCCATTAATTTCAACCAACCCAGTTTGAATCATCACATCTGCTTCACGTCTTGAACAAATCCCTGCGTTCGCCAAATATTTGTTTAAGCGAATGTTTTCGTCAAAAGTTGGGATCGCATCTCCCTTCCTAGGTGTTTTCTTTTTTTCTTCCGAATTATAAAACTTAGGTTTAGTCGATTTTCCTTTGGCAACATCTTTATGCTTTCCTCTGCCTCTACCCTTTCCATTACTATTTTGACTGTTTCTTCCCATTGATAATTATTTTGCGCAAAGATAGTTATTTTACTCACGTTAAATGAATTATTATTTTTCTTATTTATCCAATTAAATAACTTTTTAACCATTAGGATAATTAACCTTAAATCTTTTTGGAATATTTATATATTTGTTAACATGAAAACGACAACCTTAATTATCAGTACTTTAATCTCATTTTTTGGAATTTCTCAAAAATTAGTTAGCCTTTCTCCTTTGGCAAATTTTAGTGTTTCACAAATCCAAAACACCTTAGCCTCTTACGGCATTGACTATAGTAATATGGATTTAAATCCGGTAAACAGTTACGCCGTAACCTACAACACAACAGATACCCATGGTAACCCGACTGTTGCCTCTGGGGCAGTTTACATTCCGCAACTTAACAATTGTAATTACGCACCGATTACCATTTATGAACACGGAACAGAGTTTGTTGAAAGTGATGTACCCTCAACTGGCAATTATTCGGCTCCAGGTGTCTTTTTTTCTACGAGTGGTTATATTTCAGTTCTTCCAGATTATCTAGGACTTGGTTCAAACCCAGGTGTTCATTTATATCATCATGCTGAAACTGAAGCTACAGCTAGTATTGATTTAGTAAGAGCGGTAAGAGAATACTTGGATACGGCTTCAAACACCGTTAAAGATAACCATCAAGTTTTCATTACAGGATACTCGCATGGTGGACATTCCGCTATGGCAACCAATAAATACATTCAAGATCAAAATTTGGGTGAAGAATTTAAAATAATTGCAAGTGCACCATTATCTGGTGCTTATAATTTAAATGGATCGCAATTTGATTTAATTTTTGACGGGGATTCAACATATTACGCTAGTCCCTTTTTACCTTATATTTTAGCAGCCATGCAAGAGGTATATGGTAATTTATATCAGAATTACAATGAAGTTTATGATTCGCCATACGACACTAATGTTGATGCATATATTCAAGATGGAAACAAAAATATTTACCAGTGGTATTTAATGTTAGGCGGGGCAAATTACTATACTTTTATGCAAGATTCTGTGCTTCAAAACATATTGGCAGATCCTAATCGAGATACCCACCCTATTAATGTGGCTTTGATGCAAAACAATCTTTACAACTGGGTTCCAGAAAACCCAGTTCGCATGTTATTCTGTGGTGCAGATTCAATGGTATCTCCAAATAACTCAACTTTTACTTTGGACACTATGTTGGCTTTAGGGGCCACAGATGTACAAGCCATAAACCTAAATAATAATGCCGACCATAATGGCTGTTACACACCCGCCATAACTTATGCCTTAAATTGGTTTGATAGTTTAGCTGTAAAATGTACATATACGGCTTTAAATCCTATAGAAGAGTCAAGTCCTATTCAAATTTATCCTAACCCTGCTAATCATGAGGTTACTTTAATGGGATTTAAACCAAATGAAAATTCAGTTAAAATTACCAATGCATTGGGTCAAATTATGGAGGTGAAAATAATCGGTAATAAAATTGACATTTCTAGATTGGAAAATGGAAGCTATTATCTTTTGATTTTTGAAGGTGATCAACTTATCTCTCAAAAGAGTTTTGTTAAGTTATAAACTATTCTAACACAATATTTAGTACCTTTGCTGCCGCTTAACATGAAGGTATGAAATTTTCTGATTACAACTTATCCCACGACTTAAAAAATAATTTAGACAAATTAGGTTTTAAAAGACCAACAGACATTCAATTTAAAACCATAGGTCCTATTTCTCGTGGAGAAGATTTATTGGCTATTGCCCAAACTGGAACTGGAAAAACAGCCGCTTTTGCCATTCCGTTATTAGATCAAATTCATAAATCAAAAAGTTCAAGAAGAAGTGAAGGCATAAAATGTTTAGTCATGGTACCTACACGGGAATTGGCGATACAAATTACTGAAGTTTTTTACAAATTAAGTAAGGGATTAAAAGTTAAAACCGCATGCATTTACGGCGGTGTAGAACAAGACCCTCAAATTTTAAAATTAGAAAAAGGAATTGATATTTTGGTAACCACCCCTGGTAGAATGTTTGATTTATTAAACCAAAAACACTTGAGATTAAACCGAGTAGAAACGTTAGTTTTGGATGAAGCTGACCATATGCTCGACCTTGGTTTTTTAAAAGATATTAAAGATGTCAATCGATTTTTACCCAAAGAAAAGCAAACCTTGTTTTTTTCGGCAACCATTGACAAAAAAATAAAAAAATATGCCTATTCTTTAATAAAAGGGAATGCCATACATATTCAAATTTCACCAAAAGACCCAGTCAACAAAAATATAGAACATTCCATTACCAAAATAAAAATGGATGACAAACGCTTTTTTTTGGAACGCCTAATTAAAGAAAATGAAGATCAAAAAATTCTTGTTTTTGTAAGAACCAAAATCAGGGCGGAACGGGTAAAAAAAGCCATGGAACGCGTGTTTATCGATTCTGACACCATTCATGGAGATAAACTTCAAAAAGAACGGTTAAGTACTTTGGATAGATTTAAATCTGGCGAAAATAAAATTCTAATTGCCACAGATGTTACGGCAAGGGGTATCGATATTCCAAATGTAGATATGGTGGTAAATTATGACATACCTGAAGAACCAGAAAACTATGTCCATAGAATTGGAAGAACGGGAAGAGGCACTAACAAAGGCTATGCGATTTCATTTTATAGCCCAGAAGAAAAACCTTTAATCCATGCGATTGAGAAATATTTAGGTCAAAAAATGAAGGTTTTACAATTGACTAAAAAAGAATACGGGGAGACAATTGATTATAAAGAGGAACAAGAAGGAGATTGGAAATCAGTACTTAACCAAATTGAAAATTTCGAAAACCAAAAGAAAAAGAAAAAAAAATCAAAAAGAAAAAATTAATTCTTTTGAAAATAAAAAAATAGTTGTAAATTTGCACTCACAATTGCAAAAGCGCAATTCAAAACTGTCCTATGGTGTAACTGGCAACACGTTGGTTTTTGGTACCAAAGAGTCTAGGTTCGAGCCCTAGTGGGACAACTCTTAATGAAAAGCCTTTCAGAAATGAAAGGCTTTTTTATTAAACTAAAAAAGATGCCTGTATTTCAACATTTTTTTTCTGATTTGTTACTTGAAAAACCCATTTTTCAAGAACAATTTAAGCAGGCTATCAATAATTTTGATTCCAAGAAGCAGGTAACGTTATATATATCAGGAGATTCAGGAGTTGGTAAAAAGTATTTTATAAAAGATCTCTCTTCCAAATTATCTAATTGTAATATTTACCACGGTTACTATAGCAATCAAAAATTTAATTCGCCCTATGCTGGTATTCGGCAGATTATAGAAACAATTTTTGGGGAAGTAGAGCAATATTCTACTGAAGATTTTGAAAAATGGAAAAAGGGTTTAAACTTTATTTTTGCTTCTCATTTTGAGGAACTAAATAGTTTATCGGATGGTTTTTCTAAATATATTGAACCCAATTTAAAGCGTAATACATCCCCCACTTCACCAAAGGCTCAGCAAAAAAAGATGAGCAATATCCTGATCAATTTTATTGAATTTCAGGTTGAATTTAGTCAGAAAAGTACACTTCTGATAATTGAAAATATTCATTGGATTGATGAAGAGTCCTTAAACACAATTAATAACCTCCTTCAGAAGAACATAAACAACTTAATGCTTGTTTTAAGCGAACAGGCTGATCAAGAAGGAAAATTGAAGGCGTTTAGTTATTTGAACAAGAATAAGGGTAATTCGGAACAATTTTATCACTTTAAGTTGCAGAATTTACACGCCAGTGATATAAAATATATTTTAGAGAAACACTTTATTGTTCAACTAGATTTTATTGATTCCTTTACTGATTTTTGTTTCAAACACTCCAAGGGTTTTATCGATAAACTCCATGCCATTTTTTCTAAACTACACAACCGTAATCAACTTGTTTTTAGAAAAAACAAATTTGAATTAGTGGTCAATGAAATTCCGTTACTTGATGATTTTTCAGAGAACTCTATTGCCTATTTATTTTCTGGATTACGCCATAAAGAGTTAGAATTTATTAAAATTTGTGCCTGTTTTAGCGAAAATATTAACCTAACGCTCATTGCCAAAATCTGGGGAATCCCCATGAACGATTTAACGCAAATTTCAGTTAAACTTTTAAAAATTGGTATCTTAAAACCTTATCGTTTTAATCCTAAACTATCCCAGGACGAGACAAGTTATTACACGGACCCTGTTCAACTTAAAAAGGTCACCAACTTTAGGTTCATGAACGAGTTGTTTTTTGAACATGCCAAAGGGTTATTATCAAGTGAAAGTAAACGTCAAATTCATAAAAAATTTGCTTTTCATTATTTAACCCATAATATTCTTGGAATTGAAGATAGAGATTTGTTTGAAACACTTTTCCATCTTAATCAGTCTATAAACCATGAGGCTTCCTTAAAAGAAAAGCACGACCACTGTAAATTAAACTTGAGAGCAGCCAATTTAGCAAAAAAAACAGCCTCATACAGTTTAGCTCTTGATCACATCCAAGAATGTACAAAGTTCAATATGCACCTTAATTGGAAAAATGATTATGACTTATGTGCAACGGTGAATATTTTGGGCTATGAGATGGCACGTATTAATAAACATGAAGCCTTAAAACAGACTTTTTTAACCCATACTTCAAAACACTGCAATAGCCTTGACCAAAACAAACTGAGGCTAACAGATATTATTTTAGATTTACAGGAAGGCCATTTGGATATTGCCCTTAAAAATGGAATTACAGCCTTGAATAATTTAGGGATTAAAGTGAATGAAAATGCGAATAAATTATCGGTCCTTAAAGAGTTTTTAAACACGAGAAAAATCATTAAAAAACACAATACGCAAACCATTTTAAATTTACCTGAACTGCATGAAGAAAAATTTATGTTGGCGCAGGAAATTATTTTTTGGATGTACCGGTCGGCCCAATATATTAACCCAACCTTAAATGGTGTATTAGCTTTAAAAAGTTTAAAAATTTCACTTGTTCATGGGACTTACGGTAATGCTTACTCTGGTTTTATGGCCTATGGGGTGATAATTGGTAGTGCCACCAATAATTATGAATCGGCTTATTATTATTGTGAAATTGGGAATAAACTAGCTGAAAAATATAACAATAACAGTGGTGGTGTTCAATTTGGAAAAGCTATTTACTCAGCCTTTAGGTTTGCTCTTAAGGATACGTTTATTTATTACGAAAAAGCCAAAACCCTTTCCCTGCAATCAGGTGATATATTAGCTGCTACCGAACCCACCGTTAATGAATCTTTGGTATACCTAGCGGCTGGAGTACCTTTAGAGGAAGTCAAAGAAAAAGTGAGTGATAACTTAGCCTATTGTCAAGATTTAAACGTTAAGTCGTTTAGTGACTTTCAGACGACATTGACCTTACATCTTAAAAAACTTCAAAACCAGCCCCTTTCTGATTCTGAAAAAAATAAACTGGAACATATTCTTGCTAATACTTCTTACAACTTTACACCAGTTGTTAACCAAGTTTTGAGGTTACAATATCTTTGTTTAAACCACCAATGGGAATCAGCTTTACAATTAGGGCTAAAATTAAAAAAGGATAGTCAAGTTTTAAATGGCCTCAACGTTTTTACGGAATATCATTTTTATTTAGCCATTGCCTTTGCTAAAACAGCTTGCCAATCAAAAGGCATTAGAAAAGTTAAGTTTAAACGCAAACTTAAATCAGAAATTGGCAAATTTGAAAAATGGAGTAAAAGTGCACCAGAAAATTTTAAACATAAACTTGATTTTTTAAATGGCTTACTTACCAACCTCAACGGTCATTTTGAAACAGCTAACACCGCCTTGTTGGAATCGGCTAAAGCTTCTGAAAAATTAGGATTTATTCAAGTAACGGCTCTGGCTTATTCTGTTTTAGCAGAAATAAATAAAACCAAAGGAATTAATGATTCAGCTGCTCAATATCTTCAAAAAGCAAATGATTGCTTTAACCAATGGGGATTTGTTAAACACTAACGTCTTCTATTAGCCAATAATGGAGGAGGCTCTCTATTAAACGGATTCCATCTACTAATAGTCTTAGCATCCAAACCAGAAGCCCTCACCACTGCTCTATCACCATAACGCTCTCGCATTTTATCCATAGCCTGGTATAAATTGATGATATGAGTATCGTCAAATAAACTAATTTGGTGCCCCCCTTCTACCAAATGGCTGAACTTTACACCAATCAACCTAACCAACAAACGCCTTTGATATAA
>PDWJ01004798.1_pt1 | contig 11607 bp, 8 predicted proteins | sample 1430881 | NCBI WGS metagenome assembly PDWJ01 (sample SAMN01162460, study PRJNA174530) | Oral metagenome, whole genome shotgun sequencing project. | biome: Marine environment; feature: Marine mammal; material: Swab sample of the gingival sulcus; isolation source: swab sample of gingival sulcus... | reverse complement strand
CATTGACAGCGGTTCAATAAAGACTGTTGGAGAACATGTGGCGAAAGTGAAACTTCATACCGGCGTTGTCGCCGATTTAAAAATTGTGGTAGAGGCAGATGAATAAAGCATTACCCAGTGGATTAACCAATGAACGGACTTTGTTGGGTGCCGTGATGCTAAATAACGATTTATTCGGGGAAGTGCTGGAAATACTCGGCACACCCGATGTTTTTTTCGATAGTCGAAATCAGACGATTTTTAGCGCAATGAAGGAACTCGGTGCGTTTTCCTTACCCCTTGACTTGCCATCGGTGCTTGAAAAATTAAAAACCAGTGGGAAGCTTGACGCTGCGGGAGGGGAGTCGTACCTTGGGAAATTAATCGGCGAGACGCTCTACATCAGTGATGCGATTAATATTGCCGGTATTATCAAGCAGGACTATATTCGTCGTCAGATTATTGATATTTCGAACCAGATGAGCGAGGAGAGCTATGGAAAAGCTGAGGTGGACAGCATACTGGAGTCTGCCGAGAAGCGAATCTTTGAGCTTTCGAATGCGAATCAGAAAAAGGGATTTGTCGATTTTGAACAGGTGCTTGCCGAAGCAATTAAGGAAATTTACGATCGTGCCAATTCCACCGATCGATTGCGCGGGATCTCGACGGGCTACACGGGAATTGATGCATACACACTAGGTCTTCGAAAAGGCGAGTTTATTCTTATTGCGGCGAGACCGTCCATGGGAAAGACGGCGCTGGCGTTGAATATCTGTCAGAATGTAGCACGTGATGGAGGAGTCGTCGCCATTTTTTCGCTTGAGATGGATGCGAAGTCATTGACCGAGCGGATTATCGCCAGCGAGGCGCGAATATCGCTTGCCAATCATATGGCGGCGAAAGAGCATGACGCTGCGATTCGAGCCGCCGCAGAGCGGATTGCCCATTACAAACTTCGGATTGAAGAAACGTCCGGCATGTCGATTCACGGCATGAGGTCGCGTCTTAGACAGTTGAAAATGAAAGAAAAAAGCCTTGACCTTATTATGATTGACTATATTCAGTTGATGGAAGCCGATGGCAAGGAAAATAGACAGCAGGAAGTATCCTATATTTCAAGAAGTTTAAAGGCGATTGCTAAAGAATTTGATTGTCCGGTGCTTGCACTATCCCAGCTTTCCAGATCGTCTGAGAAACGGGGTGTTTCGAAAAAGCCCATACTATCGGATCTTCGGGAATCCGGAGCCATTGAGCAAGATGCCGATGTGGTGATGTTTATTCATCGACCGGAGTACTACTTAAGAGAAAAAACCCCGCCGGAACTGATGGGTGTGGCAGAAATTATTTTTGCCAAGCAACGAAATGGAAAGACGGGAACACTCTACATGACATGGAGTGCAGAGATTACCAAGTTTGATAATATGGCAGATGAAGATGCCGAAGCGGCGATCAGGGTATCGAAGGACTAGGTGTGGTAATGTGGGTTCCAGTAGTTTGGACGAAAATGTCCGGAATGTACCAGAAAATCGATAGGAAAAGCTTTTCCTTATCGTATAATGAGGGGGAATAATGATTAAAAAATTATTGTTGGGAGATATTGTGGTAACAATTGCAATGTTGGCAGTGCAGTACCACTTGCATATTCATGGCGGCAGCAAGGCGATGATGTACCCTCTGCTGGCGATTTGTTTCGTAATGTATTGGTACACCGATCGAACGATGAAAAATCAAAAGAAAGAACAGTATGAAGACATTCATATTAGGACCGTTCATTTTGGGCTTGTGTTAGTTGCTGTCTTTGCATTTTTTTGGTTTTTTGGTCCTGTGTTATCTCTGAGCATTAAAAATCCTTTGATGGAATTTTTGCTGAGTACTCCTGATGTCTTTACGTTCTTTCTTGTCCTTTCCATCCCCAGATTTATCTACCAGTACTACCTCGTTTCGAGAACGGAGGAGCTTTAATTTAGAATTTATTCATTTTCGATTATTTTATTTTACAAAATGTTTTAAATAGTGTAATATTTGTATTAAGATATCCCGGTAGTATCGGAATGCGGTAAGTGTTAAAAGGAAAATCGGAAGAAAAAATGAATAAAAAGAATAGAATGCCGAAGAATTCCAGTTCAGAATTTCGCATGATGAAGATGGTCGATGCGAAACAGCTTTTGTGTTGGGCTGAGTCTGAGGATATGAGGTACGAGCACTACACATTTACGGATTACAATATTGATGATATTCAAAATTGGTACTTTATTAAGCAAAAAATGATAAAGAGAAAGTTGTATGCTTTTTTTGTCGATGCTGTGTTGGTGGGATTTATTACATTAAAAAAGATTAATTTTATTCAGCGGACAGCAGAAATAGGGTTGGCGATAGACCCTGCGAAACGATCGAGGGGTTATGGAGAAGCAATGCTTCGCGCTATGCTGGAACATGTATATCTTAAATTTCCAATCGATACAATTTATTTAGAAGTGGCGGATTTTAACTTTCGTGCCAGAAGGTTGTACGAAAAATTAGGTTTTATGTATGAAGGAAGCTGCTCTCTTCATGCGTACGAAAGTCAAAATAGAACTCTTGTTGATCGCTATCCTGAAGATTTTTGCATGCAGGGAAATTTTGTTATGGCACGTGTTTATCGAATGGCTCATCAAAAAGATACGATCGGGATAGAAGCGCCGGCAAAAGTAAATCTTGGACTTGTTGTTGGGGAAAAAAAGGAGGATGGCTATCACGAATTGGCGAGTGCGATGCAGAGTGTTAGTCTGTGTGATAGAGTCTATGTGAGAAGGTCAAGCCTTTCGAAACCGATGGCTTATGATTCGACTGCTTCGAGCGATAGGGTTTCTTTTTCTGGAGACACAATCTCCCATATGACCCTTCACGAGAATTGTTCGGCGGGGGAAAATGTTTTTTTCGCTCGGGTGCTCAGTCAACACGAAGGGATTCCGCCCGAGAAAAACCTTGTTTATATCGCTGCAAAAAGACTATTTCAGTCTTGTCCATTTCCGCCCGTCGATATATCAATAGATAAACGAATTCCTGAAGGCGCGGGTTTGGGTGGTGGAAGTAGTGATGCCGCAGCGACCTTGATTGGTATAAAAAAACTCTACTACTTGGATGTGAGTGATGAAGAATTGGCGCGTATTGCACTTGACGTGGGCGCCGATGTGCCTTTTTGTGTCGATGGCGGACTGGCTGCGGCATTTGGTAGGGGGGAGATACTTGCGAAATACAAAGCCGGAACGCTTTATATGAATCTTTATACCCTTCCTGTAAAGACAAGTACGCCGGCTGTATTTGGCATTCTCGATGAATTGAGAGAGCGTGAAAAAACAGAAGGACGTGTTTTATCCGCAGCGAGCCGTTCTGTCTCTTCCGCCGGAGAGAATGTCGAGAAAACCTCTGAACTGAAAACCGAGGGTAGGTTAGAAAAAGAAAGCGTTGCTAAAAGGAAGGATATGACGGAAAACGAAATTGAGATGGCATATGCTAAGCATAGCGTGAGAGATTTTTGTAGTATGTTATCGAAGAATTGTCCTCTCGAAGAAATCATTGGTCGAATTCCCAAGAATGATTTGGAGCAGCCTGCGGAACTATATATTGTTGAATCTGTCAAGACAAGCCATTCGTTCAAGCCGGACAGCGAGTTTTTTATAGAAAAAGAAAGAGAAGAGAGAGAAGAAGATATAAGGTCGGAAGGAGAAACGAAAAAAGAATTGATAGAACCAAGGAATACTCGAGCGAAAAGCAAATTTGAAGAGGTATTGTTGAAAACCTTGTGGAAGCAAGCAGAGGGTGATTCAAAAAAAATGTTTCATAAGATTCTCCTACCATCCAAACATCAAACGATAGCGTCCATAAAAAAAGAATTTTTATCCAAGGGAGCGCTCTATTCGGCGATGTCTGGTAGCGGAAGTACCGTGTATGCTATTTTTTCGGATCGAGAAAGTGCTGAGCGCTGTGCCGAAGAAACGGGAGCTACTTTTGTCGAAACGCTTCCGGCCCGAACAGTTTAAGCCTTTTAATGTAAAAAAGGATAGAAATAGCGATTATCCGGACGATAATTCGGCGTAAAAATATGTTGAATATTGTCTGTTTTTTTCGTAGTGATGTAGGCTGCAGTTTTTTCAAGAGGGGGTTTTAAAATAGTGATATAATAACTACGATGAGAAAGCGTTTATGGATGGCGTAATTTCTCTACAGTGCATCATTTGAAGATAGGAGGCGGAGTGGATAGGCGAAAGGACTTTCAGGAACGGGTGGAGGATGTGGTATTTCTTTCCGAAATGCTGACTTCAACTAAAATAAAAGAGTATATTGCGGGCAGAAACTACATGGTGCTGGTAGACAGGAATGTTTCTCGCCTTTATTCGGAGTTGTTTGACAACCTTATTGTTTATGAACTGCCCGAAGGAGAAATGGCGAAGACTCTGATGGTGTATGAAGATGTCGTAAAAGCTCTTGGAAAGCATCAGTTTACACGAAACGGAGTGATTGTCGCCATTGGTGGAGGATCGGTTTCTGATCTCGCCGGCTTTGTTGCTTCCACCTATATGAGAGGGGTTGATCTTATTAATATTCCAACCACCCTTCTTGCGATGTGCGATGCGGCAATTGGGGGGAAAAATGCTCTCAATGTTTCTGCCAAAAATGAGCTTGGGACTTTTTATTCGGCATCGACGGTGGTGATTGATGTGAATTTTTTGAGTACCCTTCCTATTGAAGCGATGAAAAGTGGCGCGGGCGAATTGCTAAAGTATGCAGTAGGATTTGAGCCTGGTATGCTCGATATGTTAAAAAATAGTACTTATGACAATGTGAACACGTTTTTAGCCTTAATTCGTCATGCCATTTGGATAAAAAAAGATGTCGTTGCGCGAGATTTTCGGGATGGAAGTGTTCGTAAGACTTTGAATTTTGGTCATACCCTAGCCCATGCAGTCGAGTTTGCGAGTAATTTTGGCATCAGTCACGGCGAAGCGGTAGCGATTGGTGTATACCATATGGTGAAGTGGGCGGAACGCGAGAAAAAACTTGGCATCGAAGAGGTGATGAAGATTGAAGAAGTGTACGACTACCTAGGGCTTCCGCGATATATTCCGAAAAAATTTACACGGGCAAGTGTGGTTGCTCCTATTTCCAGTGATAAAAAGAGTCTTGGTAGCGAGATTGATATTGTAAAAATAACCGAATTCGGACGTTTGAATCTAGAGAGAATGTCAATCCAATCTTTTGTTGAATCGATTTTTAATATTGCAGAAACGATGTATTCGGGCAAGGATGTTGTTCAGAAAGATCTTGTGAATGGTGATGTCGAACAAGTCAATCGAGGGGCTGTCAGCATTCCTATTCCAGCTTCAAAGAGTTACGCTCACCGGTTTTTAATCTTGGCGGCTTTTGCTGAAACACCGACAATTATTCGCTGTTTTGAAGGATCAGAGGATCTATCGGCGACGATGCAAGCCTTAGAAATTATGACGGGTGTCACCTTTGAGTTTTTGGATGACCGAAGCACCCTACGGGTACTTCCTTCTGGTATTTCTTCGAACGAAGCGGAAACTAAGTCCGCGGATGTCAATACCTTACGTTCTGTAAACTTTGGCGAGTCCGGATCCTCAGCCCGTTTTTTGATACCTTTTGTTGGGATAAAAAATTCTTGTCCTATTCAATTTTGCGGAGAACCGTCACTAGAACGTCGACCGATGAATACCATATTGGAGATACTGAGAGCACAGGGTTTGTTGGTGTCCGATAATGAGAGGGGAACTTTGCCGTTTACTGTAGACGGAAGAATAAAGTCCGGTGTATTTCGACCCTCGGGGGAGATTAGTTCACAGTTTGTATCAGGGCTTTTAATGGCGGCGCCACAATTTGATGGGAAAAGTAAGATTGTTTTAAGTGAGAAACAGGTCAGTATGCCGTATATTGAGATGACATTCGATGCAATGAAACAGATGGGGGTAGCACTGAAAGAACAGGACGGTGCGTACATTGTCAATCCGTCGTCTTACCAAGTAGGGGAACCCATCGTTGTCGAGCGTGATTATTCTCAGGCGGCGTTTTGGATTGTGGCAGAACTTCTAAGACAAGAAGAATTGAACAGGGATTTTTTGTCTGTAGCAGAAAATGGTTTATCGCTTTCCGGAGAGACGCTGAACGATTCTGCCCTAACCGAAGGACAAGGATCAACGCCTCGTCTGCCGGAGATTCTTATTCCAGGGCTGAATCCTGAATCCCTTCAGGCGGATCGTGATCTTTTAAGTATACTTGGCGTTACGCTCAATGCGAGTGGTCAGGTAGTTAGGATACATCCTGCGGAAAGACGAATTGATATTTCGCGTTGTCCGGATGTATTCCCGATTTTAGCGGTGTACTATTCGCTAAGAGGGGGTGCGGAAATTCTTGGCGCAGAACGATTGGCGTATAAAGAGAGCGATCGTTATGTTGCGATGAAGGAGGAACTGGAGCGGCTTGGTGGTAAAATGGAAAAGATAGATGGTGTCGTAAGAATTGTTCAAAAGCCATTGTTTGGCGGGAGGGTTACAGCACACGGAGATCATCGTGTAGCTATGGCATTGTATATTTTATCCTTGTTTGTCGATGGAATAGTCGTCGAGGGCAGCGATTGTATAAAAAAATCCTATCCGACTTTTCTAGAGCATTTGGCATGGGTGCGTGAAGGGAAAGAAATTGGATAACTTGCACTTCCTTTTACAATAAATTAGCGAGGTGTAAGGAGTTTAAATAGAGAATCGCACAAAAAAGGATAGGAAAAATAGAAAGTAATAAAATACGATAAATACTAAAAGAATAAAAAAGAATAAAAAAGGAGAGCTTATGGATATTCAAAAAATATTGGACAAGGCATATCAAGAGGGGAAAGCCATCGATTTTAAAGGGAATACAGCAAATTACATTCCTCTGCTTCAAAAAGAAGATGTCAATCGTGCGGCGGGCGTTTTTATTGAAAAGGATGGAACACTTTATACGGTTGGCGAAGCGGATTATAAATTTTCTCTCCAAAGTATTGCGAAGATTTTTCTATATCTTCTTGTCTTGGAGAACTATGAGTTTGAGGACATTCAGCAGTCGGTTGCTTTGAAACCTTCGTCGAAAGCGTACAATAGCCTACTTGATTTGGAAATGAGTGAAGGGAAGGTGCCGGTAAATCCATTTATTAATGCCGGTGCACTTTCGTCATGTTCTTTGTTACTCGAAAAATTTGGGAATAAGGCATTTGATAAAGTGCTTGAACTTGCTCGTGACATGGTGGGAAATTCCACCTTGGAGTATAGTGACGAAACTTATCGTTCAGCGAAAGAAACGGCATTTACAAATCGGGCGACTGTCTATACTCTACTAAAAAATAAAGTGATCCCGGCAAACACCAATGTGGATGACCTGCTTGACCTCTATATTAAAACTTGTGTTATTATGGTCAGTACGGTGGAATTGGCGAGAATGGGACAGACCCTTTCCTCCGGTGGCATCAACCCGCAGGGCAAACGCGTGTTGGATGAAAAAAACGCTCGTACTATGCGAGCGCTGATGTCTGTTGCGGGAACGTATGATTATTCAGGGTATTTTGCCGTTGATATTGGACTTCCTGCCAAGAGCGGTATCGGCGGTGGAATTGTTGTCGCTTCGAACGCCGGCTATGGACTCGCAGTCTATTCTCCGGGGCTTGATAAGTATGCCAATCCGTGTATCGGGATGAAAATGCTGGAGCGGATTTCACAGGAGATGAATCTTCCGATTTACTAAGGACTTATCGGTGAAATAGCAAAGGTGCGACAAAATTTTTGTCGCACCAGCTTGATTTTCCCTATGCTATTCTTTCGTGTACTATCTACTATGATTTGATATGCATTCCTCGGTATTCATCTGTTTTGAATTCGGAGGGGTCAACCTTTAGGCTGTCTTGAATCTTTTTGATACAGCTAGAGCAATACCTACCGGAGATAATGGAAGCACCGCATTTTTCGCATAGCTTGATACCGGAATCGTCGCTAAGAATAATTTTGCCCTCTCGTATCCATTTTAAAATAGATGTGACTTCGACTCCGGTTGCCTCTGATACATCTTTTAAGCTCAAGGATGGATTATCGTAAATAAAATTTCTCACCTTCGAAAAATCGTCATCCACCGTCACATTGCATCGAGAGCAGAGTGTCGCTCCGTTTTTTGAATGGAATAGTCTGGAGCATTTTTTGCAATTCATTAATTCCATTATGTACCTCCTTATATTCTGGTATCAATTCTCAATCAGCATACGTACACCTTCTAAATAAATGATTTCTATAAGTACACCTGCTATACGCTACGATATGGTATGCGTAGAAATATGAGAATCCTATGATTTTTAGTTTGTGTAATTTCTTGTACTCTTTAACATTTTACCATATAACGAAGGGCTCTGAAAAGAACGCGCCAGAAAGAACGCTTGCTAAGTCAGTATGTTTATTTCGTAAAATTTTGTTCAATGAAGAGCAGTTTTAATTTATCCTGCTACGGTCATCGAGTACACTTTCCTTACACCGGCAGCTTTTAGTAGTCTGGATGCCTCGTTAATCGTCGCACCTGTCGTGAAAATATCGTCGATAATCAGTATGGTTTTGCCTTGAATTGTCCCGAGATGTTTTGAGAGGATGGTCATCGAGTCCTTTATTTCAAGGGAGCGCTCGCTCATCGTACGATGTGATAATTTTTTCGTTTGTTTGCATTTTTTTAGCAGTGGAATGAGCGGAAGACCGCTTAGATGGCAAAATACTTTTGCAACTTCTTCTGACTGGTTAAATCCACGGGATAATCTTCTGGAAAAGGCGATGGGAATGTAGGTTACAACATCAACTTGTAGTTTTTCTAAACCGGCATCAAGGTATTTTTCGTAGAGCATCTTGCCAAAGAGCCGCCGATAGCGTAAGACACCGTGATACTTCATGTCTCGAATTGCTTTTTTTATGGTTCCGGAATAGCGCGCGTAGCAGAAATTTTGATCAAAGAACAGCGCGCCGATTTTTTGTAGTCGAATGCAGTTGCTACAAGGGGAATGAGGAGCTCTTCCAATGCCCCGTCGTCCGCATATCGGGCATTCCCTGATATTAAAAATATTGATGTCAGCGATACAGGAACAAGTGCCCATCTCTTTGTCGCAGAAGGGACAAAGGACATCCTGTGGAAATAGAATGTCGACAAACCCTTTTAGAAAATTCCGCATATTCATAGGTAAATTTTACCATATATTGTAAAATAAAGAAAGCGAGGGTGTAAGAAAACTACGGGAAGCAATGCGTTCGAATGATGCCTTATTGTTCTTGTAGTTTTTCCGCAAGGGTGCTTCGACGGTTGTCAATGGTTCGTTTTTCAACAAAACGTTGAAGGGCTCGTTCATCGCCGACGAGAACGACAAGATGTTTCGCTCGTGTGACCGCTGTATAGAGTATGTTTCGGTTTTCCATCGTCCACGAAGGGTAGAGCGGCATGACGATACAAGGGTATTCACTGCCTTGACTTTTATGAACCGTAATCGCATAGGCGAGCGTTAGTTCCATTGCCTCTTTTAAGGAGTATCGCGCCTTGGCATCATCCAGTGTTACCTCAATATATTCCTCTGCTTTATTAATGTCGGTAATTGTTCCAATATCGCCGTTAAAGATGCCTTCCCCTTTGCCGTACTCTGTTCGCCATTCGATATTGTAATTATTTGTGGTCTGCATAACCTTGTCGCCTAAGTAAAATACTGTTTTTCCAATGGTTATGGATTGTTTTTCGTTTGTTCCATTTTGTTTTGAATAAGGGTTTAACGCCTTTTGTAGCAAGTGGTTAAGCGTATTGACTCCCGCTACGGCATCATACTTTACGCTGAGACATTGAATATCTCGAAATGGGTCGAAACCAAAATGATCGGGAATATGTTTTTGAATAAAGTTGACGACGCGAAGAGGAAAGCTGCTATTGTAAATATCCGCCGGAAAAAAGTAAAAATCGTTTCCTTTTTCGGGGAGCTTTCCTTCAATAATACGCTGGGCATTGATGGAAATCATCGATCCTTCCGACTGCCGGAAAATATGGGTTAATGTGACCACCTTTATTTTGCCAGAAGCGATAATATCGCGCAGAACAGATCCTGCTCCGACAGAGGGGAGCTGGTTTTTATCACCGACAAAAATTAGTCTCGTTTTTGGACGGACTGCTGCTAAGAGATGCGACATGAGGAAAATATCCACCATGGATACCTCGTCAACGATAATGGCATCGCATTCCAGTTGATTTTCCGCGTTTTTCGTAAAAAACTCCCCGTTCGAACCGAGTAGACGGTGAATAGTGACGGCGGAACGTTTTGTTGCTTCGCTTAGTTTTTTCGCCGCTCGACCTGTCGGTGCGGCGAGCATCACGACCTTCTTTTGCTGTTCAAATGCTTCGATAATTGCTTTTACAATCGTTGTCTTTCCTGTTCCCGGTCCTCCTGTAATCGCATAGACGCCTTCCTGAAAGACGAGATGAATTGCTTCTTTTTGTCGTTCGTCAAATCCGATACCCATTTTAGCTTCAAATTTCTCTAGAAATTGTTTTGTGGGTTTTAGCGGTTGGGCATTCGCGATAATTTGTCGTAAGTATTCTGCCACGCTTTGTTCTGCTTCGTTCGCATATCGAAGTGCGACTCGTCCTTCCGAAGGAAAAACGACCCGTCCGCCCATCGCGGCGAGAACTTCTTCCGCACGCTCTCGTGAAATGCCCATCTCAACACATTCCTGCAGGACAAGATGCTCTTCGGAGTAGGTGTGACCATCTCCGAGATGCCGGTTTAAAATATAGAGAATCATCGCTCGAATGCGGTCGTTGGAATCTGGCTCGATGCCCAGTCTGCTTGCCACATCATCGGCTTTTTTAAAAGCAAACCCTCGCACGTGTTCCATTAGTATGTAGGGATTTTGCTTTACCATCTCCGCTGCGTTGGCACCTAGTGTTTCGATAATCCGTCTTGCCATGTCGTTGCCGACGCCGACGGAGTAAAAAAACATCAGATTTTTTCGCTCACTGACATTTTCGATATACGAACTATGGATTTGTTTCAGTTTTTTTTCGCCAATGCCGCGAATGCTGAGTAGCTTTTCGGGTTCGTTTTCAATGATGTCCAGACTCTCTGCACCGAATTTTTTGACGATAAGTTCTGCCATACTTTCTCCAACCCCTGTAACGATGCCGCTTGACAGAAATCGCAGAATATCGTGTTCACTCTCCGGTTCGACAATGCTTGCTGTGTGGAGCTTAAACTGCCTACCGTACTTCGCGTGCATTTCAAATTCGCCTTCAATTTCGTAATCTACATTGGTACGGGGCGAAGGAATAAATCCGCGCACCACAAACACATCACTGTCCGTTACGAACCGCGCGATGCTAAAACTCATGTCCTCGGTTGAGTACAGCAAGTACTCAATATGTCCTATATGTTTTTCGATATTTCGCTCCTTATACTTCTCTATATTTTTTCACCATCGTACTGATTGGCGGAAAGGACCCCTTAATTATGATACTATTTTTCACAATTACTAACAACCTAGTTTTTATTTCATCTAACGACCTTGATGGATACAAAGTAGGAATCGAATTCCGCATTGGTATCCA